>ERZ1292632.3946-Hain-H43-01um-R2-3946-length-10974-cov-9_pt1 | contig 10974 bp, 11 predicted proteins | sample MGYA00564407_ERZ1292632 | MGnify/ENA primary metagenome ERZ1292632 (study PRJEB36523, sample SAMEA6512637) | groundwater metagenome | collected 2019-01-08 | study: AquaDiva: Metagenomics assemblies of 32 groundwater samples
GCGAGGCGTGCGCCAGCCGGGCCGCGCGCAGCAGGTTTACCCCGAGACCGCCGAGGCCGATAATCATCACCGACTCGCCGAACCGAACCGCGGCGTCGCGCTCAATGGTCGCAAGCGCGGTCGAAAGCCCGCAGCCGAGCAGCGCGCAAAGCTCGCGCGGCGTGTCGAGCGGAACAGGCGTCAGTCGGTTTTCGCTGCAAATCGACATCTCCGAAAACGTCGTCACGCGACCAGACGGGCGAACCGCGCCGGCGAAGCGATAGCCCGGCAGCGGCGACTCGATGCCACCCGCCTTCCGCCAGTGCATGACGACTTTGTCGCCCGCCTTCACGCGCGAGACGCCGACGCCAATGTCATCGACTATGCCGCAGCCTTCGTGCCCGAGTAGATGCGGCAGGAACCGCTCGTTGCCTTTCTCGCCGCGGATCTCGGAAAGCTGCGCGCCGCAAATACCCGACGCCAGCACGCGCACCAGAACCTGGCCGAAATCGAGCGGCGTCAGGCCAACTTCCTCGACCGACAGCGGGGCGTTTACTTCGCGAAGGATTGCGGCTTTCATTGTGAGTTAACGAAACGCTCGATTGCGTCCTGCCTGAATTGCACGCTGCCGGGCGGAAGCCCGGCGCCGCCATGCGGGAACGTTGGCGCGTAACGGTAGCGCAGGACGCACTTCGGCCAGTTCCAACGCTCCGCGGTGCCCCACCGTTCCGCGTGCGACGTGTCGACCTGGCGGTCGTTGTCCTCGATGATAAACCGAACCGGCAACTCGCGCGCGGTCGCGAACCGCACCGCCTCGGCAAAGTGACCGTTATCTTCGGCGCCGTCGCCAAGAAAGCAGTAAACCGCAGTGTCCCCGCCTGATTCCTTCGCCGCCAGCGCAACGCCGCACGCGATGCAGCACGTTCCGGCCAAAATGCTCGACGTGTAGAACCGTCGCGCTCGGTCGAAAATGAACATCGAATCTCCGCGGCATATTGCCGACTCCACATCATCGGCCGGCAATCCTTTCAGTAGTGCGTGATAGTGCGAACGGTGCGTCGAGAAAACCCAGTCCTGCGGTCGAATGTCGCGAAAGATTTCGACAAGCTCGTTTTCATTGCCGCCGCTAAGATGAACCAAAAACGGAAGGTCGCCATCTGCGAAACGCGCCTTGATTCCTTGCTCGAAAGCTGCGAGCGATTCGGCGGTGTGCGTGGTCATAATAGGTCTTTGAACTCGATGAGCATGGTAGATTCGCCACGCAACTGGTGTGCCCTTGCCGACTCGTAACACGCCGCGACCGCAGAATCTCGCCGAATCTCCACAACCGGAAAGTCGACCATCTCGCGGAATGCGCGCGTGAAGTTCTGCGTGTGGGTGCGACCGGTAAAAAGCGGCTTTGTTCCGTTGCCGACAACGCAACGAAGGATGACCGCCGGCTTGAACTGACCGCGCGAGATTTCATAAGCCGCAGCCAAATGATTCACGATGCAGTCGGCGGCGTTCAGCGCAAAGTCGAACCGCTCGAAATAGACAAGCGGAAGCAGGCCGGCGAGCGACTGCCCAACCGCAATGCCCGTCATCATATTCTCAGCAACCGGAGTCTCGGTGATTTGCGACTGCTGCGCGCCCATCAGCGTCCCGCCAGCGCGCCCGCGCTCAAGACCGTAGCCGACGAAGCGTGTCCGCGGGTCTGCCGCCAGCGCGGTCATTGCGTCGGTAAGTTCGGACTTGTAGCTCATAAGATGCCGCGGGATTTCAGCGCGGTCCTGCAATCCGCGATGGTCTTGCATTGGATTATATTCTCGTGGATTCCAAGCCGCTCGGTGTCCATCAGAGCATAGAACTCCTTTCCCTTGTTCCACACGTTGAGCGTCGGCCAACTCGGCCCGGTGCTGACTGCGATTATCCGCTTTGCGTATAGGGAAACGGCGCCGATGTCCGTGACGGAAAAACCCGGTATTGTTTCCGTCGCAAGCACGTTGAGCCCGGCCGCGCGAGTCGTTACCACGTCGTATCGTTGCGCGAGGGTTTGAATGAGCGTCGTCATTTCGACCACGTTCATCCCCTTCCATTGCGACGACATTGGAAGCGAGTTCACGAACAGGAAATCAAACTCAACAAACTTGACGTGTTGCGGGTGCAGCGAAACCTTGCCGGCAAGCTCGTTGCGTTGCAGCGCCGGGTAATCAAAAAGCAGGTCTTCCGGCTTCGTGAACGGCGAGAGCAGCCCCATTCGCTTCGCCAGCACGTCGAACCAGACCAGCATAAACTCGGCGTAGCTGGATTTCAGTTCGTGCTTCTCCCAGAATCCGGCGGCGTTTTTCCATGCGTTGATTCCGGCCTCTTTGCGGCAGGACATTATATCCCGAAGCGATACGTTCGGAAGGTCCGCGACGACCTCGATCATCTGCGGAAGGTACTCGCGGATAGCCGCGTGCTGAAAATGTATCGACGGGTGCGCCTTCGCGAGCGCGCGCAGGAAATGTAGGTGCGCGAGGTTGTCGCCGAGGCGGAACGCGCAGTAGGTTAGAATCTTGTCCGAGCTGCGATATGTATGCGTCTCGGTTCCTGCGGCGGTTGTGGTCGTGGTCATTGGAATGCGTCAGGGTTGCGCCGCTTGAAGGTCTCCGCGCCGCGCTCGTATCGCGCCTTCTGGTTGTTGTGCGCGTAGGTCGCATCCATCGGCGCCGCGTTAAACGCCGGGTGTGCGTGCGTGAACGTGATCCGCGCGCGCGCGTCGATGACCACGCCGTCGCGCCAGGCGCGGTGCGAAAACTCGTTATCGGAAAAGACCGACTCATACTCGGGCGAAAACAACTCGCGCCCCTGTTTCTCCCAGCGCGCCCGCGTGCAAATAGCCATGCAGAGCAGGTCGTCCGTGCGGTGCCCGTCGCTGATTGCGATAACGAGCTCGTCGTTGAGCGTCTCGCCGGCGCCCTCAATTTCCGAGACGAGCTTCGTATCCCAGCCAGGCACAGGAATCCAGTCGTCGGAAAGCTGAACTAGCAAGTCGCCGGACGCTATCTCCGCGCCCTGGTTCCACGACGCTACGCAACTCTTCGCCGTGCCGATGACGTGCTTGAATTGCTTCGCAAGCCGAAGCGTTGGCTCGTCGTCCTCGTCGACGCACGCGATATGCTCGATGCGCTCTGGATTCGCCGCGAGGTTCAGCCATTGGTTTCGACATTGCGCCGCCTGCGCCGGCCGGCCGCGGGTCGCGTGAATTAGTGAGATGGTCGGCTTGCCATTGCGTCGCGCGACCTTGTCGGCCTCGTCTTGCTTTCCAGCAACGCGCAAGCAGCGCGCGAGCAGGTCGTCGCCCGCCCAACCGTACCACTTCGGCTCATGTGTCCACGGCAACATCTCTGGCGCCGGCAACGGCGTGGCGTCCATCCTGCGCGCCCAGAATAGCGCGCGGTCATAGTCGCGCCGGTCGATGTAGGTCAGGACCAGGAGCGCGACCGCCTCGCGGCACCACGGGAAAACGGCGTGCGCGGCAAGTCCGTAGCGCAGCGCGTCCTCGGGGTCTTCGGCGAGGCGGCAAAGGTTTAGGTTCGCCTCGTAGCGGAATGACGCATCGAGGTCTGGAAACTCGAGCGCGAGCGCGCCAAATTTCTGCGCGTTGCGCTTGTTGCCCTCGCAAAACCACTCTTGATGAACGTAAAAGTAATTAGCCGCGGAGTGTGCGAGCGTGCGCGCGAGAATCGCCTTGTTGCGCTTGCGGTTCACCGCGCCGGACATTTTCGGCTGATGCACCCATACCGGCTCGGTAGCGTCGCCGACTTTCGTGCCGGGAAGCACGCGCAGGTTTTCGTGAACCGCGAACTGCCAGCGGTTGTCTCGGCCGAACATACTGCGACGGATTGCGCGCTCGCGCATCGGGCGCTTGTTCGTGCCGACAACGTCGTAGGGAAAGCGAATTAGATCCGCATCCGTCTTTTCGAGCACACCTCGCAGATTCTCGGCGTCGCCCATCATGTCGTCGCAGTCGGCCCAGAAAAGCCAGTCGCCGGTTCCGCCGTCGAATGCCAGGTTTCGCGCCGCCGCAAAGTTGTCGACATGGTCGAGCTTCGGGCCGGGTGCGTTGACGTACTCAGCGAAAACAAACGCTTTGCCGTGCTCCGCGCACCACGCGCGCGCAAGGTCGATTGTCTTGTCTGGCGACGCCTCGCCAATCGCGCGCGCAATCGAAAGCTCGTCGAACGACGGCGCGAGCGACGTGAGAAACCGCTCGATGATGGACTCCTCGTTCCCGCAGATGACGCAAAGACTCAGGCGCATGAAAGCGCCGCCGCGTCAAAAGAAGAAAGCCCGGCGGGATTTCTCCGCGCCGGGCTCCCCATGAAACCACAAACCAACCAAGGCTCAGCTGTACTGCGTGGCAATCAGCGTGCCCGCGTTGCTGTTCACCACCTTCTCGGCAACGTGCTGCTTCGAGCGCACGATGTCGGACGTGATGGACTCGTCGCGATAGGTCTCGACGGACAGCGGAGGACCGTACTGACCCCAGTTCAGCGTGAATGCGCCGCCGCCGCCGAACATGTTCATCGCGTTGCCGGGCGTGCCGACATTGCCAACCCAAATCCAGGTGTTGCCCCAGATAGCCGAGGACGAGAACGCCGCGCCTTCGAGGCTGGCGTCGATGTAGGACCGGCCGACGTGGACCGCGCGCAGCCCGAGGGCTTCGGCAACGGCCTGCTCCGACACGTTGAGAACGGTGTCGGTCGAGATGCCGATACCGCGGAGGCGGTTCTGCAACTTCGTGCTGGCCTTGATGCGCGTGAACGCGCTGGTCGACATGACGGCGACGCAATCGTTCGCGTTCTCGCCCTTGCCGCGCAGGCGGTCGAGGGCTTCCTCAACGTCGAGGCCGACGTCGAAGGTCGCGATGTTGGCGACGGTGTAAGCCGTCGAGCTATTCGTCGCGGTGCCCCAGTTGGTCGTCGAGTTGATGACGTTGGCGCAGCGAACTTCGTGCGCGATGGAGACCTTGCGCATAGCCAGCTTCGCACTCAGCGTTTCGGCCGAGAAGAAGCGCGCCATATCTTTCGATACGGTGTCGTCGAGTGCTTCCTCAAAGCCGTATTCCTGCGTCACGTAGGTGTCCTGGTCGAAAGCGCGGGTGCCGCGCGGGAAGGACGTGTACGGGGCGCGAGCCTTGACCTCGTTGCGCAGCAGATTGCCGGCGGCGAGATTGAACACGGGGTAGAGACCGGTCTTGGTCTCAACGTTGATGATGGGAAGAACCTTGGCCCCGATGAGGCCGGTTTCCCAGTTGCTCGCCTGTTCGACGAGAGCGCCAGTGAGGTCAGCGCGAAAAACCGCAGCAGTATTGGAATACATTGTAGGTATTTTTTTAGGTTGCGGTTAGGCGATGACGGTCACGCGCGGAATGAACTCGATGACGCTGCCGTTGGATGCGTTGGCCGCGCCGCCCGAGGTCGTCAGCGACTTGCCGACAGTGATCGTGCCGGTGGTCGAAACGTAACCGGTGGCGCCCGCATAGAGCGTGTCACCAATCGTGACCGGAGCAGCGGTCAGCACGCCCTTGTGGGTGCCGCCGTCGAAGAAATGACGCACGCTCGCGTAGTCAGCGGAAGAGGCATCGATCTGGGCGAAGCCATCGGGAACCTGGCCGTTACCAGCCAAGCCGACGCCGCCGTTATTACTAAGGACCACGGCGCGAAACGCCGAGATCGCCGCGTTCGCGAGATACGCGCGCGGCCCAAAATTAGCAGTAGCCATTTTGTTTTTTGTTAGGGTGTTGAGATACTAATCCGAAAGGATTAGAAGAGGATGATTTCGCCATTCGACTGCACGCGGCCGAGATATTCGGCGTATGCTTTTCCGTTGGCGGAAATGGTTTCGGAAATCGCCTTGTTCTTGCTCTTGCCATACTCGGCGTGTTCGCGGACCAGTTCCTCGAACTTCTTCACGACGGGAGGCGTCGAGGGAACAGACGGAGCGGCAGCGGAGCCGGCGGGGGCGCCAAGCGTCTTCGAAAATTCCTTGATGGCGGCGAGTGCGGCCTTGTCGGCGGCGTCGTTGCTCAGTTTCGCGACCTCGGCAATCTTGCCCATCGCTTCGTCGGTCTTGCAACCGAGGGCGGCGAGTTTGGCGTCGAAGGAGGCGGAAACCGTAGCAAGTTTTTCGTCGATGAGTTTACCAATCTGGGTCAGAAGTTCGTTTTCCATTTTTGACAGGTTGTTAGTATTTCGGGATCGAGCGTCCGCCGTGGCGTCCGCGCTGCCCTTGTTTTTCTGCCATTCGTCAAAGCGTCGGGAAAAGAGCCCGTCTGGATTCGCGGCGGGTTCTCCGACAAGGTCGCAACTATAGATTTCGGCGCAGCGCGCATACCGGACCCCGTTGATTTCCTCGGGGATGCCGCTGAACGCGACAGACATGCCGAACGAGCCCGGCATCTTGAGCGCAAGCTCTAAGACGTAATTGCGGTGCTGGGTTGCCTCTAGTAGCGTGAAGTCCGCGACTAGCTTGTCTCCGTCCCCGGAGATTCGAAACGCGGTTAGCATTCCGACTATATCGCCAATGTCGCCGCCGTGGGACATTTTGACTTTGAGCCCCTGCGGGTAGCTTTCCGCGCACGCCTTGATTTGCGCCAGCGTGACCGCGTCGACCATCATGCCGTGACCCAGCGCGGGGCCGCGCGTAATGACGCTAACGCCACGGATCGTTCCGCCGTCGATCAATTCGCCCACGCCAAAGCCCGAACGACCCGACTGGAAAAGCGTCTGCATTTCCCTTTCGTGGAATGTCAAAGCCAGCCGCAGCGGAACTCAATCGCCACGGTCCAGAACAGCATCCCGAGCTGCAGGACAACTACGTCGGCGCGCATCTTTGCGAGCGCGACGCACGGAATCAGGACGCAAATGTCGGGATGATATTCGACGGCGGCGTTCATTTGCGTGCTTCGAGTATTCGGTCGAGCTTCGCGTTGATTTCGCGCAGCGACGTTTTCACGTCGGCAAGCTCGCGGTCGCGCGTGTCGTTGCGCTGTCCGAACTCCTGGCGCGTGACGAAAAACGCCATCGCGCGCTCGGTTGTGTCGGAAAGAACGTGCGCCTCGATGGGCGAAAGCCTCTGTTCAAGTTTGCCATACCCGTAGGCGACGAGGATTCCGTTTGTCGCGACTGCCACGAGCAACGGCATCCACTTCGAGAGAAAATCGCGCTGGCTTGTGCTCATCTGGATTCCTTCGCGATCCGCGCTTGTTCGTGGCGGTTCAGAAACGAGTCGAAAGCCGATGTTGCGAGGTCCGCAGCAGCCGGATTGCTTGCCCGTAGCGAGGCGAGGCCGCGCCCGATGGCGCCAGGCACTCCCCCGAGCGCAAATCGCACGTAAAGCCAGCCAATCGCCAGCAAAGCGGCAGCTGCGCAGGCAATCCAGAAGAGGGCGCGCTGGCTGCGCAGCTCGTTGGCGAGCGCGTTCTCGCGGTCGAACGCCTTGCGCAGTTCGGCGCCGGCTGCGTCGCTCTTCTGCTCCGCGGTCGCGAGCGTCGTGGAAAGCGATGCGATGTGCCGCTTTTCGCGGTCGCGCTCGGCCTCGGCGTTTTTCCGCAGGTCGGCGTTCTCGCTCAATAGTCCGCCGACCACTTTTCGCAGCTTCTCAAGGTCTCCGGCTTGCATCGGCCCTTCCGCCTGGTCAAGCAACGCAACGGTCGAAGCGTTAAAATCGGAAGCCGCGGCCACGGCGACGGAAGTTGGGGCCGCAGCGAGGGCAAAGCTGGTTTCGTGGGCGGTGCGCTGCGCGGCTTTGACGACTTCATTGCGTGCCTTATCTTCGCGAACGGTTGCGCGGTCGACGCTGTCCGCCGGAACGCGTGAGAACCACGTCGATGGAGCGTACCAACGCGCGCCCGTGCTGCCAGATTGGCAACCAGCTAGTGGTAGTATCAGAAAAAGGCCAACGGCGACGCGCATTGCTTCAACCGTTGCGAATTGTCTAATTTGACAGCGACCACGTGCGATAGATTGCCACTGCGCGACCAAGGTAGTTCTCTCGCGTTAAGCGCCACTTAGATTCTGAATGCGCATTCGCGTCGCCAGACATAATCCAGCCGTAGGAGTCCTTTAGGACCGCCCTGTGGATGATGGCCCCAGTGTCGGGTGAGAAGTGCGGCGAGCCGTGGGCGAGGTAGCGTACGGGGTCGCCGGCGACGATGTTCTCGAAAGGGTCATTCGCTGGCGATGAAACGACGACGTAGTCCCCAATTTCCAGCGTCGGACTCATGGATCTAGTGGGCGGGAGTATGAGACTGACATACCCGCCGACGTCTTTTGCGTGCGCCGCGGCCGATAACTCCGTAACTCGCGGCGAGTCGTAAACGAACGTCGGAACCTCGCGCTGCTTCGGCTGGCACCCCAGCACAAACAGCGCAAGAAACGCGGCGACTGCCATTCGCGTGCGCATAGCGTTACGCACTCACCGACTTGATCACCGTCACCCTCAGCACAATCGCCTCGCTCAAGTTGCCCGCCGTGACGTTGCGGACAGAGATGACTGCCGAGCCCGCACCCGGGAACGCATTCACGACGTAGCTACCAGACGTGCCCGCGCTTTGATGGGTGCAAAGCACGGTGTCAGTGGCGGCAATCGCGCTGTTGGTGAACGTGAAGCTGACCACCGCACCCGCTGCAAGTTCGGCCCCGTTCATTGTAATGGCGGTCGTAATGGTGTTGGACGTGACGCCAGTGGACTTGTCCGTCGCCTGCGTCTGCGCACCACCAGCACCAGTTGCGTAGCCGATGCCCGCGGTAGGCGCATTGCTGCTCACCGCCCCCGCCGCGAGGGTGACGGTGTTCGTCGTGCCGAAGATGTGGGAGCCGGTGCCGCTGGCGGTGAGGTTGCCGGTGAGCGAAAGACCAGTATTAGACAGCCTGCCGCGAACCGTGTTGGCCGTAGCAAATACGATTTCCGCTGCCGCGTTGGTCCGCGAAGAAAGCAGGAGGGCCCCGTTTGTTCCGTCAGGATTCAGGGGAGCAACGTCGCTCATCCAACCAACCGTCGATAACGAATCCGAAGCAAGCGCACCAGTGATTCCGCCAACGCGAACCCCGCCACCGGCTGAGTTGAGAACGTCAAGTTGGTCGCCAGCCTTGGGCGTGATGGTCAGCCCGCCCAACGCATCCCCCGCAATCGTCGCCTGATTCGCTGCGACCGTGCCGAGCGAGATCAGGTTGCCGTTCGGAACCGCCCACGTCACGCCGGTTGTCCAAGAGACGCTGCCGGAAGTGCCGTTCTGCGCGGGTGCGGTGAGACCGCTGCCCACGGTGAGATCGGGGGAGAGGACGAGGCCGAGGGGGACAAGGGTTACGTCTGCAATCGCGTAGCTGGTCGCGGCTGTCGTGGCAAAAGTAAGCTGGATATACGAAGACCCGGTGAAGTTGCTGACTAACGTAAAATCAACGACGTTAGCCCCAGCCGTAACGGTGACGGTATTCGACGCTGTGCCGACTCCCGGCTGAACCAGTTTAATACTAGGTGCTTGTCCCGATGTGAGCGTTGCGGTAAATGTCGCACGGAACTTTTGACCGATAGAACCCTGCGACCCGGTTCCGGTCGTAGTTGCATACCCCTGACAGGCCGTTGCCGAAGCAATCGCAGCAGTAAACGCCGCGTTTGTCGCCCCGCTGAACGTCGTGTAGCTGTCGTTCAGGAATGTTGCCCGCGTTGGACTTGTTCCAGCGTTGTTATAATCCGCCCCACTCGCCCGACCGTCCTGCCAGAGCGAGACGACCTCGGCGGCGGAAAGGGCGCGGTTGTAGATTTGGGCGTTTTGGATGGTGCCGTTGAAGACATTCGTACCGCTCGCATCCGACCCAACTCGTACAATCGCATTTGAACGTGTGGAAACCGACGAAAAAGATGCCCCCAACGTAAGCCCGTCTTTCCACCCTTGAACCGTTCCGCTTGTGCGAGTAACTGCAATCATCACCGCCTTGCCCGCTGTTGCCGTTCCAAGCGTGGTCCCCCCCACGGATCCATCCCCATAAGTCCAATTTCCACTTACCACGTAAATCGGGACAAAATCCGTCGTGGTATCGCAGAACACAAATTGCTGCGCTGTGACCGCAGTTGGGCACACCCACGCAACAAAAGTATAGTCGTTGGTTAATACTGCTGAGACCCCGCTCACCGTCCCGCCCGCCGTCCCATCGAACACCAACCCGCCCGCCGCCTGCCGCGCGGCGATGGAGGAGGAGAGCACCGGGCCGGATGCGCCGAGAGTGACGCTGCCGTTGATTGAAGTAGCCTCAAGGTCTTCAACCTGTAGATCGCCAGCGTCTCCCGTTGGCGTGCCGTTCAGCGAAACCGGACCGGCAACGTACTTAATGCCTGGGGCGTCGGCCAGCCAGTAAGTGTCAGTCGAGGTTGCCACGTCAACGCCGTCAATCTTGAAGCCCTTCGCGTTTAGAACTCCTGCGCTTTGCATCCCGCCCGTCGCTGCGCCAAAAAGACCGGCGCCAGTCACGGTGATATTTCCGCCGACAGTCCCTGCGCCAGTTACCGCAAGCGCGCCGCCAACCGTAGCCGCGCCAGAGAGAACCAGGCTCGTTCCAGTCGCCGCACCCAGTACCGGCGTGATGAGCGTCGGCGAAGTCGCGAACACAAGCGCGCCCGTTCCTGTCTCGTCGCCAATCGTCGCACCCAGCGAAGAACTCGTCGGCGCCTGCAAGAACGAAAGCACGTTCTGGTTTACGCCCGTGATGGTCGTAATGTCCGACGACCCGCCGCCACCAGTTCCGCGCGACGCGACCTGCGTCCAGTTCCGCGACTTCGCGCCCGGCTTTTCGCGATTATCGTCCACGTTCGACAGGTAGCTGCCGCCCATGAACGAAACCAAATCGAGTCGCGAATACGCCTTGTCGGCTGCGTAACTTCCGGTCGGGTTGATTGCCTTTCCGTCTTTCCCTTGCGCGCCAGGAATCGCCGCGAACTTTTCCGCGTGCGTCTTCGCCTCAAGCGACACGCGCG
>ERZ1292632.3948-Hain-H43-01um-R2-3948-length-10965-cov-6_pt1 | contig 10965 bp, 12 predicted proteins | sample MGYA00564407_ERZ1292632 | MGnify/ENA primary metagenome ERZ1292632 (study PRJEB36523, sample SAMEA6512637) | groundwater metagenome | collected 2019-01-08 | study: AquaDiva: Metagenomics assemblies of 32 groundwater samples
TTCATGTGTTTCTGAATGTGAACTTGATGATTCTCCTGAATTTGAGGAGAGACATGTTTGTAATCGCCCTGAAGAATAAGAGTGTTCTCAATCTCCGGGTCATCGATCATGTCATCGTCAGGAGCTGGCCCAAGATATTCTTTCTCGTTCTTCCCGACAGATTTGAAAATATCTCTCTGAAGTTTGTACACAAGCGCCATATTCCCGGTCTGCATCGCGATCGGCATGATGAGACTGAACATCATCTGCGCAACTTGTTGCTCAGTTTCCTTGGATCCCATCGAAGGATCTGGAAGAATGAACGCATCAAATTCCCCTGAGATTCCTTCCATAGACAATTCATTCGGAGAAAATATCGCAGTCCCGTCGTCTCCAAGAACCCGTTGCTCAAGCCCCGGCGGAATATTCAATTGCAGAATGTCGAGACGTTGCGTGTAAATTTCAGCAGCGCCGTTCCTTAATCGCTCGGCAGGAAGCGCGAATCTCTCCGTTGCCGCGCCCATGATCGCATTCGTTCTTGTCGCGGTCCCGCTCCCTCCGACGATTTCCGATTCCTTGCCCATAACGTAGGATGATGCCGCCGTTAAGCGTTCCACGAACTCAATAACCAGTCGAATGGCCGCGATAAGTTTCTCGATCGGCGCATTGATCTGCGGGAAGTAAATGGATCGTTGCGGATCACTTAACGGAGTGATTTTGTTGGGTTGGAGGTATAATGCTGGAGCATCGAGATCACCACCTGGATCATAGAACCCGGGCATCATAATGGACAGGGTGTTTGCGTCACTTAGTTGATTGAAAAGAGAGTCGATTTCCTCGGCTAACTCTTTTATAGTTTCCAATACACCCTGTCCAAAGTTTTCTTCAACGTCTTCGAGCCGACTTTCGATCTTCGTGTACTGGATCGGACGTTTACCGGATTTTGTGATGTCCGTCATCTTCACAGCACCAAGGAATATCTTATATTCTTCAGAGACATAAACTCTGATGTCTTCCGGGAATCCATCACCATCCGCGTCAAAAGAAATGTAAGTCTTCAGGACTTTAACAAGATGATTTCTGAGTTTAATATCCTTGATCTTGTTCGCTTCTTCTTCAGGAAGATTCTTGAGTTTATCGTCCTTAAAAGGAAGTTTTTCACGGAGAAGGTTAATCACGTTCACGAACTGTCCTTTGATCTCGCCTTCCTCCAAATCCCGGTAAAAAAGCTCATCCTCGAAAATCACGGTCTCTCGCTGAATATCCTTCGATCCTTTCTGAATGAAGAACTTGTCCCGGGTGTAAATCCTTGAAATCGTTTTCTCATCGAATTTTATTTCTACTGATTTTACAACGCTCGGTTGTCCGTTCGCTTCCATGAGCGGCATCCCGTCCGGGCCGACCACGGGCTTCGCTTCCGGAGCTTTCTTTGCACGAGGATTCGCTTCCCAGGAAGATTCTGTGATCGTCTCCCCCATCGTGATCTCGATTTTTGTCCAGTTATCCCAGAACTGTCTTATTTTGCAGTGCACGAACTCCCACCACTCCTCAAGTTTCCTGATTCTCTCAAGTTTTGAGAAGGATCCGACATTCTGAGCTTTGAATTTTAAAAGTTCCTGGTTCGAGATCGAAGGATAGAGTTTTGAATGAAGCATGTCGCAGATCGCTTTTGCGATTCGAAGAGAACGATTTGAACAGAATTTCCAAGGAACAGTCTTTGGAATTCTCTCGGAATTATATAAATCAAGAAGCTCTTTTCTCCATTTCTCGAAATCCAGTTTCAATCCTCTCGAAGACGTTCCGTAGTTTCTTCCATCCCTTGTTTCCTTGAATGCGTTGAAATCCTCGCAGATAATATCAACGAGCGTGTCCTGCATTTCTGGAGATAATTGGAGCTGAATTCCAGTAGGAGCAGGTTCTTCAATTGGAGCGGCTAAGGACGTCTCATCAGTTGGATTCATTTCCTGTTTTATTTCAAATGCCATAAATAAATTACTCCATGTCCATGTCTTTTTTGTTCATCATCTTGCAGCATTCTCCGTGAATCATCCGTTTATCCTCAAGCGTCCCTTCCCGTTTCCTGTACTTTACGGGAGAACCTCCGGCTCCACCGGTTCCTTTTTCGTGTCGGTATCCTTTTTTTCCAGAGCAAGGCATGTGATCTCTCCTTTCAAGTTTTTAAGACGCTCCAAGGATTTCAATCGTTCTTCTTCGAGCTCGGTCTCGGTTAAATCCTTGTAAATATTGATCTGATAATTCGTCTGACTCCCGATCTGCTGAAGATCTTTCTCGATCTCGTGCTGAATTTGGTAAAGAGAACCAAGCGCATTCTTCATCTGATCCGTTTTTACGCAGTGCTCGTAAATTTTCGTGAGCTCCTCCATCCTCCTCCGTTTTGACCCAAGCTCAACATCCATCAAATCATTCCCCCATTTTTCCCGGATTCTTTGGATGACTGGGCGATACGATTCTTTTTTTTTGTAATAATCCACGAGCTTCGGATGAATCGAGATCCCGAATTCTTCCTTAATTTTCAGAACGATGTTTCGTGGTTTCTCGAATGTCGCAACAAAATAAATAAGTCTCATCACCTGGTCAGAGGTGAGTTTATGAACTCCTCGTCTAGTAGGGAATTCCTTCGAGCTCATGCTCCGGGTTTTTGACTTGATATTTTGGTCTCTGGATGATGAGATATCTGACGCAGTCCGCTCCATGATTCTCCTTGTCCTTCTCCACTTCTTTAAGATCTTTTTCTCCGGCGGTTTTCCCGGCCCAGTCCTCGTACTGAAGATTCCGCATACTTCGGATTGTTTTTACGCAACGCTCCCGATTAAAAAATAATTTCGGTTTGTTCACCGCCGAGATTTTCTTACTTCGATCGTAATGCAAATAATCACGAACCATCATGTGACCCAATTCTATGTTATCATTGGCCTCGTAAAACCCACACCCGTTACGAGCGAGTTCTTTCATGACCGTGAGATTCGTTCCGACTTTTGCGGGTTTCCTTCCGAAATTAGGATCGATGAGTCTTCGTTTCATTTCATAATTTCTGTCTTTCTCAACCTTCAAAATAATCCGGGCGAGATCATCGAGCTCGACATGACCCTCCCACTCGAAATCAACGTAGACGTCGTCGTCTCGATCGATCCAGGCCCAAATAACGTGATGATTGACCCGGTCGTGCGGATCAACGACACAGATGACTGGAGAACGTTTGTCGTAATCGAAGGTTTTTATATGCTCGTCCGAAAATTCTTGATAGACCGCGCCCCGGAGATGAAAGAATTTCCCGTGGATCATGGTCTCCTTAAAATCCTCGGGCATATTCGCCTCAAACTCTTTGATGGATTGCTCGCTTAAGATCGGGCTCCCCCCAATCGTTTGCATGTTGTCACGAATATCTGCTTGAATCAGATCAATATTTATTCCGTCCGCTTTGTCCGCGATCTCGTCCTTCATCCATGGCTCAGTAAGTGGAGTGAACGTCAGGATTAGTCTCCCTCTCCGATCAACCAACCCTCTCTGGATACCTAAAAACTTTGTCTTGTTCTGCGGCTCATCCAACCAAGCAATGTCCCAATCCGCGCCTTGATACGCCATTAAATCCATCTCTAAAGTTAGAACGTCCAGGATCGAACCGTCCTTGAACTTGTACTGGGATGGAAAGCCTTGAGCTGTTCGTTTTACCGTGTACTCACCCTGTGGAAGTAATTGACTGAGTTTTGGCTCAATCACTCGCATCACAACCCCGAAACTTGTGCCACTCACCACCCCGCGCACCGGCCCGTAAAATCTCTTCTTCATCGGATACCAGTCAGGATATCTCTTCGTCATCGCCATGCAGATCTCCATCGCGCCAAATGTGCTGTTGTGATGAACCATTCCACCAGCGAAATAGTTGTGATATTCATTTACTTGAAAGTCATAAACCTCTTGCATGGTGGCAATTTCTTCTATAGACTCTACCTTAATACCACCACTAAAGGAGGAGCACGATGGCAAACTACGGACCGAAGATAAATCTGATGCGAAAGATTGACGTTGAACAGTTGAGAGATCTGGTTGAAAACCAAAAACTCCAGCAATGGAAAATTGAGAAGATAATGGGAATCCCTCACAAGAAAGTTTCAAAGTTTTGCAAGCGTTATGGAATAGTCTCTCAAAGAACAGGACCGCGTTCCGGACCTCAACATACAGGTTGGAAAGGTGGAAGAAAAATGATGAAGGGTTATGCTTATTTGTGGGTCGAAAATCATCCTCACATGTTAAAGAGCCATTATGTTGCAGAACATCGTCTCGTAATGGAAAAGAAACTTGGACGCTATCTTGACCCAAAAGAAGTTGTTCATCACATGGATCATAATCCTTTGAATAATCATCCTGACAATTTGATGGTGTTTGGGGATAATTCAAAACACCTCCGTCATGAGCTGACAGGAAAATGTCCGAATTGGACCGACGAAGGTTTTTCCAAGTTAAATAAATCTGGTGGACGGTATTCCAACCCGAAGAAGTTAAAACGCGGTGAAAGTCGGCAACTTCAACCCATCGACCATCCGAAAGAGTAATCTTGTAGCATTTATGAAGATGTTCTTTTTTGAATGGGGCACTCGCGGTTGCGACGACTTTTTTCTCTCCATCCCAAGCGTAAACTTCGAAGGATTCTCCATGCCTGAATAATTCTCCGACTGTCTTACTCCCAGATGGAGTCTCTATCATGGTTCTAATTGTACAGCATTTCCCGGCTCTGTTCCCGCCACAGTAAAGCACGATCCTCGCCATGCTCTGATGCCCGTAACTCTGTTTGATGTTCGGAATGTAATACTCCATCCCCCTCAACCGCCGCCGCGCCTCCAACGCCCTCGTTATATCACTCAGACGCTGCAACTCCTCATCATAACTACCAGGAAGATTTAAACCAGTTTCTTGACTATTCACCATATCCACTTCCGGGATTTCTTGCTTTTTTATCATGAGAATATGACTCCTTTTGTCTTTAACTGCCTTCATCTGTCACTCAACACACCAAAAATAGGGGGGGGGCCTCCCTGCAACCGCTCTCTTTATAAAGTTTGGGGATCATTAACCTTAACCTCGACGCTGGATCCTACATCCAACAGGGTGCCGGTATAAACATAATAATTCAGCGTGTTGTGTGTCGTTGTGAGTCATGATGTACACAGTTTTAGCAATACACTTTACATAACTTATATTATAGGACTGATTTCCTGCGCTCTATTGAGTAGTTCCTATGTCGGAGCGCTTAAGATTTGTTGATCAATCAAAAACGACAAAAACGCATGAATCGACCGATATCATAAATAGTTAATTCTGTAATTAAGCTTCATACAAGATATCATTATAAATGGTTGGGAAGGAAACCTAACACTTTTAAAAGTTGGGAAATTTACTTTTGGGATATTAGATAGATAGTTGGGATGTGGAAATAAGTCAATAAATAATCAATTGGAATACTTGACAAGGTTCTAATATAATGCTACAGTATTGCTATGAAGAGCCGATACAGTAGATCAGAAGAAACGAATAAAACAAAAACAAATGCGGAGGGTTTTAAAATGGATACTCAAAAGGATAAAGCAACGATGGATGATTTAAAACTTGGTAATTCAGAACTCGCACAAGAAGTCAAGCGGTTAGCTGTTGAAAAGGATGCGCTTCTGGATGCTTGCAAAGAAGCTCAAAAGGTTCTTCTTGAAGCATATGAAGATGACAAGGGAGTGGATATATTCAACGCTATCAGATTACTCGAACAAGCCATCAACCAAACCACCAAGTAACCAAGGAGGGGGAGCATATGTATCAATCAGGAATCAAGCACGATGAAGCAATTGCCTTTTGATTATCGCAAAGCATTATCTCGAAAAAGAAATTAAAGTTTCTTCTGATGGAGATTCTTGGAATTGGGCAGAGGGTAGAATTCTATGCCAAAAAGTATTAGGGTATGGCGTAGAGTTTGAATTAGATAACACGGATGAGATTAAATAACGACCACCACCAAAAGGAGGTTAGGCCATGCGATGCAATAAAACATTGCCAAAAAGAATATCTCAATGGCAAGTTGCTATCCCTAGAAAGACTGCACTTCGGCTTTTAAAGCTTAAAACGGCCTTTATTAGCCCTTGGAAGGGTTCGGGGACGTTCTAGGCGTTAGAGTTGCTGTAATAGGCGATTTGAAGCCTTAAAATGGGAGATTTAAGCTATGTCTAAAGATTATTTTGTACCGCCAACAATCCCGGCGTTAATACGTTGGTTAGGAATCAGGCAAGGACAAGGTGCAAGTTATTACCGTGGACTAAAAAAGAATCAATTACAGGCCATGTATTATGCAGAGATCCGAAAACATGAGGGAAAAGACAATGAAAAAAACTAAAGAAGTTTTCTTAGCTGTAATAATTCTAGCGTTAGCTTTGCTTTGGGCCGGGAAAGCATGGAGCGCCGAAATCGTGGACGCTGAGAGGTTAGCGACTGCTATTTATAAAGCTGAAGGCAATAAGAATTATGGGATCTTGAAAAAGATTAAAGGGAAAAATTACAGAAAGGCTTGTATTCAGACCATTCATCATGCGGAAAGAGACTGGAACGGACAAGGAGATTTCCTTGAATTTCTGGCCGCAAGATATGCTCCTATCGGCGCAGAAAATGATCCGAGATGTTTAAATCGTAACTGGCTGAAGAACGTACGTTACTTCTATAATAAATAATCCTTTACGCATATATAATAATATATATACTGTGCGAAGGAAGGCGGTGATTGAAATGCTTAAGAAATTATTAACTGTAAGAGAGCTGGCGGAAGCAAGTGGGTATAGCCTGGCGCAGATCCATAATCAGGTTAATAATGGGAATATTCGGCCTGCGTTTAAAAGCAAAGCGGTAACGTTGATTGGCCGAGCTGAATTTGATAGGGTGATGGAGCTTACAAGGTTTGGGAAGTACCGAGGATTTAAGAGGATTCGTAAAAACAAAATTGCGGAGTAAATGTTTATGGTCAGGCACGGAGTTTTAGGCTACCTTTCCCAAGGAAAGCCTTCCAGGGTGCAAAACCCAACCTCCGCAAAGTTCTCCGTGTCCTGACCTGTAATACTTGACAAGTATAAAATATTATGCTAGGATTCTATTGTAGGTAAAAACAAAACAAGCGGAGGTGGATCATGGGAATTAAAATCGAAGTGAAGATTCAAGACGTACGGTTTGATGTCGACTATGACATGAGCGGAAACAAAGATGATGCAGACCTTGAACAGGTTCTAATTTACATCGGGGATCAAGAAGTATCCAACGTCCTCGATGACAAAGTTCTAAGAGAGATTGATTCCAAGATATACGAGCATTTCTGGAAGAATACGCAGGAAGGACCAGAGCCGGATGATAGGGAGGATCGCTAACATGGGACATTCTGCTAATAACTACGATGAAAACAAACTGAGCAAGCATGATAGCCATTCGGATCTCGCGATTGATGCGCAACAAAAAGAGGAACTCTTGCAAGAGTGGAGAGAATCAGCTTCCTACAAGTTAGGATATTGCGCGAGCACGATCAGTCTCGCTATCATGTTCTTCGAGAATGGGGATACTTTGCGAGCAATTGAAACGCTTCGAAACACTCAAAAACTGATGAGGGATAAACCATGAAAACCTATGAAATAGTTTACGGAAATGCATTCACCATAAATCGTGGGAATTATGAGAATGAGAAACCGTTTTACAGCCAGAAAGTCGTAATTCAATCCGAAACGGATATTGACGTGAAAGCGGAGTATGCAAAGCTGCGTTCCATCGTCGATGAACTTGCGACCGCTCAGTACAACGCATCAAAACTCGATCAATCAGGGTTAAGAATAAGAATAAAAGACGGGAAAAAATACGTATCTGTAACGAGCGTGACAGGAGGTGGTAAGAAACTTGACATTGATCCTGAGTACGCTATCCGAGGCACTGAATTGCATCGGATGTTCAACGTGTTTGTCGATACCGGGAAATGGGAGGAACCTAGCGTTAAATTGGAACGGCTCAATTACTCCGATTTAAAGTATAAAGAATTTTTCGAAGCAAACAAAGAAAACATCGATTTTTCCGTGAATCAGCAGAATATCGAGGTCTGGAACGACGATCATTTGTTTTCTGGGGAAATCGATATCATCTGCCAAGTCAACAGCATTAAAACATTGGCGGATTTTAAATCAGGATCGTGGTCGTGGGAACAGCTTGCGGCATACTGGAAAGCAGCTAACGACCCTGATATCAAACAGCTTGCGATCTTTGATGTGAAAAAGAATAAGCTGGAAGTGATTGCGGTCACGAGCCCAAAAGCACGACTTGCTTACGAGAACTTCCTTAAAAAACGAGGGGCTATTAATGCCATCTACGGGATCTAAGAAAGAAGTTTTGTTTTGCGCTTGCGGATTGGTTATCCCATGCAAAAAACATTTCGGGAAGGAGATAAAAAAACCAAAAAAAACAATCGGAAGACACTGTGGCTTTTCAAACTTTAAAGAAAATGGAGACTACGCACAATGAAACCAGAAAAACAGAAAATTGATTACGAAAAATGTCCGCTCGATGATTTCACCCTCGCCACGATCAAAGAAATAAAACTCGATCCTGTGCATGTTTTTAAAGGATTTCAGGGCGTGGAAGATAAAACATGTCCAGGAGTCAGGTTTATTTTTGAAGTGGATGGGATGAAATTTCCACATTACAGTCGATGGATGAAATTTTCGTATGGAGAGAAGGCAACCCTCTACGTTAAATTTCTTTCTTCTCTTGTGGAAGATGCGGAACCTGACATGGATTTTGATCTTCTCGCTTTGAAAGGGATGAAGATTAAAATCTTGTGGGGAGAGAAGAACGAATTTCAGTTTCCCGAAACAGTGCGTCCCCAAGGAAAGAAATGTCAAAAAGTTTCTCAAGTGCCTGTTATTGACGTGGAAGACGACTTGCATCCCGACGAGGAAGTTCCCCAACACATTCTTGATGAACAGAAAAAACCTTCAGAGGACGTTCCTTTTTGAAGATTTGGGACAGACTCCAAGAATTGGTGGAATGCGTCAGTGAGGGCGAGATTGACGATAACAAGCACATAGAATTTATTATGAACTTGTTTGACAATCTCGACCCTCATAACGCAGAAGAAGAGCTGACGGAAAGACAATTAAAATGGCTCGATTGGTTATGGGGAAAATATTGCGACGGCGGAGATTGCGATTGGTGAAATAAATGTTTGACTTTTAGTTTAAGAGGTGTAGAATTTTCACTATGAAAAACACTAGTGTCAGATTATCAAATCAATCCCCGGAACGGAAAAAGACAAGGCTCCTAGTGTGCCTCATAACGGGCATCCGCTCGTGTCTGGACTGTCCGGGGATCTTTTTTGAAAGACTACAATGAGTAAAAATAAAATTATTTACTTCCCGCACGATACGAACGCATCACATGACCCAAAAATAATATCATTAAGAATGAATTTTGGATGGTCAGCAGTTGGAATGTTTTGGGCTATAATTGAGTCTCTACATAAAGAAAAGACTGGGGAATTAAAAGACTCAATTGTAAGTGCTTTGTTTTTAGATTTTTACCAGCACGAAGAAATGAGAACATCTTCTCATAGAATACATGAGGCAAAAGAATTGGAAGCTTTTATGTATGCGAACGCATTGCTAACAAAAGTTGATGGCTTGGTTAGCTCAGACAGAGTCAAAGAGAACATAAAAGAAATTAACTTGAAAAGTGAGTCTGCTAGAGAAAGTGCAAACGCTAGATGGGATAAACATAACAAACAAAACAACTTACGAGAAGATGCGAACGCAATGCGAACGCAATGCGAACGCAATGCTAATAAAGGAAAGGAAAGAAAAGGAAAGGAAAGAAAAGAATATGGCGAATTTAATAAAGTTCTTTTATCTGAAAAAGACCACACCTCTTTAGTAGCTCGTTTTGGAGAAAATGAATCACGGCGATGGATCAAGACGCTTGACGAGGGAATCGAAATGAAAGGATATAAATATAAAAACCATTATCTTGCAATTCTTAAATGGGCCGAAAGAGAAACGGAAACAAAGCATAAAAAGAATCGAGGCCCTGCTCTTATGGATGCTTCGCAATATCAACCCCCGGAATTCGTTGGATCGAAAAATGCAAAAGATTGATCACAAGCTTTTTGTAAACACGATGACTGAAAGCGAGGAAGAAGCGCTTATTAAAAATCCGGTTAAATTTTTTATTTATATGCAGAATAGATACGTACATAAAGACCCAAATCTTTCAAACACATTTAAGGAGCTAGCCGATGAACACAGAAAAATCGAACGAGAGGATGCCAGTTTTCGAAAATCTATCTTCGATATGGCAAAGAAGGCGAGAGAAAATTTTAAAGAGGACAGCGAAACCAGAGTTTCCTTTTGGGATTGAACAACTAGACAAGATCACTCACGGTATCACGAAGGGTAAAGTTACCCTGATTGCCGCACGGACATCGGAAGCAAAGACCGCTTTCACGATTCAGGCCGCATTCAACATAGCCGACAATGGAAAGAACGTCGTATATATCAGCCTTGAAGATGACGCTGAACAGATAGCGGAGCGTATTTTTTCTAATGTCCGGGAAGTGGATAATCAAGCTCTTATCACGGGACAGGTAAGCCGAGAGACTATTGAAGACCCTGTTATTTCAGATCTTTTCAAAAAAGTGAAGTTTTTAGCCATCGAAAATTACGGACATAATTTTGATGAGATGCAGAAAGTGATCGATCTTCTTGAACCAAAGCCTGATTTGATATTTTTGGATTACGTTCAAATGATCGAGCAACTCCCAAAGGAGAGTGAGTATGATGCTCTTTCTAGGTTCGCTCAGAAATGCAAGAAATTCGCGGAAGTGAACGACATTGGATTTGTGATTGTTTCCCAGATAAATCGGGCCGGAGCGAAAGAGGGGCGTCCACAGGCTCATCATCTTCAAGGGTGTGG
>ERZ1292632.3949-Hain-H43-01um-R2-3949-length-10964-cov-7_pt1 | contig 10964 bp, 15 predicted proteins | sample MGYA00564407_ERZ1292632 | MGnify/ENA primary metagenome ERZ1292632 (study PRJEB36523, sample SAMEA6512637) | groundwater metagenome | collected 2019-01-08 | study: AquaDiva: Metagenomics assemblies of 32 groundwater samples
CCCTGAAGTGCTGAATTTATTGGCTCCTCAAAAGCCAAATCAAACATATATCGTATGTAGGTCATATTTTATACCTCCACTCGGTTCCGTAGCCAATTCCGCATCCACTTCTTTAACAATATACATGGTAGTAATACAATCAAGAAAGAAATCTTTAGTGTGCTCATCGTAGAGTTTTTCAAACTCATTACGTTTTTTCATCCACTCGCTATCTGGTTTTGCCATATCTTTCGTTATCACCGATACCTCCATCGGGTTACAAGATAATTCAGTTGAGCTTCTACAGATGTAAGAGCCCTTGAGTATATTCTGGCTTCACCAAAGATACCATTGCACCTGTAAAGACCATCATCAAATCGCCCCAAGTAAAGAATGCGTGTGCTTGTAAGTGCATTGTCTGTAAATCCTGTCCCGCCGAGAGTGCCAGCTACTCCATTCTTGTAAATAGCTCCTGAAGTGCCATTACGCACAAGGATATAGTGCTGCCAAGTTCCAGCAGTAACAGTGCCCGCCCCGAGCTGAATATTGTAGGATACAGTAGCTTTACAAAGCACCAGCAAAAGTGACCCATTAGAACCACTGATACTATACCAACCATCTGTATCTAATAAGCCACGACAGATAAGTATCTGGTCTGCAAGCGCATCAGGCTTAATCCAAACCTCTACTGAGAAGTTTTGGCTAGTGAAGTTGAAGTCGCTATTGTTGGTGCAGGCTATATGGTCATCACTGCCAGCAAAAGTCCTGCCACGTGGAGTCCAGACAGCACCAGTTACTGTACCGATATACCCATGACCGTCCTCAGACCGAATAGGGTTACCATCCCGCATCCATAAAGGTAGATACAAAACTGGATTAGTAGATAAGATATATCGTTCTGTGAAAAAGTGCCTATCAGCAATTATAAGCTCTTTAGCCATTTCTCACTCCTAAGTTCCTGGCTCCATTTCCCCCAAAATCCAACTGCTTTCCATTACTCTTGCTATACCAGCACTGGCAGCCACTGCCGTCTGTATCCCTATTGCCAGTGAAAAAGGCACAGCATTGAAAACAGCATCAGTTTGAAGATAGTTCAGGTCAAAGGTAGAAAAGGTCTCAGCAGTTGTTACGGAAGTTGCTGCCGTTAAAGCTAGGAATGTGGTTGGGGCGCTTGTATTAGCAGTATTAGCTATTCTAGCAGTTACCTTTACATTGACTGTGCCTGCTGCTGATTTATGCCCTATCGTTATCTGCCCTTGGACAATACCGCCAGTTGCTAACCCATCTATTTGCCCCACTCTCAATGGAGCATAATTTATCCAACTTCCCCAATAGGTAGAGTCTGCTGTCCCACCTGTGGTAATAGTTCCAGAACTAGTCCGAGACCCTGCAGCCACCGCACCATTAGCCAGTGCCGATTGACCTGGCCTGAAGAGAAATGGTTCTCTTTGTGCAATGATAAATCGTCCTTCATCTGTAATCTTGACTGGTCGGGCATCAGTCCCATCCCCTCCATATATGAGTCGTCCTGTATTGAGTATCTTATCGACTGCTCCGAACCATTGTGGGTATGGCATGTTAATTACCTCCTCTAAACTATTATTAGTATCTCAGTCCCTACGTCACGATATAGTAGCATTCAATGTTATGTTTATTGCCCCATTTGGGGCAGCTATTTTTTGGAATAACGATTGCATCGCCATTTTCCCTAAAGTGTTAAGCTGGTCATTTGCCTTTTCTATGGCATTGGCAGAATTTTCTGCCAATATTATCTGGGCATCATCTAATGTCTCATGGTTACTCACTATTTTCTGAAGATGAGACATATTTTCTTGGCGTGATGCCAGTTCTTGTACTATTTCTTTACTTACTACAACTTTTACTGCGTATTCCATTTCCTATCCTCCTTACTTCTTAAACCTTTTTATTGCTGGGTAGAAAACCTGTTTCCATCGTCTCCAACCTACCTGCATCAGCGAACCACCAACCGCTCGTATTTTCATCAGCCTGCGCACTTCCCTTTGAGCCTCGACCACCTTGACCCGGTGCTCATACTGCTTCTCGGCTTCTTCCACCACGTTTTGGATTTCGTTTTCCTTTGTCACTCCTTGTTTTTCTAGTTGCTTTCTTATCATCTCGTCCAGTTGCTGCGTGCTCATAGTCGGCAGCATGAACAAGAGACTCGGGTTCTGGTGTGTTGCTCCCATTGGGAGCAACAGGGCTCCCCTCTGCAGTCTCCTGGCTACATATAGTCTTGGCACGATTAAATTCCCTCCTTGCTGATTCTAAACGTGGTATTCGCCTCAATGGCATTACTACAGTATTAAAGAATTTTCCGATTTTAAGTTACCCCCTTTGCTATTCGTTTCAATAAACTTTTGATTTCCGCCATATCCTGCTCCAACTTTTCAAGACGACCATCTCCATTTTGAGGTATTTCTTTCTTAGCCTTCTTGGTTACTTTCTTAATAAAGGCAGCCCTCTTCCGCCCACATTCCTTAATCTCTGTCTCCGTATTATGCCAGTAATCACAATGGGGACAATAAAGTTTTAGCTCCGTTGGTTTAGTCAGGAGAAAACCTTTATCTAAGTTGGCATCCCTTACCCCTGATTCTATCTCAATCCCTTTAGCATCCCTCTTTACCCATGTCCTCCATAAGGGAGCTAAAATCAGTTTCCTACCATCTGGTGTCCAATATATCTGCTTTGGCTGATTGCTGGTAGCAATACCAGTTGCTCTTTCCGAAAAAACTAACCCTTGCGGTGCATCTCTAACCTGGCTAACCACTTGTGCTGCTCCTCTCCTTTACCATTACCGGTAAGTCAATTCTTATTTTTTTGTTGCAGACAGGGCAACCCGTGCCAATAAAGAAAGGTTTCGAGGAGTCCCCTACGCTCTGCCTATGTAGAGACTCCTTGCCACAATAAGGGCAAGTCGCCCATATCTTGTATACCCAACCCGTCCAATAAGCCATAGGCGAACCTTCCGGCCAGGATTCTTGCTCATAACGAATGTCAGTCGCTCTCTTAACCATTAGCCATAAGGTTTCCAGGAGTTCAAGCTGCTTTAGCCGCAGAGCCATGTCCCTATCAGGAATTGAAGTCAAATTGATATGGCCATCGTCAATATGCTCGTAATAAGTCTTTTTATCAGGAATGCATCCCTTTGCCAGCGCATCATCAAATAGTTTGCTACCAGGATAAGGGCAGACCGAACTTAAAAATACAAAGTTACTGCGACAATGTTGAAACCAAAAAGCAAGAGATTCAGCGATAGTGTCCTCAGTCTCAGCAACATCACCAAAAATCAGGTTGCCACTAAAACCGATATTACTTTCATCTGCCAGCTTAATAACTTCAAGAATCTGCTCTGGCTTAGTCTTTTTGTTCATGCTTTCCAATACTACCGGACTGGCACTTTCCAATCCATAACTGAAGGAGAAACACCCGGCTGTCTTTGCCAGTTGCAAAGTTTCTTTGTCCAAAGACGCACTAGCATGAGTCTGAAATGTCCAGTCAAAGTCCCAACCATACTTATTCTTCCCATCAATAATCGCTTCGCAGAACTGCCTCATGCGTTCTTTGTTAACAACAAATAGTTCATCCAATATAAGTAAGATGTTGAACTGGTAGTTCTCATAAAGGTACTTAATCTCCTCCATGATATTAGCAATAGACCGGGCCCGGTAAGGTATAGAGCGATGACCATGTGTGCAGAACGTGCAAGTCCAAGGGCAACTACGAGCAGTTACAATACCTATCACTCTGGGATAAGGCCGCGAATAGCGGTATGAAAGTCTTGTCGCCATTCCATAATTATCCATCAAGTCTTTGGCCCCAAAAGGCTCGTAGTCTGGGAGTGGCAAATCATTTAAGGGATGATACTTGTAATTGTTCTTGGTGAAGACAGCTTTCCCTTCTTCCCAGTAACCAAGATTATCAATTTTTCCAAAGTCCTGTTTGCCGTTATTGAGTTCGTCAGCCAACTGGACAATAGCCTCTTCAGCCTCACCCACAATACAGAAGTCAGGTTTGAGATCGTTCATAATGAACCCAGAATCATTGCAGATTATGCCTCCACCCATCACTACAGGGACTTTTGGTGCTATCTCCCGGATAACACCAAGAGCATCCTTCAAAAAGGCGTAGTCAATACATAAGCCACCTATTCCAATAAAGTCAGGGCGAGACTTCTTGATTGCCTGTACAAGAGTATCTCTCATCATGTGGTAGGCAGAGGCATAGCCTACAATGTTATTCGGATTAACCCCGGTAACTTCATGTCCTGCTTGCTTTAAGGCAGAGGCAATATAGGCAAAGCCAGTGGGGAAGTCACTCAAAGATAGAAAGCAGGGATAATGCGTCTTATATCGGAATGTAGGGATACACAATATCACTCGCATTATTTCTTCACTCCCACCTTTCCCAATTTTTTAAGTTCCTCTTTGGGTTTTTCCCCATCATCCGCAGGCTCTCCGTGTTCACCATCAGTAATTCTCAGTTTTAGAATCCACTGGTTTAACTGAGGATTCATTTCTAACTGATACTTTTCAGGGTCAGCTCCAAGCTCTTTAATCGCCTGAACAGTCAACTGAGTTAGCCTTTTGTTTGTCTCACCTATTAAATGATTTAAGACCTGGTATTCTATTACTGTGTTTGCCAACCACTCTTTTGTCTTTGGTGTTAGCCTATCTTGAACATCCATCTTTTGAGTCTCCTCCAAATATATTTTCCATAAACCCCACCTTTTGTAAAAGATATGGGCGTTCTCCCGATTCATCTGTGCTGCTTCTGGCCGGTCTGTTCCTCGTGTCGCTCTAGGATAATGATAACCTGATCCCATACCACAGTAAAGTATATTCCACCCCTTAGAGGTTACAACCATGCAGTTATCAATATCATCCCAGCCAACAAAGCCATTAAATAAGTAATCATCTAGATTCCCTACAATAGCCCGCTTGCGATGTAAGGCAAAAGCCCATTGCACTACCTTTACCTTCTTGATTTCAGTTAGTAAATGCGCCGGTAAGTCACGTCCTATATCAAACGGAACATGCTTTTGAAAATCTATGCCAGCACTTTCAATTTGACCAGAGTGATTATTGTCAGGCGGAAATAGGTTTTTGAAACCTATGATACCAACTTCTTTGTGTTGTTCCATTAGTTGTAATGCTACTGTCTCCCAACCTGGCTGAACAATTATACTGTTCATAACCGTAGCAACATACTCGTGCTGACAGTAACGTAAAGCAAAGTTGAATAATTGATTGCCTGTTTTGAATGGCTTACCCACATTGAGGTAGGTTACATTGTTGCGAACTGATAATAACTTACCAAAATAAGGGAGTGTCCTATCAAGTTCATCTACCGCATGGAAAGCACCCTCAGCAATAGTAGCATCGGTATCATCTGCCACAATGAGTTGAAAAGGCGCCTGGGTAAAGGCATAGAGGGCATCAACACATTTCTGCGTCATACCAAGATGCCCATGCACTGGGAGGATTATATCTAGCAGTGTGCCCTTTTTCTCTTCTGCCATTCTATTGTTCCCCTACTTAGTACATTGGGAAGGAACTTATCCTTCTTTCTCGGGGGCTGGAGGAAAGAAGTAAAACCCCCAGCCCCCTAAACGAAAAGGAGGAGCTATTTAATCTTCCAGTCAATCACGGAGTATTCGGTATCAATACCTACTACTCTCACACGACCTAGAATATCAGCCTCCAGACCACTTATTGTGGTTGCTGCTGAACCAGCAGCCGTAGTTACCGGGCCCACAGCACCAGCCACAGCCGTGTGGCTTACCACCGGCTCCCCGATAACAATAGCCGTAGCTGCTGTCAGACCCATGCCGAGTCCTTTAGTTAGCGCCCACCCGTAGGAGTTAGCGGGTAGAGCTACTTGAGGGACACCTGTGATGGGACCAACACAAGCTGTACCAGCCGGCCTAGTAAGAATAGCAGCATATGGGTTAGCCACCAAACTTACAGTAGCTGTAGCCGCAATAGCAACCGCTACCTCGTCACCTAGTTCAAGTGCCACAGTGCACGTAGAGGCTGCCGCCGCAGCGTTATGGCTCTTAATACGGTATATTTGTCCTTCACCCTTATCGTCACGCACACCCAGATAGCCATCAGCATATTGGTCTTTAGTGGTAGCCGTTGTGCCACCCATTGTTACTATGATGCTAGAAGCTCCAATAGTAGCTGCTGCTACTACCAGATTATCAGCCGTGCCACAACCGTGGTCAGCAACAACGGCAGCTGCCGTTGTAAGGTTACCAGCAACCACCTCAGCAGTTGAGGAAGCTCTAACTTGATGGAACTCCCTACCATCTGGCAAAACCATAAGAACACCAACTGGAAGACCACCAATTTTAGTTGCTTGGGCGACTTTCTCATCGCCAAACTTTCCGTAAATTACATTAGGATAAGACATTTAACCTCCTGTTTTAGTTTGCTTTCAGTTTTTTTAAGAGAACTGTCCATCTCCCAAACTCTACCTGCTCTCCCTAAGCAGGTGTAGTGCAATCGTTGTAAAGCGTCACGACCCAGCCACTGCGGAATATACTGACTCCGTAACGGCCGTAGTAGTTCAGCTCTATACCACGCAGGGACGCATCCTTCTCTGGCTCCACGATAGGTTGACGTCTTGGTGCATAGATAATGCCACCTGGCGTGCCAGCACTAAAGACACCTTGCTTAACGTCCGTAGTGCCTGTCATTGAGAAGTTACCATCGTCAAGAATGGGCATACCAAATAGACGTCCAATGGAGTATCGCTGAAGAACCTCGTCCAGTAATGACCCAGGCGTAGCTCCGTATCCTATACTAGCCGCTAGTACCACAGGTACAATTGGGGTTAAAACATCCACCAAGTCCAACTCACAGAAGGGATGAATAACACAAACATAAGGAGTTGGTGCTGGACCCCCAGCACTGGTAGGATTACCCATAAGTATTGCTCTGCCGGCAGCAATATGACCCATTGTTAGCGTAGTAGAAGCACCACCAAGAGTAGTGCCCCCTGATGCAAGGAGTGTAAGCAGGTCATTATCGAGTTTCTTTTCGTAGGCGTTACCCAGAAAGATACCAGCCGAGGCAATCAGGTCTTCGTTGTCATCCTCAATAACATTGTTAGTAAGGATAACTTTCAAACCTGCTTCGTAGTAGGTTACCGCGACATTGGTATCCTGCATAGTTTCTTCAATGACATTATCCACACCCTCAGTAAGAGTGCGTGCTGTGCCCTCATTGAAATAGGGCACGTTTACCGATGAGCCTTTAGCCTGACGTATTGTCCATGCTGAACTGCTCATAACGGCAGCAAATTGTCTAGCGTGAATTGCTTTTTGGTGAATGGTATCAATCGTATCACCAAGGTCTGCAACTGTAGTTGCCATGTTTTAACCTCCTTAATATAGTTTTGCTCGTTCTCGCTCCCTATCTGCTTTCTCCATAGCTGCCCTGATTTCAGGGTTATAAGGGTTAGCGATAAATTGTTTGCGGAGTTCTTTTATATCCATGCTTGAACCCCCAGAAGATAATCCAGAATTTATCCGGAGTGATGATAACCTGGTTGCAGGCGAAGCCAGTTTTTTAGCAAGAGCCTCCATCTTTTCCAGTGTGCCATCGGTGAAAGTTAGCAAGTCTTCTGCTGATACACCTGGATATTTGGCAACCATAGCTGATACTAAGATTTTTAGTTCAGAGTCCTTATATTTTGCCTCACTTTCTTTGATTCGTGACTCACGTAAAGCAAGGTCTTCTTCCCTCCGTCTAATTTCCTCGTCTTTGTTTCGTTGCCGTTGTCTAGCTTTAACTATTTCTAAACCTTCAGGGTCGTTACTGTAACGTTCCAGCTCTTGTTGCTCCTGTTCTCGCCTTAGTTTGTCAACCTCTTGTCGTTCTTTCTGGGCTTGCTCGAGCAGTTGGGCGGCCTCAGCCTTTTTCCTTTCAAGACTAGCAGCGTCCCTACCTGCCTCCGAAAGCGCTTTATGAACTTCATCGGCAATCATCTTTTGGATTGGAGTCTGTGGCGATACCTTTGGGACATCAGACGATTCAACCACTTTCGGGGTTTTAGTGGTCTGACTATCATCAGCTACGGCCATAGTGTTTTAACCCCCTTTAGTTATTTTTTCCAATGGATATTTGGCAACTTTAACTGACACTAAGCTTTTTAGTTCGGAGTCCTCGTTCTTTATCTCAATTTCTTTTGTTAAGTCAGATGGTTCAACCACTTCCTCGTTTGTAATAATAGTGATGTAACAATCTGGTTCTGTTACGGACATGTTGTTTTAACCCCCTTTGATTACTTTTCCAAACAAAAGAAGTGCGCTAGTCATACAAGGCGACTAGCGCACAATCAAACGGCTACAAGAGCACTACTTATTCTTTTGTTATTTTTACCATATCACAATTTTCTTTCTTTGTCAACTCTAATGGTTTGACAAAGTGATTGAACCGTTTGCATCGAGGACATACAATCTCTAAATCCCCTTCAAGGCGCAACGCTAACAACTTACCACACCCATCACAACGCAGATGACCATATTTATCAATCACTGCTTTCTCCATTTCCAGAAACAGCCTAGTTGGAAGCTGTTTAAGAGCAATATCACTACCCCGTTCAACGTAAAAATAAAGTCTTGGAGCACAAACCAGGCTCGCAAAGTCGCTGATAAAACAAGCAAAAGGGCAATACCATATCCAGATAATGAGCGTGATTTAGCTGACTTTGTTTGCCAGACACGGCGAGTATCCCAGATGCTGGAAAACCACGCAATAGGCATAATAATGAGATATAAGATATCATATTCGTTCACTGATGCCTCCATTTGATAATCAGCGCCATTTCCGTTAAGGCCATGCCTAGCCCAATGGCACCATTGACATAAAAAAGCAAGTCATGCAGCGAAAAGAGAGAACGGAGAAAAGTCGCCAGCACAATAACCGTCCCGATTGTCCAGGCAGTTAGCGAAAATGACTTGGTTGATTTTGTCTGAATAATTTTACGTATGCCTAGTATACCGCTTAGATAAGCTAAAGGCCTACCCATAACATAGAGCCAATCAAGGAAAAACACTTTCTAATCCTCCCTATTTTTCAATTATGGTTTCAGCGCAGCAAGCCTCTTCTCAATTTCTCTTTGTCTTTCAGCAAAGTCTTCAGCCCGCTGTTCGGCTGGTGTTAGAGTGGCACGTCTCTTCTGCTCCTCTATTGGCTTCCAACCAAAGCGAATGACACCCCATTCATCCAGGTCAAGGTTAGCCATTCGGTAGTTGCCTTTTGCCGTATCAGTTGCCAACCAGATATATTCCAGATACTTGTTAAAGACTGCTCTTGTCGGGACTTTGCTGAAATTTATTGTCTGGTTTTTTAGCAAGCCAACATAAACTTCTGCGTAGAACTCGGGGTGTTCCATCATAAACCACTCATCCTCAAACCATAGTGTTGTATTGTTCAAGTCCTCATAGTTGGTTGGCTTTTTAAGACTATAATAACCAACATAATTTTCTATCTGGTTATCAGGCACGTAAAGTTTATAACCAGCCATACGTAAATCGTCAGCATCTGTTCGACCTACCTTTTCTAATAGGTCATCATACTTCTCAGAAGGCACTCTTTCAGGCACTTTGAGCCCTACCGCCTGAGCAAAGTCAGGATTATTGAACAGGAACCGCTCTTGCCTGAAACCCGCCACTGGTAACTCATAATAAGATACATAGTTTTCTACTTGCCCTGTTAATCCCTTTCGATATGCCTCCCGCCTGCGCCTATCCTTACGATAGTCTTCATTGTTAGCCAGATAGGCTTTAGTTGCTTCGCTTTCTTCCCTCCCCTCATTCTTATCAAGAATAGTCTGATATTCCGTATCCTCTTTGCGGTACCTAGCAGTAACCCGCCAGATTGGTATTTGGGTGCGGTCTATCGGCTCTAACGGTGCATCATCAGTTCCCTTCTTACCTTTCCAGATATTGGGGTCAGTCAGAAAAGCGTCAAGCGCTGGGTCATCAACTCTTGCCAGCATAGATTCAGCACTGTTCGGCCCGATACCGGGAGCATCAGCAATATGCTTATAACCCACATAAGCGTCAACGACCTTTTTGTCTACCGGCTTCTCATCTATGCCTTTCTCTATTGCTGTAATTCTTCTATCAACATCAAGGTATGTCTCATTCCCTATCTTGATGGCTTTCAGTTTGGCACTCTCCCTATCCCTTGCCGTCAAGCCGTCTTTGTCCTTAATTGTGTCATCCAGGTTACCTATCCAGTCGGGGTCGGTAACCTTATTGAGTTTATTCCAAGTACTATGATACTCAGAAATAGTCTTGAGCTCCAATGAGGCAATCGGAGTATCAGATAGTTTCAAACCTTTCCATTCATAGTAAGGTTGAATCTTCGCTTCCTTAGCCTTTAAGGCATCTTGTTTGAGTAATAATTGAGCTTCCCAGCTTGGGTGCGTCCCCTCAGCCACCATATCCAGATACTTGAAATGAGTATCAATAGAGCCTTCAGGCGGTAAAATCTTCTCAGGCAAGGCGTTATCAGTGATGTCCATTTCCTTGACGAGTTTTTGGTAGGCAGTCCAAGCTGCCTTGCTCACGAGATCAGCTTTGCCTACCAGGGCAAATTCAGCGTTCTCTTTAGGATGAGACTTAAACCATTCGTGCCTAAGATTGATTCCCAGTTCAGGATGAATTTTAAGAAATTGCTTCTTATCGGTAGTTATAGCATATTCGTTTAAGAGTTCTATCTCTCGACGGCTCAAGTTCCCTAAATAGGCTTTCTTATAATCTGCTTTATGAGCTTCTAATGCCTCTTCGCCTCTAAATGTAGTCCGTTTCTCTTTGCCTTCAACTATCTCTCTTCTGGTATATGACGCAGCTTTCCCGTCTGAAATGATTTGCTGTCGTTCTTTCCATTGCTGAATATAATCGTCAAGCGTATCTCCTTTAGCTGAGTCAAAGTTATAATTTTTAAGAA
>ERZ1292632.3950-Hain-H43-01um-R2-3950-length-10964-cov-4_pt1 | contig 10964 bp, 11 predicted proteins | sample MGYA00564407_ERZ1292632 | MGnify/ENA primary metagenome ERZ1292632 (study PRJEB36523, sample SAMEA6512637) | groundwater metagenome | collected 2019-01-08 | study: AquaDiva: Metagenomics assemblies of 32 groundwater samples
TTTAAATTTTTCGGTTGTCAATGAATTCTTCAAATAGAAAAAAATATTTTGGAGAAGAAGTTAAGGGAAATTGCGGAGAGGGAGAAGAGAGGGGGAATAAAAAATTTGCTCGCAATAAATTGCTCGATTTATATTTTTTAAGTAATGCAAAAACGCGATAATAAGATTACGAGGTTGGATAATTAATCTGATAACAAAATTATCCATTTACTTTAATTTTTTTAGGGAAAAATCCGACGAGTTTTACTAGGAGCATTTATAATTTATTTTTATTTCCCTTTTCAGCCCTCTCCAATAAATCAAATGGTTTTTTGGCTCTGCGATATTTTTTTGCGAAGAACCACAATAGAAAAATAATTACTGCTACAATAAGAAACCAGCCAATAATTTGGCTCGTTGAACCTGCGGGTTTTTTTACGCATTCTCCGACGCAGCATTTTCCTTCAATAGATTCTTTTTCTTCTCCAGAACATTTCTGCTCCTCGTTGCAGAATTTTCCATTCAACAAGGAACACGGGCGCTTGATTGTTGTTTTATTTTCTTCTGGAGGCGGAACATAAGATTTTGTGACATTGATAGATATGTCAAGAAAATCTCGGACATCTTTTTCTTTTGCTTTTATATAACCTTCAATAATTTCTTCGTATGAGCCGGAATAAAAAAATAATTCCAGTTTTATGCTGGAGTTGGGTTTTAATTCATCTATTTCTGATATTGATGTTGAAGTGAGATTTTTCAGATTGTCTGAAAAATATAAGGTTATATTTTTCAAAATTTCATTTCCGGTATTTTTCAGATAAACATATTTTAATGAGTTGTAATCGGTAGTCATCTGGACATTCAAATAGGGCGGGTCGAATTTCATGCTTTTTTCTTTTGAAGATGGAACTACAGCATTGGCAAATATGTAAACAGGTATTTCGTATTTTAAATTGTCTGAAGAAATTTCTATTGTTTTAAAAGTTGAATTGTAAATATTTTTCACCTGAAAATCTATTTTTTTAATTTCTCCTGATTTAAGAGAGATTGTGTTTTCCTCGCCTTCTTCAATGTTTCCGAAGAGAGAAGACAAAAAATCATCTGAACTTCCGGAATTTGTTTTTGTGTTTATCTTTAAAGTTATTTTGAATTCCTGAAGATTTTGGACATTGATTGAAAAATCCTGATTTGTATTAATGACTCCTTTGTCTATTGAAAAGTCTGCGGTTTGATTTGTTATTGTAAAATTTTTTTCAATATTCTCGTCGGTAATTGAAGAGCCTTTGTAATATTTGACATCTTCTATTGATATTTTGTAATTGTTTGGGGATTCAGGAAGTTTTGCATAAATATAATATTCTTCGTCGATTATTGTTATGTCAAAATTATTTATTGGAATTCTTAAGAAACCGCTTCCATTTGCTCTCTGCCTGTAAAAAAATACATTTTCTTTTAAAATTGGTTCAGCAAAATTTCCTGAAATTTTTGCAAGCAAGGTTTCTCCCTGAAAATAATTTTCCTTCATGTTAACTTCAACTGCAGAAATAATTTGCAATAAGAAAAGAAAAATCAAAAATAAAACCACTTTTTTCATTTAAAAGAAAAGGAAATAAGGTTAATAAATTTAATTGAGAAGAAGAAAAAATTGCTCGTAACAAAGTTACTCGAAATAAAAACTGAAGTAGTGGAAGAAATAACTGATGATGAAATTATCGATGAAGATTTATATTACTTCAATCAAGAAAATTCGAGAACTTGTTCGAGCGATTCATTTCCCCATCTTTTTTATTTTCCCATCTCTTTTAATTTCTTGAGAATATTGTCTATTTCTCCAGGAGATTTTTGAGGAAGTCTTCTTTGCATTGGTTGAGACGGCGGAAGAATTCTTCTTGCAGATGGGTTAAATAAAGGAATTCTCGACGATGGCGGAGGCAGTCCAGGCCTTGGCGGGGCTCGTTGAGGAGGAGAACCTTTTCCGAATTTAGATTTAATTCTGAACCAATAAGGACGAAGTTTATTTCTGAAAATTATTGCTATCAAAACTAAAACAATTAATATGACTAATAACCAAATCCACCAGTAACTTTTTGCCTCAGTTGTTTTTTGAACACAGCAGGTGTACTCTTGATAATCACAATCATAAGGTGCGGTTTCTTCGTTAGATTCACAACCATAAGGTCTGCATTCTCCACTATTAGATACACATTCACTTTCCTGTTCTTGAACTTTGCATTCTCCACCAACACAGCACTTAGCAGTTCCTAAATCAAAAGAGTCAACAAGATTTCCTCCAGAACAAATTTCTCCAGAAGCGCAGGGCTTTCCGTTTTGCTCTGAACAAGTTTCCAATTCTTTTTTGGAATCACAGCAAATTAAAGCTCCAGAACAATCATAATCATCCAGCACATTTCCTTCGCAATTAATTCGCGACATGCAAAAAAAATTTGAGTCCTCGCAATCTTCAGTATCGTCGACGGCAATGCTCAAATCTCTTGGCCAAATTGAATTTAATAAAAACGCAGTGTTTCTTATATTTCCCTGCCAGCATCCGTCGCTATCCTGAACTTCCAAAAGCCAGTTCTTTGAATTTGTTTTTTGTGATGGGTCGTCGGAAAATGGAAACAAAGCTAAAGCAGTGTCGTAAAATTTATCTCCTGATTCATCCCAGTATTTATTTTCTTTTTGCTGCAATAATATTTGCGACCTGAAATCTCCAGAACCAATCAGATAATAAAGAAAAGAGTTTGGAATAAAATTTTTATTTTCTTCAGCCATGGTTATCAGGTAAGGAACATAATCGTATACGTCGTTGCCTTTAAAATCCAAGGCAATTGCTGCCCACAAGCTTCCTTCGTAATCGCATTTGCCTGCTTTTGAAAAACAAACAGAATTTATTTTTTCAGTTGTTTTTCCTTCTGCCGATGCTGATGTTGTTTTTTCTGAAACATAAATTGTTGAGGATGTTTTTTTCTTGAATAATAAATTTGTCTGAAATCCTTTGTTGCAAGAAATTTCAAATTCTTTTTCGTAGCAGGAAGGGTCTACTCTAAGCCAGTAATTTCCTTCTGAAAGAGACAAGCAGGTTCCTGCATTTGAATTTATTTTTTTATCTTCTCCAATAGTGATTGAATTTTTTATTGTGTCGGGGAGATAAGTAATTGTGCAGGAAGTTGCTTCGTTGCTTTCTATCTGCAAATACCATACAACTTCTTCTGAAATTGCTTTCTGAGTAAAAAGCCAATTTTCTGCATCATCAGTTGACGCAGAGACTTTGTCGAGGGCAAAAATTGCCTGTGCAGTGTATTTTAAATCTGATTTGTATTTTGAATCTGAAATAACTTCATCCTTGCATTTTTCTATTGCCAACAGGGAAAATACTTTTTCTTCAGAAGATAATGAAGAACATTTGTCTTTTACTTTATTTTCCAAGCATTGATAGGCTTTGTCGATTTTTGTATCTTCATTTGAACCTGAAGTTATTTCTGCTGCAGAATTATTTTTTTCGCATACCTTTTCAATACATATTTCGTTGTCGCCACAATCAGAATCGTCAGTGCAAGCAACAGCAATTGCAAAAGATGTTGAATATATTAATATTACTAACAAAATTGTTAAAATTAACGCCTCTTTTTTCATTATATTATTAATTAATTCTTCTTTTTAAATTTGTTGATGTTAAGTAAACCTTGAAACTTAAAATTACTTATATCGAAAAAGAAAACAATTAATTATAAAAAATTACTCCTCGCTATCGCTCGTCGGATTTACATTAATTAAAGAAAATCTGCGAGGTTACGAGCAGGTATTTTATTCTCACTACTCTTTATGTTAGTTTATGAACTTGACTTAAGAGTTGTCGAAATCATCTTAATCTTTTTTAAATTTTCCTTTGTTCGCTGAAAAATTTTTCTTGGAAACATAAGTCAGTGGATTTTTTATTCCCAAGCAAAAAACATCTGGCTGGCACACTCCGATTCCCTGATAATATTCTTTGCAATTTTGCGGCATGCGTGGTTTTCTTTGGTATGCCCAACGAAGCTGGGAAACAATATATCCTTCTTTTAATGGCGGTTCATTTTTCTTATTCCATTCAAAAATTCTTTTTTCTATGTCTTCTTTTTCCAAGCCGATATTTTTAAAAAGATTTATCAAAAAAACTAAAGCTCTTTTTTTTCCGTCGGGAATTCCTTTTAAAATATTAATCACGCACGGAGGAAATTGTTCGTCTGAAATATTTTTCAGATTCATTGGTTTGTAATCAGAATATTTTCCAGTTATTTTTTCGGGTTTTTCTCCTCGTTCTATTTGATTTTGCTTTGCCCAGTCAAGAGCATTGGTTAAAAGAATTTTTGCCTCCCCATCCTCTGAATCAGGAAGAAAATTTTTTATTTTTGAAATTAATAATGGGTCTGCATCTTTGTGATTGAATTTTTCAATTTGCTCTGGCTCAAGCACAATACTGGCAAGAGCGGTTTTCTCGTGGAGGGAATAGGGCATTCTAAAAAGATGCCGAGGAGAAACAAGAACAATGTCCAATCCCATTAACTCAAATAAATCAACTTCAAAAGTTCTTGAAAAATTATTTAGATTTTGCTTTGAATTTATATTGCATTTGGAACATTCGTAAAAAAGTTGTTTTTCCTGAACATCAAATTCTTTTCCGCAATTAGAGCATTTGAAAACCTGCTTGTTTTCCAAATCTATTTTTTTTTCTTCTCCGATTTTGCATTCACTGCAAAAAAATTTTGTCAGATAATATTCTTTTGCGATTTCATTGCATTTGTTGCATTTTATTCCTTTTTTTATTTTAACTCCTTTGAACTGCTCGTAAAAATCTTCAGGGAGCATTTTTTTCAGCTGTTTTTCAGATTCAAATCTAATAAAAGAGACAATTTTTCTTGGAATATCCGGGAAAAGATTTTTTGTAGAAATTCCGCTGATTTCCTTCGGAAAAGATTTCCAGGGAATTATAATATGAAATCCTTTTGAACCTGAAAACTTCAACCCAAAATTTTTTATTTGATTATTTTTCAAAACCTGAATAATTGATTTCGCTGCTAATTTGCTGTAATCAAACCATTTGCAGTCGATGTCGATTAACAAATCCCAGCCCTCTCTTAATTCGCCGAGCTGTTTTTCATTCATTTCCGTCGATAAATTTAAGGGATTTTTCCAGATTTCTTCTGAACAATGAAAAGAAGTTGTTCCTTTTTTTACCAATTCAAAAATATCTGACAGATATTGAAGAGAATCCGGGCGTTTTCCAAAAAATTCAAAATATCTTGGGACAACTTCGCGATTTTTTGAAAATTCAAAAATTGCTTTTTGAATGTCTTTTCTTGAATAATACCACTGAACTATTTTGCGGATTTTTTGCTCTTTTAATGATGGCTCGGACTTTTCCTCTTCCATAAGAAAAAATAAATAACAAAGTTTATATTTTTATTGTAGATGTTAAGTCAAGTTCATAATTTAACATTTGCACTTCGTGGATTGATATTTATTTAAGTAATCGAAGAAACAATTTTTTATTGTAATTATAGACGATGTTTTGGCATTACAAATATTTATTGATACGAGCGAAGCGAGCAATTTTTCTTTTGGACATGTTAAGATTCAAGGCTGACTTTACAGTAGATTAGAATATATATTCCTTCTTTACAACAACAATACTTAAAAATAAAACTATTTTTCTTATGAAATGTTAATTAGATTAGACAAACCGGTTTTATTAGCCAAAGCTGTGGATATTATTTCTGATTTAGTTACTGAAGTCAGAATAAAAGTAAATGAGTTTGGCTTGAGCATTAATGCTATGGATCCGGCAAATGTCGCGATGGTTGGATTCAAGTTACCGAAGGGGATTTTCTCGCAGTTTGAAATTTCTGGAAGAGAAGAAGATTTGGGAATTAATTTGGATTCTTTAAAAGGAATTTTGAGAAGAGTTGGAGCAAACAGCAGTTTAATTTTAGAAAGAAAAGATAATTTATTGAGCATACAAATTCAAGACAGAATTAAAAGAAATTTTACAATTAGTTTAATTGACATTGATTCTGAAGAAAAGGAAATGCCGGCATTAGATTACAGTTCCAAAGTTGAATTAAATTCAATTGATTTTATTGCGAGCATAGAGGACTGCGCGGTTGTTTCAGATGCGTGTTCATTTATTATTAAAGATGGTAAATTTATCATCGAGGCGAGGGGATTAAATTCTGCAATGTCCGAGTTCAACGGAGATGAGGCAAAAATTCAGGCAGAAAATTGCAAGGCACGTTATAGTTTGGAATATTTACAAAAATTTCTAAAAGGCGCGAAACTCAGCGAAAAAACTATTCTGCAATTTGCCGACGACCATCCTTTAAGAATGGATGTAAGGGGCGAGATGGAATTAAGTTTTATTCTTGCTCCGAGGGTGGAAACTGATGATTAACGAGAAAGAATATATATATAAATTATCACATAATTATTTAAATATTAAAAAATATAATTGATAGTTCAATAAAATGAAATTGAGAAATTTAGAAAAAATATGCAACACAGGAATAATTTTAGGATTAGCATTATTTACAGCAGGAATTTTTATTAAACCACTCAAGCCATTATATAAAATCGGAGTGGAAACAGCAGTTCTCTCTTCTATTGCAAGAGCAGGGTGTTATATTAAAAAAAGAAATATGCATTGTAATGAATTAGATGCTAATGGATATATAAAAGATTATGGCACTTGGAGCATATTTGATTAATTCTACTAAACCACCAATAATTATTTAAATATTAAAAAATATAATTAATTTATATAAAAATGCCAGATTATATATGCAGATACCAAAAGGAAAGTAAATTACCTGAATCTGATAATCTAGAAGAGAAATATTTTAGACGGATTCAAAAAGAAGTAAATGGAACAAAAGAGATTACTCTTCCTTATTTGTGTGAAAAGACAAATAAAATGTGTATTGGTTATGAAAGTCCTGAAATGATGCCAGAAATTGAAATAATGCGTCGCTGTCCTTCATTTATATCTGTTAGTAGGAAGAAACTAAGAGAACAAGTAAAGCGAGAAAGAATTGAAGGTTTATGTATGATTACAGGGGCAACTCTTGAAGAAATAAAATCTCTCGAAGGAAAAAATAATGAAGAACAATGGAATGTTTTATCTGAAATAATGGCGAGAACAGACGAGGAAGCAAGTAAAATGATAATTCGAACTTAATATTATTCTATTTTAAAAAATAAATTTTTCTTAAAATGTATTCGCTTCGCTCACGATTAATATGGAAATAGAAGTAGTGCGAGAAAATATTTTTAATTATTATTTCAAATTGCCGACGGAGAAATTGCTCACTTCGTTCGTGATAATATAATTAAGTAGTAGGAGAAACAACAAATTATCAATTATTTATCGACGATGTTTTTACATTACTAATTTTTTTATCAATCGAACGACAAAGTCGCGAGCAAATTTTTCTTAATATATATTCTCAAAAAAATTCCCACAAATTTAATTTTTCTGCAATTGTTTTTCTTTTCTTGCCTTAACATCTTTCAGAGATTTAATTTCTTTGTCGTAATATCCTTCCAAATCCAAATTACCATTTTCTTTTGCCAATCTTCGTTTCTCCTCGTGAATTTCAATTTGTTTGTTTAAACTTTCTATTCCTTTTTCTAATCTCTTGCTTCTCTTTACCATTTTTTTATTTCTTCTTTCAAAAGATTCAATAATTTTTTTGCGGAAATAAGAGATATTTTTATTTTTGGTTTTTTATTGTTTTTAATTAATTTGTAAATCTGCCATACTTCCTGCGGATTCTCATTCAAATTATCAGAAAGATATTTCAAGAATTCTTTATTTGAATATTTCTCTTTCTTTAAGAGATTTTTGATAAGAAAAATTCCTCTTAATCTCAACATTAAAGAGTAAATTATTTCTGATGATTCTAATTTTTCCTCATACTTATTCATCTCGAGAAGTTTCTCATTTATTTTAATTATACTTTTACTCTCGTCGATAAATGCATTAAAAGATTTTTTATTTAGTTTAGGATATTTAATTTCTTCGAGGAGAGATTTGTTTAGTATAGTCTCGGCTTCATTCAATCTTGGTAAAATAGAAAGAGGATTTTTTTCAATAGTTTTTTTTATTGTTTCCAAAGGAATTAGAGAAATGTGATATATTCCGGAAACTATCTCTTTTTTTAATCCTGTTGAAATTGCAATAACATCAATGTCCGAATCATCTGTTTGTTCTCTTCTTGCATAACTTCCAACAAGATATATCCCAGATATTTTCTCCAAATAATTCCCAAGGATATTCAATACTTCTTCTCGGATTTGCAAAGTCCTGTCTATTAAAATGACTCTTGCTTCTTTTCCTGCCCACTCTTTTGGAAGAAGAATTCCTGCACTGTTTCCCCAACGAGAAATTGAACGATTTAATTCCATGTTTATACAATGTTTATACCATATTTAAATTTTGTGTTTTTAGATAAATTTTTATTTTAATAATTCTTAAAAAAATTCCAACAAATTTATAAATAAGATTTGCGTTTGAATAGAATGTTGAAAAAAGGGGAGAAGAAAGGACAAATTACAATTTTCATAATTGTCGGAATTGTGATTGTCGTTGGAATTTTATTATTTTTTTTGTTTAGAAAGGGAGTAATTCCTATTCCTGGGGGAGGAAAATCAGAAGAAAATCCTGTTTCATATATGGAAAGTTGTATTGAGCCGAAAATCAAAGAAGCAATAGAAATTATTTCATCGCAGGGAGGATATATTAACAATAATCTTAATATAAGATTTAAATTTGATGAGGACAAAGAAGCAAAAAATATTTCTTATTTGTGCTACAATCAAAATTATTATTTATCCTGCATAAATCAGGAGCCGATGTTGATTCAGCACTTAAAAGAAGAAATTAAAACATACATAAAAAAAGATGTTGAGAATTGTGTGCGGAATTTGAAAAAAAGTTTGGAAAACAGCGGCTATGAAGTTGATATGAATTACAGAGATTTCAGCATAGAATTAATTCCTAAAAAGGTTTTGGTGACAATGGATATGGATGTGACTTTTTCAAAATCCGGAGAAACATCAACAAGAGATAATTTTAAATTTGCTGTGGCGTCGAGGTTTTATGATATCTCAATTGTTGTTCAGGAAATAGTAAGTCAGGAGGCAAGATTCTGCAATTTTGAGCAATTGGGTTATATGCTGTTTTATCCAGATTATAATATAGATAAATTTAGAACTGGCGAATCTACCACAATTTACAGCGTCGCAGACAGGGAAACAAAAGAAAAATTCAGATTTGCTGTCAGAGGATGTGTAATACCTCCTGGATTTTAAAAAATTTTTTGTATAATCTAAAACAGGGAAATAGTTTGTTCTATTTATATTGAATTATGAAATCTCCTTATGGCAGATTTCTCATCGGAAATTTAAAAAATGTATGAGCGTTTTTTAACTCGTTCAAATCTTACGATTTGAAGATTTAAGTAAGTCGATAAAAATTTTATGATACTTGTTAATTAGTTTCTTAACGAAATATCTTAGCGCAAGCCTGATGCGAAACCACAAATATTTGCAAAGCAAGAATTTACAGAATATATTATACTAATCTTTCTTTTTTCAAAAGATTTATATATTATTGTTATTAACTAGGTATATTAATATTAAAGATTGGTATAATATACATATTAAATATAATATGAATATACATAATAAAGAAAAAGAGATTTTAAAATACTTGAAAGAAAAGAAAGTTGTTACTTCCTCTGAAATTGCCAAGCATCTAAAGATTTCCTGGAATACTGCAGATAAATATCTTCTTGAATTGGCTTTAGAAAAAAAGGTTGAGAGAATTAAAAAAGAAGGGGTTAATTTATGGATATTAAAATAAAGAAATTGCCTAAAATTTCGCTATCAGCGAAGGGCAATTTCAGTCTTTTCAAATCTGCCACAGCAAGCTGCGGGGTATTAAACCCAGATTTGAAAATAAATTTGAATCTGCTGGTTTTAATTGGAATTCAGATATTTTTATTGATAAATATGACTCCTGCAGAGAGTTATCTGATAAGCCAGACAAATAAAATTTTTGGAGATGTGAGAACAGAGGACAGAAAAAATTTTAATAAAATATTTAATTTTGGATTGAATTTAATTACAGGAATATTAATCATAAAACAAATTGGAGTTGTTTCTGCTGAGGAAGTGACTTCTCCCCAAGGAACCTTTTTTGAAAGTTATAATACTACTAATTATGCTAAAGCACAATATAGCATTGCAGATTCTAAATGGAATTGCTGTGTGAGAACAAATTCAGGAGCACTATGTCAGAATGTTGCGCCTGGAGACAAGGAAAGTTGTGACAATCCTCTTCCTTCAAGTTGTAATGACATTACAGATTGTAAAACTGGATGCTGTTTTGATACTGCTGAAGGATTGTGCACAACTAAATCTCCAAAAGCTGAATGTGAGAAAAAAGTATCTGGTGTTTTGGGAGTCTGGAAAGACGACGATGCATGTCTTATTGAAGAATGCCAGAAGGGTTGCTGTGTTTTAGGAAATAATATAGAATTTGTAACAAACAAAAGGTGTGAATTTTTATCAAGTAAACAAGGATTTAAAAAAGATTTCAGAGATTTGCAAACAGAAATTCAGTGTTTGGCAATAAAAAATACTCAGGAATTTGGAGCTTGTATTATTAATGGCGCGTGTAGTTTGAAAACAGAATTAGATTGTGTTGAAAAAAATGGAAAGTTTAATGAAAATAATTTGTGTTCTAATCCAAATTTAGGAACAAATTGCACCAAACAAAAATCAATAAAATGTGTCGAGGGCAAAGACGAAATTTACTGGTTTGATTCCTGTGGAAATGCTGAGAATATTTATTCTTCTGACAAAGAAAAAAGCTGGAACAATGGAAGTGTGCTGTCAAAAGAAAAAAGCTGCGGTTCTAATTCAGCGAATATAAATTCTGAAAC
>ERZ1292632.3954-Hain-H43-01um-R2-3954-length-10960-cov-6_pt1 | contig 10960 bp, 12 predicted proteins | sample MGYA00564407_ERZ1292632 | MGnify/ENA primary metagenome ERZ1292632 (study PRJEB36523, sample SAMEA6512637) | groundwater metagenome | collected 2019-01-08 | study: AquaDiva: Metagenomics assemblies of 32 groundwater samples
ATTGTTATATGTGCAGATTCTGCGGAGAGAACATGGGCGGTTGCGGAATGTAATTTTTATTAAAGTAAAAATGGAAAAAGTTATCATAAAAGTAAAAAAAGTTCATCCTGATGCTAAGTTGCCTGCTTACGCAAAAGAGGGAGACGGAGCAATGGATGTTGTTGCTGTAAGAAGAGAAATTACTGATAAATTTATAGAATATGGAACAGGACTTGCTTTTGAGATTCCTAAAGGCTATGTTTGTTTGATGTTTCCAAGAAGCAGTGTCACTAAAAAAGATTTGATGTTAAAGAATTCGGTTGGTATTTTGGATGAAGGTTATCGTGGTGAGATGATATTCAGGTTTCAAAGATTTGGAGAAGAAATTCATGATATTGGGGACAAAATTGGACAGATCATGGTGATTCCTCGTCCCAATATTATGATAGAAGAAGTTCAAAAACTTTCAGAATCTTCTAGGGGAGAGGGTGGCTTTGGCTCTACGGGAAGATAATCAACTTTCCCTTCCCAATAAGTCTTTCATTTTTTCCAAGAACTCTTTTCCCTCTCTTTTTGTTGGTAAAGTTTGTGATAGGGATTCTAATTCAGATAAATTTGTTCCAGAAAGAAGTTGTCTAAGCGCTTGTAGTTCTGGACCTGTAATTCTTATAGCATTAAGAGCATAATCTTCAAACGCATGATAGGCATTTGGAGCAACCACCTTTGTCATTTCTCCCATTATGTTAGCATATTGCATGATTTCCCATTGGGCGTGAGGATCCATTCTTAATCCTAAAAAATGAAATAGATTATGTAAATCAATTTTCCAGTACCATTGAGTATAATAATTAAGAGTCAGATCCATTCGTGCAAGCTCTCTTGCAAGCATTTGTTTTGAAGGGTCTAATGGACTTCTAGGATTATTTGGATCTTCATTCAATAGAGATAAGTAGTTCTCATAAGAACGTGTTGCGTCTGCAAATAAAATATGCCTAACTTCTTCTGCCCCTTCTGCAGAAAAAACTTCTTCTCTTCCCTGGCGATTTAATTTTGATTGTGTGGCTATTACTTCTGGTCCAGGAATATAAAATTCCTTATCTAAAACAGAATATCTACCGGAATATTCATTAACATTTGCCGTTCTATGTCTTATCCATTGACGAGCAACAAAAATAGGTAGCTTAGCATGAAATTTCAACTCTACCATCTCAAAGGGAGTGGTATGTCTATGCCTCATAAGATATCTTATTAATCCCCTGTCCTCGCTAATCTTTTTGGTGCCTTTTCCATAACTTACTCTCGCAGCCTGAACAATCGCATCATCACCACCCATATAATCAACAAGCCTTATAAATCCATGATCTAAAACAGGAAATTCTCTTCCGAGAATTGCTTCTGCTGCTGGGATAGTTAATCTCCTAGTTTCATATTTCTCTTCCATAAACAAGTATAATTTCGTTCTATTTAAAGAAATATTAGCCTAAAATCTATATATTGAAAATTACGATTCTTTAAAAGCTAATACAAATCAGCAAGAAAAACTTTTATAAATATTCATAATTCTTAACCTTCGTATGAAAGACAAAATGGCAGAGAATATTGGCGTCACAGAGCTGGAAAATGGAAATGATTTTGAAAGTTTTACTAAAAGTGGCCTGGCTTTGGTTGACTTCTGGGCAGACTGGTGCATGCCCTGCCTCGTGATGGCTCCGGTAATGGAGGAACTCAGCAGAAAATTCAGGGGAAAGATAAAATTCGGAAAAATTGATGTCGATGAAAACCATCAGTTGGCTGCAAAATTCAGGATTTTATCAATACCAAATTTTGTTCTTTTCAAAAATGGAAAAGTTGCAGAGCATTTCATAGGCTCCATGCCTGCAGAAGATTTCGAGGAAAAACTGAGAAAGCATTTGTAGAAAGCTTTTTTAAACATAAACTTATTTATTGAGCTACGGCTCCGTAGCTCAGCCTGGCAGAGCACCGGACTTTTATGTAAGGAACCAAGGTTCCTTGACAGTCAACCTCCTTTGAGGAAGATAGCAAAGAGATCCGGGTGTCGTGGGTTCAAATCCCATCGGGGCCATCGGTCTTTTTTGATACCTTAAAGATTAAAAAGGTTTGAATTAGCCAACTTCTCTGTATGAAAAACAAATATATTTCATTCGCTAAAAATATGGGAATTGCTGCAATTACTGGGTTAGTAGCTGGAGCAGGAACAGCAGAATTATTCAATTTAATAACAGACGACAAAACTATGACTGCTATTGCTTCAACAATAAGTGAATATACTGCAGCATATTCTGTTTTTTTACCATTACATGCAAGAGATAATATGGATATTTATAGAACTGAAGAAGGAAAATTCAGATGGGGAGAATTTATTAAAGACCAGATAAAGCTTGCTGGTGGTTTTGTTCTTTTAGATATAGCTTATTTAACAGGCAGACCTCTTTTAGCAAAGGAATTTTTAGATTCTGGTGTGGGATCATCACAAGCTTCTTTATATGCAGATGCAATTTTTTATCCTGTTTTGATAGCGGCTGTATTTCCAATTGCCAAAATTACGGGAAATATAAGATCAAAAGAGAAGAATCTTGAAGATAAAGTCTAATTTATTCACAACAGTATTACTTTATATCAAATCCCATCGAGGCCATAACACATTCCTTCTATGTATTAATTCATTAATGGTAACAAAAGCCAAAGATTTAAATAGTCCTATTACACAACTTTCTTGGTTAAAAATTGTATTAAAATTGTCAAAATGAAACAAAAAGAATACACAATAAGGAAAAGAATCGCAAAACACGGCGAGAATTCTATTATAGTCATACCCAAACTTCTCAGGGGGGAATTGAAACCCAAAACAATTGTAGAATTAAACATAAAGATTATAGAAGAGGCGGATGAATAAAAATGGCGAGAGATGATAGGGCTGAGGAAATGCAAAAGACAATATTACTTTTGCAGGAAGAATTAGAAAGACTGAAAAGTCCACCATATATGTCAGGTACTGTATTGGATATTGGAAAAAAGTCATTAAGAATATCTGTAGATGGTGCCGGAATTTATGAGGTTCCTTCCGAAAAAGGTTTAAGTAAAAAAGTGAAAAGAGGTTCCAGGGTTATTTTAAATCCTATGACTAAATCTGTACTAAATTATTCTGAATTTAATATTTTGAGTGGAGAGGTTGCAACTGTTGATGAGGTATTAGGAGATAGATTAAGAGTTCAGAATAGAGGAGAAGCTTATTTTGTCCTTAATTCTGTTGATGGAGTTAAACCAGGAGATGAAGTTATGTTGGATCCTTCAAAGGCTGTAGCAATTGAGAGATTCTCAAGAAAGAAAACAAGATATGCCCTTGAAGAAGTCCCTGTAGCTCCTTGGACAAATATAGGTGGACTAGAAGAGACAATTGCACAAGTCAGGCAAGAAGTAGAAGAACCATTTATTCATAGAGCGGTTTTTGAGAAATATGGAAGAAAGCCTGCAAAAGGTATCCTTCTCTATGGTCCTCCTGGTTGTGGAAAAACAATGATTGCCAAGTCCATAGCATATAATCTTGCAAGAGTTAATGGGGGAGAAAAAGCTACAAGCACAAATGGTCATTTTATAAAAGTAAATGGTCCGGAAATCCTGGAAAAGTGGCTTGGTAATTCAGAGGCAAATATAAGGAGGATTTATGGGGCTGCAAGAGAAGCCGCATCTGAAAATGGAAGTCCAGTAGTCATCTTTATCGATGAAGCAGATGCTGTTCTAAAAACAAGGGGAAGCGGAATCTCTACAGATATTTATGATTCTATCGTACCTCAATTTTTGGCTGAGATGGACGGATTGAATGGACACCATAATGTCATAACTGTCTTGGCTACAAATAGGGAAGACATCCTGGATCCTGCTGTTTTAAGAGATGGAAGAGTTGATAGGAGAATAAAAGTCCCTAGACCAAATAAAAAGGGAGCTGTTGAAATATTTAAGATTTATCTGAGAAATAAGCCTCTTCAGGGTTATAAAAGAAAAGGAAGCAATCTAGAAGAATTATCAGAAAGATTATCTGAAGGAATTTATGACGATGGAAATTTTGCTTATGCAGTTGTTCATCCTACCGAGGGAGTTTTAGGTAATTTTAAGTGTAAACATTTAATGAGCGGGGCAACTGTCAAAGGAATGATTGATAGAGCAAGTTCTTATGCGATTCAAAGAGAAATAAATGGCGGAGAAGCAGGAATTTCACAAGCAGACTTAGAAAGAAGTGTTAGAGAAGAATTTATAGAGCATACGGATTTTGCTCAAACTCTGGTAAGAGATGATTGGGAGGATGTTTTTGGTTCTCAGGGAAGACAATATCAAAAAGCGTGTGCTCAGGGATATTTAATTTTAGAGAACATGTTAAAAAATCCTTCTCAAAATCCAACTAAACTCAGGGAGGTAAAACAATGAAATTTAAAGAACTAGCATACAAGTCAACAGGACCAGTTTTGCAGGTTGGCGGAGCAGCTTATATGGTTTATGGTTTTGCTACAGGTGACGTCGAAGCAATCGGAGAAGGATTTGTAGCATTAGTGGGCGGTCAACTTGTAAGCCAAAGAACCAAATATATTACGGAAACTTTTGACAAAATGAATACAATAATTTCTGGTTTAGAACAAAAACTTGGAGAATAAAAATGTTATGCTCAACTAAACTCAGGGAGGTAAAAAAATGAGAGAACAAACAAAACAAACAGCTGGAGAAAGTCCGATTGAACAGACGCTTCTTGGAGGTTCAGACGGTCCTTTGCCAATTATAGCAAGTGCTAGAACCGGTCTTGCAGGAAAAGACGATGCCATTTTAAGAAGAATCCCTGCCGAATATTTCGGAAAATCTGTAAGAGAAGCTATTGATTACCTTGTTGGCGCAGACCTTACAGACAGCGAACTCCCCTTAGCAGAAAGCCTAAAGAAAGAGCTTGGCGCAAGAGGAAACGTAGTTGTTATAAACGGGAAGACCGCAAAACTTGGCGACACTTTGGAACAGTATCTTGTTACAAAAACGCACACACTTCCAGATAGATCTGTAAAGCAGTACAGAGAACTTGAAATAGAAGTTTCAGCTGTTCAGCAAGGTGGACTCTATAGCTTACTCAAATAAATAGTAGAGAGGAAATTAGCCATGAGGGCTATTGAAAAGTTTTAGAGAGTCTTTTCAAAAAAAGAACCTCTGAAGCTACATAAATTTCAGAGTCAAGACTCGCTAAAAAACATCTAAAATGGCGGAAAGAAGATTTAGGGAAGGAGAATATGTAGTCATAGTTGGAAGTGCATACAAATGTAATGGTTGTCATAGTGACCATGGCAAATATTTTTATGGCGGGAAAATAGAAGAAGTTGGAATTAAATCAGAGGGGAAAATCGTTAGAGTTGTCTCAGAAGATAAATTATTGCTTAAATTAAGAGACGGAAGAGAATGGTGTGTTCATCCTGATGAATTAGATTTTCTTGATAAGGACGAATCAAGCAAATTAAAAAGAATTCTTCTAGGAATAGAGAGTATTCCAAGGCATCCTGTTTTTGAAATCGCAGAGCAAGCTCCTGTTTTTTTAGTTGGTGATAAGGTCTACTCCTTGGGAGAAGGAACCCCGCAAAAAACCGATAATTTTTATGAGGAGAAGAAAAGAATCATATCAACAGGGAAGTCTTTGATAGAGGTTGGAGACTTTGGCTCTTTGGAAGCTCTTACACTTGACAGGGCTCAGCCAGACTTAGAGAGAATTGGAGAAGCATATGCGAGAGAAGCTCAAAGAGATTTAGATGTTTTAAGAAGCCTGGATGGTGATTTGGATATTCCTCAATTGATATTCAAGCAAGTTTTTCCTTATTTGAAGGATGGGCATTACAGAGACAGGATTTCTGAATTATTGGGGGTGGAAGGATTGGGGGCAGAAGGAAAAAAAGAAGCTGTTGCTGGCTCTCAAAAAAAAGCAAAAGTTACGCAAAGATTGGAGCAAATTGCAGATAAGGTAGGAATTGAAGTAAGGGGTTTAATCAAACAGATTGGGCAAGAAGGGCAAGAGCCAGCTGAAAGAACTGGAAAGCAATCCAAATTAGATGGGTTGCTTGGTTATGAAGAAATTAAACCTTATACAGGAACCACTCTTTTAGGAAGGGCGTTAAACGGAAAGAATGTTGCAATTGTTGACGGAGTTGTTTATGATTTAGTTGCTGGCAGAGATGGCCATAAGAGACGTATTCAAATTGGTGGTCAGAAGTTTTCTTTAGTTGAGAGAGAAGAAGAACCCAAAAGAGAGCCTAAAAAAGATTTTGAGGTGGGCGATAGAATTAGGATGAATGCTGGAGCAAATGATAATTATAATATGACAAAAGAAGGAAGCGAGGGTGTAATAAAAAGCGATTTTGGTGATGGAAAATTTAGTGTGGATTTTACTAAGTTAACTAGAGAAGTAGTTAGTACGCCGCGTAACTTTGATGTCTACGGGAAATATATGGAAAATCTTGCTGAGATTGTAGTTGGAAATGGAGCAACTCCACGAGATTTGGAAAGCAGATTCCTGATTGAATTAGGAAGAAAAGTTAGAGTTGATGCCTTAAGAAAGCATCTTTCCAGAGACAGAGTAATTGACATATTGAGAACTCAAGATGAAGAACTTTTAGCAATGGCTGGAAGAAAAGAATACGAAGGGGAAGGATTTGGTTTTGTTCAGGATGGTGGAGGAAGACATTATGCTTACATTGAGGTTCCTGCCATGGCTATAAAAAGTGAGACTGACGGAAATTATTATTTTTATGATAAAACAAAGATTGCTTTAGGAGTTAAAAAAAATAAGGGAACTCTCCAATGGGAGGAAGATTTTTTTATGGCAGAGAATAATGGGCATCCTTATGTTCATGATTCAGTTGAAAGATTTGCAAAAATATGCCAAGGCGATGCTGCACATGAAATGCCAACTTCCGGAAGAGATAATGGAGAGGTTATAACAAAGAGATTAAGAAAAATGAGAGAAGTCCTCATGTTTGGTTATACTTGGTCTTTCTTTGATCCGGTCCGAGAAGGAGAAATATATCATAAGGACATTAGGCAATATAGAAGAGATTTATCTGAATTAAAAGATATGAATATTCCAATAATTGTGAAAGGAGAGTTAACAAAATGAAAAACCTAGATGCATTGCTCGGACAAGGAGAACCTGAAGAAATAAAGACTGTAGTAAACAATGGTTTAGACAGTCTTTATATTACTGACTATGCTTTTGAGAAAGCCTATGCTTATGCAAGACTCGCGGTGCAAAAAGCAAGGCACACAATTGAATGCGGAGGTTACTTAATTGCTCCAAAAGGCGCACAAGACAGAATAGCCACAGATTCTTTCCTTGCTAAGAATCAGGATGTAAGCGATGGTTTGTTTACTATAGAGGCCGAGAATGTTATAAAAGCCGGAAAAGAGATAAACGAGAGGGGGTATAAAGTTCTGGGATGGTGGCACAGCCACGGAAATTTGCAAACTTTCTTTTCTCCAACAGATGATAACGGACAAAGAACAGTGTTAAATGAGATATGTGCTTTCAATTATATTATTCAGAGAAATGAAAAAGAAGTTGGGAATTTGGAAGTAAGAGTAGAAAATGGGAAGATTGTCATGTTTGACAGAAGAAGTCCAGAGAGAAAATATGAAATTGAACTTGGCTCTGGCGAAGAAGCAAGTAAAATTTCTATTGCTAAACTGAAATTGCAGCAAGAAAAAAGAATTGGTTTTGCATATGGTTTAGTTGTTAATGTTCCAGGTAATGATAGATTTTACGGTTTTACTTATCCTTACCCTTTTAATTCGCCAAAAGCTCCTATTCAGAATAAAAAAGAAGAAGATACCAGAAAACCGTATGCAGAAATAGCAACGAGGGATTTGTGTGGATTTTGTAAAAATTCCAAAGATGAAAGTGTTCCTGTGGATGTAACTCTTTTTGATACAGGAGAGTTTAAGATTGATGAAGATGCATTAATGGCTGAAATTGAAGATAGGGTAAACATGAGGCCAAGATTCTTTCATTTTGGGAAAGGAAAAAGAAAAGGTGGAAAAGGAAAAGGTTATTCATATATTGGAGGACGCAATTTTGAAGAGATAGAGTTCGGACCTCGTACCCCAAATACTCCAAAACCAAATTATCGGAAGAAAAAAGAAGACAAAAGTTCTGGAGGGAAAGATGACGGTAAATGACAGGTACAATAGACAGGAATTAATCAGCGGTTGGGACCAGGAAAAATTGAGCGTCTCAAAGGCTGTTGTTTTTGGTTCTGGAAACCTAGCCAATTATACCCTTGCATCTTTGGCTGCTTTAGGAATAGGAAATATAGAAATTTACGACACAGGAAAAGCAAATTCAGACAGAGAATTCTTATTATTTCAGGCAAGAGAAGGAGAATACAAGGTAAAAGCCTTGGAAACAATGTTAAAACAAATAAATCCTATTTTAAGAATAAGAGGAGTAAGTACACCAATGTCTGCCCCGCTATTAGCCATGATTGGAAAGCCTGATGTAATTATTGATGCCACAAATTCCAAGAGATCAAAAGACGATATCTTGAAATATGCAAAATCAAGAGGAGTTAAATTTATCTCTGCTTCTTCAGATAGGGACAGAGCCGAGATGTGTTTTATTAATCCTGACACAGAACAAAAAGATGTCTCACTTGATGCTTATGATGGAAAAGTTCAGGGAATAACCACTAGTGGAATAATGGGAGGAATTATAACAGAAGAATTAAGGAAAGCAATAATGCCTTTTAGTGCCTCAGATCAGCCTGTTAGAAAAATAGCATATTCGCTTGCATCTCCAAGAAGATTTTCAGCTGAAGACGGAAAACTAGAAAGAAGTGACTTAAAAGACAAAAGAATTTTAGTCATTGGAGCAGGAGCATTGGGAAATTTCGCTGCTCTGGGGGCCGCACTAGAAGGAATAGGAAATATTGAGATTTTAGACTATGATAAAGTTGATTCAACAAACCTTAACAGGCAGATATTATTCTATGATGCTGCTGAGAAAATGAAGGCCACTGCTATTGCAGAGAGAGTTTCAGAAATATCTCCAACAACGAATGTAAAAGGGCTAGTTGAGAAATTAGATGAAAATACAAAGTATTTCCAAGAAAATCATCCCGATGCTATTCTTGATTGTGTTGATAGTTTTGCTGTTAGAGCTATTATTAATTATTTTGCTGTAAAAAATGGGATTCCATTAATAAGCGGGGGAACAGATCCTCGCTCTGGACAGGTAGTTGTTTATGAACCAGGAAAAAGCTCATGTTTGGATTGTAAATTAGGGGTTGAAACTGCATTGGCAGAACAGAGAAAAGCGGCTCCTTGCAGATATGCACCTGATCCAAGCGTTATTATGACCAATCAAATTGTGGGGAACATGATGGTTGGAGAGGCCATTAAATTATTGAACACAGGATATGGCGAACCTGTTAGAAGAATATTGAAGTATGATTCAACTGTTCCTGTCAGAGGAGGGCTTGTTGGGTCAGATGAATCATGTGATTGTTCAAAACCAGATGTTAAAGAATGGTTAAATCAAGTTGATAAAAAAGCAAAATGAGCACGCCAAAAACACTAGTAAGAGTTGGAAGATATGATGGCTCCTTAGAAGAAGCTGTAAAAAGATTTAGAGAACCATTGGAAAATATTCCTGTAGGATTAGGAAATACTGTTAAATATGCAACTTTCAAAGAAGCCGAAGAGCCGTATCTATTAATGGTTTCTCAGCAAAAAGAGAAAGTTGTGACTGCAGCAGGTTATAATGTGATTTTAACAGTCACTTCTTATTCGGATTCAAGAAACCAACAAGTAGCAGATCAATTTGATAGAGAAACAGAGATTGAATTAAGCCTTGGAGTTCCAGAACAATTAAAAAGGCATTTTGTAATGATGAATCTGTCTTTCCGAGCCTTTGAGAAAAATCCAAGAGCAGCTATGGCTATTTTGACGAGGGAGTTATAAAATGGGAAATATAGAACTACCAACATACAAGACAATTGTAACAAATGAAATATTTGGAAGAAAAGCAGAACCATTAAACCATCCTTTAATTGGGAAAGTCGATGCTACACAAATACTAAGGCTTACGAGATTTAAAGTTCCGACCCAGGATGAAGTTATTGAGTTTATTAAAGCAAGTGCCCAAAAGATTGATTTATCTTGGGGAAATGGGTCTTCAGATAAAGATCCAAATACAACTTATTTTCTAAAATTATTTCCTGCCTCAGAGATTAAAAACATAGCAGGAGAAAATAAAGATAGCTTACAACACTTGAGAAGGCATTACCCCAATAGTGATTTACAAGAAGGCAGAGCATATATCCAAGCAATTAGCGGGGTTGTCCCTGATAAGATTTTAAATGAAGCAAGGGAATTAATGAAACAAAAAGGAAGCGTTATTTATGAAAGAGCAATAGAAAGAACTGGGGCAAAAGAATGGAATTTAAGAGTTAGACTTTTAGAAAATGGAAGATTTCCAGATTCTTTAGAATTAGAATATCTGATGGATAGGGGAGTTAGAAGATCTGATGTTTTTTCAGCTCATGGAAATTTTGGAGATTATCAAAATGTTGCCAATCAAATCAGGATTCTTTATAATGTTTTAAATTCTCCAGATTTAATAACCCAAATAGGAGATTCTTCGTATCACTTTTTAGAGCAAAAAGCTGGATCAACGGTAGGAGAAACAGCGCAATGTATCGCTGCAAGAAATGCTGTTGGAGGATTGATAGAAATTATAGAGAGAAAAACTAATGAATGTGAAATCCCGGGCAACCTAGATAAAAAGAATAATTGGGTAATGTGAAACCTTAACACTTCAGTTCCAAGGTCATCGGGGCCATAGAACACAGATTCAAGATAGAAAAATATATAAATAAGTAATCCTAAGGTATTACCATGAAAACAATTAGCATAAAACTTCCAGAAGAGGAAGCGAAAGAGTTAGAAGAAT
>ERZ1292632.3956-Hain-H43-01um-R2-3956-length-10958-cov-4_pt1 | contig 10958 bp, 11 predicted proteins | sample MGYA00564407_ERZ1292632 | MGnify/ENA primary metagenome ERZ1292632 (study PRJEB36523, sample SAMEA6512637) | groundwater metagenome | collected 2019-01-08 | study: AquaDiva: Metagenomics assemblies of 32 groundwater samples
TTGACGGACTCATACGCGTCCTTGACTCGCGAAGCCATGTCTTCGGTTTCTTCCGCAGCGTCTTCCTGCGCCATACCAAAGTCGATAGTCGCAGCAGTCGCATCAATCTGAGCATCTGTAATCTCGTTCAGCGGCTTCACATAGCCAGCATCTTCACCGAAGTTCAGGGTGTAGTTGTACGCCGTAATCAGCTTGTTGATGCCCCAGATGATGTTGTTGATGAGGTCAATGATGACATTCGAAACCATCCGGAAGCCTATGAGGGCTTTGTCCACAAGCCACGCGATAGCCTTGAACAGGAACTCAGTAGCCTTAGCCGCAGCGATAAGAGCCCCAACAATCATGCCGAGTAAGAGGAGACCGAGGATTTTCAGAGCCGGGGTTATCAACGTGAGGACAGGCTTGAAAGCATTCCACATCTCAGTCGCAGCAGCCCATATCGCCTTAGCTGCTTCCAACACCGAGTCCTTGATACTGTCCCACACCTCTGTGAAGATTTCCTTGACCCCATCCCACACTCCGCCCAACCAACTAGTAAGCCCACTGAAGTAGTCCTTGAGCTTGTCCCAGTTCGCAATGATGAGAGCCACAACCAACACCACAGCGCCAACTAGCAAAGCTACCCAGTTCGTGGAAAGGAAAGTCATCAAGCCTGTGAAGATGGTCTTGATGCCGTTCGCCATCATGACAAAGATGTTGATGATTCCTGCCACGAACCCTTGCGAAAATCCTGCGACGATGGCTGCTTTCATGTACATCATCTGCAAGACAACCGTCTCTACCATGCCAACTACCCAACGCTGCATCGCCAAGAACGCGAGTCCCATAGCTGTAGGCAAAGCTGAAACGCTAGCAATCATGCTCACCACAGCCGTCTTGACGGCAGTACCTAGCGAAGCTATCTCTGTAGCTACTCCACGAGCCACAGTACTGATAGATGCTAACGCTTGCCCTGAAGCCAAAGCTGTTAGGGAAGCCGCAAAATCCGCAACGTAGATAGCGCCATGCAACAGCAGTCCAAAGAGTAGCTGGAACCCTCCGATGACGCCCTTCACAACAAACAAAGCCGTCAGTGCTTGGGCTAGCAGAGGCACCTTATCCAATAAAGCAGCCACAGCCGAAAGCCCCGCCAATACAACTTTCGCAAACACCAGCAGCCCTGAAATAGGACCTACAAGAGCACGTGCAATCTTCGCTAGGGTGGTCAAAAGGTCTACCAAAGCCACCAAGAAGTTGCCTTGCATCTGTTGAAAGATGTCCACAAGTACGGGGAGGAACTCGGTACGAAGCTTGTTGGTAACTTCCACCCACTGGTCTACTCCAGTGTTGCCGACCTCCACGAAAGCTGCACCGATGTCCTTCACGAGCAACCACATCTCATGAAGGAGCGGGTTCATCGTACTAATCCAATCCTTGATAGCTGTCTGGCCTTCGATAGAAGCCATCCCATCAGCCGTGTTGTGAAGACCATCCCCGATGCGGTCCCACATATCCAAGCCAGACTCTTGTGCCGCGCGCCCTAGCTGGTAGATGATTTCCACGATGCCAGAGATGACGTGTCCTAGACTCTGAGCCGCCTCGATAGCCTTCTCAAAGAAGGCTGTCAGCGTGCCGTCACCGCGCGCCTGCTCAACCGACTTAGCCCAGAAGTCTGCCCAGTACACTGCCGCTTGTCGAATCCAATCCACAACAGGCTCCGCAGCTACTGCCACATCTCGGAAGATGTTGGCAACGTCCATCAGAACCTTGCCGAAGTCTCCTATCAACCCCTTGCTCTGGTCGAGCATGAAGTTGAGGTCCTTCATCCACTCTGAGGAGCTAATCATCTTGAGGAAGTCGGCCCCCAGCTTGCCAACCGCTCCTGCCACACCGACGAAGCCGTCTTGGAGACCCGGTAGAAGCTTCTTAGCGTCGTCTAGACCCTTGTTGAGGGTCTCGAACAGAGCTTGCTGGATAGCCTTCTTGAAGTCATCGAAAGCAGGCTTGATTTCCTTGATAGCGTTGACGAACTCACGCGCAGCAGGAGCAAGCTGTAGCATCGCAAGGCGCACCTTCATATGCGCTTGAGCTTGAGCACTCAAGGCATCCGTGTGCTTGCGAGCCATGATGAGTTGTTCAAGTTCCGACTCCTGCTGTTGTTCTTGTGCAGACAACACAGCTTTGAGCGCGTCCCCCATCCCACTGATGCCTACCTTGACAGCTACGAAAGCAGCCGCTGCCGCAAACAGCAGAGAAGGTAGACCAGCAATGATGCCCGAAGCCACTCCTAGAGGAGCGATGATTTCCACGATGCCTGCACCGAGAGCCGATATGGCAGAGATGAGGTAGTTGATACCTTGAATGACCACGGGACCTATCATCGCCAGCATGGCAGGGAGCATGTTCTTGAACCCCCTACTCACCAGCTTCAACTTGCTGTCTAGAGCCGAAAGCTTCTTGAGGAAGGAGTCGTTGTCAGTGTTGATGGTCTTCTGAAACTCGTGGTACTCCTTCAACGTACCCAAGTGCTTCCGGTAGACCGTATCCGAGTCTGACACCGAACGAGTTAGATTCACCTGAGCGCCCTGAAGCCGATTCACAGCCTTTTCAAGGTCACTGGTTGTCGAGTTCTCATCATTCAGAACCGTCAGGTACTTCTTCTGAGCCGCTTCTAGCTGACTTATAGCGCGCGACCGACTGGAATACGCCGTCAGGAGTTTGTCGTCATCCTCTAGCATCTTCTTCGTGACAAGACTCTGTTCACCCATCGTGGCGTTGAGAGACTTCGTACTCTTGTCCACCACCACTTGTGCATGAGACAAGTCGCTCAAAGCCTTCGACAAGTCTCCAGTAGTATCCTCCGTCCGCTTTGCGTCCGCACTGAAGCCCGCAGACATGTCATTGCTGGACTTCTTCAACGCTTGAAGAGCGGCAGCCGCAGCCGTCGCTTCTTTGACGATGTCTTTGAAGTTAGCATCAGCTACGAAACTAGCTTTGACTTCAGCCATCTAGTGAGGACCACCTCCCTCCTTGAACAGACGGGCCAGTTGCTCGTACGAGCCTACCTTCGGCTCCTTCGCCTTCTGAATCGTCTCGGGGAACAAAGTGAGGGCTGTAGCTGCCTCCACGAGAGGGTTCTTCTGCCCCTTCTTGTCCATAGGAACAGTAGCCGCGATGAACTGAGCTAGCGTTTTGGTGTGCCACTCCAGATAGACCCGCTCCATGCGGTCTTCCACGTCGCGCCGGAACTCGATAGTTGCGGACACCTGACGAAGCCTTGCTAGAGGCAAGTCGAGAATCTCTTCGTCGCTCCATCCATACTCCGCACTTATCTGGTCAAACTGTCGGGCAAACCCTCCCACCATCGGTGGAGGCTCAGGAAACAGAGCTTGTGCATTCTCTACACTTGTCCGGTCTTCTGCGCCAACTGGAACATCGTCATCAGGCGTTTTCCCAAAGCCTTCATGTCCGCGCCATCACGCCGAACCACGGCTTCGATGACAGTGACAAGGTCATCCAACTCCGGGTTATCTAGCTCGGCATAAAGAGCAGCGTAGTCCTCTGGCTTAGGCTGTGCAGTTACAGGGGAAAGCATCGACTGAACGAACTCGATAGCCTCATCCTCTGCATCAGGAACCGCGAAGATGACTAGAGCCAGCAACTGTGTAACGAACCCCTCATCATCACCTGAAGACAGATTCAGATTGCCAAGCATGTGCGAGCCACCATGAGTGACGATACGCAACAGCTTGAAGAACTGTCGCGTCTTGAGAGGCTCCAGCTTTGCTTCCGTGCCGGAAGACAGGGTCACGAACCCCGGCTTTGGGTCGATGCGAGCTAACTCCTCATTGACTTCAGCCTTCTCAGCTTCATCGGGAGCTAGTGCAACTACAGCAGCGACAGCTTCCTCTTCTTCAGGAGCCGTCGCCGCAGTGTCCTTGTTCTGGGCGGTCATGCCGCTCACCTTCCTTTCTGTTGGTCAGGCTACGCAGCCTGCGTGTTCACGAGCCTTCCGATTGCACGGACGGCCAGGGTGGTACCAGCCTCATCGGTCTGAGACATCAGAGCCTTACCCGAGTAGTTGATGACGAGTCCATCCTTGTAGGTAGGACCATCAAAGTTCAACGGCTCGAACTGGACCTTGTAGAGCACGATGTCCATGACGCGCGTGTTGCTGTTCGAGTCCTTGGAAGGAACCCGGACCAGCATCGGACGCGCAGGCTGGTTCAGTGAAGTCTCTTCCCACAGCGGGAGGTCGTACTGGATGGCGTCCCCAGCCCCCGAAGAGGAGATGGTGGAGCCTGACAGTAGAGCTACCAGCGGGAAGGAGATGTAGCCAGCCGTGATGGACACGGTGGCGAAGTTGAACCAGAACCACGAACTCAGAACGCTGTCGTCACCAAGGTTGTCGTAGGAGTCCGTGTCGGCCTGTAGAGACCCCTCACGAACACCGTAGATGTCCCCATCCGCTTCCTCGCTGAACAAGTCAGGAGCTACGGGTGCCGAACCACTCAGAATCGCAGCATGGCTGATAGAGAAGCCTTCGAAAATCTGCGTTACTGCCATTTCCTATTCCTCCTGTCCAGACGGACGGTCGGTGTTTTGCTCTATATGAATCGGCACTTCCCCCGCGAGGTACCGAAAGATAGCTACTTCATGCCGGTCCACCCACGCTAGCTTCCGATTGCAGGTCAAGCACAGGATGCCCCGAACCTGCCCAGTCGTATGGTCATGGTCTATCGGCCAAGAGCCCGCTTCCGTTTGGGGGTCATCAGCCCCGCAGATGCCACAGCGCCCTCCAAACTTACGAACCAGAACCTCATATTCTTCAGGGGAGATGCCGAACTTCTGCTTGAGTTTAGCTTTCCGACACCACGCACGTGCCCGCACGCACGTCGAATCGGTCGGTTGGGTGAACCAGTGCAGCGAATGATTCCTCCTACAACCTGAACAGTACTTCTCAGGCACGACGCACCACAACCGTTTCAATCAACTCTCCTATGAGGTTGTAACGATGTAACACTCGAAGAACTGTGTCGCTGTCGATTTGACGCTGAACCTTAGTGCACTCGCGACAGGAGAATTCCACTAGGTTGCCTTCCACGATAGGAGGATGCTCTCCCTCCTGCCGTAGACGTGCGAATAGACGTGCAGGGTGCACGGAGCATCGGAAGTCAGTCACGGTCATATCTGTTGAATCGGCCATCACCCCACCCTTCCCGGAATCTTCCTCTCCTCAGCACCTATCTCAACGCTATACAGGCTGCGAGGAGGTATCTCCATAGCCGAAGCTACTAGTAGACGTGCCTTACGTTTCCAGTCCATCTCATGGCGCACAATCTCAGAGGCCAGCATGCCCTTCTTGCGGACCTCCTCACGATGGGTATAGGCGTACCACATGAGTTCCTTGAGATGAGACACACTAGCGTTCGCCCCCACTCCCTTACGGAAGTACCGCTTGCGCTCAACCTGAAGAGGGTAGCTGTAGCCAGGGTCTAGCCAGCCTGTATGCCCTCCGAAGTTGGAGGCGATAGCAGCCATCCCTGTGGTTTGCGCCTCTAGAGCCGGGAGGTTTTTGCCCTCCCCGATGCTGGGAGCTAGATACACGTGGCAGTTCTGGTAGAACTTCTCCATCCGGTCGTGTTCCCAGATGCGGTCATAGGTCACGATTCCGGGATGTTCCCCCCACCACTCCGGTAGCTTCACATCCACCGTCTTGAGGTGTAGCTCTGCGTTGAACGCTGCTCCGTGCTCCTCCTGTAGCTCTAGAAACGCCTGTACGGCCTTCTCAGGCGCTTTGCGCTTATGGAGGGCTCCTACCATGCAGTAGCGGAATACGCCGCTCCAGTCGCGCGGGAGCCATTCCCACTCGCTCGCGTCGTAGCCGCCCTGCAAGACCTCTAGCTGGCAGTTGTCAGGAACGTATTTCTGGATAGCCTTCTTGGAGACCTCATCGTAGGCGTACACCCCATCGAACCAGTCGAGGTTGCGGCGAATCTGGCGTCGAGAAGAGCCCCTGCGACCGGCTAGAGATTCGAACTCCCACATCGTCCACCCCACCACGCGGGCACTGGTAGCTCGCACACCGACCGGGATGTGGAGCATGAAGGGGTCAAGATGGACGATAGCCAGATGGAACGGAGGCTCATAGGGACGTGATAGAGGTCGTAGAGCCGCATAGGGAAGCGGAGGTGTAAGGGAGTCGGGCATCAGATACACCTGATGTCCTAGCTCCTCTAGAGCCTTCACTAACCCAACCCCGTCTCGTCCGTAGCCGGTGTAGGTGTTGAGAGCAGCCCGCACGAGAATCCTCATGACACCTCCAAAAGCTCAAGCACTCTAGGAACGATAGCGTTCCAGTCCAACATGACAGGGATGACCTCTGAAGCGATACGCCCCTTCTCTCGTACCGCACCTCGATTCTCATAGGCGAAAGCCATCTTCTCTGCAAGGTCCTGTGCATCAGCTTTCGCGCACATACCGTAGTCAGCCCCTTGCAACGTGTACTTCACCGACCACGACCAGTCATCATTCATCCAGTTCTCATGACCTCCATACTTGGTCGCAATGACAGGGATGCCTGTGGTTTGCGCCTCTAGAGCCGGGACGTTTTTGCCTTCCCCGCGTGAGGGTGCGAGGTACACATGACAGTAGTGATAGAAGTCAAGAAGCTGTTGAGGGGACCACATAGCGTAGTGAATCTTGACGCCGGGGTACCGTTCCTCAATCTTCGGATGAAGATGCCGAGTCTGGGTCTTGAGATGCAAAGTAGCGTCCCATGAAGGGCCGTACTCTTCACGCAAGATGTCCCAAGCAGCGAGAGCTACGAACGGGTCCTTCCGTTCGTGAAGCTGACCCACCATACAGAAGCGAAATGGAGCCGTCCAATCACGTTCTTGAGAAGGCTCCTGTGTCCAGAACTCAGAAGAGTAACCTCCTTGCACGACATGCTTAGCCGTCTTCTTCGGGATGTGAGGACTTAGGGCTCGGTTAGTGAGTTGACTGTATAGCAAGAAGGTGTCGAAGGGTTGATACTTTCGCTTGAGCTTGGAATGCCCCTTCATAGAAGTGATGGACTCGAACTCCCACATCGTCCACCCCACCAACAACGCCGACCGTCGCTTGAGTTGGTCCGCCCACTTAGTAACCGCGAAAGGGTCTGCATGGATGAGAGTCAGGTCCGTTTGAGAAAACCTCTCGCGGATGAAGAGGTCTGCAACCTCTTGAGGTAGAGGAGGGACCACTCCATACGGCGAGACCCGTAAGTCACAAACCTTGTCAAGGGCTCTAGCTAGACCTACTCCGTCATTACCGTATCCGGTGAAGGTGTCTAGAGCGCATCGTAGAAGCACTCGTGCCATGCGGCAGAGTCTAGCAGACTCTCACCAAGCTAGCTGCTTGGATGACAACCAGTTCCACTCACGAGTCTTAGGAAGCTGTCGCCCCTGAAGCTTACAAGCGCGGCAGACCGCGAACGGGCATGCAGTCGAGGGACAGCACCACTGTGTGCGAGCATGACACTGAGGACAGGTAGGAGGGGTGTCCGTCCTCATCCGAGAGACACCTCATACATCTGACGCACGCGAATCATCCCGTCACCTTCCGGCACAGGAAGAATCTCAGGCTCTCCGAACGTCCTCTTCGACCCTAAGATACGTACCGCCACAGTGTCTGCTCCCCACGTCACCTCCCCACCGTAAGGCATGTGCAAGAGAGGGTCTAGCGCCTCATAGACCTCTAACGCACGGACTTCTGTCGTACGACCTGTCGGATTCTTCAACGTATTGCGCTCAGGGTCGGTGAAAATCTCCACCTGTAACTTCGGGAAACGCATCGTGTTGTGAGGGTTAGCTGTTGCCCATGACCCGTTCTGACTCACTACAATCATGCTCTCGCTAGTGCCTTCCAAAGAGATGTACGCCTTCCATCGGAACAGCCAGTAAGGCCAGTCCGTCGAAGACCCTAGCAACGCCATGAGAGGGTCATCCGCTTGAAGATGCTGCCACGTCGCGCGAACTAGGTCCGTGGTCATTGGCCCGCCGTCACTCTCTCGAACCACTCCACGAAAGCCGCCTCCATTGAAGGTAGCAACGTGACAGACACATCCGCAAACATGTCATGTTCTCCGCCACGCGCCCACTCATAGATGGCGTAGTCCACCGGGTTGTTTGGACCTGAAGAAGGACCTCCTACACTGAACTCTCCCTGCCATTCGAAGCCGCTAAGCACCTCTCTCCGGGTCGTGAACGAACTCAACAGCGAGCCTGTAGGGATGTAGGTCTCCGGAGTGTGAGGAGCCATCGGAGATGAAATACGAGCTTGAACCTCTGGGATGTGCGCCTCGAACAAGATGTCGAACTCCGCCATCAGTTCAGGGATAGCTCTGGCAGCCACCTTCTTGCACACGTCAATCATGTCTTCAAGCCCACGCTCATGGATGACGATGCCGTTAGCGTTAGTGCCTGTGAAAGCCATTAGGAGTCACCCAGAGCTTTCGCTACCTCTTCGATACGAGCTTCGATGTGATGAGTGTAGCCTTGCCGCCCAATCACAGTGTCGAGTGAACCCTTGACTTCAAACGTCCCTGTAGGCCCACGTGTGATGCGGATACGGTCGCCAGGACGCACAATCGCATCAGGAAGAAAGAACGCAGTGCCTACCCGGTCATCAGGACGTCCCGCTTCAGGAATCCACCCTAGATTCGGGTCAGTAGGTCGGATGTAGCTCAAGTCGGTGCGCACCCGGATACTAGAAGCCACAACCACCCACGAGTAGGAGGCTGCTCCATCAGTGTTAGAAGCGTTGAGCCGCAAAACGTCACACCGTTGGGTGAGCAACCCCACGTATGACATGTCTACCTCCCGAAGGCGTCAGGATGAAGAACTAGGTCGCGGCTCTCAAGGTTGAGTTCTGCTTCAGACACAGCAAGGTCCTGAACGAACACGTCTTCCTTGTGGTGCCAGTCTGTACTGTTCTCATCCCGGACCCGCTGAACCGCGATATCGAACTCCGCGATTCCGGTAGGTAGACCCGACGCGGCTGCTTGAGCAATCTGAGCTTTGGAGTAGGAGTAGGAGCCGATACGCTCAGACTGGAACGGCGCATACATGGCTTCACGGTCCCCTGTACGTACCCACAAGGCATACGACATAGCGAGGATGCCTAACGTCACAACCCGCAAGGTCAGTTCATCCGTAGGGTCATCCGTGAGAGGGGCAGCCATAGCCATCATATCGGTGGCCTGCTGAAGGACATCCGCTGCCCAGTCAGACTCGTCGTCGGTGAACTCCTCATCTTCAGTGCGGTGCATGTGACGGAGCAGAGCATCCTCCGTTGGGACCGTGAGAGCCATGTGTTACCGCCGCCTCCTTCCTACCTAGACAAGAACGGTGTCTTGGGAGCCTTCTTCGCCTGTTCCAGACGAGCGATAGCATCCCGGTCATGCTCCGACAGAGCCTTCTCATACGCCTCTTCAGACCACTCGAACCGCTCGCCCTGCCACGAACCCGGGCGGAACAGTTCCTTACCCCACTTCTTCTCCTGCTCTGCCGCAGTGAGTTCGAAGATGTGACGGTCCTTCTGCCACCGAGCACTTGAGGAATCGAACTTGATTTCCTCGCCCCGGTACCAGAGCTTGCCATACTTGGTGAAGCCATCGTTGACGAAGTGATACACGACGAGTTCTCCGACAAGGTTCTCCTCATCAGGGAACTGGAACATCACAGACTCACCAACCACGTTAGTCTGCGTAGCCCCTACAACCGGCTTCTTCTCTTCGTCAGTCTTCACATCCTCTGAATCGGCATCAGAAGACTCAGCAGTAAGACCCTGCTCGCTGAGAGGAGGGTCAGATTCGGCCAGAAGAGGCTCCGCAGGAAGATTCTGCTCATCAGTGATGCCGATGTCATTGGCATACAGCAACTCATCCTCATCATCACTGACGTTAGGAACGTTGACATCTGCAATCCTTACAGGAGATGCAAGCGAAGCAGCGAGCAACGCCATAGCATCCCGCACGCACAGCGAACACACCTCTAGAGGGATAGTGTGCTCCCCTTCTTCATGAGCTTTTCTACGCGCCCAAGCTTGTTTCGCAGCAGCACTTCTGGCCTTCTTATCTGGAGTACTCATTCCGTCCCCTCCTATAAGGGTGTAGGCAACGATGGTGAGTCTAGCAGCATGGTTCCGAAGTTGCGAGAGGCCCCCGGTCTTGTGAACCGAGAGCCTCTCAACGGTCCTCTTGGTAGAGGTCCTTTTGGTCGAGCTTAGGCAGCTACGTTCGCGACGTAGATGATTTGCTCAGGCCGGGTAATGACGGGAAGCAGGTGCCACTCAAGCAAGAACTGACGGGCTGAGGGGTCCTTCTCCTTCCACGTCTTGCTGTACTTGCCCGTGTGCTGGTCAGGAGCCTCGTCGTCAGCCGTAGGACCTTCCATGATTTCCATAGCCCGACCTTCGGAAAGGTTGGTCAGGAACACGGTGTCGTCAGCAACGAAGAGGGTACGAGTACCACCATCGGTATCGTACACCTGCTCACACACGTGCCAGTTGAGACCGAGGAATCCGGGGAGAACGGCGTTCTTGTAGAACTCGTCCTTCATCCGGTCGCTCAGGTACAACGGGTTCGACGCGAACGCGTTCATCACACGGTTCAACGTGAACTCGGTGCTCCAAGCATCCTTGGCATCAACACGAGCGTCACGGGACAGTAGACGCTTCCACGTCAGGATGTCCTCACGAATCTCGTCGGGGTCAGCAGTGGCCCACGTCTCTCCAACAGACGGCTTGTGCGAAGCGGGGACCTTGTAGTCCACGGTCGCCTGCACGTCCGGGTAGTCGAGGGTCAGGGTACCCGTAAGGGCCTGCCAGCAGATGTACTCCGCGAAGTTGTCGAACCGCTGGTTCAGGTCCTTGATTTCGCGAAGGACAGCAGCTTCGGCGTTACGAGCAGCCAACTCACCGGGAGTGCGAATCCAGTG
>ERZ1292632.1411-Hain-H43-01um-R2-1411-length-23297-cov-9_pt1 | contig 10954 bp, 18 predicted proteins | sample MGYA00564407_ERZ1292632 | MGnify/ENA primary metagenome ERZ1292632 (study PRJEB36523, sample SAMEA6512637) | groundwater metagenome | collected 2019-01-08 | study: AquaDiva: Metagenomics assemblies of 32 groundwater samples
CCGTTCAGGGTCGCCGCAATCGTTCTCCCCATCCACCGCACGGTACGAGGCAAGTCTGCAACCAAGAGGAGGGCGTGATGGCGAAGCTGATTAAGGGTATGAGGAATCGCAACCGCAAGGGAGGAAAGTCATGAAGGAAACGTTGGGTCAGGCGAGCGCGGAGGCGGTCAAGCAGTTGATGGCGTGGTTGAAGGCCGGGGGCGAGTACGTGGGCGCGCAGGCCCCCGACATCGCACGGCAGTACCTCGCGTGGCGGTGGTGGGAGGCGGTCATGGGGATCGGGCTGGGCGTGATCCTGATTCTGGTATGCGTGGTCTTCTGGATCATCGCCATCAAGCAACCGCTGAACAACGGAGACACGGGCACGGGGTTCGGCGTGGCCGGGTTCATCTCGCTCTGTGCGGGCATCGGGATCACCGCCGCCAACGCCTACACGCTCGTCCAAGTGACCGTGGCCCCGAAGATCGTCCTGATTGAAGGGCTACAACGGATGGTCCGGTGAAGCCGAAGCCGACGAAGGGAGGAAGGGGAGCATGACACGCGAAATCGTCAGGCTGGTCAGGCAGGTAGCGCGTCCATTGAGCTATGAACAGGGTCCGACATTCTCCATTCACGTGACCGTCAAAGGCGGTTCCACATGACCGCCCACCGCAACACACAGGCCGCAGGAGGTGCGAAGTGAACGACTGCCGCAACTGGATTCGACGGGCTTGGGCCTACCGCATCTGGCGGCGCATGGTGCCGTGGTTCGTCCTGCGATGGATCAGCGATCACCGCGCGGATACCTGCTGGGCCAACATCGTCATGTGGCGACTGGGGTACGACTACACCGTGCGGCAATGGTTCGAGATTCAGTGCAACTACGGGAGCAACGGGCGGGCATCGGATAAGCGGCCCTACATCGAACAGGGCTGGTGCGGCAAGCACGCCTTCACGTCGGACGGCGGGTGCTACTGCATCTGCCCGTGGGCCGCAGGTGCGCCCGTGAGCGCCGGGATGAGCCGCGAGGAGGCGCTGGCGGAGGCGCGGAGGCGATTGCCAGCGGATGGCCCCACAAGGAAATGGACCGTGACGCTAGACGAGGACGGGCGCATGAAGATCATCCGGTTCATGTGCTACGCGCTACGGAAGGACGAGTGGATACCCAAGGCATCGGGAACGTTGGGCGAAGGAACCTCATGGGAAAACGCCTTTGCCGACGCCACCGCCCTAGAGGCCGCCGCCCGTCGCGCCAAGGGGGAGGAGTGAGGCGGGATGATCGGCGGGACCTTGTGCGCCGTGTTCATGCGCGGCTGGTGAGAATCTACGGGGGTCGCAAGCCTACCTCCCATGAGGTAGCCGCAAGCGCGGGGTGTTCCTACAGCATCGCAAGAAACACCTGTAAAGCCATCGGGCTACCTCTACGGCGGTCAACCACGGGACTAACGTGGGCGGGGTGTGCGCTGACACGGTTGGGGGGCCGCAAAAACCAGCGCCCCCACCGCAGGCATGGGGGCACCAGAGCCGCACAAGTACGTCTAGAGCTAGGCGCGGCAAGCGGCCTCTAGGGTCCGCAACCTCGACACGCAGGACGCCAACGCCTGAAACGCCACGCTAGCCGATTTGTCGGCCTCCCGATGGAACACCCGCGCGGCATCGTTGGCACCGTTGGCGGTGGCCTTTTCGGCCTGCGTTTCCCATCGCACCGCCTCGCGCAAGGCGTCCGCCGCCTCACTCGCCAGCGATCCGGGCAGGCTCCCCAGTTCCGCCCATGCCTCACTCATTTCCTTGGCGGTCATCCGGGGCCGCGCCCATTCGTCATAGAACACGTTGCGGCCCATCGTTCGCGCCGCCGCAACCTCGCCCCGTGTAGGGCTCCTCATGTAGCCGTCGCCGTCCATGTCAGCACCTCCCCACGATCCAGTAACCCAGCACCTCACCGATCAACAGACCCGCCGCGAACCACGCCACGCGGCACATGGTGTGCTTACGCTCCCTTCTGGTCGGCGGGCTTGGCGTTGCGCTTCTGGCAGTCCTTCGCGGCATCGTCGGCCGTTCCGTGGAAGGCCACGACGGCGGTATCGTCCACGGGGGCGGGGATGCACTTGCCCTCATATTCAGCAGCGGAGTAGTCCGCCGCTGTGATCGGGATGAACCACCGGATGCCGAGCCGTACTTCCCGGATCGTGCGGCTACCGATGCGTACCGCGCGCGGATCGCGCGGGCGGCGGGTGTAAGCCGGGGTAAGTTTTCCACAATCCCAGATGTGATATTTCGGCCTCATGATCACTCCTCCTTCTGTCCCGCCGTGGGCGCGGGGGTGTGTGTGAACCCGTAAGCCTTGCGTTCCTCTTCCCTGAGCTTGACCTCTTCGCGGAGGTCCACGGCACAGCGCAACAGGTCAGAGGCAAGCTCGGGGGGCAACGTACCGTCCACTCCCCGCCGTTCATACTCTTCGGTGGCCCTGAAGATGCCCGCAAGGTCACAGCAGTTGTGAACGCGCGGGCTACCGCTGGTGTAGTGTTCCATCAGCGTCCAGCTTCCGCGACGGCGGCATCGACGACCCGCACGGGGTCGAGGGTGTAGGCGGGGGGCATGTTAGCGGACCTCCTTGGTGGCGGGCTTGGGGGTGTCTGCGAAGTTGCGAGCGAAGGCCTTTTCCTTCTCGCGAATCAGATACGCGAGGCGGGAGCGTAGGCGCGTCCCGCCGTTGTGCTCACAGATGCAGACGGCGCTAGCTCCGCATCCGGCGGGAAGGGCGAGGCGACGGTATCCCATGATCTCCACCGCACTGTAACCCTCAGCCTGCACGGCTTTTTCATACTGCGATTGAGTCAGATCGCGTAGCACATCGAAGTTGTTCATGAGTACAGCATGACACGGCGACCGCCGGAACAATGCTGACCACGGTCAGCTTTCGATGTAAACTCTGTGTGACGGGGCTGGTATACAGGACTCGATCTATCCACAAGGGGTTGTGGACATCTAACGCAGGCCCGCACATGACGCAGATCAGTTATCCCCGCGTGTCCACGCGCTACGGCTACGATTCTCTCTCTCTACCCCACAGAGGGGAGTAGGACGGCAGAGGGCAGAGGACACGATAGGGGTGAAAGCACCCCAGTAGGGGTGATTCCGCCCCACCTGAGGACGACCGCCATAGTTCAGACATCCACTCATTGCAGAAGGCAGGCGGCATCAGTGTCCCACAGTCGGCTCGACGGGCCGCGCCACGGTCAACGCGCGGACCAGACAGACGGCGAGACAACAGCTTTGCGTATTGTGTTTTTCGCGAGTGGGGTGCTTTTGCCCCACAGTGGGGTGTTTTCACCCCAGTAGGCTTGCAGGGGGTCCGGGCGAGGGGGCACCATCGATAGTGCTGACAGGGGGGCGGGGTTGGACGACCGCGAAACGCATAAACGCTGACCTGATACACGGTTTGCCGGGGAAAGTACAGCGCAAGGCGGAGGGGGACACGGCACGATGGGGGGCGAGGGGTGACGGCAGGGAGGCCGGCACGACCGCTACCAACATCCGATCCCACGCCGAGGGGCACCGCACGCAGGGGCACAACGAGTGAGAGACAGCAGAGAGGGATGGGTAGCGCGGCACGCGGGGGGGGGAGGGCTGGGACCCTACTTTCCGACGAGACTCCGACCGGCGCGCGCACCAAGAGCTATTGCGACGCTCTGTGTGTAGCCCCGGTGGAGAGATGTTGACGGACAGGGGGTAGGGGGTGGTAAGGTAGGGGCATGGGGAAGCTGATGGGGTTGAAGGGGTGGGGTGTCCGGAAAGAGGACGTGGTGGATGCGGGGCGGAGGGTGGCGAAGGTTCGGGTGGCGTTGAGCGGGATGGGGAAAATCTTGGGGTTACCGGAGGGGACGAAGGTAGTGGGGGCGGAGATCACGCGAGAGGGGTTGCTGGATTTGCAGGTCGAAGAGGGGACGTTGCCGGTGGTGAAGCTGGGGGAGCGGGTGCGGACTTATAATCCGGCGATGGACGAGGTAGAGGGGAAGACGGTGAGGTTCAAGTCATGGGGTGAGCCGTGGGAGTGAAGGGTGGCGGGACCCACCGGGCGGGGTGGCTTATTCTGGCGGGAGCGGGAGCCCTGATTTTTTCGGGAGGAGCGGGGAAGTGCTGGGGTGCATGGGGGCCGGGGCTACCGGACCTATCGCTCTCGGTGACGTGTGCGGGGGTGACGGCCTCCATCACGACCTCCGTGTACGCGGAACCGTTGGCCTTGGTCACGGACTCGGCCACGATATTCGGGAGGGTGGGACCGATAAGGTCATGGGGGCTTTCCGTGGTCCCGATGACCGCCGCGACGACGGCGTGGACGGTGAGGCTTCAGGGATCGAACGACAACGCGGTCTGGACCGATCTCGGGGCCTACGACTGGCAACAGGGCTCGGGTGGGGGGATGGTCTGGTTCGACCACCGCACGGTGAAGCGTGCGAGGCTGTATGTCAGTCGGCTGTCGGGGGTCCTGACGGCGACAGCCTACGGAGAGCCATGAGGCCGGGGGAATGGGTGTGGGTGCGTCAAGCGGTATTCGAAGGGGTCTGCAACGCGGCGAAGTACGGGATAGAGTGGGGGGTGAAGTTCGGCATCGCCACGATATGCGTGACCGCTGGGGCGTGGGTATTGATTCAGGCTTGCAAGTAAACCAAGGAGGCTGACATGACCGAAGTGGAGCGACTGACGAAGGTGGCGATGACGGCGTTCGCGGGGAATGCGCATCGTGGGGTGGTGGCGGGGATGGCTCTGGACGGCGACTACGCGGTCATCGTGGTGGGGCCGAGGGACGATCTCGCCATCGTGAGCCCGAGCGAGGGGCCGAGCGTGACGGGTGCCGACGGAAAGGTCGGTCCCGAGAAGCCCGCGAAGGTCAAGGCGGGGAAGGTCAAGGGCGATGTGGGGAAGCTGGCCCACGACGCCGCCAAGGCGTGCATCGGTGCCGCGATGGCCTCCACGGGGCTGGCGGAGTAGGACCATGGCACCGAACGTGAACGAACTCTCCGAGGAGGGACGGGCGCTGGTGGACCTCATCAAGAGCGCCAAGAAGGTCCACCGCGACACCTCGCATATGCCCCCGAACATCTCGCCCACGGAGATGCAGGACGAGATTCGCCGGAAGCAGAAGAACATGGACGTCCGACTGGCCGAGGCCCTTGCCTACGCGGTCCAGCAGGGGTTCCGGCATCACAAGCACGTGTCGGGGACCCGCTACACGATCACCATCTGGCACTCCTCCGAGGGGCAGGGTGACGACGGGGGGAAACCGCCCGTGAGCGTGAAGGTGCCCGAGGTTGTGGTCCCGGCCAACGAGCCGACGCCTGAGAAGCGCGGACCGGGACGGCCCAAGAAGGTCCTGACGCCCGCTGACGTGAACGCCCCGGCGACTCCGGGGTTGCACGTTGAAGGCGAAGAGTTGAAGGACGAGTAAGGTGGCATCCCTGATGGACCGAATCAACGCCGAGCGGAAGACGTACAAGGGCAAGTCGATGAAACCGGGTGGCGGTGGTCGATTCGCCAAGGGCGCGGCGAAGGGGATGCCGAAAGAGATGGCGAAGTGGTCTGCGGCGGGCAGGAAGCGCGCCTGATGGCGAACCTCATCGAGAAGATACGCAGGCTCATTAGTCCCGACGCATCGGAGCGGGGGGCGGAGGATGACATCATTGCCCGAGCCCCGGAGAACGTACGGGAGAGGCTGAGAAGGGAAATGCAACGGTTGCGGGAAATCAAACGCGCCGCGAGAGGCGAAACCGCACAGGACCGCGCGATGCGCGACAACACCTGACGGATGTGGGCGTAGATGGCGAGAGCGGGCTTTCAGGCGGGGCTCCCGGCGCTCAACCGGAAGTACCCCTACGAGGAGTGGCTTGCGGAAGCCAAGAAGCGGATAGCGGACGGCGAGAAGCTGTCCATGCGCGGGTTCGCGCAAGAGAAACACCTTGCCATGCCGGGGTCGTCGTTCAAGGCGATCCGGTCGTACATGAGCAACCAGCATTGGCAGGAACACTTCGAGGAGTCGGCGGAACGCGGACGGATGGAGAAGGGCAAGGAAGCCGGGGCCGCGAAGATGGCCGCACTCCTACGGGACCGCGAAGCCATCACGCTGACGCGCCGCGCGGTGCTGAAGCGGGTCAAGAGGATCGTGGACGCCGTGCCGAAGGACGCGACGGCATTGGACCTACGCCTGTTGAAGCAGGCGGCGGAGGTGGTCCACACGGCGGCGGAGGACGTAGAGGGACAGATCGACTCGACCACGAAGGGGGCCGGGGGCAAGTTCGGGCTGGCGTCCATCAAGGTCGAGATCGACACGACACAGGCACCCCATGCAACCGTTAAAGTTGGATTTGCTCCCATGGGCAAGCCAACTCCTGATGCACCCCGCGAGAAAGAAGCGGGTCAGCGGGGGGCGAGGCATCCTGAAGACCACATCAGGATTCCAGATGCTGACGTTGTGGACGCTAGCTTCACCACGGCAGGGGATGGGAGTGTTCACGGGGCCGTTCAGGAACCAGTTGAAGCAGAGCGTGTGGGAGGAGTGGAACAACTGGCTGGAACGGCAACCCACGAAACTCAAGATCGGGGAGAACGCGACCGACCTGACGATCCGGCTGGTGGACGGGAAGGTGCTGGGCTTGATCGGGCTGGACAAGTACGAGCATCATCGGGGGATTCACCCGCTGGCGATAGTCAACGACGAGGTATCGAGAGCCAAGAAGGTGGCGTTCAACGAAGTGTTGGGACCTGCCAGCCTGAGCCACAAGGGACCCGAGTTGGACATCACGACGCCGGGGGGGCACAACTGGTGGGAGAGCCGGTGGGCGGAGGGAATGGGACCGGACCCCGAAACGGCGTGCTGGAAGATTCGGTCGGAAGACGTGGGGATGGTGTCGAAAGCGGACCTGTTGGCGGAGCGCCGCAGGCTGACGGCGGAGATGTACGCGCAGGAGTGGGAAGGCGAGTTCACCGGCACCGCCGGGGGACCGGAGTTCCCGGCGTACATCGAGAAGGTGTGGCCGGGGGGGCATCTGATTCCACCGGGTCTGGTGCGGGAGGAGCAGAGGCGGGGCGGGTATCTACTGGGGTGTCTGGACTGGGCCTACGCGGGGACGGCGGTACTCCTGTGGCTGTGGGTGACAAAGAGCGGGGGGGTGATCGTGGTGGATGAGTTGGCGGTGTCGCATCTCACGCCCGCGCAGATGATGACGCAGGCGAAGGCGAGGCCGCTGGGCATCCCCCCGCGCATCGTTCTCGACTACGAGTGCTGGTCGCCGGAATCGGATGGAAAGTCCGTCGCGGACAGCTTCCGCAGGGCGGCACCGCGCACGATGTTCAAGAAGTCAGACAAGCGATTCCCCGACTCCATCAACCGCATACGCGAGATGATGACCATGGACGGGGAAACGGACATCCCCAAGTTCTGCATCGAAGTAGGGAAGGCCCCGGTTCTCCGAGCGGAACTCCTGAACCTTCAGGAAGAGGACGAGAAGTTGACGGGTGGGGGGTTCAAGGACACGGTGCAATGCGATGCGACAGACGCACTTCGGTATGGCATCATGGAAGCGCGGGGCGGCATCAGCCCCATCGTCATTGATTCACGGCCCAAGGGGCCGCTGTGGGATGTGCGACCGAATCGCACGGCCACAGGAGATGAAATCCTGAGCTTTGATCCACTCACGGGACGGCCAAAATGGGGAGGCGCAAGTGCTTAACGAAGAATCCGTCGGTGCCGAGCAGGTAGAAGAGGCTCCCATGGTGGACCCGGTGCAGGAGGAGCAGGATCGAGTGGCGGAGATCGCCCGCCACGACCGGATGGTGGCCGAGATCGTCAAGCGTGTCACGGATTCACAGGAACGAAACAAGACCCACGTGCAGGAGTACACGACCATCACCCGTCTTCTACGCGGACAGTCGAGCCGGGAAGACACGCGGGGCGGTGCTACGGAACCGGGCAAGGTCAACGCGAACGTCGGGGGGCTTGAGTTGTTCCGGTGCGTGGAGTCGGTCACGTCGGCACAGATGGCGGTGGTCAACGGCGACGACCCCAACTGGGAGCCCTACGATCCCGACCTGACGGATCAGGCGTCGGCGGGGATGTACCACACACGCCAGCTTCTTGACCGTGGACACGAAGCCATGGACCTGACGACGACCCTGACGGAAGCCGCACGGTCCGGCAACGCCTACGGGCGGTTGATGGTGGAGGTGGGGTGGGAGGAAAAGACGCGGTGGATGCACCGTGACGGGGTGCTGGACGCGAACGGGGTGGAAATCACGCCCGCAGGGTGGGGCGAGTCTGTGGCCTTTGCGCGCCCGTTCATGCGAATCCTGCCGCCGTGGTCCGTCTACATGGACCCCGCCGCAGACCGTGTGAAGAATGCGCGTTGGGTGGCGTGGAAAGAGAAACTGACGAAGGAAGACGTGAGGAAGTGGATCGAGTACGGCGAAGCCTACGGCATGAAGACGCAGGAACCCGACTCCACGGTGCAGACGGGTGACAAGTCGGCAGGACCCGGTGAAACCGCACAGACGGTTGCTGATGCGGTGGCGCGCGGAGCAGGGGTGGACCCCGAGATCGGCAAGAAGGACACCTACGACGCCATCAACTACTGGGGGTTGAACCCCGAAAGCACGCATCCGTTGGAAGAGGGCGGCACGAATCCCGATCCCCGCTTCTACCACATCGTCATTCTCGACGGGAAGAAGGCGATCATCGAAGGCGTGGAGCCGTACTGGCACGGCCAGCTTCCGGTGCTGGACTGGGTGCAGATTCCCGAGGAGGAAACCGCCGAAGGGCTCGGCACGGGGCAACTCCTGAAGAACTTGCAGATTCTCCTCAACGAAACCGACTCGCTCTTGCAGGAAATGACCATGTTCGGCCTCTTCGGAGTGTGGCGGCGCTCGGGTGCGCTCACCTCTGGCATGGCGAAGTCGGTCCGCATCTTCCCCGGTCGCATCTTCGACGATCAGGTGGACGGGGTGATCGAACCCATCCAGCGGGACTACGCTCCGTTCAAGCTGGCACAGGCGATGCAGGCCATGAGGGTCGAGGCGATGCGTGCGGCGTCGGGGGCGACGACGAATATGCAGGCGTTGCAGTCGGGGAACACCGCGACAGAGGTGCGGACCATCGCGGCAGAGGCGGCGAGGCGGTTGGCGGGCTTGGCAACGTCATTCGCCAACCAGATTCTGCGTCCGTTCATCGAGATGGAGCTTGCCCTGTACGACCAGTTCCTCCCGGCTGACGCGGAAGTAACCAGCATGGTCCCCTACGAGGGGCAGATGATGTCAGCCACCGCTAAGAAGAGCCAGTTGCGGCTCAAGACGGCCAAGGTGAGGCTGAAACTCGCCACGGACCTCGACTTCCGCAAGAACATGACGCGGAACCTGAACCAAGCCACCGCACAACTGGCGGGGTTGCTGAAAGCCATCTCGGAAGCGGCTCCTGCGGCGGCACCGGAGGCCGTGGGGATGATCCTTCCGGGCATTATGCAGTTGGTCAAGAAGCAACTCGCCATAAACGGCATCAATCCAGAGGTGATTCCGAAAGAGTTGACCGATCAGATCGCCAACCGGATGAGGGAAGCGCAGATGTTGGCACAAGCACAGGCCCAGCAGGCGGCGGCGGCGCAACTGACCGGGCCAGCACCGACCGAAGGAGGACCGAGCAATGCAGAGCCTATTCCAACAGTGGCAGGAGTTCCGGGCGTGGCGTAAGTGCCGCGCCATCGTCAACTTTCAGACACGCGAGGATCAGGACCGGAAGGCCATGGCAGAACTGGTGGGAACACCGGGGTACAAGTGCCTGAAGGCCCTCATGATCGACGCGGCGCTGACGGAAACCATGCGATTCGGGAGCAAGTCGGAAAAGGCTCCGGGGTTGGCGGTGGCCGTGGGCGTCATAGCCCAATGTGAGGCGGCGGTGGAGCAGATGACGCAGAAACTCAAGGAAACGAAGGGGGGCGAGTGACATGGGCGACGAGGAAACGACGACAACGGTTGAGGAGACAGCGGCACCGGCGGTTGACCCGGCGGCGGTAGCGCCAGCGGCTGAACCGGCGGCTGATCCTGCGGGGGCGGCTGAACCGGAGCCCGAGGGAGGCAAGTTCCCCGGTGTTGAGCGCCTTCTGCGTGAGCGGGACGAGGCGCGGAACCTCTTGACCGAGGAACGTGTCGAGCGGGCGCGCGCGGAGGCCCGACTTGAGGCCATGCAACACACCGCACCACCGGCACAGCAGAAAAAGGGCATGACCCCCGAGGAACGCCGCGCCCTGTACGACGCCGACCCGTTCCGGTATCAGGAGATGGTCAGGCAGGAGTTGGAACAGACCGCCGAGGAGCGCGTGAAGGCCATCGAGCGGGCTTCCGACAACGAGCGGGCCAGCGAAATCCTCACGGCGGCTCCCGAGAGCGCACATCCCGAGTTCGTGAAGCGCATCGCGGCCATCATGATGGAACTCTGGCCGGGGGATGCCGAGGACAAGATGATGCCTGCCCGGTTGAAGGCCGCACGGGCGCTGAAAGAGTACCGGAGGGAGTTCACGGACACGCCGGGGAAGATCATCCCCGACAAGAGGCCGGCACCGCCGGGTGGTCGCCGTGCCGTGTCTTCGGCTCCCCTGAAGGAACCGACACCCGCGGAGATGGACGAGGCCACGCGCCGGTATCACGAGGCTCCCGACGCAACTGGCAAGGGTTGGGGTGCGCGCAAGACCGCCGAGTGGAAGAAGGCTAGATTGCTGTAGGTTTCGTGTGGGGTGGGCGCGTAGGGTCAGCACCAGAGTGCCGTCTGGACCACCTCGGGGAGACAACCCGAGCCGAAACGCCCGCCCCCAATGCCATCATGTATGCCATGGTTGACAACTGCACAACGTCGTGTTATTCGTAGGGTAGCGGATGTGAAACTCATCCGTGGTCTTCCCCGTGACGAATCGGGAGGCCCCCGCTGGGCACGGCGGGGGCT
>ERZ1292632.3959-Hain-H43-01um-R2-3959-length-10947-cov-3_pt1 | contig 10947 bp, 15 predicted proteins | sample MGYA00564407_ERZ1292632 | MGnify/ENA primary metagenome ERZ1292632 (study PRJEB36523, sample SAMEA6512637) | groundwater metagenome | collected 2019-01-08 | study: AquaDiva: Metagenomics assemblies of 32 groundwater samples
AACAGAAGAAGAAGTTGCTAAAAAATCTTCTGGAAAAAAGTACTCAAATGCAGAGGAATTTGCCGAATATTGTCAGGGATTATGGATGAGTAATGTTATTGCCTCAAAAAATTCTAAAAATCCAATTCAATGGAGTTATGATGATGAGAAATGGGTTATTCGTTCTAAATTGAAAAGTATATGTCTTCCTCTTTATCCAATCTTGATTACGGAAAAGCCGCCGATATTGAGCGAAATATCATTTAATTTCGTGATTCTTGGGAGAAAATTCAGGGGCAGAATAGATGCTGTTATACAAATGGATGGAAGAATTATAATTAGGGATTTCAAATCAGGATATCCTGTGATGGGGGAAATGAGATTACGTAATGATCCACAGATGACTCTTTATGATATTGGTTTGTGTTCCTTATGTTGTTCTGATGATGAAATTGCTAGGAAGCTTGGGTTGATGGAGGAGAGGAAAAAATTCATGGGAAATCTTTTTTATATAAATCCTGATTTTGTAGAAGAATATTTCATGATTGAAGCTCCTTATATTAATTTAAAGGAAAACCGATCTTAGCCTGTTAAGAATCCAACAACAAGAAGAGATGAACATTTTTTTGAGATTATGAAGAGAATTGATGGAATCGAAAAAATGATTAATGAGGGAGAAATCACTGCAGAAAGAGGAAAGAAATGTGATTTTTGCGATGTAAAATATGCATGCGATAAAAGACTTGAAAAAGTGGGAATAGGACATTTAGAGGATAAAATAGGGCAGGGTTTTTTCAGTTACGCAATTCCTTCTTATATGAGGAATGATGGACAGAAGGATTTATTTAGACAAAAAACTTTTAGATTTAAAAAGTAATTTTAGAATCCCTTTATCTGCGCAATTTCCTGAAGCAATGAAAGTTCTTTTCCTGTGAGCAAATCTTTATTCTTTTTGAAATTCTTGAACTGATTTTCTGTTACATCTGAATATAAAAATTCTTTTTCTTTTAACTGCCTTTCAAAATTCACACCAGGAATAGAAATAGCAACTTCCATTCCTTCTGTTGCTTCTTCAATAGACTTGTTTTCTGACTGGATTTTTTTTATTCTGCCTATTTTTTTTCCTTCGCTGTCAATCAGGTTTATTTCTGGGATTAATTTTCCTGTTTCTATTTTCACACCAAAAATTGCCGGTTTTGTATTTCTGAAAACATATTGGGGAAGAATTCTCAATTTGCAGAGAGCAGTTAATTGCATAAGTTTCTTTTTTTCTATTTCTTTCTTTTTTGCTTCTCTAAATTCTACAACATTATCAATTAACTTGTAAATAACTTCCTCTGTTAAAACTTTTATTTCTTTATTTTCTTTTAAAATTTCTCTTGCATCTTCATTTATTGAAACATTAAAACCTAAAATTATCGCTTCTAATTCGTTTATTTCCAGATTTGCCTTTGCATTTGACATATCAATTTTATTTATGTTTCCTATTCCTGCCTTAAGAACAGGAATATTTGATTGTTTTAACAGAACTAACAGCGCTTCTAAACTTCCTAAAGAATCTGCCTTTGCAATTATTCCTTTCTTGTCTGTTTTTATATTCTCTGTTAATTCTTTTTTGAATATCTCTTTCACTTTTTCCTTATCTCCCTTATATGCAAGGAAAGGCATGCCAGGAAGAACATCTATCTTTTCGCTGAACTGCATTCTTAATCCTGTTGCAGCTTGCACATTTTCTTTTGCCTTGAATTTTATGCTCAATGGTTGGATTTCCTCAAGAATTCTTATTTTTGTGATTATTGGATTTCCATCAATATTTGCAACAGCAATTTCATTGTTCTTGCTTAACCTTCCATCGTATAGAATCGCTTCTGCATAATCATTTGATTTATCTTTTTTAACTTCTAAAATAACCCCTCTTGCCTCTTCTCCTAATTTTAGCCTTTCTGCTAAATACTTTTGACTGAGTCCGCATAAAACCATCATCAGCTCTTGCAAGCCTTCTCCTGTTCTTGCAGAGCAAGGAACTAATGCTATTTTTTTTGTGAAATCCTGGATATTGTAGAATAAATCTGCTTCAAAACCATAACTACTCAAGCTTCCAATTATCGTTAAATATCTTTCATCAAATATCTGCTTCACATTTGTCGGTTGAGATTCTATATTTTTTTGTAATTCCACATTACTATTTTTGTTAAGATTTCTCCAGCCAGAAATATTATCTATCTTATTCAATGCAATTAGAAAAGGAGTTTTGTTGAATTTTAAAATTTGTATTACTTCTGCGGTCTGCGGTTTTATTCCTTCATTTATGTCTATCACAAGAATTGCCAAATCAGCCAAGCTTCCTCCCTTTTTCTTAAATTTGTGAATGCTGCGTGTCCAGGAGTGTCAATGAATAGAAATCCCGGAATTTCTAATTTTATCCCTTTTTTTTCGATTAAAGGACAAGCCATTTTTGCCTGGCTTGCAGGATATAATGTAAAGGAAATCTTTTGGGTTATATGCCCTGCTTCTTGTTCTTGAACAGAGCTACCTCTAAAATAATCCAAGATACTGGTTTTTCCATGGTCTACGTGAACACATACTGTCACTATTGGCTGACGAATCTTTGTCGGCTTCATCGTATATTTTGGAGTATATATTGATTTTTAAAGGTTAAGTATTATATTAATAAATGGCATCAAGAATAAAATTAGTGAGCAGATTTTTTAAAGAAAGTAAGAAAAGTCTTGTTTTTATTCTAAATGCAGACGTAGCTGATTCTAAAGTATTGGGGCTGTGGAATTTTTGGATTACTGATAAAGGCAAATTTAAGGGTTCAGATTTTAGTGTAGATATGCAACCTGGAGAATTTTATAATGCTATTAGAGCGTATTTAGATGAAAGAAAGATTAGACATGAAGCACATGGAAATATATCTGAAGATTATATTACAAGAACTGAAAATGCAGAGGGGCTTTTGGGATTTTTGAGAACTGCAGAGTACTATAAAGCCCTCAAAGAAAGAGTACATAGCTTGGAACATGATAGTAAGTTAGTTGGATGGGAAACTCGTTTGAGAGAATTAGCATCAAGATATAAAACATAATTTTTTCTTAATCTTTATAAAACGAAAATAATATTATGTTTCAATTCCTTCTTCTTTTAACAATTCAATTTTCTTTTTAATATTCTTTGGATTGCTTCCTGAATAGCCTCCAATTTTTCCATTTGATTTGATTACTCTGTGGCAAGGTACAAGATTAGCTTTATTATTTTTATTTGTATAAGAATATTGGTTTCTTTTTAATGCCTGTCCAACTGCTCTTGGAGAACTTTTTAATTTGAGAGCAATCGCTTTATATGTTGTTGTTTTTCCTTTTGGAACTTTTTTTACAATTTCATAAACTCTTTTTTGAAATTCAGTTATCATTTATTGTCCTGGTTTCACTTGCAGACGAGACTCTCCATCTGAGTTTGGAAATCTCATATAGAAATACCCTATCAGAGAAAGGGGCGCCAAAAGCAGTAAAGTAAAATCCGAAGATTCACTTTAAACTGATTCTTTCGCCTCTTTTTCTTAATTTATTAAGAATTTTGAAATATTTAAGGTTTTCTGAAATTAATTTTTTAAGATTTAGCATCTACGAATTCATATACCTCTTTAGATATTTTACGGATTAATTCTGAACTTTGTTCCAATTGAATATCTCTTGTCATAATACAGAGGAAGTAGGGGTTTTTTTGATGATATACAATACCGCAATCATGAAGGGATTTTAATCCGCTAATTCCAAATTTATGTGCCACCTGAACTTCAGGAGGAACTCCTCTAGAGATTAAATTTTCCTGCTGGGTGTCTGTCATGAATTCAAGCGCTTTTTCAGACAAGGCAGGAGACAGGAACGTAGAGTAATAAAGACTCTTGAGAAGACGTGTATACCCTCTTGGGGATACAGCGTTTCCATTTGTTGCTAAATAGGGGTCTGGAATTCCAACATGTATAAAGACAGTGTCAATTTCAGTTAAAGATAATTGCCTTTTTAATGCGTTTTTTGCTGTGTTGTCTGAGTAAGTAATCATCTCTTCTAAAAGCTGCTGAATAGTAATTTTGGCTCCGGCTCCTTTTTCGTATAAATTGCCCCATTGTGAATCAATGTCTTCTGGAATTATAGTAATGGGGTCTTTTAAGCCGATTTCTCCACGCTCGACTTTTTTCAAAATAACCATCATAATCGGAATCTTGAGAAGACTTGCTGGTGAAAAACCTTCTTTTTCATTTATTCCCAACGATGCTCCTGTTTTCACGTCCTGAAGAAAAAGAGCAATCTTTCCTGTTGCATTGTATTCTTCAATTTCCCCATTTATTATATCTTTAAGCCCCTTATAGTGAAGAAGAAGATTATTATCTTGGGAATTTGAGTCTATTGGCTGGTTTTCAATTGAATTGATGTATCTAAATGATGCCCCAGAAATACCCATGTTAAGAGAAGTCATCTTTGAAACTAAAAAGACATTGAATACAACAGACAGAATAAGCAGAAAAAGAAATATATGTATAAGTTTTATTTTCTTATGTTCTTTTTCTGCGGGTTGAATATTTGTACTTATTTCCTCCATTTACAACAGAAATTATTTGAGTATATAAATTTTATTTGAATTATAGTAAGATATAAAAACACTTTTTTTGTTGCTGTTTTATGGAAAAAACAATTGAGAAACTCAAGGAAAAGTATGATTTGGAATTAGAAAAAATTATCTCTGAGATAAAAAAAAGCAAGACGAAATTAGTCTTGTTGCAATTTCCAGATGGTTTGAAGCCATATGCAACTAGTGTTGTAGATTATTTGAGAAATAAAACAAATGCCGAGTTTATAATCTGGCTTGGAAGCTGTTATGGAGCTTGTGATTTGCCGGTTGGTTTGGAAAGAATAAAACCAAAAATAGATTTGATTGTTCAGTTCGGCCATTCAGAAATGATGCCTTCTTACTAACATTACAACCAACCCATAAGCAAAGCTAATCCTACAAAGAACAAAAGAATTCCTGCGATTAAATGCAGAATTTTTATATTTCTGTCTTTCCAGCCAGAAACCCTTTCTACTTCTGTAAAGCCAAAATAAATTATGAATGTGATTATCAACATTGGTAGAACAAAAATGAAATTATAATATAAAAGCCATGGAAGTGCTTTTATTATTCCTAAGTCAGAGAGAATTCCTGATGCGACAATATATGGGCCTATTGTGCAAGGAAGCAGAAAAATAGTAACTAATAAACCTATAACAAATGCTCCTGCAGGGCTGGTGATACCTTCAATAATCCTCTTTACTTTTGGACGCATCCATATTGGCATTTCTGTACCAAAACTACCTTTTTTATAAAAGAAAAAATCTTTGATATTCAATGCTCCAAAAATCATTGCGAGAATTGCTAACCCATTATAAATGAAATATGAATTGCTTCTCAGCAATTCTGCAAATGTTCTGAAAAACTGGACTATGACAACTCCGTAAAGTAAATATCCAATAAAAACTGCGAGAGAAAAAGCCAAACCAGCAAACAAAACTTTTTTTCTTTTTTCAGGATGCTGAATTAAAATAGCCATTAAAACCATTGCAAGAACAGCAAGAGCACACGGATTAACAGAATCTGCAAGTGCTAATCCGGTAATCCTTACAAACATTCCTGTTGCAGACAAAGATTCGAACATTTTATTTATATCCAGTAAGCTCTTTTAATTTATCAATTGACTGAACTCCTACATAATATTCTACATTTATGAACCAGGTAGGGGTATATTGAATATTGGGGCATTTTTCAGGAGTGTAAAAGCAATCTACCGCATTAATGTATTTCCAATTGTCTCCAAAAAGAGCTTCTTGTTCTTTACATGCATGGCATCCTAATTGAATATAAACTACAGAATGCTCTCCGATATACTTTGCTACATCTTCTGAGACTACTGCTCCTGTTGTTTTATTTTGAAATACAAAAAATGCAATTACAGCAATTGCTAATACAATAAAAATTGTTGTTGATATTCTCCATATTTTTTTCATAAATAAATTAAATAAAAATAGGTTTTAAAGTTTATGTAGGAACTGCTTTCACTATTAATTTTAATAATCAGGAATTTCTTCCTGTTCGCTCTGTTCTGTTTCCTCTTTCTTTGTTTCCTGCATGTCTTCATCTTTTACAGAATTAATCATTTCTTTGAACTTAGGAAAATTCTCTGCAGATATTCTCACTCCGGCTTTCGTGAAGCCAGTATATCTGTCTCCTGTGACAAATTCCCTTATTGTCAGTCCAACTCTTCCGCCAAAGTCATCGACTCTTACGATTATGTCTGTTATATCATTCTTCTTTATCTTTCCAATGTCTTTTTCCATGCTTGTTTTTATGATTTGAATTTTATAAATTTATGTGAAGTCATTGATGTTGGTATTTGATGTTGATTTTGGAGTTTTCAACAATTCTTTCAAGATGTTGCTTATTTACGCGCATCTGAACCACGATTTCTCCATAATCGTTATCTAAATCCAATCCCCTAACTTTGAAAGTTATTGTCTCTTTATTAAAATGTCCTACTCCAAATCCAACAACTTCATAATTTTCCCCCTTTATAGCAGGGAGTATTTTGTCTCTATACTGAAATCGCGGATAATGTCCTAAATGCATGTGTTCAAGAAAATTTTTTAAAATTTCCCCATGGGTTTGCTCATGAAGTTGAAAAGCGAGTACAGGACATTCTCTATATCCTGGATGACAAAAGTCCAGAGATATCTGGACAAATCTGTATTCTCCTGACTTTTTCGGAAAATGAAAACTCCTGTCAGGCCGTCTCTTGGGTTTTTTTAATGCAAGCATTTTTAGGTTCTTAATGGTAATAAGGGACTTATTTAAATATTTTTGTTATGGATTATATACTGAAATGCAATTAATATTAAAAATGCTAATCTTGTAGTATTTTAATGAATAAAGACTGCCCTAAATGTCATGGTACAGGAGTTGTGAGAGAAAAAAACGGGCAAATACACACTTGTTGGGATTGTCTGCAAAAAGGCGATTTAGAGGTTCATTCGCAAAAAGTTCCTGATTCTAAGGTTAAAATATAATTTGAATTTAGAATTCTTAATTCTCTGTCTCTTATTAATTTGTTCATTTTTGTTCATCTCGAGGCTTATATTCTGTTTTATTCTCTGAAAATGATATCTTTTGGATACCAAAAGACTTTAATTAAATACTAAGCAGGAGGTTAAAATGAAAGCAAAAACAAAGAAACTAATGGCAATAATTTTAGCGAGTTTTGCAGTTTTAAGCATGGCATCTATTGCTGCTGTAGAATCAGTTAGTGTTGATTCTCTAAGTGAAACACTTGCTGGTGTTGATATGGAAAACTCAGATGAAGTTTATAATGCTGTTAAAAGTTATTTGCCAGCATCTTATGAAGAAATAGAAAGTTCACTTCAAAATACTCTAACTCGTAGATTTATCCTTTGGACACATGATGGAGTTCATGTTATGTGGGGTAAATATGGGAAACATGTATTTGTTGGAGAAGATAATGAGGGAGTGAAAGTTTGGGGAATTTACCACAAAGGCTTTTTTGCAGGATTCTACGGAGATGAATTCTTCCATGGAAGGTACAATAACCACAGATGGAAAGCTGTAGGACTTTTCGGCGAAAATGTCAGTTATGGTGGTTTTCTAACTTTTCCAAGAAGCCCAAGAAGCAATAGTTTTGATGTCACGCCCGTTACTGCAGTAAAGCAAAATCTTTTAAGTGTAAAGAACTAAATTTATTCATGAGAGTAAAATATGTTATTCTATTTTTTTATTTTATTTTATTTTTTGTGAATACAGCAAATGCAGAGATAGAAAACTCAGAATATTATTTTTTAATAGAAGAAAACGGAAATACAATAGTTGGAATAACCCTTTATGGTTCAGGGGAAATAACAATCCCAATACAGGAAGATCTTGAAACATTAAATGTCGAAGGAGGCTTATATATCATGGAAAATAATACCCTCACAATAGCAGTGGGAAGCACTGAAAAAGCAGTTTTAGTTTATCAAACAAATCTCTTAACAGAAAAATCAGGAGAAGACTGGAAATTTTCAGCAGATTTTGAAGAAGAAATAGAAAAAAATGTTATAGTTGCTATGCTCAAAGAAACAATAGTCAGGCAAACAAACCCCTCTGCAATTGTAGAGTCCGGAGATTTTATAAAACTGACATGGACAAATCCTAAAAATATCATTGTAGAGTATTCTTTTCTAATAACTCCCCTGAAAGAAGATAGGAACAATAATTTATATTATTTTATAGGGGGGATTTCGGCCTTAATCTTAATATCTGTTTTTTTTTACCTACTCAAACATAAAAAATATAGAATATCTGTAAGACAGGAACAATTACTTCAGACATTAACTGACAATGAACGAAAAATAGTTGAATTGTTGCTTGAAAATAAAAATCCTGTTAAGAGAAGTTTTATAGAAAAAAGGCTTGAACTCGCGAAATCAAGTCTTGCTACAACACTGAATAACCTTGAAAGGAAAAAAATACTTGAAATTGACAGAACATTTTCATCACATTTTATAAAAATTACAGATTGGTTCAAAAAAATGTAAAATGATGAATAAAAATAAAATATGGTTTGTATCGACTTTATTATTTGTAAATCTATTAATGGGATTTATTTTAATTGCAGCAACAAATAATCTTAATTTGAATCTTGACAACGTAAATTATGATGGGCTATCAACTGCCGTAAACTCCAATAGTGTAAATCAGAATAATGGGCCTTCAATAAGCAACATACAGACAGACAGGAGTTATTTTGCAAATGCACTTGGAATGGGAGAGAGTGAAATAAAAGATGAATTAATAAGAAAATTTTCAGAAAGAAGAAATTCTGACAATGAAAATGTACAAGACATTATCAAGATAGCAAAACTTGTTAGAGCAGAGAAAAGAAGCAAAATTTCAGAAGAATTGCTAAATCTGACAAAAGACTTTGTAAAAAGAATGAGTAATTTTTCAGATAAAAACCTCAGAAATAAAGAAAATGTAATGACTCAAATACAAAGATATCAGGAAGTTTTAGAGCAGAGAAAAAAGATAAGATTAAACATGAGCAATGATAAAATTAATGAATTCTTAAAGGACAAGAATAGAAATCCTCAGAGTTTTATAAATTCCTTACTAAATTAATCCTTCTCAGTCTTTTATCTCTATTTTTATGTTCACGTTCTTAGGAATATACATTCTCATAATGTTATGAAGGACTTTTTCATTTGCAGGCAAGTCAATCAATCTTTTGTGAATTCTCATTTCAAACCTGTCAAAAGTTGCTGTTCCGTTTCCGCAAGGAGATTTTCTTGTTGTTATTTTGAGTTTCTTTGTTGGAAGAGGAACAGGGCCACTGATTGCTATTCCTGATTTCTTTGCAATGTCCTTGATAGATTCACAAATATTATTGAGAGTTTCTATGTCTGTGCTGTTCAATTTTATTCTTACTTTTGCCATCGCGTTGTTGAATTCGACAAGATTTTGCATTTCATGCAAAACATCGAAATTTGCCGAAATCTCCAATTTCAGCCATTTAATAACTATAAAAAATTGATTTATAAATTTATTGAAACTGATTTATCAAAACACTCTTTTGCGAATAATAATCTTTTTATATAAAGATTCTTATTACTTTCTGTGAAAGTGAGGTGTTAGAAAAAATAATAAGATGCCTTCATCGCAGAGAGAAAACTTACGGATTTATAAGCAATGGAAATGGAAATTGTGAAATCTGCAAACCAGATGAGAAAAATAAGGAGTGTTTGGGAGATTATCCAATAGGCTGTTATATACTTTATGTTTCTGAGAAGACAGAAAATAAAGATTTGCAAAAGTGATAAATTAAGTCTTATGACGCTAAATTTAAATACAACTTTTCCTTCTTTTCGATATGATTAACATCAAGTTTATCAAAAATTCTAAAGAATTAAATCAATTTGTAATAGTAAAATGATAGACCTCAAATTGATTAGAGAGAATCCTACCCTTGTGAAGCAAAACTGCAAGAACAGAGGTTATGATTCTGAAAATATAGGCGAAATTCTTGCTCTTGATGAAAAATGGAGAAAGCTAAAAAAACAAGACGATGATTTGAGAGCAAGCAGAAACAAGGTTTCTAAAGAGATTAGCGAAGCGAAAAAACAAAAGAAAAGCGTTACTGTTCTGTTGAAAGAAGCAAAACAAATTCCAGAAAAACTGAAAAAAAATGAAGAAGAGGAAAAACAGCTAAGAGAAGATTTAGATAAATTCCTCGCTTTGATTCCAAATATTCAAGCAAAAGAAGTTCCTGTTGGCGGAGAAGAGAAAAATAAAATAGTCCATAAGAAAGGAGAAATTCCAAAATTTAGTTTTCCTGTTAAAAGCCATGTTGAACTTTTGAAGAAAGCAGATTTGTTGGATATGGAAAGAGCAACAAAAGTTTCAGGAGCAGGATTTTATCTTTTTAAGGGAGAATTAGCTCAATTTGAAAGAGCATTGATTAATTTTATGATTGATTTTCATGTTAGTGATGGGTTTTTAGAAATAAACCCTCCGCAATTGGTTAATGCGAAAACCATGTTTGGAACAGGAAATCTTCCAAAATTTGAAAGTGATGTATACAAAACAAGGGAAGGATTTTATCTAATTCCTACTGCAGAAGTCGTTGTTACAAACATTTATGCTGATGAAATATTGAATGAAAAAGATTTGCCTAAAAAATTTGTCGCATTCACTCAATGCTATAGAACAGAAGCAGGAAGGCATGGAGCAGAAACTCCCGGAATATTCAGATTGCACGAGTTTGAAAAAGTTGAGATGATTTACATTTGCAAACAGGAAGACTCTTGGAAATTTCATGAAGAGATGACAGCAAGAGCAGAAAAGATTTTAGATAAGTCATTCCCGACTGTACTTATTTATGGTCATTAC
>ERZ1292632.3073-Hain-H43-01um-R2-3073-length-13163-cov-8_pt2 | contig 10946 bp, 15 predicted proteins | sample MGYA00564407_ERZ1292632 | MGnify/ENA primary metagenome ERZ1292632 (study PRJEB36523, sample SAMEA6512637) | groundwater metagenome | collected 2019-01-08 | study: AquaDiva: Metagenomics assemblies of 32 groundwater samples
CTAGCTAGTTGTACACAGCTTATCCACAACTGTACGTATACACAGCTAATTACCTGTGCATAACTGTATTAAATGGACTAATGGATAGTCAATGCTGAATGATGTAACCCATTGTTCTAATTGAGAATGATTCTCATCTACTAAGTTAGTGTCTCCTAACTTATAGATAGGCCACACCATACCTACCTATAAATTAAATAAGAATTATTCTCATCTACTCTAGGAGTGATTGTTTAATTCCCGAAGGGGGGGGGGGAAACTTTTGGACCAGGAAAATTTGAGTAAGCCTCCATATGGAATTTTTGTATATTTTTAGAATAAAGGGGGTAAATTGATTTAAAGCCTCTAGGAGCCTCTTAGAGGCGATAGAGCACCCCTGCTATACCTTTCCCATCAGGAGAGGCTTCTAGGGGCCTTGTAGCCCCTTTAAACAGTATTCTTTGTATGTTGGGTCACTACGTTCCCCATCTCTTCTTTATTTATCTATAATTTATATAAATATTATTTATATATATAAGAGAATTCCAATAAAGGAATTCTCTATAATATTAATTATATATAGAGAATACTGTAAGTATTCTCTTATAATATTATATATTAATATATATATATAGGGTATCATATATTTATTCATTTGTCAAGAAGTATTTTATACTTCTTACAAATATATCCATTCCTGCAAGAATGAGCGAAGCGAGTTCAATCCTCCCCCAATTACCAATCCCCCCTCCTTAAAATATATTTTAAATAAAACTTGACTTTTCTCTTCCAGTATGATATAATATTAGGGTAGGCTAATTATTTTAATTAATTCCTCTCTTGGTTCCGAGAAATAGGACAGACCCTGTATTACGGCCAGAAATGGGTTTCCCATAAATGGGTAGGGCAGGGACGTTGGGTTCGATTCCCATCCTAATAAAGGAAGTAAATGAAACCTCTCCTCTTTTCTCTTTTAATGCTTGGACTATTGTCCAGCATTAATGTCTTTTCAGCACCCATGGCGGTGAATGAACCAATTGTAATTATAACGCGAGAAGAATTCGACGCTATGGCAGCGGAAGTTAAGAAACTTTATGACGACTATAAAAAACTTGAATCTTACAAAACTTGCAAAAAAACATAAAAAAAATACAACTTGGTCTATGGAGCACAAAATTAATGTTGTGTCCCAATACCTAGTTCTTGGGAATATGGCACTTGTCTCAGCCACAACTGGGGTGCCTCATCAACTCATTAGGGCATGGAAAGCCCTTCCTTGGTGGAAAGAAGTAGAGCTCCAAGTAAGAGCCACTGAAAATCTCCAAATGGATAATAAACTATCCAAAATTGTAGATAAGTCCCTTGATGCTGTTTTAGACAGAGTTGAGAATGGTGAGTTCTTCTACGACATGAAGGCAGGTCAAATTAAACGTAAGCCTGTCAATATGAAGGATGCTGCTAAAGTCTCCGTGGATTTATTGACTAAACGGGAGTTGCTCCGTGGAAATGCAACAGAACGAAAAGAGACAACACAAGTACCAATTGCAGAACAATTGAGGATGTTGGCTCAGGAATTTGCTAGTTGGCAGAAGCCAGCAAAGTTGCAAGATGTATTAGACGTAGAAGTTAAAGAACTTAAGGAAGATTTAGATGCCATTTATGAAGAAGGACCCCAAGACGGGGAAATCAGTTCGGGACTATACCCGGGAAGTGAAGCTCTATACGAGCAAGCCGAGTGTAATCAAGAAGAGAGCGGAACAGAATGCGGCGAGAGCGAAGATGGAGAAAGCCGGGTTGGTTCATAAAGGGGATGGTAAGGCAGTTGACCATATTAAACCCTTGTCAAAAGGTGGAGCTGCTACAGATCGAAAAAATCTTAGAGTTGTCCCAGAACGGATTAATGATTCATTTAGTCGGAATAAAGATTCTTCCCTAAAGAAAAATGATGGGGCCGTACGAGCACGTAAAAAGAAATGAATCTTACTGCTGATGTAATTGCAGGATTTTCAGCCTCTCTTTTACAAAAAGGATTTGATAGTGCTGTTCAAAGCCCTCCATGTCATTATGAATGGTGGGAATTGTTTTGCCAGCCTGCTCCTATGGTTGCAATTGCTGCACCCCGAGGTCATGCAAAAACTACTGCCTTAACACATACCTATACACTTGCTTCTGTTCTATTTCGTGAACGAAGTTATGTTCTTGTGGTGTCAGATACTATCTCTCAGGCAGTACAATTTCTTGGAGATATTAAAAAAGAATTAATGGAGAATGAACAGATTAGATCTTTATTTAAGATTAAACAGTTCATTAAAGAAACAGAAGATGATTTCATTTGTATGTTTGAAGATGGGGAGTTATTCCGCATTTCAGCAAAAGGATCTGAACAAAAGGTTCGAGGACTCAAATGGGATAATAAACGACCGGACTTAATTGTCTGTGATGACTTAGAAAATGATGAGATTGTTCTTAATAAAGAACGTCGTCAAAAGTTTAAACGATGGTTTTATGGTGCCTTACTACCTTGCCGCTCTTACAAAGGGATTGTCAGATATGTAGGTACTATTTTGCATAATGACTCCTTATTGGAGTCAGTTATGCCAAAAAGAAGTGATAAGTATACTGTTACAGAACCATTAAAACAATACTCTACTAAAAAGAAACCTAGTTGGGTTGGAGTTAAATATCGTGCTCATACGAATGACTTTACAGAAATTCTCTGGAAAGAACGATATGATAAGGATTATTTTGTTACTAAACGACAGGAGTATGTGGACCAAGGTTTACCAGATATTTACTCTCAAGAATATCTCAATGTCCCTATTGATGAATCTATGAGTTATTTCCGAAGAAATGATTTCTTAGATTTTACCGATTTAGATAGACAACTATTACAAAAACCTGATTGGAAAAAGCATTTCAATTTTTATATTGGGAGTGATCTAGCAGTCTCTCAATCAGAAACTGCTGACTGGTCTGTCTTTGTAATTGGAGGAACCGATGAAAACGGTGTACTTTATATTTTTAAAGTTATTCGAGAAAGAATGGATTCACAAGAAATTGTGGAGACTTTACTTTCATTGCAGCGTGTATATGATCCTATTGCAGTGTCAATGGAAAAAGGTCAAATCGAAAAAGCTATTGGACCTTTTCTTCGACAACGGATGCTTGAAACTGGTGATTTTATTACTCTTTTACCTGTGGCTCCTTCTGTTGATAAACTCACTAGGGCTAGATCTATACAAGCGCGTATTAGAGCAGGTGCTGTAAAATTTGATCAGCGGCAAGATTGGTATTTAGATTTTGAAGAAGAAGCAATTATATTTCCTAGGGCTAAACATGATGACCAAGTTGATGCATTAGCATACTTAGGACTTATCGTGGATAAACTCATGGAAGCCCCAACATCTCAACAAATTGAAGAAGACCGCTATCTCGAAGAAGTAGAGGAGTCTGATATAAACATGCAAGGCCGTAATTCATTTACTGGATATTAAATATGGAACAACAAGTGACAGATCCGAGCGGACAACAAGAAAAATCCTTTGCTTCTCTATTAGAGTCAGTAAATATTGCTAAAGCTCTAAAGGAGGAGCAACTTACAGAGATTGGTGCTGATGTTGTGGCGGGTTATGAGAATGATTTGGCTACTAGAGAGCACTGGGATAAATGTATGGATGATTGGATTAAACTGGCTAAACAGACAGTTCAACCTAAAAGTTTTCCATGGAGTGGTGCTTCTAATGTAAAATATCCTTTACTTTCTACAGCAGCTATGCAGTTTGCTGCTAGAGCCTACCCTAGTTTGGTTCCTTCTGATGGGCGCATTGTTAAGGCTAAAGCCATTGGAAAAGATTTAGATGGACAGAAGACCAAGACAGCAGAAGCAGTCTCTATTTATATGTCTTACCAACTCATGCATGAAATGAAGGGTTGGGAAGAAGAGATGGATAAAATGCTCATCATGCTTCCTATTATAGGTACAATGTTCAAAAAAACCTATTGGGATGCTCTTACTGAGAAAAATTGCTCTCGTGTTATTTTGCCTAAAAACTTAGTGGTAAACTATTGGACACGATCTTTAGAAGAGGCAGAGCGCATCACAGAAATTATTGAGATGAGTCCTCGTAAAGTAACTGAACGTCAGCAAAGTGGTCTATGGCTTGATGTAGATTTGGGAGATGCTCCCCTTCCTGAAACAGCGGACAATGTCCCCTCTCAGGATGAAACAACTCCTTATGTTTTTCTAGAGCAACACACTTTCTTGGATTTGGACGACGATGGTTATCCTGAACCCTATGTTATCATTGTACATAAAGATAGCAAACAGGTATTGCGAATCACTACTCGCTTTACAGAAGATTCCATTGTTCTTACAAATGAAGGGAAAATTTCCCACATTAAACCCAAACATTGTTATACAAAATTTGGCTTTGTTCCAAATCCAGATGGGGGTTTTTATGATATTGGTTTTGGTGTCCTCTTAGGGCCTATTAATGAATCTGTAAATACCCTAATCAATCAACTTATTGATGCAGGTTCTCTAAATAATATGCAGAGTGGCTTCATTGGTAAAGGTTTGCGTCTTCGTATGGGAGAAACTAAGTTTACTTTGGGAGAATGGAAGCCCGTAAATTCTACAGGAGATGATTTACGCAAGCAAATTGTTCCCCTTCCTACAAAAGAGCCTAGTTCTGTCCTCTTTCAGCTCATGAATGCTCTTATTACCTCTGGAAAAGAGTTAGCTTCTGTAGCAGAAATCTTTGTAGGTAAAATGCCAGGACAGAATACTCCTGCTACTACCACAATGGCCTCTATTGAGCAAGGCATGAAAGTCTTTACTGCGGTATATAAACGTATTTATCGCTCTTTGGCAGAAGAGTTTAAGAAACTATATGAACTTAATGCAGAATATCTAGATCCTAAAACATATGTAGATGTTGTAGATACCGAAGTAGGACCAGAAGATTTCAAAGCGGGACAAAATAACATTTTCCCTGGAGCTGATCCCACGGCAGTAAGTCAGACAGAACGTTTGCTCAAGGCTCAGGGACTTTTAGAATTGCTTCCTACTGGAGTTTTAGATCCTGTTAAGGTGATTCAACGTGTGCTAGAAGCTCAAGAACAACCTAATTGGCAAGATTTGTTTATTCCTCAAATTCTAGAAAGTGGACAAGTCCCACAACAACCCGATCCTAAGATGATGGAAATGCAGATGAAGAGTCAATTGGAACAACAGAAATTCCAAATGCAGAATCAAGCAATTCAACAAAAAATGGAATTAGAAGGTAGAGATAAACAACAACAAATGATGATGAAAGAGCAAGAGCATCGACAAAATATGCAACATCGAGAACAGATGTCTACTGTTGAGGCTGCAGCAGCTCTTCATAAACAAAGAATTTTTTCTGCAACAGAAAATGCAAAAACCATTCAAAATCTAACGCAGAAAAATGCGGAGCATAGACAGAAACTGCAAATGCAAAAAGAAACCCCAAAAAAAGGAGCCACTAAGAAGTGATTAGACAAAATTTAATGGATTGGAAACAGCATCCAATCACCCAAGAAGTTTTGAATACTATTAAAATACGTATTCGTGATTTAGAAAGTGAACTCGGTATTAGTGCAGGAGTAGACTCTTTACATGATCGCTTTAAAGTTGGCGCTATTGCTGCTTATAAAGACTTTTATTTTCTAGATATGGAATCCAAAGAGGAGACCTTTTAATGATTATTCCTGCTTTACATAGAGTTCTTATCAAACCAGATAAATTTGATGAGATTGATGAAGATCGTAAAAAAGCAAAAGCATTGGGACTATTTCTTCCTGAATCAGATAAACGTGCAGATGCTTCTGTGGATAAAGGTAAAGTTGTAGCAATTGGTTCTACCGCTTTTCAAGACTTTGGAACAGAAAGTCCAATTGCTATTGGTGATTATGTTGCCTTTGCTAAATTTAGTGGAAAACATCTCTCTGATAATGGAGAAGATTTTGTTATCCTGAATGATGAAGACATTGTTTGTATTTTTAAGGAATAAAAATGACTGAAGAAGTTAAAAATGAAGATATTGGTTCTACTGAACAAATTGTTCCCAAAGAACCTTCTCCCGTAGAACAAAGGGCTATGTCAGAAGGATGGGTGCCTCAAGAAGAGTGGCAAGGAGAGCCAGATGATTGGCGTCCTGCAAAAGAGTTTGTAGACCGAGGAGAGCTCTTTAAGAAAATTGAAGATCAAAGCCGAACAATTAAACAATTTAAGGCTACATTGGATGCTATGGGAAAGCATCATGCTCAAGTTAGAGATGTTGAATATAAACGTGCCCTAGATACCTTGAAATCTCAAAAGAAAGAGGCTCTTGTAGAAGGAGATGCTGATGCAGTAGTTGATATTGATGAGAAAATTGCTCTTGTTCGAGAAGAGCAAAAAGAACTCTCTCAAGTTCCTGCTGTAGCAGATGTTCCTCAGTCTAATCCTGTATTAGACAATTGGACTGGTAAAAATTCTTGGTATGGTAATGATAAAGCTATGACTGCTTATGCAGATGCTCTTGGAGTAGAGTTTCATGGAAAAGGAAAATCTTTGTCTGATGCCTTATCCGAAATTGACCGTCGAGTAAAAGAAGAATTTCCTCATAAATTTCGCAACCCTAATAAAGATAAACCCGGAATGGTAGAGGGAAGTTCTTCTCGTAGTGGAAGCAAAAGTTCAGATTCGTTTGAACTTAATGAAGAAGAGCGTCAAGTGATGCATAAGCTCGTAAAATCTGGTGTACTAACTAAAGAAGAATACATCAAAGATTTGCGCGCTATTAAAGGAGTTTAACATGACTACTGAAAAAGAAGCTATTGCAAAGCGGCCCAGTGGCCGCACAAAACGTGTACCTGTTGGTACACGAAATATCCTCACTGTGGATGGAAAAGATCCTAATTTCCACTATAGGATTATTAATGATACGGGAGACCGTGTTCAGGAATTTCTGGATGCTGGCTATGAGCTAGTAGACGCGAAATCCGTTCGTATTGGTGACAAACGTGCTAATCAAACTTCTTCTGAAGGGACGATTAGTCAGATTTCTCTAGGTCAAAATGACAAGGGGTATTTGGTTCGTATTAAACGAGAATGGTATGAAGAAGACCAAGCAGCCAAACAAGCCCGTGTTCAAGAAATGGAGAATGCCACCAAACAAAAAGCTCTTGATGGTACTTATGGTAAGCTCGATCTTTCTCGATCTTAAACAATTTAAGTGCCATTATTATTCATTTTAATGGAGAATTTTTATGGCATCTGTTCCTGCAGGCTTTCGTCCTGTAAAACATTTAAACGGTTCACCGTTTAATGGCCAAGTTAATCGCTATATGATTTCGGCATCTGATGCCCAAGCGACTAACGTTGGTGATTTTGTGCAACTTTCTGATAACGACGCTCTAGTTGAGACTTCTACTGGTTTTGGTGTGTATCCCGCTGTGGAACGCATTGGTTCTGGTACTGCTGTCCCAATTATCGGAGTCATTGTTGGTTTTGAACCCGATTTTGCTAATCTAAACACTTCGGGAAATTATCGTGCTGCTTCGACTAAGCGTATTGCTCTAGTGGCAGACGCTTCTGATCTGATCTTTGCTTGTCCGCAAGATGCAGATGGTGGTGTTGTAGCTGCAGCCTCAGTTGGTCTGAATGTGGCTGTTATTTTGGGCACTGCTGGCACGTCTGGAGCTTATAACTCCGGTATGTCTGTAGATAGTTCCTCGGTGGCAACTACAGCAACCCTTCCGTTGCAACTTATGGGAGTTACGGCTGCTCCTGATAACGATGTAACTTCTACCTCTCGTCCTGCAGAATTGCTGGTGCGTGTTAATACACATGCCTATAATGCTGCTGGTCTCGCTGGTGTTTAAGGAGTAAAATATGTCTGTTATTAATAGTGGTTCGTTTTCCAAGGCACTCTGGCCTGGGGTAAACAAATGGTTTGGTAAAGAGTACGCCGAATATGCTGTCGAATATGACAAACTGTTCGAGAAATTTACTTCGTCTAAAGCATTTGAAGAAGATGTAGGTGTTTCGTCGTTTGGTCTGGCTGTCCGAAAATCTGAGGGTTCTCCGATTTCATATGATAGTGAACGTCAGGGCTTTATCACTCGGTATCAACATGCCGTGTTTGCTCTTGGCTTCATCATCACTCGTGAGATGATGGAGGATGACCAATATGATGTAGTTGGTCAGAAGAAAGCTTCTGGGTTGGCCTTCTCTCTGCGTCAAACTAAAGAAGTTATTGGAGCAAACGTTTATAACCGCGCTTTCAATGCTTCTTATACTGGCGGTGATGGTGTGTCTTTGCTGAATGCCTCTCATCCAAATATTAAGGGGGGAACCTTCTCTAATATTTTGGCTACTGCAGCAGATCTTTCTGAGGCAGCGATTGAGCAAGCTTGTATTGATATTGCCGGCTTCACAAATGATGCAGGTATGACTATTGCCGTTCGTCCAAAAGCCCTGATTATCCCACGTCAACTGATGTTTGAAGCCCAGCGTATTCTGAAAACAGATCTGCGCCCGGCTACTGCAAACAACGACATCAATGCCATTAAAACACTCGGCTCGATCCCTGAAATTATTACTAACCATTACCTCACCGATACGGATGCATGGTTCATTCGTACTGATGTGAAGGATGGTATGAAATATTTTGAGCGTCGTGCTGATGCTTTTGAAATGGACAATGATTTCGATACTGAGAACGCTAAGTTCAAAGCAACATCTCGCTACTCGTTTGGCTGGACTGATCCTCGTGGTCTGTTTGGTACTCCTGGGGCCTAATTTATCGGGGATAGCAATATCCCCTTTTTAAAGGATAAAATATGGCAAGTATGCAAAAATTGGTGGGACCTACTGGTGCCACATTTGAAATTAAAGATACTGCAGGAGAAGCATCTATTGAGTTGGATGGTGTCGTTCTTGTTACTACTCCCCTTGAGGGGGTTGTTGCAGGTACAGTTGCTGCTTCTAAGGCAGTAGTTGTTGATACTAATAAGGATATTGGTGATTTCCGAAATCTAGATGCTGTTAACTTTGATGCCGGTGTCTCTGGTACTGCTGGAACTGTGGACGTATTTCCCTCTACCGCTGCTAAAGGTAAACTAGCTCTTACTGCTGCGGACAGTGCTGGTGATACTACTACAACTATTGTAAATGCGTCTCAAGCGGGGGCTAGAACTTACACTATTCCAGATGCAGGGGCTTCGGCTTCCTTTGTAATGACAGCCGGGGCACAAACTCTTACAGGAGTTAAGACCTTTGGTAGTGGCATTGCTTTTGGTGCTGCAGCAACTCTGGATGTGGATAGTGCTGCTGTAGCGGCTACTGGAAACGATACTACCCAGTCTGCTACTGTAACTAAGATGGCTGGTACTATTACTACTGGTTCTCTTACTACAGCAGCTAATGCAACGACAGCAGTTGTTCTAACACTTACTGGAGTTGTTGCTGGAGATTTGGTTCTGGTTACGATGGCAGGGGGCACCAATACTATAGCTGTTTATTGTCAATCTGCAATTACAACTACAGACACCATTACAGTGACATTGCGTAATGGTATTAATGCAACCACAGCTCTTAATGGTACGGTAGCGTTCCATTATCTTTGGATGAAGCAATAAAAGCCTAAGAGGGTGGCAATTTTTTCTTTTTTAGAGAATTGCTACCCTTTTTTATTGTTTTTTTAATAATATGTATATAAAGGACCAAAGATGTCTGGAAATCAGTTAAGGGCTTTTCGCCCACAAGGAATAAATAATACAGTAAATGTGGCAGTTACTACTACTAGCCAACTTCTTGCTATTCCTAATACTCCTCTGGGAACTCGTTCTCTTAGAATTGTCAATAGTGGAACACAGAATATTTTTTTAGATTTTGTAACTACTACAGGAACATCGGTAGCGACTACCTCAATGCCTATGCTTCCAGGTTCCATTGAAGTGTTTACTTTTGGTAATGATATTACTCATATTGCTGTAATTGCTGGGGCTGTGGGTTCTACTATATATATCACTCCTGGAGAAGGTTTGTAAATAGTTTATGTCTAATCCGAATATTTATGGTAACTTTAAAAGGCTCTCAACTTTTTCACCATTAACTTTTTAATATTAGGAATCTTAAATGTTGAGATCTATTCTTTCAATTGCAACAGCCATAACAGCCTCAATTACTAATGGGCTAGTTAAATTTACAGGACCATCTGCTGGTTCTATCAGAACAATTACTATTCCAGATGCAGATGCCATAATGGCTAGGACTGATGCCACACAGTCTCTTACTGGAAATCAAACTCTGACGACTGGAAACCTTATCATAGGCACTACCGGCAAAGGTATAGACTTCTCCATAAACAGTCATACTGCTGGCATGACAAGTGAGTTGTTAAACTGGTATGAAGAAGGCACTTGGACTCCAGCAATTGCATTTGGTGGGGGTAATACCGGAATTACTTATAGTGTTCAATCTGGCTATTATACTAAAGTGGGTAGAATTGTTACTTTAACTGGTGGACTTACGCTAACAAGTAAAGGATCATCAATTGGCGCAGTTACTATTTCTGGACTACCTTACCCAACTAAATCTGGGCCACCATATATTACAGCAGGTGCAAGTGGCATAATTTCATATACTGCTAACCTAACAACTTTAACAGGTATTTTCTTATTCGTAGATCATACTTCATCTTCTTTACAACTATTTACGGGTGCAAATGCGGCTTTTACTGACACTAATTTTGCGAATACTACAACATTGTATGGAATTAGTATTACATATCAAACTAATTAGTTTTAAAGAAAAAGAGGACTAAACCATATCTCTTACAAAAATAACTTATTCGATGGTTCAAAGTGCCTAAACCCGTAAAAAAATCTAAAAAGAAATAATTTATGAGTAATTATCTAATTCTTGGACAATGGAATGCTATCTGTGATATTTGTGG
>ERZ1292632.3961-Hain-H43-01um-R2-3961-length-10944-cov-6_pt1 | contig 10944 bp, 14 predicted proteins | sample MGYA00564407_ERZ1292632 | MGnify/ENA primary metagenome ERZ1292632 (study PRJEB36523, sample SAMEA6512637) | groundwater metagenome | collected 2019-01-08 | study: AquaDiva: Metagenomics assemblies of 32 groundwater samples
ATCTAAATTAGAGATTTATCTCCAAACTTCGATTCCCAAATCAGTCATTTCTCTTGACGCAGGGAAACTTTGTTCTTCAACATCTCGTCCAAGCACATAAGGAGACTTAACTCCAGTCATTATTGTAATAACTCTAACTCTTCCAGCAAATTCCTTGCTAATTCTCGCTCCAATAATAACCTGCGCTTCTGGACCTAAGTTTTCTGAAACTGTCCTGCCGATAAGATCAAACTCTTCTAATTTCAAGTCAGGCCCGCAAGTCACGTGAATCAATGCACCGCTAGCACCTCTGTAATCCACATCAAGTAGAGGATGAGTAAGGGCTTGCCTTACAGATTCATTAACTTTGTCCTGAGAGTCGCTTTCACCAATTCCTATAACTGAAACTCCACCGTTCTTCATAATAGAAGAAACATCAGCGTAATCCAAGTTAATTAAACTAGGAAGTGTAATTGTTTCAACAATACCTTTAATCATAGTAGAAACAAGTTCATTTGCAACTGCAAATGCCTGTTCAATTGGCAATTGTCCTGCGATATCTACGAGTCTGTTATTATCCAATACAATACAAGTATCAGTAACTTCTCTTAATTCCTGCAATCCAAATTCTGCTTTGTCAACTCTTGCTTTTTCAGATTCAAAAGGCATTGTTACAACTCCTATAACTACTGCTCCTGTCTCTTTAGCAATTTGAGCTACAACTGGAGATGCACCGGTTCCTGTTCCACCACCCATTCCTGCTAATACAAAAACCATGTCTGCATTTCCTACAGCTTTCTTCAATTCAGATAGAGCTTCTTTAGCAGCTTCTCTGCCAATCTTTGGCCTTCCACCTGCACCAAGTCCTCTAGTTAATTCTTTACCTATAAGAATTTTCTCATCAGATTTAGTAACACTAAGATGAAGAGCATCTGTATTGCAAGCATAAATTGTAGCACCACTTATGCCCTTATTAAAAAGCCAAGTAACTGCATTGCTTCCCATACCTCCGCATCCTATAACTTTAATGTTTGCCTTTCCAGCTTTTAATTCATCAAAATTAATACTGTGTGTAGCAGTATTTGCGATTGCTTCTTTTGCAAAATCTAATACCATTTTTTTACCTCCTTATACCTCTATTAAAAATTCTGATAAACAGAATTCAATAAATAGATATCTCATTCTTTATAAAAATTGTGGAACTGAAAAATAAGAATAATTAGAGAGTTTTTTCCAATTTTTCATCAAAATTCTGTTTGTTCAATCAAATAAAATATTGATAATATCCTCTGTTGAAAGAATAGTAACTTTATCTTGAACTTTTAACAGCTTGTCATTGCTCCAAATAGGGATTTTTAATTTTAATGCAAGCGCAATATAGGGAGCATCATCTTCATCCTGCAAACCAGAAACTGCTCCCTTAATAAATTCCGAATAATCTTTAAAATCAATAAATTTTATTTTATTAATTATATCTTTCTTTCTAATTTCAAATTTTTTCTTTGTTAATCCAGATTTTTTAAGACATTCCTCTTCATGATTTCTAAATTCATGTAAAACAAAAGAAGGAGCTATAAATTCACAATTTAAGACAGAAAAAATTCTTGATGAAGTAGAATCCAATTTCATTAATGAAAATAAGATATTATTATCTACTATTAACTTCATTTTTTCTTTGATAAAATTCTTTTCAATCTTCCTTTTTTAGCTTCTCTTCCCAATTCAACAGCCCAATCATTAAATTCCTTTTCTTTTTCAAATCTCCCCAACAATTCTTCTTTTAATGCAAGTTTCTTTGCTTTTTCAGTTATACAGGTTCTAACTAGACCAGACCAATTTACTTCTGGGAACTTTCTCATTAATTCCCTAGTATCTTCAGGCAATGAAAGGGTTATGCTTACCATTTTATGTGTAAAAACATAATTATGTTAGAATATTTAAATCTTTCTATTTTAAACAATTTTCTCCAACTTCCTTATCTTCTCCCACCCTTTTTCCAATTTCTCATTAGAAATTTTAACAATCAATTTCAAAAATTCATCTGCAACAAGTATTTTTCCATTTTTTATAATTGGAAATTCAATTCTATCACTGCTATTCAGCTCAAGAATTGTATTTTTATCGCAAGTTAATATACTGCTTCTCTTAAATCCAATATATTTTGCTTTTTCAAGAATAACAGAAGCATCCTTCAAATCTCTGCATACAATATGAATTATAGGAGGTTCAACTTTGAATTTAATTAAATTATCTGGACTTATTATAACTTTATTTACCTTACATTTAACATTATTAGAACTTGATAGTACCTTAACTTTTTTATTAAGCGATGAACTTAATGAAGTTTGTTCTGAGCAACTTATCTCATTCAAAACTCTCTTCAATTCACTAAGATTAATCTTATCATGCCAGGTTTTCAAAAATAAATCTTTTCCTTTCTTATCCTGTTCAATCATTAATATAACTCTTCCTGAACAAGATGAAGTTGTATAGAAATCCCTAAGAAAATTTATTTTATCACAAAGTTTCTTTATCTTTTTATCCCATTTACCTATAGAAGATTTATCTAATTTAGAAAGAACTGCTATTTTTCTCTGAAGAAACCTGTCGCGGGGCATAGAAATTAATTATCTTCAATCTTCTTTAATTCTCTTTTAATATATCCCCCAGTCATCTTTGGGTGTTTTCTGCAATAATATTCTATTTCACTAGAAGATTTATGAGCAGCATCATACTTCTTCCCAAGGCTCATTAAATTCCTTTCATAAATTTCATGCAATATAACAAATTTTCTTTCGTCCGGAGACAAATCATCATCAATCCAGACTTCATTTTCAGGAATAAAACTATAAACTTTATCATGCCCTCCTTCAGTAAAATCCAAGAAAAATAAATCTCTTACTATTTCCCCCTTAACAATCCAAATCTTTAATTTCTTAGTGCAATATTCTTTTATTAAATTCTTATAAACAGTTTTTATTACATTTCCTTTATTCTTTTTTATCTCTAATTCTCTTTTCATTAATTTCGATTTGCTTCTTTCTCCTCTCTCTATCCTATCTGCTATTTTTGCAGCTTTTTCATCTTTCATCCCTTTTGCAATTAGTCTATTCATTACAAGCATTGATTCAATAAAGTATTTCTCCTCTCCGGGATTTCTTTCCTTATCAATCCAAAATTCATTTTTTGGAATAAACTTGAAACTATAATGCTCTCCAAAATTAGTAAATTCTTCATCAATATTGTCTCTTATATACTTTCCATTAACAATCCAGACTTTAAATCCTGAAATTTCTGAAAACTTTTTTATATATGCTTTTTTTATGTCCCCCTTTTTCATTGTATTATTATTAGAAATTAATTTATATATTTGATTGTTATAACTTTTTACTGCATATTGTTATCGCCTTTTTCTAAAAGCAGGGATTATATAAATAAATAGTAATTAATAGAACAAGATTATTAGGAGATTATTATTAATTATATTTTTCAAAGATTTTATTCCTTCTCTAAAATTTCTACTCTTATTCCTTCCTCTTCGCACAATTCCTTGAATTCCTGTGCATCTTCGTTTGCACCTACAACAGAACCGTAATGCATAGGAATAGCAATTGTTGGTTTTATTAATTTAGCTGCTTCTGCTGCCTCCTCCACATTCATTGTAAATCTTCCCCCTATAGGAAGCAATGCAACAAATTCTTTATCTGGCTGATTGTGTCCTGTAAGTTTCTGCATTTCAGGAATTAAATCTGTATCTCCTGCATGATAAATTATTAAATTATTAATTTTCAAAAGATAACCCACCCAATTCTCATCTTTTGGATGAAAATGCTTATCTGAATTATAAGCAGGAAGTGCAGAAATTTTTATATCCCCTAAATCTAATTCTTGTCCAGGCTCAATAATTTCCATTTTTATTGGGACATTAAATCTTGTAATTTTGCTTTGGCAATCTGCAGTCATAATTATCTTTGTTCCATCCTGCACTATTTTCTCAATATCTGCTACACTGCAATGATCATAATGGCTATGTGTAATAAGAATTAAATCTGCTTTTTCTATTCCTTCTTTTATGTTGTAAGGGTCTATGTATATTTTTTTTGAATTTCTAATAAAAAATCCAGAATGTCCAAGCCATTTCAATTCAACTTCTCCTATTTTCATTAAATTAAACAACTAAAGAGATTTTTAAAGATTGCGACACAAATTAAATATTAAATGTCTTCTTCGTCAAAGCTAAGATCTTCATCAGAATCTTTATCTGGATTTTCTAAAATCTCTTCGTCTTCATCTTCGTATTTTGAAACTTGCTCTTCTTCTTTTTTAGGCATATTAAAACCTCCGAATTTAAGTAAAATCATCTTTTCGTTCAATATTTTTAAATCTATCGATACACTAAAAAATAGATAAAATAGTGTGGAAAAGCTTAAAAAAGCAAACTATCTGAGAAGGATAGTTAAAAATGACAAATAGTTACGTTGATGCTCTAAGAGGTTCTAAGGTGAGTGATACAAAAACAATTCTGTCCCCAAAAAGGCAGATTGTAAAAAATCAAAAAGAAAGATGTTATATGTGTGAGAAATCTCTTGGAAATGCTATGTGTTATTTTGCTGATATTCAAGGTCCAGACATGAATACTGGATTGCCTTCAAAAGGAACAAGAGCAGTATGTTCTTCATGCTTTTTTGGGTTAAAAGAAAATCCTGTTAAAGAAACAAAAAAAATAAGAGATGTTTCTAGAGAAAAAGCGCAACAAAAAAAAGTGGAAGACGAAGAAATTAATCTGTTCAAGGAACTCAAGCTTAAGCATAATTCCAAAGACGAAATGTATGACCAGTGGAAATAATTCTAAGTTAAGTTATCTGTAACAATAAATTATAAATGTGTATGAGCTTTTGTTTTTACATACTGATTTAAATATTATCTTTAAGTTCAACAAACAACTAAATTTATTAAACTATAATTATTAAAGTTATTATGGTTAAAACAAAGAATATTTATATAGTTCCTATCAGAAAAAGGGATAGAAAACTTGTTGTTTCTGATGTTAGAGCACATTCTGATATCTTAAAATATGCACTTGATTTTCCCTTGCCTGAGGGAACTCCAATTTTGGCTGTCAAAGAGGGAATAGTAGTAAATGTAGTTGACAAATTTAATAAAGGTGGTGATGGGAAAAGATATTTCAAGTATTTGAATTTTATTACAATAGAACATAAAAACAAAGAGATATCACAATATGGGCATTTAAAATATCATGGCGCTTGCGTAAAAATAGGAGATAAAGTCAAGACAGGAGAGATTATCGGATATACTGGAAATACCGGCTGGACAACAGAACCACATTTACATTTTCATGTGTGCAAAAATACTGATAACAAAAATGGATGGAAAACAATGCAGGTTAGATTTAAAGAGAAGTTAAAATATTTTACAAATTCAAAAGAAAACTTAACTAAGTTTAGAAGTAAACAAACAATTAGCTAATTAAAACACTATGTGTGAACTTTTGTTATCGGATATTATAAGCTTTAAATCACTCAGTAAAATCGTATCGTTTAATTATAATATTAAATTATATTAATAATGAAATAGCTGTTACAGATAACTAATTGTATTATAAAATTATTAATAGTTGAGCAAGGTTATGATTTTACACGATAATTATATTCTCCAAGAAATATCTTAAGGATTCAATCTTGTCATTGTTCTTGGAAAAGGTATTGCATCCTTTATTGTTCATGCTCAAAAACTCTCTTGATTCTTACATTTACTTTAAACTTTCTAAATTCTTTCAAAAATAAGTTTAATTCTTCAGCAGGAATCAAAAGAACATTTGAACCGAGTTTAATTCCTTTGTATATCTCCAAAAGTCCTTTATATTTCTTCCCATAGTGTGAAAAGCCCATTATCTTCTTATTTAACATAACTCTTTTTGAGTTATTCCTAATAACTTCCCAGTAAAGAAGAATTTTATTTTCCCCATCATCTAATTTAGGGGAGTATTTTTCATATAAAACAATAGAACTCCCAAGCATAGAATCTTTTAATTTCCAATTATCTAATCTTCCAATAATAACATTTATCTCATTTTTAATATTTAATAACTTCCAATAATCTTTAAACTTTCTTGAATCAAAGAAATCTTCTTTTATCTTATTTATATTTTTCTCTAAAATCTTGCTCTCTGAATAAACATTTATAAAAATATCAATATCACTGCTCTTTGTTGCTTCTCCTCTTGCAGAACTTCCAAATAGGATGATTGATTTTATCTTATCAACTTCTCCTAAACTCTGCACTAAAAATGATGCATAATCCATAGCATAGCTAATCAATTCCATTTTAATCCCTTTGATTCAAACAATTCTTTTAATTCATTAAAATAACCTAAAACTTCTTTAATTTCTGATATAGGTTTTTGTTTCCCATAACAAAGAGCATTTCTCTTAGCCTCAATATTGCATATTAAATCGAGTATCTTAGATTTATCAGGAAAATCAAAATCTAACTTTTGGTTAGCTTTTTTTACAGAGTTAAACAAATTATGTTTTAACAAAGAACTAGGATGAAGTAAGCCTTCTTTATGCAAAAAAACTTCAAACATCTCAACAGCACAAAGAGAGGTATTAAATCCTATATTTCTCTGTCTTTTCTCAATTCCCTTTTGTATGCTTTCTCTTAAAACTTCCAAACTTTCAGAGATATTTCTTAAATGATCTTCAACTTTCATAAAAAAAACAAGCTAATGACCTATTTAAACTTTTTGCTTCAATTGTAACTAAATGTTAGTTTCAATTGTAACTATTATTTTAAGGCGTTGTCCTGCTCATTGTCCTTGGAAAAGGAATCGCATCCTTTATTGTATCTAAACCGCATATCCACGATATAACTCTCTCAACACCCATTCCAAATCCCCCATGAGGAACACTTCCGTATCTCCTGGTGTCTAAATAAAAAGAATATTGTTTAATATCTTCCCCTTCTTCTTTCAGGCGTTTTTCTATTTTTTTAATATCAGATTCTCTTTCACTTCCGCCTATAATCTCTCCATAATGTTCTGGAGCAATAAAATCACATCCATTAACAACAGGTTTTTTAGAATTGCTGTCATCAGGTTCTTTCATGTAAAATGCTTTAACTGATTTAGGATAGCGAGTAACAATAACAGGAGTATCATACAACTCACTTAGTTTATCTTCTTCAATTGTTCTCAAATCTTTCCCCCAGGGAATATCAATTTTGAATTTGGCTTTTAATAATTTTAAAGCATCATCATAAGTTATTCTTGGAAATTTCTTTTTTAGTGTCGGCTCTAATTTTCTAACATCTCTCTCAAGAATTTCCAATTCTGGCTTGTTCTCCTCTAAAACTCTTTTAACAATATTTTTCAAAAGTCCTTCACCATAATTTTGTATATCTTCAAAATTTGCCCAGGCAACTTCCATTTCATTCATCCATAATTCAGTCAAATGTCTTGAGGTCTTTGATTCTTCTGCTCTAAAACAAGGTGCAATTGTATAAATTTTTTCTAGTGCAAATATTGCAGGCTCAGCATACAATTGCCAGGTTTGAGCAAGAAAAACTCCTTTTCTCCCAAAATAATCAACATTAAACAAACTACTCCCTCCTTCTGCCTGAACTGACTGAAAGATAGGGCTTTGATATTCATAAAATTTATTTTCCCTGAAATATTCATGTATTGCGTTAAACACAGTGCTTCTTATTTTCAAAATCGCAGTCATCTTCCTGCTTCTCAGCCATAAATGCCTTCTGTCTCCAAGTAATTCTTCATTCAAATCTTTATTAATTGGAAAATCTTCTGCAATCTGGATAATATTTATTTTATCAACAGCTATTTCATATCCTGTTGGTGCTCTTTTATCTTCTTTAATATCTCCGAATATTTCAATTGAACTTTCAATTTTTATTTTATCAATTTCATTCCATTGCTTTTCAAAATTCTTCTTTTCAAGAACGCACTGAATTATATTAGAGCTGTCTCTTAAAACAATGAATTTCATTGCATTGCTTCCTCTCTCTCTATAAGCCCATCCTCTCACTGCTACTTTCTTCTGTTTTTTAGCATTATTAATTGCTTCCTGGATTGAAACAAATTTTTGTGCTGTCATATTTAAACATAGGAAAAAGGATTAATAAATTTATTCAAATATTTTATAAACTACATATTCAACAAAAATTCATGGTATTTAAGATAATTCACAAAGACAGTAAAACAAATGCAAGAATAGGAATTTTAAAAACAAAGAAAGGAAAAGTAGAAACTCCTTTTTTTATGCCTGTTGCAACACGGGGTTCAGTGAAAACACTTACTTCTGAAGAACTAAAAGAGATGAAAGTTCCTGCGGTTATATCAAATGCATTAATACTCTATCTAAGAGAAGGTTCTATTATAATAAAAAAATTTGGAGGGATTGGGAAATTTATGAATTACAAAGGAATTAACTTTACTGATTCAGGTGGATTTCAAATGTATTCAAAAAGCATTTATGTAAAATCAAATGAAGAAGGAGTTTGTTTCAAAAATCCCCTTAGTGGAGAAAAAATATTTATAACTCCAGAAAAGAATATGAAAATGCAATTAGATATTGGAAGTGAAGTTGCAATGTGTTTAGATTCTATGCCAATGTATGAACATTCTAAAGAGCAAATTGCAGAAGCAACAAGAAAAACTTCTATCTGGGCAGAAAGATGCAAATCCCATCACGATTCTCTCCAAAAGTCTATTCCAAAAAGCAAAAGACAATTGCTCTTTGGGATAATTCAGGGAGGGATTTATCCTGATTTAAGAGAACAATCAGCAAAATCTTTAATTAAAATGAACTTTGATGGATATTCTATTGGGGGATTTGGATTAGGAGAAACAATAGAAGAAGAATTTAATATTGTGAAACAAATAAAAGAAATGCTCCCAGAAAATAAACCAATATACCTTATGGGAATTGGAAATCCAGTTGAAATACTAAAAGGAATTTCTTTAGGTGTTGATATATTTGATTCAAGAATGCCAACTCAAAATGCCAGGCGTGGAACTCTTTTCACATCAGAGGGAAAATTAAGAATATTAAGAGAAAACTGCAAATTCGATAAATCCCCAATTGATAAAAATTGCAAATGTTTTGTTTGCAAAAATTACAGTCGTTCTTTCATAAGATATCAATTAATTAATGATGAGTTCACAGGAAAGAAACTTGCAACATATCACAATATTTACTTTCTGACAAAATTAATTGAAAAAGCAAAGCAAAAGATAAAACAAGAAAAATTCAAAGAATTTTTGGAAGAAGTTGAAACAGCTTACAAGGAATAATAGTTATCCTGGTAAAATCATATCGTTTAATTATAATAGCCCCTTTGCTTAACTTACTTATGATATAACAATGGACTGTTACAGATAACTAAACTCTTCTAAGGAGGTCTTAAGGTGTCAACCTATTCCTATCTCTTGGAAACATTGTGGCTTCTTTTATATTATCCAATCCGCAGACAATCTGAGTTAATCTCTCCAAACCAATTGACCAGCCAGAATGCGGGGGTGCTCCATATCTAAAACTATCAATATAAGATTCAAAATTTTTTGGATTTAATCCTTTAACTTTTAATCTCTCAATTAATAATTCAGGTATATGAATTCTCTGTCCACCAGAAGAAATTTCAATTCCTCCATAAAGTGCATCAAATCCTTCACTCAATTTTGCATCTTTTTTCTCACCTTTAGGCATAATATAAAATGGTTTTATAGCAGAAGGCCAGGAATGAGTAAAAACTAAATCACCTAGATAAAGATTACAAAGTTTTTTTTCTTGCTCTGGTGTGAAATCTTCTCCTGATTTTCCACCCACTTTCTTAATGGCTTCTTCATAACTTAAATAAATCCCCTTAGGGATTTTCAAGTCTTTAATTCCAAGCATCTCTAATTCAATCTTGCATTTCTCTGAAACTTGTTTAATTATAAATTTCATTACTTCTTCAAGTTCTTTCATAATTGACATCTGGTCTGTAAATGCACATTCAATATCCATCTGTCTTATTTCATTTATATGGCGTGTTGTATTGTGTTTCTCTGCTCTCCAAACAGGTGTTATAGTAAATGTTTTCTCAAGAGAACAGGCTAAAATTTGTTTGTATAATTGAGGTGATTGTGCCAAATATGCTTTTTGCTCAAAATACTGAACAGGAAATAATTCAGTTCCACCTTCTGAAGCTGCACTAATTATGCAAGGAGGCTGTATTTCAATAAATTTATTTTTGTAAAAATATTCTCTAAAAGAATTTGCAATAACAGTTTGAATTTCAAATATAGCCTGAATTTTCGGCTTTCTTATATCCAAAACTCTATTATCTAATCTTTTTGCAAATTCAGTTGTAGTTGTCTTCTCATTAACATGAATAGGCAATTTCTCAGCCTTTGAAATTATTTCAATACTTTCAATATCAACCTCAACATCTTTTCTCACAAACTCTGCTTTAACCTGAGCCGATTTAGATTTTCCTTTTATTTCAATTGCACTTTCAAGAGTTAATTCAGAAAGTTTTTTTATTAAATCGCCTTGAATAACACACTGAACAATTCCTGTCTTGTCTCTGAGAAGAACAAATCCTAATTTTGCAAGGCTTCTAATTTCATAAACCCAGCCTTTTAACAAAACTTCCTTTCCTGTCTTTATATCTTCAATGTAAGTTCTTTCCATTCAAGTTAAAGAAAAATACAATTTATTAATATTGTTATTTCAAAAGTTTATTTATTATCTCCATCCGACATTTTATTTATAAAATGGAGTTGGGGTTTAATTCCTGTTAAGGAATTAGAGGGAACTGAGTGAACTCTATACCCCAGGTAGATAATTAACTACTTCAAAATTTTGTTAATTATCTCCATCGCACTCTTCCCATCAATCTTCCCCTTCATCTCCCCCATAACCAACCCCATATAAGCATTAGCAT
>ERZ1292632.3965-Hain-H43-01um-R2-3965-length-10938-cov-4_pt1 | contig 10938 bp, 9 predicted proteins | sample MGYA00564407_ERZ1292632 | MGnify/ENA primary metagenome ERZ1292632 (study PRJEB36523, sample SAMEA6512637) | groundwater metagenome | collected 2019-01-08 | study: AquaDiva: Metagenomics assemblies of 32 groundwater samples
GGCCCGTTTTAGGCATTTGAGTTGCGGCACGGATTACCCAACACACAATCCGTTATTCGGTTTTTATCGGAGGGAAAAGATACGGGTTTTTCTGTTGCCCGCTTCTTTGGTAACATTCATGATGTCGCATTCCGGCTTTACGGAAGACTATTATTTCGGTTCCCGCAGCCAGAGCTTTGGTCCGTCACGGCTCTTTGGCAAAAAATTATATGGGCAGGTACCACCTACGGAGCGCTCTTTGGGTCTCTGGGAATACTGCTGCGGGAAGCGATGAAGGGAGACAAAAAACAGCATCTTGCGCCGCGTCTTCTGCTGTATTGGTTTATCGTTTTGATTTTTCTTTTCGGCATGTATAAGCGGGCGATCTACGATTACTACTTCGGCATATTTTTTGCCTTACCATTTCTTGGCGCCGGTTTTTTGTTGTCAAGCATGGTGGCGAGGCGGGTATGGAAGATAGCGGCGGTCGGTGCATTGGCAGGATTGGTCTATGTTAATTGGCAGGGACGGCCGTTTGTATATCCGCCGAACGATCAGTTAGGACAGGCAAAGGCCATTGCCGGCGAAGCGCTTGCAAAAACCGGTGGAAAACCCTTTAATTTCGCTCTTATCACCGGACAGAATTCCGACCATGCGTACCGTTATTTTTTTGAAATTTGGGGTAACCGCCCGGTGACGATCCAAAATGAAGCCGTTGATCCCCAACGCGCCACGGTGACGGATCAGCTCATTGTTATCTGTGAGATCTCGCCGTGCAAACCCCTCGGTCATCCATTGTGGGAAGTTGCGGGTTTTGGAAGGGCACAAATCGTCGGGGAGTGGGATGTTTCTTTTGTCAAAATTATGAGACTGGTGCATTGGAAGGAAGGCAGGTCATGAAGCAGCCATTTCTCTCGGTTGTTATCCCTGCCTATAATGAAGAAACGAATATCCGTTTAGGTGCGTTGGATCGCGTATCCCGCTATCTTGAGCATGTTGCGTATTCATGGGAAGTTATCATGGTTGATGACGGGTCGACGGATGCAACCAGGCGATTGTTGGACGAATTCCGATCGAATAGAGGATTTACTGTCATCGAAAATCCACACCAGGGGAAGGCGGCAACGGTGATTACCGGCATGCTTGCCGCCCGGGGCGACATCGTACTCTTTACCGATTTGGATCAGGCAGCACCGATCCGTGAAGTGGAGAAACTTTTGCCATGGTTTGAGAAAGGGTATGATGTGGTTATCGGCTCGCGCAGTGGCAGGAGAGAAGGTGCTCCGATTCTCCGGCTTCTTATGGCCCGCGGATTTATGATACTCCGGACGATCGTGCTGGGCTTGGGGGGCATTCGTGATACTCAATGCGGCTTTAAGGCGTTTCGTCGGGATATTGCGCGCGACATTTTTGGAAGGCTCAAACTGTATGGAACAGGACACAGAGTAAGCGGTTCGATGGTGACAGCGGGATTTGATATAGAGGTTCTCTTTTTGGCTCGCATTCTGGGGTATCGCATGAAGGAAGTGCCCATCGAATGGCATTATGTGGAAACGCGCCGTGTCAATCCGCTGAAAGACTCCTGGCAGGCATTCTTGGATATTCTTAACATAAGACTGAATGCATGGCGCGGATGGTACGGATAACCATGAAACATGAAGAGGGGAAACTTTCATTTTTGTTGGTTTTTTATGCGGTTGTCTCACTTGCGCTTTTTTTGTATTCCTACACGCAGGTGGACCTTAATCTCACGCTTTCGCGCATAAATATCTGGCAGACGATCCAGAGATCCTTCCAGTACATCGGATATTGGGAGCGCCCTCTCTCCACCGGTCTCTATCTAGCCATTCTCCTGGCATTATTTGGGCTTTATGGGGTAACTCTTGCACTGATTTCCAGAAGAACTCTTGGTGAACAAGCGCTTTGGAAAATAGTTGCCGTCGTCAGCGGTATCCTTCTGTTGTCTTATCCGGCATTTTCGGCGGACATGTTTAACTATATGTTTACGGCAAAGACGGTTGTGGTGTATCACAAAAATCCCTACGCGGTTCTCCCCATCCAGTTTTCCGGCGTGGAACCGTGGCTCACGTTCATGCGCTGGATCCATTTACCCAGCGCTTATACGCCCGTCTGGATTGGCCTCACATTGCCTTTCTACGTGTTCGGTTTTGGTTATTTTCTTCTGGTTCTCTGGAATATGAAACTGTTGGTTGCCGGGTTTTATCTTGCGAGTGTTTGGTTGGTGGGAAAAATTCTGGCGCAGTTTGGCGACGAGCGAAAAGTATTGGGAATGGCGATTCTGGCACTTAACCCGCTCATCGTCATAGAAAGTCTGGTCAGCGCTCACAACGATATAGCCATGATGGCCCTGGGGCTTGCAGCATGCTACGTGTTTCTTTTAAAGAAGCGCATGCTGTCGTGGATCCTTCTTTCGCTCTCGGCGGCCGTGAAGCTTATGACCGTGTTTCTTCTGCCGGTATTTTTTGCCGGGTGGAAACGCGGATGGGCGCTGACGGCCATGATCATAGGCCTCGTTCTGGTACTCCTGCGGCCCGGACGGGAATTCTTACCGTGGTATTTTGTCTGGGTCATGCCGTTTGTGGCGCTCATTCCTGACAGGCCGCTTGTGACCGTCGCAGCTGCGGGTATGTCTCTCGGACTCCTCCTGCGCTATGCGCCGTATCTTTACTTTGGCGACTGGAATCCGCCGGTGCCGACGATTATCTGGTGGGCAAACGTGGCGACACCGCTCGTTTTTGTGGTTTCTTTCATACTCTTCACATTGCTTCGATCTCACGGCGCCAAAGCCGGAAATGCGGTATAATGATGCTCATATGAGCAAGGCCAGCACGCGATGGTTTACGGTGGTGTTGATTTCTCTTCTCTTGGTAGGTTTTTATTTCTTCACTCGCCTGACGAATTTAACGAATCTTCCGATTTTTACCGATGAGGCAATTTACATCCGGTGGGCGCAGATAGGCAGTCGTGATGCTGCGTGGCGCTTTATTTCGCTGGTAGACGGCAAACAGCCGTTGTTTACCTGGCTTGCGATGGTATCGGTGCGGCTATTTCCCGATCCGCTGTTTGCCGGTCGGTTTGTTTCTGTGATTGCAGGACTGGGAACTTTGGTAGGAATTTGGTTGCTGTCGTTTGCGTTATTTCGGAACCTCCGTATAGCATTCTTGACCGCTGGGCTGTATGTCCTTTCTCCATTTAGCCTTATGTATGACCGGATGGCGCTGTATGACAGCCTGGTTGCGACATTTTCGGTATGGAACCTCTTCCTGGCAATTCTTCTGGTTCGAAGATTACGGCTCGATATAGCTCTCATCCTCGGTATGACGCTTGGGTTGGGGATGCTCAATAAAACCTCAGGATTTTTAAGTTTGTATCTTCTGCCCACCACGCTTCTTCTGCTTGATTGGCACGAATACGGAAGAGTACGCCGCTTGATACGTTGGATTGGACTTGCGGCGGTGGCAGCGCTTCTTTCCCAACTTGCCTACAGTGTGCTTCGACTCTCGCCGCTGTTTCATATGGTTTCGCAAAAAGATGCGGTATTTGTGTATCCTTTCCGCGAATGGTTTGCCCACCCGATACTCTTTTTTACCGGCAATATCAAAGGATTGTTTGATTGGGCGGCAAGTTACTTGACGCGACCAATATTTTTACTCGCCGTGATACCTCTTTTTACGTTATGGCACAAGGGGAAAGAAAAATTACTCCTTTACGCCTGGTGGCTTGCACCATTTGTCGCTTTGGCACTGTTTGGAAGAGTCTTGTACCCGAGATTTATTTTATTCATGGTCATGCCGCTTTTTATTCTTATCGCTGTTTCCTTTGATTGGATTATCGGCAGAATAAAGGGGACCATCCTTGCGTTTGTGTGCCTTTTTCTTTTGTATGGAACTATATCTACCAGCTATTTTATTATCACTAATCCGCTCTATGCCCTGATTCCTCGATCGGATAAAGGTCAGTATATAGATGATTGGCCCGCGGGGTGGGGAGTTAGAGAAGTTAACGAATTTTTGTTGGAACAATCAAAGAGCGGGAAAGTGAGTGTATTTACCGAAGGCACGTTTGGGCTTCTTCCGTACGCCATTGAGATATATCTTGTAGATCATCCAAATATCGAGATCCGGGGGATTTGGCCGTTGCCGGAAGAAATGCCGGAAGAAATGCTGTCTCGGGCCCGCGACCACCCGACGCTTCTCGTCCTCAATCAGTCGCAGGTGGTCCCGGCTAAGTGGCCGCTTGAGCTCATCGCGGAGTACCAAAAAGGAAACAGAAAAGATAGAAAACTGCGACTGTTTCGCGTCATTGTCCCGATCGCAAAAGCGCCTATCAAGAAATGAACAGTTCTCTGCTGCGTATGAAATTAAAAGGACGGATCTCCGCGATAGGAGTTCTCGCGATACTCCTTTTGGTTGCTCTCTATATTCTGTGGCCGCTCACCAAGCGGGGATTTTTTGTTTCGGATGACGGCGAATGGATGATTATCAGACTGTCAGCGTTCTATCAGAGCTTTCGTGACGGACAATTTCCGGTGCGTTTTTTGGATCGACTAAACTACGGCTATGGCTATCCGGTAGCAAATTTTCTTTATCCGGGATTTTTGTACATTGGATCGCTCATTCATCTCGTCGGATTTTCGTTTGTCGATAGCGTCAAGCTCATACTCGGGGGGTCTGTTGTCGGATCTGCCTTCCTTATTTTTTATTGGCTGCGCAGCAGGTTTACGGTAGCCGCGAGCTTCTTGGGTGCGTTAAGTTTTCTTTTTGCGCCGTATGTAATATTTGATCTTTATGGCCGCGGATCGGTTGGAGAGGTGCTCGCGTTTTTGGCTCTGGCTTTTTGCCTTTACAGCATTGATCGGTCCGTTCGATGGATGTTTCCCTTTGCTGTGGGACTGTTAGTAATAAGCCACAATTCCCTTGCGTTGATTTTTTCCGTTTTTTTGTGTCTGTATCTTTTTGTTCAAAAAAAGCGGGACTATTGGATGCCGTATGTTCTTGGCTTTGGTATGACTGCATTTTTCTGGATACCGGCGCTTGTGGAACGGCGGTTTGTATTATTTGATACGGAAACGATTGCCCATTCTGCTTCTTATTTTATTGAGAACAGGAAATTATTTTTGGTAAATGGCGTTCCACTTCTGGCGGGTGTATTGATCATCGTCAACAGAGCATTACGTAAGAAGCCTCTGGTATTGTTTTTTCTGGCAGCTTTTGCCGTAGGCGCGCTTCTTTCCACGTCGCTCACGACGCCCGTTTGGAATATCCGTTGGATGGGTACGTTCATTCAGTTCCCATACCGCTTTCTTTCGCTCGCGGTTTTTGCCGGTTCCTGGCTGGTAGCGCGTCTGGTGGATCGCACTTCTGCGGTAAAGATGGCGGGATTAACATTGGTTTTTTTCGCGATGTGGATGATCCCATTTTGGCAGATAACCCGCGGTATCGTATGGGTAGAGCGCGAAGTGGGATATTATACTACCAACGAAGCCACAACGACGGTGGCCGATGAATATTTACCCCGTTGGGTGAGAGAAAGGCCAAAGAGTCGTGCAGCAAAAAAGCTGGAATTTATCGAAGGAAAAGGTGTAGTCAATCTGCAAAGCATTTCAACCCGGCGCATTGAGGCAGCCATTGAGGCAACGGAGCAGAGTATTCTTCGGATGAATACTATTTATTATCCCGGTTGGGGAGCAGAGCTCAACGGTTTTCCGGCGCCTATAAGTTATAGAAATCCGAAGGGTGCGATCACGATCGGGGTGCCTGCCGGTTCACATAGGTTGATCGTCGAGTTCCGGGAGACACCGTTACGATTGTTGGCGGATGTTTTGTCAGCCGTCAGCATGATTATTGCATTTTCACTTGCAGGGGTAGAGTTGAAAAAACGCCTGCCAGGAGGTGTACGGTGAGACGGCACGTCATACCTATTATTCTTATCCTGATTTTTTCGTGGTGGAGTATCGAATATCTTTTCCAAAAAGGATTTTTCCCGATGCATGACGATACGCAGGTTGCCCGTGTGATAGTAATGGGGAAGGCTCTGCGCAATGGACAATTTCCTGTTCGCTGGGTGTCGGATTTGGGATACGGTTACGGGTATCCGATTTTTAATTTTTACGGTCCGCTCCCGTATTATGTTGGAGGATTTTTATATATGTGGGGAGTGCCTGCTCTTATTGCGACCAAATTTGTGTTTGTCGTCGGCGCCATTTTGGCAGGAATTACGATGTATGTATTGGCGGGAGAAGTGATGGGTGCCGCCGCAGGTGTGGTTTCTGCAATTGCTTTTGTGTATGCGCCCTATCACGCGGTGCAGATATTCGTCCGTGGGGCAGTAGGGGAATTGTGGGCGATGGCATTTCTTCCTTTGGTTGTCTGGGGGATGATGACGATAAAAGAATCTCCCCGTCGCAGATCCGCAGTTTTTTGGGGCGGTATCGGACTTACCGGTGTTATTCTTTCCCACACGATTTTTGGCTACGTGACAGTAGCATTTTATTTGGTTGGTCTCGTGCTGTATTGTCTTATTCTTTTATTCCGAAAACAATTTCACGTATCACGTATCACGTATCACGTATCACTTTTTGCTATTGCGTTCGGTCTCTCCGCCTTTTTTTGGCTTCCGGCTCTCGCCGAAATGAGATGGACCAGCGTTTCCGCCCAGATCGGGCCCACGGCAAATTTCCGTGACCATTTTGTGTGTCTTTCACAGTTATGGAATGCTCAGTGGGGATTTGGAGGATCGATCAAAGGCTGCGTGGACGGTATGTCGTTTAAGCTTGGGAAGCTGCATATATTTTTGGCTCTGACAGGGATACTTGCATGGTGGATAAAACGCAAAGTGATGTCAAAAAAGACTCGCTCTGTATTGATTGCATTGGGAATAACACTCGGAGCAATATTTTTCATGCTTCCGTTTTCGCAGTTGCTTTGGAGTATTGTGCCACTTTTTTCCTATATTCAGTATCCCTGGCGGTTTTTATCGTATGCGGTGTTGGGTCTGTCGATGCTAGGCGGAACAGTGATGATGCTCACAGACCGCAAGATCATTCAGTGGCTGATGGTCGGAATCATCCTTATCGCAATGGTAGCGGTAAACGCGAAGTGGTTTCGCGGTCAGTATCGCGTTGATCGTCCGGCGAGCGCGTATGAAGACAGTGAGGAGCTGCGTTTTCGGGTATCGAACATATCAGATGAATACTTGCCGTCAAGCATTCCCCGGCCGAAACTCCCATCAGAAGTGGTCTTCGACAGCGTGCCGGCGACCGTTGATTATACCGTGGAAACAGATGTGGATACAGAAACGTATTTCCGGTTCGTGGTTACCAGCAGAAAAGATGCAGAGGTCACCATCCGTCGCGCCTATTTCCCCGGTTGGACATTTTTTGTGAACGGAAAGGCCACCAACCCATCGATTGTTGACGGATTACCGCACATCCCGATTTCGACGGGTGACTCCATTATCGAAATGCACTTTTTCAGTACGCCGGTTCGCATAATTGGTAATCTCATCAGCGTGATTACCCTCGGGACCGTTCTTTTTATTTATGGAAAAAAACAGACAAAAACCTTCGCTTAATATCGTTATACCCGTGTATAACGAAGAAGAAGACTTAGAAAAGGGAGTCGTGAAATTGCACGATTACCTCGATACGCACCTGACGGATTTTGCATGGGAAATTACCATTGTCGATAATGCATCAACCGACCGGACAACGGATATGGCAAAGGCTCTCTGCCGAAAATATGCACATGTCCGCGCGGAGCGCCTTTCTCAAAAAGGGAGGGGAAGAGCGGTAAAGTATGCATGGGAGAAAAGTGCGGCGGACTACGTTGCGTATATGGATATTGATCTTTCTACGGACCTCAAGCACTTTCCGATGCTCGTGAATCGCTTGCGTGACGGATATGATATTGCCATCGGATCGCGCAACGCAAAAGGCGCACGCGTCTATGGGAGGAATATTCTCCGGACGATTACTTCAAAGGCCTATATATTTTTGATTAAATGCGTCTTTTTTGTTCATTTTACCGATGCACAATGCGGATTTAAGGCTATGACACGGAGAGCTGTTGGCAAACTTTTGCCCCACGTGCTGGACGATGACTGGTTTTTTGATACGGAGATCTTGATACTTGCAGAAAAAAAAGGGTTGGCGATTTTTGAAGAGCCGGTGACGTGGGTAGACAATCCGGGATCTACCGTGCGCGTATGGAAAACTGCGTTAGGGGATCTGATGGGACTTATTCGGTTAGCCATTACCCGTCCCTGGAAAACCATATGAATGAAGCGGACATTGCGATTATCAAAAAAAAATCCCTTTCGGGCATTGTCGCTTTAACGTCCCGGACATTTGTGTTGCAGCTAGTTGCGTTTGGGGCAACGTTTCTTCTGACGATTTTTTTGACCCCGTCGATCTTTGGAATTTTTTATGTCGTATCGGCAATTATTTCCTTTTTGGGTTATTTTTCTGATATCGGACTGGCCGCGGCGCTGATTCAAAAAAAAGAAGAACTCACCGACGAAGATTTGGCAACCACATTTTCTATTCAGCAGATATTGATTGGCATCATGGTGATCGTTTCACTGTTTTTTTCGTCGGCGGTAGCACAGTTTTATCGCCTCGACAGCTCCGGCATATGGCTCTTTCGAGCACTCGTTATTTCTTTTTTTCTGTCATCGCTGAAAACGATTCCCTCGGTCATATTGGAACGGAAACTTGATTTTCAAAAACTCGTGGTTCCGCAGATTGCGGAAACCATTGGGTTTTATGCAGTTGCTGTGGTATTGGCATGGCAAGGATTAGGAGTAACGAGTTTTACTTGGGCGGTGCTTGTGCGTGGCGTTATGGGGTTAATCGTGATGTATATCGTTTGCCCTTGGCGCATATCGCTTGGCATCTCGCCGACAGTAGCGAAGCGACTGATCAAATTCGGCTTACCGTTCCAGACAAATTCGCTTTTGGCACTGGTAAAAGACGACCTGCTGACTGTTTTTTTGGGCAAGATGCTGCCGTTTGCTGAAATAGGGTATATCGGATGGGCAAAAAAATGGGCGGAGGTACCGCTTCGGTTGCTTATGGATAGCGTGATGCGCGTAACGTTCCCGGCGTTTTCCAGGATTCAGCAGTCCAAAGAAGCACTTGGCAGGGCGATAGAAAAAACGCTTTTTGGACTTTCGCTAACCATATTTCCCATCTCGACGGCGTTGTTATTTTTTGTGCTCCCGCTCATACATGTTGTCCCTCGATACGGGAAATGGGAACCGGCAGTTTTTTCGTTTTATCTGTTTACTATTGCTTCCGCAGTTGCAAGTCTATCGACTCCACTGACGAACGCGCTCAATGCGATCGGAAAAATCAAAATTACGCTCTCGCTCATGGTTTTCTGGACCGCATCCACGTGGGCACTGACGGTTCTTTTTGTCTGGTTATTCGGGTATAACGGTGTGGCGGTTGCACTTTTGATCATTTCCAGTACGTTATGGTTGGTCGTAACACTGGTAAAACGCGTTGCGCCATTTTCCTTCTGGAAAAGCGTAGGATCGGCGCTCATTGGAGCCATAGGTCAGGGGTTGATCTACGGGAGTTTTCTTGCAATTTTTCCTCACGGAATTGCAGGGTATGTGGCGATCGCACTTGCGGGTGCTATACTGTATGGAGGGATTCTCTGGATGCTTGAAGGAGAGCGTATCCGCAAGCTTATCACGAGTTTTCGGGAGGCAAGATGAAGCAGATCAGTGTCGTAATATCGGCGCGTAATGAAGAGGATAAACTTGACCGGTGTCTGGCCTCGGTTGCCTGGGCGGATGAAGTGATTGTCGTTGACAATGAATCAACGGATGCAAGCGTGAGCATCGCCAAGCGCCACAACGCAACCGTGTACCAGAGGCAAAATAATTTAATGCTTAATGTGAACAAAAATTTCGGTTTTGAGAAAGCACAGGGCAGGTGGATATTGTCATTGGATGCGGATGAAGAGGTGACGCCGGAATTAGCAAAGGAGATACAGAAAAAAACCAAGAACTCAGAACTCAGAACTCAGAACTCAAATATTGTAGGGTACTGGATGCCCAGAAAAAACATCATCTTTGGCAAATGGATCCAGCACGGTCTCTGGTGGCCGGATAAACAGCTTCGATTATTTCAACACGGGAAGGGACGATTTCCCTGCGCGCATGTCCATGAATATTTAGAGGTGGACGGCCCTACGGGAGAGCTTCAGGTGCCGTATGTTCATCATAATTACGAAACAATTTCACAATTTATCCGGAAGATGGATACGATTTATACCGAAAGTGAAGTGCAAAAACTTGTGCGGACAAAGTATCAACTCGTATGGTTTGATGCAATACGGTTTCCTGTTTCAGATTTTGTTAAAGTATTTTTTGCTCAAGAAGGCTATAAGGACGGCCTTCATGGACTCGTGCTGGCAATGCTTCAAGCATGCTATTCTTTTGTGGTTTTTGCCAAATTATGGGAACGGAAAAAATTCCAGCAGGAGAACATTTCGCTGAATATGCTTAGTAGTGAAATAAAGAGGAATACGCACGATATTCGATATTGGATGTTCACCGCACACATACGCAATGCACCATCGATGCTTAAAAAAGTGTGGTGGAAGGCACTTCGACGCTATGCCTCTTAAGATTGGATCTATTGTCATCGTGAATTGGAATGGAAAAGCAGATACACTTAATTGCCTCGCGTCGCTTGCCAAACTTACGACTTACGACTTACGACTTACGACCATTGTCGTTGATAATGGATCAACGGATGGTTCAGTTGGCGCAATTCGAAAAAAGTTTCCTCGCGTAGAGGTCGTAGAGACTGGGAAGAATCTTGGGTTCTGCGGAGGCACCAATGTTGGTATTCGTCGCGCACTAGAGGCCGGTGCGGACTTCGTTTGGCTTTTGCATAACGATACGCTTGTTGCTTCAGGGGCA
>ERZ1292632.3966-Hain-H43-01um-R2-3966-length-10935-cov-8_pt1 | contig 10935 bp, 30 predicted proteins | sample MGYA00564407_ERZ1292632 | MGnify/ENA primary metagenome ERZ1292632 (study PRJEB36523, sample SAMEA6512637) | groundwater metagenome | collected 2019-01-08 | study: AquaDiva: Metagenomics assemblies of 32 groundwater samples
GAAATATGACCCCTTGACGGGACTCAAACATCCATGGGATAGATAATTTTCTTCGGTGATTATAATCAAAGTAAATAGGGCTAATTTTAGCCCTATTTACTTTTTTCTTTGAATAGTATATAATAGTAGTGTAGAAGGAAACAGAGAGAGGTTGATGAAATGATGACTATCAAAACAAGGGTTTATCAAAATGGGGATACAACTGGGAAATTATGTTATGAGCCCCATGGAAGGAGAACATATGGGTGGGGCCATCGAGGATTCCAGTTTGGTTATACTCTGTTTGTCTATAAAGAGGGGATAGACAAACAGAGTATAACCTTTACGATGAGTCTTCCTCTTAGAGTATACATTGCTTATGTAAAAGCTGTAGTCAAGATTGTGTCTGAGACCCCTATGCCACTAAATTCTTATCAAGCAAAGAATTATCATTATTGGCTTGATGGGAAAACCTGGAAGCCCCCCTATTCCAAAAGATAATTGGATAGAAAGGTTGATGAAATGAAGATGTACACTTATGCTAAATTTCAAAAAGCCTTGGCGAGGCGGAATACTCTGAGGAAAACAAATCCTATAGTCTCATACCCCAAGTACAAAGACAACAAGTGGTACATAATGGCAAAATAAAGAGTTTCCTATCCTATTTACTTTTTTCTTTGAATAGTTTATAAAAGGTGTAGGGAAAGGAGAAAGAAATGCCAAAGACAGATGTAAAGGTAAAGTTAGTTGGGACAGATGGAAACGCTTTTGCGTTGATGGGAAAAGTAGTGAAAGCTCTTCGCAAAGGAGGTCATTCAGATCTAGTTGCTGAATTCAGAAAGGAGGCAATATCTGGAGACTACGATCATCTTCTCCAAACATGCATGGATTATGTGGATGTAAGTTAGGACTCTATTTACTTTCTTTCAAAAATAGATTATAATAACAAAAAGAGAAGAAAGGAGAAAGAAATGCCAAAGACAGATTGGCAGCAAGTAGGTGAAATTGGAGTAGATGCAGGAATGTGTTGGATTGGAGATCCTTGCTATATCCTTACTGATACTCCAACTGAAAGTGGGGCCCCTTCTTATGATGATTTATGTGATAAACTTGAGAACGCAAATTGGCCAAAAACACTTCAACTACAATACGCCCTTGGACACAATGGGGTGGGAGTAGTAGTTGAAACTGGATATGGAGATGGATGCTATCCCGTCTATGTGAAACTAAACTCTGAAGGGCGAGTAGTAGAAGTTAAGGTTGTGTTTGTTACGGAATAGCACAGAAAGGATAACTACTATGGCTGTCGAAACAAAGAGACTTTCCATAGAGTATAGGGGACAGACTCTTCCCTGTAAGATTCAATTTGATATTCCAGACTACCCTGTCTATGCCTATGATAGGGATGAGCATTACATTATGGTGATGTGGTGTTCTGGGGACAGTCAAAGACTGGGACAAGTTTTACAGGAAAAGTCCTTTAGACAAAAAGTTGAAAAGGAACTACAAAAGCATTATCATATGCCTGCTAGATTCCTGGCAAGGGCAGCACCAAAAGAAGAGGGAGACTGGACATTGGCATTCTAAGAGGAGAAAAACATTATGAGACTCCAGATTTAAGCGATATTATTACTCTAAATCGTTATTGAGAAGGGTATTCATAGATCGAAAATGAAGTTCAAGAAAGGAAATAAATATGAATAAAAGAATTGTTTGTTCAGACACCGCAATTAAGCATGGTTGGGGATCTGATATGTATAGATCAGTTACCCATCTAACAGCAGAAGAGAAACAACTGGTTCGGGAAAAAGAAGCACTTGTATTTTTCCAATTTACTCCGTGACATCCAGCACAAAGTGGTTATAAAGTTGTATTTGCAAAAGATAAGAAATTTGATAGCCAAGAACCAACGAGAGAGGAGCTTGCGGAAATTTGTAATTGGTTAGCAAGAGAAAAGGAGTAGAAAATGTCTGTTAATTTTGGTTGGAGCTATCCCCCAGGAATTACGGGGAATGAATATGAAATTGCGGGACCAGACTATGGACAAGAAATTGAGGAAATGTGCCCAATATGTGGAAATAAATTAGTACAGCAAGGCTATCGTTATCACCATTGGGTAGTTTGTTCTAACTGTGATTATCAGCAAGACATAGAAATTGCTGAAAAATATGGGGATGATCCAAGAATTTAGGGGAGAAAGGTTATAATTATGTACTATTTTCCAGAGGATTTATCATTTGAAGAAAAAGAGATGCTATGGAAAATAGCTAAAAAAGAAGGGTGGGATGAGTATAATGTAATTCGCCAGTCCTCTAAACTTTTTGATCTTATTATTGAGGGAGAAGCAGATACACAAAGTTTGATAAATCCCGAACAAAGGCAACGGTATAAATTTTCTGCATGGCTCCCCCTGTCTTTAATTAGTGCAATAGACTGGACCAACAGAAAAATTTGGAAATTGTCTGATGCATATGGCCCACCAGGTTATGTTCCCCCACAGGGATTTGATTGGAGTGGTATAAGAGACAGTAGCGAAGAGGCAATTTGGAAAATGTTTGAAGTGGCTAAAGAAATATTTATGAAAAAGAAATGAATGTATGAAGTATACAAAAGAGCAATTATTGGAAGAGGCCAGAAAATACTCCTCTTATGATGACTTTATCCTTGCTGTTCAAACTAAGTTAGGAGTTTATGACCCTGATGGAAATAGAATGCCAATAGGGGATGAACAATACAAGACACAAGAAGGAGAAGATCTTCTTGATTCAATCCATGCTTGTAATCCGGGTAGGGGATGGTTTTATGTAGCAGCTAATTTGTGGCAAGAGGCAGTAGGAGAGCCAATAAAAAGATATTTCTAAAGGAGATGAAAACATGGTAGTAGAGCAAGAATATCAGCAGCAGGGATTGATTTCCAAAGAAGGGGAGAAAAGATTCATTTTGTCTTGCCACCATGAGAAAAGAATTGGGGGATACTGTGTAAATTGTTTGAGAAGGATAAGAATAGCCTATTTACTTTTTTCTTGAAATAGTATATAATAGTGGTGTAGGGAAAGGAGAAAGTAAATGAAAAATGCAGTTTGGGTTGATTGCCCAGGAATGACAAATCCATATGAGCATACTATGCGAGACCACTGTTCCAGCTGTGCACCTTATTGGGAGTGTTTTCCAACATGCCCAATAGATGGTAAAATGCTGCGAGACAGAACTCATTCTCCAACGGGGCCATGGAAGCCTCAAACTACAGGTTATTGCCGCACATGTCACAAACACTATAAACTTTAAAAATAATGAAAAAAGAGCATAGGAAAATTTAGAGAAGGAGTGAAGAAATGAAAGTCCAGTATGAGCTGTCTGCGTATTCTCTTAGGGCAGAAGTTGTGAGTGAGGAGAACCCAAGACTTTCTGTAAGTGTATCAAGAGGCAAGAAATATGGGGAAGATGAATGGGGAAGGGCAGAAATAAATTGGTCTGCATATGGATCAGTCAAACACGAAGATGCCGCGGAGTATGCTAAACTCTTGAAGAGGGCAGTAAGAATTGCAGAGCAATTTGAGCTATCTGTAATTATGAAGTATAAAGTCACTGTTACAATTCAAAATGAAGACGGGTCCATAAGAGAGCATGAATTTATTGCTGTTGCAGTGTGTGAGGATCATGTGAGGCAGCATTGTATAGACAAACTCGCTCAAAATCCAGCTCTTAAGGGATTCGAGATTCAACTAATTGGTCAAGCATAGTTCTATTTACTTTTTTCTAAAAATAGTTTATAATAAAATGTGAGAGAAGGAAAATGATAAAACTTACTTCTTGGACAAGATACCAACTTTTAGAACTTATCAGGCACAATGATGAAATGGTGAGGCGTTCTTTAGTAATGCTTTATCATCGTCAAACTGTAGATGAAAAACAAAGACAAGAAACTAAGCATCAAAATGGGAGAGGGTTCAATGCATTTGATGCTCCAGCACTAATAGGGCTTGCAGAATGCTATCTACGAACTAGACATTTATCTCCGCAGCAGATATATTTCATTCGAAAGAAGCTCCTCAAGTATATCAGACAGATTCAAGAGGAGGCAAATCATGGAACAATTAACTGATGTTTGGACATTAGAAATACCAAATGAAGAAATAGCAAGTGAGGACTTGAATTCACTCTCTTGCATAGTTGTTGGAAACTACTATACTCCAGGCTCAGGCTGCCTGGAGGTAGAGCATGTCTATCGAGGGCCGATTGGACATCGTTATGGGGCTTCTCATCCTGCTTCTGGTGGGGAACGCTATGTCTATCCTTTCGACCGTGGGGACAGTTATCGAGACTGTTTCCAGGATTGGGACAAGCGCACGTTGGCTGTGGAGAGGGCGTTTGGAGCAGAGACGGAGCATGTCCAGAGTGGGCCATTCAAGCTCACCAAATCCAGCAGGGCCATATTAGCAGCTTATGAGGTAGGATTGCTGGATTGGTAGAAAAGGAGACAAATCATGAATAAGAATAAAGGTAGACAGGCCATATTAGACATAGATGGCAAGAGATTGTTATCAACAGGTAAGAATAGAGCATTTCTTGAAGAGATAATAACTAACTGGCATAAATACAGACCAGACATCAAATTTGTTATTGAATCCTTTGATGTACAAATTATGACTGTTGATCCTAATACACACATAACTTTAACTTGGCGTAAAGAAGAGGGCTTTTCTCTTTGGTATAGTCCAGTAAATGCCTTGCTAATATAAATTAAGGGGTAGAATTTATATGAATCTAATAAAGTGCTGGTATAAATATCAAAGACCTCACCCGTTGCGGGCCATTAAAAAATTTTGGCAGCGGGGAAGAAAGGGATGGTCAGAGGAAGATGTATGGGATCTCCATCATTATCTTTCTGGAATATTAGCAGGTGCTTTGATGAAGTTAGCCGAGAATGCTCATGGGCATCCATGTAGAATGATGGAAACAGAAAAGAGTAAATTCCCCGATTGCTGTAATACATGCCAATGTGCAGAAATTTGGGAAAAAGAACTTCGAGAGAATGCAGAAAAATTTCGCTATCTATATGAAGAAAGATGGTTTGAAACTGAACCTTCTGAAAAATGGTGGGAGGAAGAAGAGAAAGTTTATAATGAAACTCTTCAATGGTTGTCCAAATGGTATGGTCATTTATGGGATTAGGACAGATTTACTTTTTCTTTTCAATATAATATAGATAGAGAAAGAACAGAGGAAAAGGAGACGAAAATGTCTTGGGATAAAAATACAGTTAATTTGAGCGATGTAGATTCTCGAATACATGTCTTGAATCAGATAGGCATATCCTACAGCTTAATTACTTTAGGGGAAGTTGGGGGGCATGGTTTGAATGATTTTGACGGTAAAACATACCCAATTCGGCAACTAAAGTATAAAGATATTGTGGTATTAGAACAAATGATTCGAGAGGATGACTGCGATTTCGATGACATGATAATTTCTTATGAATTCTTTGCTCAAGAGGAGCCAAAAAATTGGCCCTTAGAACGAAGAGAGCAATAAACCAAAATTCAATTTACTTTTTCTTTGCAATATAATATAATAAACATGTAGATTGAAAGGAATGTTTGATGTTTCATAATCCAATTTGTGTACGTTGTCAAATTGAAATGAAGTCACACAAGAATGGAGTTATTGTAGTAGATTATGCTTATACTCCAGCAAAACCGATTAAATTATGGATGGCAGATGAATGGGCATGTCCTAAATGTTTGAATTGTGTTGTTCTCGGATTTGCTGAGGAACCTCTTATTCAACATTTTGAGAATTTGTTCTTTAAGACTCTGTGCGACATACCAAAAGATTTGCGAAGAAATAATTTTGAGTTCAGAGGAGAAGGGGGAGAATGAAATGAAAAAGAGTAGATTTTGGACTCTAGAAAAATATCTCTATCGCATATGGTGGCCCCTAGGGACATTCAAACGCCTAACGCTTAGAAAAATTAGTGATTTCATAGATGGTAAGATTATTCCCTATCTAAGAATAGGTTCTGGACCTATGGAGGGATTTCAGGTAACTATGTTTTGTCCAGAATGTAAGCACCGTTTGTTTTATATTGAATGTAAAACTTATGAAACACTTTTTGATCATGCATGCGATCCAAATGGTGCACCACTAGCACATCCAGCTTTCATTTGTGCCAATGGGAAATGTAGTAAGAATATTGAAACAGAGATATTCTATGGCATGGATGGAAGTATGTATGGAGGCTCTTGGGGAACAGATAGGAAGTATTGGGCAGCAATTGGATCATGGAAGTGGTGGTATGACAGGACTCACAGAAGGAAAAATCAAGAAGATAAATAATATGAGAATGTATCATGACGAAATTAACCCTAAGAAATTAGACCTCCGTTGCATATGTAATAAACCTTTCTGGATAGTTATCTCCCCCCAAGAAAGCATATTCATCCATGTCCTGTACACCCAAAAGTAGCTATTTATGGTCCTATAGTCAGTTGGTAAATAAAAAGCTGGAATAATTTTTAGTAGAAAAAGATTAGGGAAAATACATAAATGATATTAGACCCTCTGCCTTGCCTAAATTCTATGGGGAAGAAAGGGCATATTTTAAGGGGCCTAAGGAGAGAAAATGATAGTAGTAATGAGAGTCCAAAAGTTTGAAATAGAGCAAGGAAACTTTTCTTTTGAGGTGGCCTTAGACTTTTCTCCAATGATTGGTTATCTACCAGTGTATGAAACATTGGAAGATGCCAAAAGAGGTTTTCCTGTTGGTCTTTTTAGTGAAGTTAGAGAGAAGAAATGAGAATCTCATGGGAAACAGATATCCAAATATCAATTTAGTTCCTACAGAACTGGTGAGAGAGACGGAGTTTTTATATTGCTGTGAGTGTAAAGAGTTCCTTGAAGAGAATCCCTATTGGGATCGGTCTCACACAAAGTGGTTACACACAAATGGAATAGGCCATACTAAATATATTATGTATAAGCTTGCAAAAGAGGCTGAATAAAAAAGTTTTATTTACTTTTTTCTTTAAATAGATTATAATATTAGTGGTTAAGGAAAAATGAAAAAGAAACATTGTCTTCATAATTTAGATGGCACCAATGTTTATTGTTGTTTTTGTAATACTTCTTTTATAGAATATAAGAAAGGCAGAGATCCAAGACATGGACAGTTTTATCCCTTAGATTCTGTTCTCTTTCGTAATGATCAATGCAATGAAATATGCCCCGAAAGAAATAAAAAGAAGGGTGTAAATGATATATTGGATAAGTTTTGAGACAACAAAGGCGAGAGAAATTAACAAAGAGAATTTACTTCTTTTTAAGAGTCATTATATTTTCAGGAATAACAGAATGATATCAAAGTAATATCAAAGTGATATCATGAATCATGCCGGAGTGATGAAATGGGAGCCAAGACAGACTCAAAATCTGTTGATCTAAACAATCGTGAGAGTTCGAATCTCTCCTTCGGCACCAAAGAAAAAGGAGAGGAAGAAAATGAATATATTCAAGGAACATTTTGGGGAAGCATTGGGAATAGTTGGTTTTAGCATATTTGGTCTATCTAGATTTCTACAGGGGGATTGGGTAGCGGGACTCATGGGAGCAATAGCAATTTCGTATATTGCACTTCTTACAGATGGGAATGAATAAGGAGAAACTAGATGAAAGGATGGGTTAGAAAAGAGGCTGTTATTGCAGTTACAAAAAGTCTTGGAGTAAAAGGTTGGGCAGAGAAATTCTATCGTTGGATTCCTTGCTTCATACAAGATGGGGCCACAGGAAAAGAAGATATAGTTGAAATAAAGCTAGAGAATCTTTTCAAGAGCAAATTTGACCTCACTGTCCCAACTTCACAGCTCAAAGTGATGCCTAAACATCTAGGGCTTTCTATTCGATTTACAGACCTGAAGGAATGGAATAGAATTAGAGAGGCTTCGGAGAAGGAAGAAGAATCATGAGAATTAAAAATATGGAAATACATTGTGCTAATTGTGGAAGTACAGAAGTGCGTTCTATATCCCTCGCTGGTCCCGATGCTCTTATAATATGTAACAAATGCGATAGTGGTAGACTCTTGAGTGAAATAGAATTGTGGCAAGATGACTGGAAATGTCAGACAAAAAGAGCTTATATCAAAGAAAAGAAAGATTCTCAAGGTCTTTTTAGTAAAGTATCCTCTTTCTTAAAGGAAAAGTTTATATTTCCCTGGGGAAAAGCGACATAAGCACTTTCTAGATATAGGACACCAACTCTTTGAAGAAAGTTTGTTCTAGACCCCTCTAAAACCCTATCAAAAAAGAAGTCTTTCCTAAAAAATTAGATATAAAAAATGTTTGATGACATTTTTTATATCTGCGATATAATTTACTTTTCTAAGAATTTAGTATAGGATCTAATCAAGAGAATGATGACTCAACTAGTGTGTCCAAATTGTGAATCCAATAGAATTAACATTGAATGGCAAACTGGGCTCCATTGTGATAATTGTCGATATGAATGTTCAATACAAGAAACATTGGAGTATTCATCTGTGGGGGCCCGTCTAAAACGATTAGAAGGTCTTCTCAAATCAATTCAGCCTATCATCTAGATATAAAATATGTGGCAAGATAAATTAATAGCAATAGGTGGGATAGGATTCTTTATTGCCTTGGTGCCCATGATTTTTGCCAACGAAAAACCCCCAATAAGCACTAGTTTACTCACAGCTGTCATTCTATGGGGGTATATTCTGGCCTTTAGCACCCTTGGATTATGGTATTCCGCTATTGTTAATGTATTCTCTGCCTCCAGTTAGACAGCATTGTTTTTTCAAAAGCGGCTGAAAAAGAAATAGTATATAATATATTCAGAGGATACTGATGAATCCTTGGCAGGAAAATAAAAACCGAAGTCTGAATATCATCAGGAATGTAAAAAGGCGATATAGGGGACTGTATCATCCCTTGGGACTGCCTTCATAAAAACCCAGTGTAAAAGGATGCAATAAAGAGGCGAGTAGGTTATTGTCATCTTCCTTGAGGGTGCCTCGATAAAAGCCTCAAAAAACAAAGATGCAATGGAATTGGTCTTTGGCTTTCCAATGAAAGCATATCTGAAACGGTCGTCAGTACGACGATAGCATCTGGAGTAAAACTGACGGGATTTGGAAAGAGAAAGGTTCAAAGACGTTGAGGAAAAATTGTATAAAGTGTTTTTGTCTACTGCCTCTAGGTTCTAGTGGAGTTTTGTGTTTTTAGCCCTATTTACTTTTTTATGAAAAAGGTATAGAATAAGAGTGTAAGGAAAAAGCTTAGAGGGAGGAGAGCATGACACAGCACACCCCGACACCTTGGAGAGCCCAGCGAGACACAATCATAGCAGGACTATACAACCCTATTGCGAGGAGCCATCCCATTGTTGCTACTATAGATGGACAGTGGACACCAAAGATGAATTACGACCAGGATACTAAGGAAGCCAACACCACCTTTATCGTCCTGGCCTGCAACGCCCACGATGCGCTGGTGGCGGCACTGAACGTAGCAGAGCAGCGCATCCTTGAGGTAAGTGTAGTCAACAATGTACCAGGGATTCAAAGTCAATCGGCGTTGAACCAAATACGTGCCGCCTTGAAGCTGGCGCAGGGGCGAAGAAGCCCTGGCCTGAAGGGAGGAGAAGAACATGCCACAGCACACACCATACGACAAGACGGCATTTGCAGCATCTGAGTATCCACGTATCCGATATTCAGACCAGGAGAAACTTGAAATTAGTGAAGCAATAATAAAACGAGAGGGCTATCTCCGAGCCAAGGCCGAGGATGCTGGACTCCTGGCAGCGGCAAGGATGACACTGGCGGCAATTGAACCTATGTGTACGCCCACTGCAGGCATAGCCCTACACGCACAGCGAGACGCACTCCGTGCCGCCCTGAAGCTGGCGGAAGGAGAAATACCATGATAACGTTTCGTGACAGGATTACCCAGGAGATGCGCCGCTACTAGCATGTTCCTATATCTGAGGGAGACTTCACGATAGGCGCGTTGGTAGGGGCTGCGCGGAAGGTCCACGACGATAAGGAAGCCCTTGCGTTTTGGCAAGGCTACCTCCGGTGGATGCGGAATGCATACCCAGACTCCGACGCCGCAAGCGTGTGCCGCTCCAACATAGGCTGGTGCTTTGGAGAAGGGGTGCCAACTCAGGACAAAGATATGTGGGTGCGTGTCTGTAACGCATCCCATCCCGTCTTTGGACAAGCCAGCGTGACGCCTGAGCAAGCATTCGCTGCTGGGATAGCCCAAGGGAAAGGGAGTAGCGCATGACCATTAGCCAAGAGCGTATCGAAGCCGAGGTAGAGGCAGAGAGTCGGAGGATTGGGGCGTGGTATAGCGCGCCGCATCGTTCAACAAAAATGACTAGCCTTACGCGGTATTCAATCCGTAGCCTGGCGTCGCACCCCATGAACAGGCTACATATAGGCTAGACTACGTGGTAAGTCGAGCCGAGGCGGCCCTAGCCCCATTTGAAAGGATGATGTATGGTAATCAAAGTTTTCAAATCTCTAGAATACCACTTTGTGTTTGATATGAGCAATGGTTTCTTTGCCCGCTGGGGCAAAAACAAAGAAGATGATCCAGAGTTCTCTCCTTTCGGCCCAGAAATTTTGGACCTGGAGCTTAGTACTATTTGTCATAGGGGGTGTAAGTTTTGCTATAAGAGCAATATGGCCCAGGGAAAGAATATGTCCTTTGATACTTTCAAGATCATTTTTGACAAATTTCCAAAACAGCTTACACAGATTGCGTTTGGTGTGGGAGATATAGACGCCAATCCAGATTTATGGAAAATAATGGACTATTGTAGGGAGAAGGGTGTTATCCCTAACATCACAATCAATGGTGAGCGAATGACATCTGAACTCTATGATAAATTATCAAGAGTTTGTGGGGCGGTGGCTGTGAGTCTGTACAA
>ERZ1292632.3968-Hain-H43-01um-R2-3968-length-10931-cov-7_pt1 | contig 10931 bp, 8 predicted proteins | sample MGYA00564407_ERZ1292632 | MGnify/ENA primary metagenome ERZ1292632 (study PRJEB36523, sample SAMEA6512637) | groundwater metagenome | collected 2019-01-08 | study: AquaDiva: Metagenomics assemblies of 32 groundwater samples
AATCAATGTGCGCTCGAAGGCAGATCAGTAACGATTCTTACCCAGTGGTGTATCGCCAAGGATTTGGAAGTGCGTTTTCGGATCCAGAACGGCTTCACCCCCACTAAGGCTGAGCTCACACTCTTTAGGAAGGTGTTACCAGCCATTGCCAGGTTGTTTGAAGAAAACGGCATCTCTGTGGATTGGTTCCTAACCTTTAATCGCTCCTACCTAGACCTGGGTCGTGTAGATGGGCAAATTGAGAAAGCTTATACACGCATGATCGCGGAACTGGCCAATCCGCTAGAGCAACAAGGTTGGCTCGAGTGCCTGAATTGGGAAGATGACATTTTAGGGTCAAGGCCAGAACCGAACGAAGAAGTTTTCGCCTCAATAGACAGGTTTGTATCTGTTGGTGCGCTTCAATTAGAGGTTGAACGTCATGCCCCATGGTCCAAAGAATCAGGTCTTAACCAAACTGACGAAGAATTGGAACGAGATGTTTGTTTCAAGATTGCCTGCGAAGCGGAAGAAGGTCGGCTACTGGTCGATCCAGACTGGTTCTTCGGAGAATGCATTATTATGCCCCTTGAATCACAGGAGCGATATGATTTTTTCGGATTGAAAGCACCAAGCATCAAAAATAGGGTGGTGGCTATCCTTCCGCCCTATCCCTGGAGATTTTCCTAAATCACCGCCGTGGCTACAAAACCACGGCGTTTTTTATAATGCCTTTATCTTCTCGGCAATGAAGCTGGTCTCGCCTTTTCGGCGGGAAACTCGGCCTTTAATCGCGATGCAGGTGTCAGGGGTGACAAATTCTCTAAACTCACCAAGGACTCTCGGAAAGATAGCCACTTCAATTTTTCCCGTCAAATCCGCGAGACGCATGAAAACCATTCGCTCATTCTTTTTAGTTAAAACATCTCGCGCTTCTTCAACGATGCCGGCGATGACCGTTTCCGTACCTTCTCTGAAATTCTCCAATTTTTTAATGTTTACATCTTTGGCTTCAAGTTTTGTTCTAAATTCTTCAAGAGGGTGCCCTGAAATATAAAGCCCGAGCAAATCTTTTTCCCAAGCCAACTTTTCTTTAACGCTTATCGGCGGCGCGGGCTCAAGTCGCAGACTAGGCAAAGTTGAAGTGTCTTTAATAAGGCCGAAAAGCGAATCCTGATTTTCCGGAGCATTGACATTTTCTTTATGATACGAAAGAAGAAGCTCAATGTTCGCCAGCAATAACCCTCTCTCTCCAAATCCCGATCCCGAACTCACAGGCAAGTCATCAAGCGCCCCCGCTTTGATGAGCGATTCAAGCGATTTTTTATTGAGATTTCTGTCTTTGACTCTATGCAAGAAATCAGCCAAGGAAGAAAATTTTCCGCCGCGCTTGCGTTCTGCTGTAATAGCGCTGGAAATACCATCACCGAAATTTTTTATAGTTGTCAGCCCAAAGCGTATTTTATGTGGATGAGGCGGATTATTTACTACGGTAAATTGCGAGAAGCTTTCATTAATAGAAGGAGGGAGGACATCCAGACCCATTCGCTTGCATTCTTCAATATGCTCGCCGATTTTTTCCACGTCGCCTGAATCAGCACTAAGAACAGCGGACATATAAATCGCCGGAAAGTTTGCTTTAAGCCACGCCGTCTGATAAGCCACATGACCGTAAGAAACAGAATGGGCTTTATTGAAACCATAAGCGGCGAAAGGCTCAATCCAGCCCCAAAGCTCCTGGGCCTTTTTCAGAGGCCATTTTGAGTGCTCTACGCACCCTTGGATGAACTTTTCTTTCTGGGCTGCCATTTCTTCAGGGATTTTTTTACCCACGGCTTTGCGAAACTTATCCACTTCGCCCCAAGAATAACCGGCAATGTTTCTGGCAATCAGAAGGAGGTCATCTTGATAAACCAACACACCGTAAGTTTTTTCTAGAATTGGTTTGAGGGATGGGTCCATATAGGTAACCAATTTCGGATTGAGTTTGCGTTCAATGAAAAGAGGAATAAATTGCATTGGTCCCGGGCGATAAAGAGCGACCATAGCATGAATGTCGTGAATGGTTGTCGGTTTGAGCTCCATGAGAAATTTTGTCATAGCATCGCCGTTGAGCTGAAAAGTACTTTCAGTTTCTCCGCGAGCCAGCATGGCAAAAGTTTTTTTGTCGTCGATTGGTATCTCGTCCACTTTTATTTTTTTGCCCTCAATTTTTTCAATGCGCGCCAAAGTATCAGCGATGATGGAGAGGTTTTTAAGTCCGAGAAAATCAAATTTCAAAAGCCCCGCTTCCTCAATAGAATACATGTCATATTGGGTAATAATTTTTTCCTCCCCGCGGGTGTCGTATTGGAGAGGGGTGTAATCGGTAATCGGACCCGGAGCAATCACTACGCCGGCGGCATGAACGGAAATGTGTCGGGCGCAGCCTTCAATCTTCTTGGCCATATCAACAATCGTGCGAGTATCTTGGTCTTTTTCGTAAAGCTCCTTGAATTCAGAGTTCTCCTTCAAAGCGCGGCCGATGGTCATTGGAAATCCTTGCAAGCCGAAAGGAATGAGTCGAGCGATTCTATCGCCGAGAGAATAGGGAAAGCCGAGGGCACGGGTAACATCACGCACCGAACCTCTGGCCATCATGGTGCCGAAGGTGCCGATTTGGGCGACCTTGTCTGCACCGTATTTTTCTTTGGCATAAGCAATAACCTCGTCGCGACGGTTATCGGCGAAGTCCATATCAATGTCGGGTGGAGAAGGACGGTCGGGATTAAGAAAACGCTCAAAAGGGATGTTGTACTCAATAGGATTAACATTGGTGATACCGGCAAGATAAGTAACCATTGATCCGGTCACGGAGCCTCTGATGTTGGCAAGAATCCCATGCTCTCTGGCGAAACGCAGTAGGTCGCTCACGACAAGAAAGTAAGGCGAATAACCTTTAGTTTTAATGACATCCAGCTCATATTCAGCTCTCTTCAAACTCTCGCCAGATTTCTTGACGCCTCTCCATTTGAAACCTTTCATCACTTCATCCCGCAATTCTTCGTCATAGCTTTTGCCGCTTTCAACAACATAATTCGGGAAAACCCATTTGCCAAGCTCAAGTTTCAGGTTGCACATTTCCGCTACTTTGGCCGTGTTTTTGAGCGCTTCGGGGGTGTTTTTGAAATATTCTTCCGCTTTGTCTTTATCAATGAAAGAAAAATCATCCTCCTCTCTCTCAAAAGAATCCTCGCCTCTTCTTCCGCCTAGATTATTTTGAATGGAGACAAGAGTTTCTCTTACAGACCTGTCTTCCGGCTCAAGATAATAAACATCATGCGCAGCGATCAACGAAGTATTGTTTTCCTCGGCGAAGCGAATAAGTTTTTGCATCTTCTCTTCGTGCCCGCCAATTTCAGGGTGATGAGTAAGTTCTAAGTAAAATTTTTCAGGACCAAATGTTTTCTTGTACCAGTTTATTAATTCCTGGGCGCGTTTTTCATTTCCACCTGCCAAAGCTTTGACAATGTCCCCAGAAAATGAAGGAGAAATGGCAATGAGCCCACCGCAGTGTTGCTCAAGAAGTTCATAATCAAAACGCGGTTTGTAGTAAAAACCCTCAAGATAAGAAGCGCTCACAAGCTTGAGCAAATTCTTATAGCCGTCTATGTTTTCCGCCAAGAGTACAATTCGTGAGCGAACATTATCAATGCGGGCCTCTTTGTCGTGTCTGGTGCGGATTGCTAAATAACCGTCCACTCCGATAATCGGCTTCACTCCTTGGTCTTGGCATTCTTTGTAAAATTCAATCGCTCCGTAGAGATTTCCGGCATCGGTGAGAGCCAATGAAGTCATCCCGCAATTCCGCGCTTTCTTAATGAGGTCCGGAATTTTCGGCAAGGCTTCAAGGAGAGAGTAATGGCTGTGGGTGTGGAGATGGGTAAAACCGGACTTCATGTCGTCATTATAAGATATAATATCCAACAACGCATGAATTATGTGATTGGTATTGATGAAGCGGGTAGAGGACCATTGGCGGGACCAGTTGCCGTGGGCATTGTCAAGATTCCCGTCGGGTTTGGAAAAAGATTTTTCATCGGCATTAAAGATTCTAAAAAGCTTTCACCCAAAGAAAGAGAGCTTTGGTTTGAATTGGCAAGCGAAGCAAGAAAAAAAGAAGAAATAAATTTTGCGGTTTCTCTCATCTCAGAGAGAATCATAGACAGAAGAGGAATCAACTATGCCATTAACCTTGGCATTAAACGCTGTCTTGCTAGTGTAAGCGCGCCAGAGGAGGCGCAAGTATTTCTGGACGGTGGCATCAAAGCGCCGGAGAAATTTGTTCACCAACTTGCGGTGGTGAAAGGGGACGAGAAGATTCCTGTTGTTTCGCTTGCTTCAATTTTGGCAAAAGTAGTGCGTGACAGAAAAATGGTTCGCTTGGCAAGAAAATATCCTAAATTTAATTTTGATATTCATAAAGGTTACGGAACGAAAATGCATAGGGAAAAAATTCAAAAATATGGCTTAACAGAGGCACACAGGAGAACGTTTTTGAAAAGATTGACAAAGTGGTGATAGATGTGCTACTGTTAAGAAGGAAATCCGGGGTGGTCCTGGATAAAAGACTGTGAGGTACATGTGAGCAATCATTTCTCGGCCGGGGTATGCTCGATAATCGAGGACGGTGTGAAGAAATTCCTCGTTGTCGACTATTACCATTCTTTGGCTGACCTCAAGGCAGGCTGGAACAAGCAGGTGAAGTTCCCCGGGGGGACCAACAAAGAGTTCGCGAGAGCAAAGCCCTTGGATACCCTCCATCGAGAGTTCCTTGGAGAGACGGGGCTCATGCCTCCATCTCTGCCCCTCCAGATCCATGTCGGTTCGAAAAAAGCGGACGATGGAAATGGGGTCCACACGCAACACTTCTTCCTCTTCAGTCTGGAAGAGTGTCAGGGGGCTCTTCGGACGGAGATTCTCAACGACAACGGAAACTGGTTGTCGGTTCCTTACTGGGCCGACGGGTATAGCCTCCGGAAAAGGATCATCCGTTCTCACAGTGAGGCGCTCGAGAAGGCAGATCGCTGACTCGAAGGGTCTCTGCGTTGGTGGGGGCCAGTGGCGCGTCCGCGCGCCGCTGGCCCTTTCTTTTTGTTCGCCAATCTGATAATCTGGCCTTTATGACAGTACGAATGAGACATACGAGGTCGCATACCAAAAACAGGCGCTCTCACCACAGACTTGAAAACCCCGCGCTTTCAAAGGATGAAACGGGGAATTTGCATATTAGACACAGAGTTTCACCGACTACTGGCGCTTACCGCGGTAGAAAAGTGCTTAACTTGGATAAAAAAGTTGAGAAGATTGCCAAGAGAGCGAAGGCTAAAAAGTCGGCCCGATAGTCGCATGATGTTTTATTAAAATAGTTCTTTGCCGCCATGTCTAACAGACATTTATCCAGATCAGTCGTGCTCCAAACTCTTTATGAATGGGATTTTGACCCAAACAACAAAGCAGAACTTTCTCCTAAGAAAGAAATACAAAACATCCAGGAAATTTTTGAAAAAAACATCAAGGAATTTGCCCTGGGCACAAACGATCGTGTTTTCATGGACGATCTTTTGAAAAAAGTTCTTGAGAAAAAGAAAGAGCTGGATCATCTTATTGAAAAAGCGGCTCCTGAATGGCCGCTGGACAAAATCGCTCCCGTTGACCGGAACATTTTGCGCATCGGCTTGGCAGAACTTCTTTTTGCAAACACAAAAGAAGTACCGCCCAAAGTGGCGATTAATGAGGCCATTGAACTTGCCAAAGGTTTTGGCGGAGAAAATTCCGGCAGATTTATTAACGGAGTGCTCGGCGCCGTTTACAAAGAAATGGGTGAACCTGGCAAAGATGATAAGCCGAAGCCCAAGAAAAAATATGGCGATGTTCCAGACGACAAATTACCGCTTGAAAAATTAGCTGGCGCCGCTGTTTACGCGCGCCACGAAAGCGAAATTTACATAGCGCTTGTTCATGATGTCTTTGGGCATTGGACTTTGCCTAAAGGCAAGATTGGCGATAATCCCAAGATTGCCAATGAGACAACAGAAGAAGGATTAATCCGCGAAGTCAAAGAAGAAATCGGTGTACCAGTTGAGGTCAAAGAAAAGCTCGGAGAAAATTCTTACACGACATATCATCCGGAAAAAGGAAAAATTAAAAAACAAGTAATGTATTTTCTCGCCGAAGCGCCTTTCCAAGATTTGACCCTAGAGAAAAAAGAAGAAAAAGGCGGTCTTGATGATGTTCGTTGGTTTAAATTAGCGGATATCCTGGACCTTAATTTCTATGATGACATTTTGCCGATCGTGACAAAGGCGATTACTATACTTGCGGAGCAAACTAACAAGCAATAAAAAATGAATTTTGAAGAATTTGAAAAAAACATAGGTTTAAGATTTAAAAACAAGTCGCTTCTTAAGCAAGCTTTTACTCATCGCTCTTTCATTAACGAAAATCGTCCGCCAGCTGGCGGATCTGGGCTGAAACACAATGAACGGTTAGAATTCCTGGGCGATGCGGTTCTAGAGTTAGTCATTACAGATTTTCTTTACGAGCGTTTTAAAGAAATGAATGAAGGCGAATTAACCTCTCTCCGCTCGGCGCTCGTTAATGCCGACACCTGCTCTTTTGTTGCGCAGAAACTTGGCGTTAATGATTGTCTCCTTCTTTCTAAAGGAGAATCAAAAGATACTGGACGAGCAAGACAATTTATTTTGGCGAATACTCTAGAAGCAATTATCGGCGCTATTTATGTTGATCAGGGTTATGGATTGGCAAGGGAATTCATTGAAAAACATGTTACGCCTTTGACTGAAGAGATTATCAAAAAAGGCACTTGGATTGATGCTAAAAGCTTGTTTCAAGAGCGGGCGCAGGAACACGAAAGCATTACCCCTGTCTATAAAACTCTAAAAGAAACTGGTCCCGACCATGATAAGCATTTTATTGTCGGAGTCTATTTAGGCAATAAATTATTTGGACAAGGCGAAGGAAAGAGCAAACAAGATGCCGAACAAGAGGCGGCCAGAACAGCACTTAAGGAAAAGGGATGGGATTAGTATGCAACTGAAATCCATAGAACTGACTGGTTTTAAATCTTTTGCGAAAAAAAGCGTTCTTAATTTTAATGTTCCTATTACGGCCGTCGTGGGGCCAAACGGTTCTGGCAAATCAAATGTCGCCGAGGCCTTCCGTTTTGTTCTCGGAGAGCAATCAATCAAATCTTTAAGAGGCAAGAAAGGAGAAGATCTTATCTGGAATGGCTCCAATGATATTCCGCGCGCCGGTCGCGCTTCCGCCAAAGCGATTTTTGATAACTCCAACAAGCTTTTTGACCTTGATTTTCCTGAAGTGGCGATAGAACGGGTAGTTAACAGAGACGGCGTCAATGAATATCTTCTTAATGGCAGTACCGTTCGCCTTAGGGATATTTTTGAGTTGCTTTCCAAGGCCCACATTGGTTCTTCTGGCCACCATATTATTTCCCAAGGCGAAGCGGATAAAATTCTCAATGCCAATTCCAGAGAACGCAAGGCGATTATAGAAGACGCGCTTGGACTTAAGCTTTACCAATTCAAACGTGAAGAAAGCGAGAAAAAACTAGAAAAAACTTTTGAAAATTTGTCGCAAGTAGAAGCCCTGCGAAAGGAAATTGCGCCCCATCTTAAGTTTCTCAAGAAGCAAATGGATAAGATTGAGAAAGCAGAAAGTATGAGAGAAGGTTTACTTAAACTTTCGCAAGAATATTTTCATGAAGAGAATCTTTATTTGGAAAATTTCCGCGCTCGCCTTCACTCCGAAAAACTGCCAATTGAGGAGAAATTGTCTCATTTGAAACAGGAACTCAAGGAGGCAAAAGCGGTTCTTGAAAATGCAGCCAAGGCAAATAAAAAAGAGTATCTAGTTCTAGAACTTGAATCCGAAATTGCGGGCATCAGAGCTCTCAAAGATGGTTTCCAAAGAGAGCTTGGCAAGATTGAAGGCTCAATTTTCGTGGAGGAAAGGATTATTAAAAAAGAAGAGGAGCTTCAAAGTTCGGAAGAACATAAAGTGGTTCGTCTCAAGGAGGTTGAGGATCTCTTTGAAGAAATTTCCCTTTGGCGCGAAGCGGAGAAAATTATTGAGAAAATCAAAATTTTTATTAGTGAACGCAAACGCAGTGCCAGCTCCGATGCAGCAGTGGAAGCGCGGGGGAGAACAGCTGAATTATCAAAAGAGAAAACTAGAATTGAGAAAGAGCTGAAGAGAGCAGAGGTGCAAGAAAAAGAAGCTCAAAATAAATACGAAGCCCTTAAACGAGAGATAGAACAAGACAAAGATTCCGGACGAGATGCCGAAAAGGCGGTTTTCAAGATTATGTCGGAGGAAAATGAATTGGTGGGCAAAAAACGTATTCTTGAAACCGAAAAAGAAAAATTCAAACTTGAAGAAGAAGAATTTAAGCGGGAACTCGAAGAGACGGCTCATCTGGCAGGAAGAGAAGTACTTGATTATAAAAATACACCTCACCTCGTCTCTTTGAGCCACCCCTCTCCTTCTGAAGGAGAGGGGGAGGGGGTGAGGTCTATTCAGTTGGAATGCAAGAAACAACTGCAAAGGCTGAAAATTCGTCTAGAAGATTCGGGCGCCGGCGAAAGCTCGGAAATGATCAAAGAATTCAAAGAAGCCAGCGAGCGCGATGAATTTTTGAGAAGGGAAGTGGAAGATTTGGAAAAATCGGCCGGTTCTCTCAAAGAGTTAATCAAAGAACTTGAGAGCCGTCTCTCAACGGAATTTGCCTCCGGACTCTCCTGCATCAATGAAGAATTCAAAGTTTTTTTCAAAGAAATGTTTGACGGAGGCGAAGCAAAGTTGGTTTTGATTAAGGAATCTAAAGGCAAGGCCTTTAATATGGGTTCCCAAGGCCTTGCCTCGGGAGACGAAGCTTCCCAAGGTCTGACTTTGGAAAGCGAACCAAACATAGAATTAGATTTTGAACCCGAAAAAATGGAAGAAGGACTTGATATTTCTGTCAGTTTGCCTCGCAAGAAGATTAAAGGATTGACCATGCTCTCGGGCGGAGAAAGGGCGCTCACTTCCATTGCTCTTATTTTTGCTATTTCTCAAGTTAACCCCCCGCCATTTATCATTCTTGATGAAACCGACGCCGCTCTTGATGAAGCCAATTCAAAAAAATATGGAGATATGGTAGAGAAACTTTCCAAACATTCCCAACTCATTTTAATTACTCACAATCGCGAAACTATGGGCCGCGCCGGCACAATTTATGGCGTGACCATGACATCCAACGGCGCTTCCAAACTGCTTTCCATTGATTTTGCCGAAGCGGTCCAGGTTGCGAAATAAAAAATAGAATTTTAAATAATTGATTCTAAATAAAATCAACCACTCTTTCTAACACTACGATATATCGTAGTATAATTAAGTTGCCATGCCTCATGTATCAAAAAGGAGAGTGGATGCAGATATCTTTGATAGTATTTCAGCCCAACTCTCAAGGGTTTTTAAATTGGCCAACAACAGGGAACTCATAGTCTCACTGATAGGTGAATTGTTTACAAAAACAGAAAAAGTAATGTTGGCAAAGCATCTTGCAGCAATACTCTTACTTTACCGAAATGTGCCACAACATGTCATATGCGAAAAGTTAAGAATGAGTCCTTCTACAATTGCTCGTTTATCGTTGGATGTTGAACATGGCAAGTATCAGAGCGTTTTTGATGTTGTAAAAAAGGATAAAAACAAGATCCTAGATATTCTCATAGAAATATTGGCCGAGAGCATACCTCGCCCGTTTAGTAATCGAAGAAGCTGGTTAGGAAGTATATATCGAAACCGCTAATAATTTAGAACTATAAAATTGTAAAACTATAATCTGTAATACTACGATATATCGTAGTATTACTCTGTTTGTTAATTTTTGTTTGTGAATATAAAAAACAGCGCGACGAGAATCGTCACGCTGGTCGAGCTAGATCAGGCGGACTCTGCCACTGAGGCAGGGTGATGCTTGACCATGTACTTGGAGACCAACACAGCGGCAGTGCCAACAGCGATTGCTGTGAGTCCTCCCACAACCGCTCTTTCTGACGAGATCCCGATAGCTACCCCCACTGCCGTCGAGATCATGATCGTGATGCGATCGTGCGTAGTAGCAAGCTGGGCGAAGTATAGAGCGATGTCTGGAATATCGAACCAGAGCTGTATTATACCACGAAAGAAATAGAGGCAGGACGCTGGAGCCCATCGCGTCAACATAAAAGTGATGAAGATCGGGATTCCCAGAATTCCTCCCTCTGCGAATGCGAAACCCAGGAAGATGAAAACTGTATCTCCACGATTCGTGAATTGGGCAAGCCACTCGGAATGTCTGGGCATTTCCTTGTCGACAATCCAGACAAAGAAGAAAATGTTTGAGAACATTAGACCCAGAAGCAAAAATCCTAAGAGGGATGACTCACTTGTCATGAAAGAGGAGGGAAAAACGGATTCCATGAGAAGGAGAGTTGTTAAGCCGTTGAGGCAGAACCCCAATCCAGCGACCAAAAAGCCAAGGATTAAGAAGAAGATCACCACGAACACTTTCTTGGTCTTTTTCATGAGGAACCAGTAGTCCACCTTAGTCGCGCTCGAGAGTGCGAGCCTGGCGAAGTGCATGAGTTCGCGGGGCTTGTAGGCCAGCCCGCCGACGATCGCTCCCACGATCATCGAGAAGGGAATGGGAAGGTGATACTCGATGCCCACCAGGGTACCGATGAAACCACCAAGGAAGAGGGCAATCAAAGTGTTGAGCCACAACATAGTCCACCTCACGGAAGAGGGTTATCAAGGATCGATTCCTTACTGACTATATTAAATATTTTAAAAAAGTCAAGCCCTCGTAATGGTTCAATACCTTGGAATCACCCAGAGTGATTTAAGGT
>ERZ1292632.3969-Hain-H43-01um-R2-3969-length-10930-cov-28_pt1 | contig 10930 bp, 11 predicted proteins | sample MGYA00564407_ERZ1292632 | MGnify/ENA primary metagenome ERZ1292632 (study PRJEB36523, sample SAMEA6512637) | groundwater metagenome | collected 2019-01-08 | study: AquaDiva: Metagenomics assemblies of 32 groundwater samples
TGAATTTTATCCGCATTCTCTCGTCGGCGGTATTGAGGCCGTTTTCCGTTATGATCATAGGTTTGCCGTAAAACGCGTACTCTTTTATGACGCGATACAGCCCTTCAGGAGAAATTTCGTCCCTTTTATATTCGCTTAAAAACCATCGCGACCAAGTATTCAATTTGAGCGTGTATTCTTTGTAGTAATTAATGCCGATAAAATCCTGCTGTTCTTCCGTAATCTCAAAGAAATACTTATTAAGCGCGAAATTCACCGTCTGGGCGATATAGAAATTGGCGTGCGATTGGTAACTGGCCGACGGTTCGGGGCTTATCGGTTCCTGGCTTGCAAGATACGAAGATGTCATTCCGGTGATGCCGACCATTGTTTTTTCGCGCCGCGTGTCTAGAGTGCGGTGCAATACGCAATAGGCGATTCTGTGAGCGCGCGCCAGATTGCGGAAAACAAGACGGGCCGCCTCCCAATCTTCTTTTTTGCCCGGAGGATATTCTCCTTTGATGTATCCGCATAATACTATGACGGTGGGTTCGTTGAATGTCAGCCAGAGTTTGATTTTCAGGGGCTTGCCGAGTTCTCTCGCCACTTTTTCAATAAAACGGCCGAAAAGCGCCGGCATTTCCGGATTTGTCCAGCCGCCTTTGTCGGCGACCCATTTGGGAAGCACAAAATGGTTTAGGCAGATAACGGGCGCGATGCCGTGCTTTTTGAGGTCAAGAATTTGCTTTCTGTAATGAGCGAGTTCTTGTTTGTCCCACCTGCCTTCTTCCGGCTCAATTAAAGACCAGTCAACGGACAGGCGATAGTGAGTGAGCCCAATATTTCGCGCGATGGCAAAATCCCGCTCGTATAGCCGCTTGATATGGTAATCATCGGCTGATTCGTTTAATCGGACCGGATCGCGGCCTCTTTCCCATTCCCACCAATCACTGCTCCGGCCTATTAAACCGGCTTGATAGCCGGATGTGGCGACTCCCCACATAAAATTGTCGGGGAATTTTGCCGGAGGGAAGTCTTTCGGGAATTTTGAATCAGAGAGAACGCCGTTTTCAACCAGCGCCGTCCGCAATGAAACTTTTCTAACCGGCGGTTTCGCGTGGGGCCCGAACATTATCAGGCCTGCCGCGAAGATCAAAAGCGCCGTGGAGCCGGCAACGGAAACCTTTTTCTTTTTGGTCATTTATCCTCCTCGCGAATTGTAAAAGAGCCGTTCTTTAACCTTGGTTTAGCATAAGTATTTGTCTCCCGCAAATTGAATTAAATCGCTTTTTGTGCCATAATTTAGCTGCAAAGGCAATGCGTTTAAAAAATTCATTTCCAGCATTGCGGGGTCGTCTAATGGTAGGACAGCGCCCTTTGAAGGCGTTTATTCTGGTTCGAGTCCAGACCCCGCAGCCGTGTAAAATAAAATTGCGAAGCAATTTTATCACGTGGCCCTGTCCTAACTTGCAGATATCATAGAAGCGTGTTAGAATCAGGTTGTCTTTATTGTCTTTAGAACCTAAGGAGGGGAAGAAGCAACAGGCGGAACGCCTATTTTTTTATCAATTTTTTTTGAGCTTGTGCGTTCGCGTCGAGTTCGAGGCAAAATTGAGAATTAAGCCGAATTCAAATATGGAAATTAGAAACATAGCTATAATAGCCCATGTAGACCATGGAAAGACAACCTTGACCGACGCGCTTATGCGCCAGACCGGCGCTTTTGCCGAAGGAGTATCAATGGACTCTAACGCGCTTGAACTGGAGCGCGGTATTACGATTTACTCCAAAAACGCGTCTATCTCTTATCCTTCGGCAAGCTCAGGACATGCCGTAACCAAAATAAATATCGTGGACACTCCCGGCCACGCCGATTTCGGTTCGGAGGTGGAGCGCGTTCTGCGTTCCATTGATTCGGTACTGCTTGTCGTTGATGCCCAGGAAGGCCCGATGCCGCAAACAAGATTTGTTCTGAAAAAATCATTAGAGCTTGGGCTTAAGCCGATCGTTGTTATAAATAAAATAGACAAACCGGCGGCTGATCCTAGCCGTTGCAAAGAACAAGTACTTGAGCTTTTTCTTGAACTCGGCGCCAACGAACAACAAGCGGATTTCCCGGTTATTTATGCAATTGGCCGCCAAGGAATAGCCAAACTTAAACCCGACGATGAATCAGGCGATCTTACCCCGCTTCTTGATACGATCCTTTCTCATGTTCCATGCGCTTCAGACGACGAACTTGACGGCAAGCCGTTGATGCTTCAGCCGTTCAATCTCGGTTACGATAATTTTATGGGTCGTCTTGCCGTCGGCCGAATCTACGAAGGCATTATCCGGGTAAATCAAGATGTTTTTATGAAAAAGCCCGACGGCGAAACCCGTTCCGGACGGATCAATAAAATTTTTACGTTTAAGGGCCTTGAGAAAGTGGAAGTGCCCGAAGCGGGTTCCGGTGATATCGTGTTGATCGCCGGTCTCGCCGATATTGATATCGGCGAGACGGTAACGACCGACCCGGACGCAAAATCGTTGCCGGCCATAGCGGTTGACAAGCCGACCATCGCCTTAACGTTTTTGATAAATAACTCGCCTTTCGGCGGAAGAGAGGGAAAATTCGTCACTTCCCGGCAGTTGCGCGAATATCTTGAACGGGAGCTGGAAGTAAACGTCGGACTTCAAGTTGATTTTTCTTCTACGGATAGTTTTGCCGTCCGCGGCCGGGGCGAATTGCACATCGCGATCCTTCTTGAAAATATGCGCCGCGCCGGCTACGAAGTCCAGGTTTCACAGCCGCAAGTCATTATTAATGAAGAAAACGGAATAAAACTTGAGCCATTTGAAGAAGTGATAATAGATACGCCAGCCGAATATCAGGGTGCGATAATCAAATATCTTGGCGCGCGGGGATTTGTTCTGACCAATTTATTCCACGCGCACGAGACAATAAGGATTTCTTTTGAAGGGCCGACAAGGGGCCTCTTGGGTTATAGAAACCAGTTTATTATAGATACAAAAGGCGAAGGTATTCTCTCCTCGCGGGTTACCGGATTTAAGCCCTACGCCGGAGAGATACGCAGACGAACCGTCGGTTCAATGATATCAATGGCCAACGGCAAAGCGCTGGGTTATTCGTTGTGGGGTTTGCAGGAAAGAGGCGCTCTCTATATCGGCCCGGGTACCGAAGTGTATGAGGGTATGGTTATCGGCAATACATCAAAAGGCGAAGAAATGTATGTTAATCCGACAAAGGGCAAACAGCTTTCTAATGTACGAGCTTCCGGATCCGATGAGGCGATCAATTTAACGCCTCCGTTGCCATTGACCATTGAGCGCGGCCTTGAGGTGATGGCCGAAGACGAATATCTTGAGATAACACCGCAAAGCGTGCGTCTGCGCAAACAGCTTCTAACCAAACTTGACCGTTCTAAAGCGCGGCGAGATGCTTAGCTTTTGAAGAAGTGGATATTTGAGCGGGGAAATTATGTTAAAATTATTATGTGATATTAGGTTAATAAATCGGCCATAAGCCAATCGGTTTGTCGTCATCGCTGAAGACATTCCGGCCGGTTAATGGCTGACAGCGTCATGTATAACATGATGGGAAATTGGGGAGGATGGGGAAATATGATGGGTGGATGGGGAGGACAGTCCTGGTCGTTTATGGCGGGCTGGTGGTGGCCGCTTCTCGGGATAGTTATGCTCTGGTCGCTTATCTGGAAGGGACTGGCATTGTGGAAATCAGCCCGGCGGGGAGCCAGTGTTTGGTTCGTTATTTTACTGCTGGTAAACACCGTCGGCATCCTGGACATTCTTTATCTCTACGTTTTCAGCAAAAAGTCCCGTTCCGTTTAAATCATTAAGCGTAAAAATTTTATGAAAACTTTAAATTGCAAAGACGTCAGCGGCATGTGCGACTTTGTCGCCGAGGGAGAAACTAACGAAGAAGTTAAACAAAAACTGGCGGATCACGGCAAGGAAGCTCATCCCGAAGAAATGAGCAAGATGACCGAAGAAGAGAAAATGAAAATGGATAAGAAAGAGGACGAATTACTCGCGGCGCAAACTCCAATGCCGGCAAATTAACGCGCCGGATTAAGCAATGCGGCGCAGACAATCGTTATGCCCGGTAATACAACTTTCAATGGATTTCTGTGCTGGTAAGTTTGTATATCCCGGGTTTCCCAAAATAACAACAGCTTTCAATACCCAATGATTTTATCAAGAAATCATAGAGGCAATTGAAAGTTGATATACCGGGTATGGGATATGTAACAAATATAGAAAAAGATTCGCTGGATAACGGAAATTTCAGGAAAGTCCTCTATACGGCGAAAAATAGCCAGCTGGTCGTAATGAGCTTAAAACCGAAAGAAGAAATCGGTTCGGAGGTCCACCAGCTTGACCAATTTATCCGCGTTGAGAAGGGGAACGGAAAGACGGTTTTGAACGGAAAGGAATCAGAGCTCACGGACGGTTCCGCCGTCGTGGTTCCCGCCGGTACCGAACACAATATAATTAATACTTCGGAAACCGAGGAGATGAAACTCTACACGGTTTATTCTCCGCCCAACCATAAAGACGGCACGGTTCATCCTACGAAGGCGGATGCCATGGCAGACGAAGGCGAACACTTTGACGGCAAGACCACGGAATAGACAACTAAAACCCCCGCCAAGGGCGGGGGTTTTAGTTGTGCGGCAATATCCGGGTGTGGTAGAGTGAAAATAATCAGGTCTTTAAAAAACGGAGGGTTTATGGAAAAAGAAAAAGGGGCAAAGAAATGGCACAAATACACCATTACCTGTCCAAAGTGTTCAAAGGCGATCACGGTGACAACATTTGCTTTTACCAGCTCTGGCGAAATCCGCGTTGTGGGTCTTTGCAAGCACTGCAAAATAGAAATTTTTTGTGAAATGGAGATCGTGGTGATTATGGCCAGTTGTGTTTTGAGCGAAAAAGAAGGAAGGAAAGTGGTTATGAAAAAAACGACAGAAAGCAAGAGTCGGATAAATTAGCATAAGAAGCCGAGAGAAAGGAGGACGGACAATGAAGATAATGAAACTGGCGGCTATTTTAAAGCGGTTTGAGAATAAATTTCCGCTTGCGCACTTTTTTATAACGGGACTTGGCGGAGGAAGTTTATTGATTTTCTTAATGCGCTGGGCCTGCCCCCTGCTTATCGCCCCGGAATTTAATAACGTCTTTGATTGCGTTACGGTGTTTTTCGCGATGCTCTGGATGATCTGGCGCGTTTTCAAATACGCTTTCCGCTGATTTTTAACCCCGCCCTTGAAAAAGATTAGTTTTGTTATTTTGAGCGGCCCTGCTAGGTCGCTTTTATCTTTTTCAAGGGCGGGGTTTTGTTTTTTTGAGGAGCGGGGTATAATTAAAAAATGATGGAGGAAGCGATAAAAAACTTTGCGGAACAGCTGAAATACTCACCCGAGATAGAAAACGCGGCAGTATTTAAGCGCGGCGGCAAGTTTGTTGTTGCCGGAATGGGCGGTTCCAATTTGGCAAGCGGTCTTTTGAAAGTCTGGAATCCCGAGCTTGATATCGTTATTCATCGCGATTTCGGCCTGCCGACCCTGGCGGAGGACGAATTGCAAAGCCGTCTAATCGTCATAAGCTCGTATTCGGGCGGAACCGAAGAAACAATTGACGTGTTTCGCGAAGCGTTGAAAAAGAAACTTTCCATTATCGTTTTGGCGACCGGCGGCGAATTATTGGAACTGGCGAAAGAGAACGGCATCCCTTACATCCAAATGCCCGACATGGGCATGCGCCCTCAGCTTGCCGCTGGCTTGAGCTTGAAAGCGATGCTGAAAGCCATGGGTGAAGACGGAGCGCTTGAGGAAATTTCTGAACTTGTCGCCTCGTTTGATGCCGCAAACTATGATCAAGCGGGCAAAGATTTGGCTGGGAAGCTGGGCGGAAAGATCCCAATCGTTTATTCTTCCAGCCGCAATTTGCCCCTTGCACGTTATTGGAAAATTAATTTTGAGGAGACAAGCAAAGCGCCGGCGTTTTGCAACGCCTTTCCGGAATTAAACCATAACGAAATGGTGGGATTCTTGTCCTCGCCTGCCTTGTCGGCAGGCAGGCCGGACGGCGGAGATCTGTCGGGCAAGTTTCATTTTATTTTTCTTAAAGATAAGAACGACGATCCGCGACTCCAAAAAAGAATAGAGACTACCGCTAAGCTGTACGAAGAAAAAGGATTGGACGTTGAGAGCGTGGATTTAGAAAACGGCGCTTGGCAAAAAATTCTCGGTTCGCTTTTGCTGTCAAACTGGACGTCTTTTTACTTAGCCGGAGAGCGTGGCGTTGACCCGGAAGACATCGCCGTATTAGAAAATTTTAAAAAATCGGTAAAGTAAAATAATGGTAAATTAAAAAAATATGGCTACAATAATCAAAAAAGGTTCGCCGAAAGACGTTTTTATAAATCTCTTATCGGTAGCGGCTCTTTATGCGAGCATAGTCAGTTTCATCGCCCTGATATTTCAGTACGTAAACGTGCTATTCCCTGATCCCCTCAATTTTTATTACACCTCCATACTGGATACTATCCGCCGCGCGGGTTCCGCACTGCTTGTGGTTTTTCCGGTTTATTTGGTTGTCTCCTGGCTTTTGGGTAAGGAGTTCGCCGCTGACAGCGAGAAAAAGCAGTTGCGCATAAGGAGATGGCTTCTGTATTTCACCTTGTTCTTGTCGGCCGTTACGATAATCGTAGACCTGATAATTCTGATTTATAATTTCTGGGGCGGGGAATTGACTATGAGATTTTTGCTGAAAATCCTCGCCGTTATGATTGCCGCCGCCGCCGTTTTCGGTTATCACATCTGGGATTTGAAAAAGAGCGAGCCGAAAAAATCACTTGTTCCCAAAATCGCCGCGTGGATCTCGGCAATTGTCGTTTTGGCGTTAATTGCAGGCGGATTTTTTGTGATCGGCGGCCCGGCCACCCAGCGGGACCGGAGATTTGACGACCGCCGCGTAAGCGATCTTCAGACGTTGCAAAACGGCGTCATCAATTACTGGATCGCCAAAGATGTTCTGCCGAAAAGCTTAGACGACTTAAGGGGTGGGGTGCTGGGCGGTACGATTCCGCGCGATCCTCAGACGGGCAACGCGTATGAATACATTGTTGCGGGCAATCTTGAGTTTTCGCTGTGCGCCGCGTTTAAAACTGAAAATAAATATTGGACGCGAGGAGAAGTTATGCCCGTAGAGGCAAATTATTACGATTCTACACAGCAGGACTGGGGGCATAAAGCGGAAAGAACGTGTTTCTCAAAAAAAATAGACCCCGCGTTTTATAAAAATAGAAACGGCGGGCCGGTTCCGTTAAAAACCGTGCCATATTAGCATGAAAAAACTTTTAGCGTTTATCGCGATTCCGATCGTTATCGTTTTGCTCTTTATTTTTTTCCGGACCGATATCCAGGACTTAGCCTTAGAATGGAGAAAAAGAGGGCTTCCCCAAGAAACCTCATTCACTCCGACCGATGTTCCGTCAGGAGTCCCGTCGCCCAAAGCATCGGCCGGGAAACTTACCGAGATCAATCTTGCGGTTCCGTTTTCGCCCCAAGCGCCGTTTGCCGACTGGAGTCTGCCGTATCAGGAGGCCTGCGAAGAAACCTCGGCGATTTTAGTGGACAGATTTTATAAAAACCAGCCGCTCTCGGCTGAAGCGGCTCAACAGGAAATACTCAAACTGGTTGACTGGGAAAAGCGCAAGTTCGGATATTATATGCATACCACTGCCGCGGAGACGGCCACGATCTTACGCCAATACTTCGGTTACAAACGGGTGGACGTTCTATATGACATTACGGCTGACGATATAAAATCCCATCTTTTAGCCGGCAGACCGGTGATCGCGCCTCTGGCCGGCCAGCTTGTCGGCAACCCCTATTATCATCAGCCCGGTCCTGGTTATCACATGTTAGTTATAAAAGGCATAACAAAAAACGGAGACTTTATCACCAATGATGTCGGCACAAAGCGCGGCCAGAACTACGTTTATGACGATGAAGTTTTGTTCGGCGCTATCCATGACGCGCCGGAAGGCGGTGACGGCTGGCCGGTTGCCGATGCCGGGAAGTACGTAGAAACAGGCAGGAAGGCAATTGTTGTCGTCTATCCTAATTAACCCCGAGATTATCCGGGCATCGTATCCGCGCCGCAGATCTACAGACTGCGGAGTTTTTTTAGAAGTATTAAAGTCAGGATAACGACTTCGGCCGTTAGCACGATAAAAAAGCTAAAAGGCAATGCGTTTAACGACATAAGCGGAATCAGTTTTTTGGCGAAAATGGCGATGACGACCAGCCCGGGCAAAGTCACAAAAAGCGGGGTCCATGTGTCTTTAAGGGCATAAAAAGAGCGGGCGATAAGATGCATGAAGCTTTCGGCAGGTATGGCCAGGGCAAAAATAGATAACAGTTTGCCCGTCCGGATAACGTCTTGTTCTGCGAACCGGCCGCCGCTTAAAAATATGCGGACTATATTTTCTCCGAAAAAAAGAAAAACCAGCGCCGAAAGTCCCGACATAACAGCCAGAATAATGGCAGCTTCCTTGAGGTGATATAAAAATCCACTGCGGTCACCCAGCGCCGCCTTGCGGGACAACGAAGCAAAAATGACCGTTGAAAAAGAAATACCGAACAAGCTTACGGGAACGCTTTGAAAGTTGCGGGCGAAGCTCAATACGGCGATGGAACCGGCAACAAGAGTGGAAGCCATGTTGTTAAAAATAAAGAAAGCGATCTGTTCTATCGGCTGGCCAGCCATGCGAGGAAGCATGAGCTTGGGTATCTTGAGAAAATTAGGATTACGAAAATTCACGGGGAACCTTAAACTAAGATGGCTCTTCATCAGACCGATGGAGCGTATCGCCAAATGCAGCAACGCGCCGGCGATAACCCCGATAATCAATCCCGCCGGCCCGAAGACTTTTGTTAAAGGAATGCCCGCGATGATGCCGAGATTATACAGTATCGGCGACAGGCCATAAGCGCCGAATTTTTCAACGGATATTAAAATATTGCCGAGGGTGTTTGATATCGCAAAGATTATTGGTGAAAGCAGCATCAAACGGCTCATTAACACGAGCAGGTTTTTTTCCTGGCCGTTGAACCCGGGAGCCACCAGAGAGGCCAAGTAAGGCATAAAAATAAAAATCGGTATGCCAAGAACTAAAATGGTCAGCGGAGCGGCAAAAAGCGCCGTAGTGGCGACTTTTTCCGCCTCCTGTTTCTCCCCGGTGGCGAAAAGATGGCTGAACGCCGGCACAAAAGCCGCGGTCAGCGCGCCGGCCACAAAAATATTTAGCAGGAGGTCGGGGATTATGAAGGCCGAATTATAAATATCAAGCAGGCGGGAAGCGCCAAAAAAACGGGCGAACGCGATGTCGCGCACAAGCCCCAGCACATAACTGCCTAGCGTCAGAAGGGTTAAAAGCGTTGCTCCTCGGCGGAAGATAGAACCGAAAAGATAGGCCTTAATTTTACTCATCATATAAATATCAGGTTATCATTTCGCGGACTAAAAACAAAATCATTTGTTTGATTTTTGGGTAAGAACGGTCTAAAATGATAAGTATGAAAAAGATAATACCGTTGGTGATCATTCTGGTAACAATCGGCGTGGTTTTGGTTTTTTCGAGACAAAAATCCGAAGTTATCATTCGCACCCCTAGGCCAAATCAAATTATTACCAGCCCGTTAACGGTTGAGGGCAAAGCGCGGGGCGGAAACTGGTTTTTTGAAGGCAACGCTATTCTGCGGCTTTTGGATGAAAACGGCAACGATATTTTCATCAGTAACGTTATGGCAACGACGGATTGGATGACGGAGGACTACGTTGAGTTTAAAGGACAAATTAGATTTATTTCTCCAGCTTCGGGAAGCGGCACATTAGTTTTTAAAAATGACAATCCTTCCGGTTTGTCCCAGCATGACAAAGAATTCCGTGTGCCGGTTCGCTTTGACGCATCGCAAACGATGAAAGTTAAAGCTTATTTCGGCAACAGCAATTTTGATCCCGAGGTCACTTGTAATTCGGTTTTTCCGGTTGAGAGAGAAGTCCCCAAGACCCAGGCAACAGCCCGAGCGGCGCTTGAAGAACTTTTAGCCGGACCCACGTATAAGGAGCAAGTTTCCAAGTATTTTACCAGTATTAACTCCGGCGTTAAAATTAAAAGTTTGACCATTGAAAACGGAACGGCGCGGGTTGATTTTGACGAACAGCTTGAGTTCCAAGTCGGCGGTTCTTGCCGTGTATCGGCGATCGCGGCTCAAATTATCAGGACCCTGAAACAATTTCCTTCGGTCACGGATGTGATCATCTCGGTTAACGGACGGACAGAAGATGTTCTTCAGCCCTAAAACTGTTATAATACCGGATGTGAAGCGGGTTATTTTTTTAATGGCCTTTTTCTTGATTTTAGCCCTGTCCGGGCTGATTTTCAGCGTTGCCAATGCTTCGGTTCAGGACGAGATAAGCGCCCGTAATGCTCAAATAGAAGAGATACAGAAGCAAATTGACGCGTACCAGCAGCAGATAGATGAAAACGGCGCGAAAGCGAGGACGTTGTCGGCGGAAATCAGCAGACTGAACGCTCAAGTAAATAAAATTCAGCTTGAGATAAAAAGTTTGGGTATCGCCATTGAGCAGACGAATTTTGAAATACAGGATACGCAGAAAGGGATTCAAACCGCTACGGACGAAATCGAACTCCACAAAGAAGTGCTGGCAAAATATGTGCGTATTTTGTACGAGATTGATAAAGAAAACCTGACCCGAGTGCTTTTAAGCAACGCGAAGCTTTCGGATTTTTTCAATAATCTTAAGAACCTCGGGGACATTCAGGATAATTTGCAAAACACTATCGTCAGCATAAAAAACTTAAGAGCCGATCTTGAACAAAAGGAATCAAATTTGC
>ERZ1292632.3973-Hain-H43-01um-R2-3973-length-10914-cov-11_pt1 | contig 10914 bp, 9 predicted proteins | sample MGYA00564407_ERZ1292632 | MGnify/ENA primary metagenome ERZ1292632 (study PRJEB36523, sample SAMEA6512637) | groundwater metagenome | collected 2019-01-08 | study: AquaDiva: Metagenomics assemblies of 32 groundwater samples
TCTTATGGAGACTTCTGAATAAACGAATAGCGCTTTGGTATACGCACAAGAGCGTTAATCTGAAGCTTCGGCTCGCAGCGTTCCTTTCAGATATCATTTTCACCGCGTCAAGAGAGAGTTTCCGGCTCCGAAGTTCAAAAGTCCGGGTCATGGGACACGGCATTGATACGGAATTCTTTTCGCCAGACCCGAGCGTCGCGCGCGGAAGTTGGGCGCTTTCCGTCGGGCGGCTTATGAAAAGCAAGCGACACGACCTCGCCATCAGAGCCGCGGCGGATGACTGCAAAGAACTGCGCATAATCGGCGACGGACCAGAGCGAGAAAGTCTTGAAGCACTCGTCCGCGAACTCGGCGCACGTGTGCGATTTTTAGGCGGCCTCACTCAAGCGCATCTGCGCGACGAATACCGAAAGGCCGCTTATTTAATCCACACTAGCGAGACTGGGAGCCTGGACAAGGTCGTTCTTGAAGCGCTCGCATGCGGCCTGCCTGTGCGCACCAACGACCCGGCGCTTAGAGCGCTTGAGAACGCCAGCCCTGCGTATATTCACGAGCATCATTCGCTACAAGGGCTTATTACAGCTATTATGGGAGCGTTATCTTGAACTATGTATATACTTGCGTATAAGGATGGCCACGATCCGGCTGCTTGTCTCATGAAGGACGACAAGATTGTGGCGGCGGTAGAGGAAGAACGCTTTTCGCGCGTCAAGCATGCCCCATCGCAATTTCCGAAGGAGTCTATTGCTTTTTGTCTGCGTCAAGCTGGCATTGCACAAGAAGAAGTTGATTATGTTGTCTATGCGCGCCTTACTCCGCTACGGACTTTTGGTGCCGTGCTGCTCTACTACGTCCGCCGTCCGCCGCGCACTATGCTTGAGGCTCGTTACACACTCGCGAACCTTAAGCTTCAGGTGCTCGGTACGGTGAGCCAGTTTCGCGGTCGAGCCGGGTATCAACGCATCCGCGTATTATTTCCGCATTTGCCAAAAGTAATAACGTCCTTCGACCATCACCTTTGCCATGCGGCAAGTGCATACCTGCTTTCTCCATTTGAAGAATCTTTGATTATTACATGGGATGGTAAAGGGGAGGCAACTTCATTGTCTATAGGAGTCGGGGATCATGCAGGATTCTCTATAATGGAACGACGGGGGATATTTGATTCGCTCGGCCTTTTTTATTCCGCGGCAACTAGATATCTTGGATTTACCCCAAATGATGGGGAATATAAGGTTATGGGCCTTGCTCCCTACGGACATAGAGGCGTCGATATCAGCGACATCCTCTCTCGGGACGAAAGCACGGGATATCACATCAATTCAGATTTTGTGTTGTACCCACTTCGGGGTGTCGAAAAGAATTTTGAACATCGGTTTGGACCTGCTGCTGTGCGTGACATGCCAATACGCGAGGAACACCAGGATTTTGCGTGGGCGCTTCAGAATGCTCTCGAACAGGTGGGGCTTTCGGTGGCAAAATTGGCGCAGAAGAAATATCCGTTGCGACATCTGTGTCTCGCAGGCGGCGTAGCGCTCAATGTCAAACTTAATAAGGCGCTTCGCGAAAGCGGGCTCTTTGACGATATTTTCGTCCAGCCGGCCGCTGGTGACAATGGGCTCGTGCTTGGCGCTGCTGCGCTCCTCTACGCACGGCTGACAGGAAAGAGGCCGGCGCCGCTCGTTCATCTTTACTTAGGGCCCGAGTATTCGGATAACGCAGTCGCGGCGATTTTGCGCGAGGAAGGGATTGTCTCTCATCGGAGCGCCGATGTCATCGGCGAAGCGACGAAACTCGTTGTCGGAGGCAACATAGTGGCATGGTTTCAGGGACGGATGGAATTCGGACCGCGCTCGCTCGGCGCTCGTTCAGTGCTCGCACATCCTGGGCTTCCCGGCATGCGCAACCGTATAAACGAGAAGATAAAGTTCCGCGAGGAATTTCGGCCATTTTGCCCGTCGATGCTTGCTGAGCACGCGAACAAATTTCTTGTGCGCGCAGTGCCGTCACCTTTTATGATCCTGTCGTTCACGGCGACCCCGGCTGCACAAAGACTCATCCCCGCCGTCGTTCATGTAGACAATACCGTGCGCCCACACACGCTTGCGAAGGATGGATCACGTTATCGCGCGCTACTTGAATCCTTCTATACATCCACCGGCGTGCCCGCGCTGCTTAACACGTCGCTCAACATTCGCGGTGAGCCCATCGTGGAGAACCCGCACCAGGTAGCCGAATTTTTTCGCAAAACAAATGTTGACGCCATTGTCGCCGGCGACTCAATCGCTCTGCGCACTGATCAAGATCCGCGTATCTTCCAGACACTAAGTCGTGAGACGCTCAACACGCAGTACTAATATGACAATTGGATTTGTTGCCGAACCATACGAAGAGCACGGCGCTTCTGGCATGGGCTATTTTATTAGGGAACTGCTTGTAGCCTTATTGAAAGAAAAGCAAGGTCACGATTTTGTTGTGTACACGTCGCGGCCGATGCACAAAGAGTTTGTTCCCGGCACGTACCGCACCGTTCGTATTCCGCAGAATTTCGTGGCGAAGCTCTGGTGGTTTTTCAGAATGAAAAAAGAGGTTGATGTGTTGCTCTTTGTTGTTCCGCTCCTCCCGCTCGTAGTGCCGCGCAGTATCCGTTCCATTGCGATTTGTCAGGAGCTCGCAAATCTTAAATTTCCGCCGGAACATGTTTCAGAAAAAATCTTTGCATTCATTCGTGACCGTTTGTTGATGCCGACCTGTTTTGCACGGGCAGAAAAAATAGTCGCAGCGTCCGAGGCAACAAAAGAAGACATCATACGTTTTTACGGAGTGCCGTCGGAGAACATAACCGTTGTGCCTGATGGATTCCAGGACCTGATACCTTTCGCTCCCGCGGCTCTGCCTATAAACGAGGCGCAGAAGCCGTATTTCTTTTTTGCTGGCAAGGTGAAGCCACGCAAGAATGTACATGGCATTGTTTCGGCGTTTATTCTCTTCAAAAAAAGAACAGGCGCGGACTGCAAGCTTCTCATCGCCGGTAGTTATGGCGGCGGTTACTATGAACGTATACGACAAAAGCTCAAGAATACTGGGCTTCTTAGCGAGGTATATTTTTTGGGCTATGTAACCAGTCCGCATCTCTATACGCTATATAAGAACGCACTTGCTTGCGTGTATCCTTCATTGAATGAAGGTTTCGGAATGCCGATACTTGAGGCAATGAACCTTGGAACGCCCGTCATCACCTCCAGTATTTCATCTCTGCCCGAGGTTGCCGGCGGGGCTGCAATATTGGTGGACCCTTATAACGCGGAGGACATTTCACGCGCCATGGAAAAGCTCTGTAGCGACCCGGCACTTCGGGCGGACTTGATACAAAAAGGTCTTGTGCGGGCGAAACTGTTCTCGTGGGCAAAGACGGCGGACGCATACCTGGATCTCCTTAGTTTGGTAGGATAAGAGTTATGGCTTCACCCCTCGTCCTCTATATTAATCCCGCATGGCGTAGGGAAGGGATTCATTCGCCGCTGATGAATCCGTGGTGGGGCAATCCCTATGACGGAGCGGTTAGCTTTGCTAAACAAATGTTTGATACCTACGCGTTTGATACTTCTTTGTACGGCATAACTGACCACATAGAGCAAGCGGACATGGTGTTTCCGCCCTATAAGCATCAGTGGTTTCTGCGCCATGATATGCCGTTATGGCATGAATGCGTGGAAACGGCCGCTACAGCCGGCAAACCATTGTTGGTGGATGGTGCGGGTGACGTAGAGCCCCCTTTGAATGTACCGAACGCTTACGTATTGCGTATAGGCGGGTATCGTTTTATCGATGAACCGGGCCGCATTGTAATTCCGACAGTAGTAGATGATCTCCTCGAGCGCTGTGAGAAAGGAGAATTGAAGATACGCAAAAAACGACCTAGCGAGAATCCCGTGGTGGGATTCGCTGGGTGGGCCGAGCTTTCATTGAAGCAAAAGATACGAACAATGCTCAAAGAATCACCGATACGTTTGCGAGCCCTGTTCGACCACCGGTACAAAACGATGACCAAAGGGGTTTTTTGGAGGGCCAAATCCATTCGCATATTACAGAAGTCGCCGAAGGTGACGCTGAACCTCAAGTCGAGACAGTCATTCTCGGGCAGTACAAAAACAGCGCATGGCGACCTGGAAACGTTGCGGAGGGAGTTCGTCGACACAATTCTTGGAAGCGATTATGGTCTGGAGGTGCGTGGCGACCCAAATACTTCCAATCGTTTATTCGAGGTGTGTGCACTTGGGCGTATCCCTGTCATTATCGACACCGAACGTAACTTGCCGTGGAGTGATGTGCTCGATTATCGCGAGTTCTGCCTTATTGTCGATTACCGCGACATTAATCAGCTTGCTGATATTGTTGCCGACTTCCATGCTGAAGTAACGCCGGGACGCTTTGAGAAGATGCAACGGAGAGCGCGCGAAGTGTTTGTACAGTATTACCGCATGGATTCGCTCATGAACCATATTATTCGAGTGCTCAAGACACAGGAGGCGATACAGGGTTCATAATCCGCGCTTTCTCGCGGCTATGAAAACACCCGAGGACAGTATTGAGTCCACTACGATTGTCCGGCCTATATTCCCATATTGATGCGGAATGAGTTTATCGGCATACGAAAACATGATCATGAAAAGATACACTATGCCCTTGATGATTTTATGCAGGTCGGTTTGGAAGAGAATGCGCTGTAGCTGGATGGCGATGGCGTGAAAGGGTCCGCCGTCAGTCGCGACCTCAATAACTTCAAATTGAGAAAATAGCTTACGTAGCCCATTCGGAGTGAAGCGCCAATAATCATTCGGCGCATCGTGTATGGGAAAAGCAAAGCGCGTAGTGAGTATGACACGTCCTCCCGGCTTCAGGACACGTCCTATTTCGCTGATAACTCTTCTCGGGTCGTCGGCATGCTCAAGCATCTCGGAACAGACAACGACCTCAAAACTCGCATCTTTGAATGGGAGATTGTGCGCGTCTCCGACTACGTCAGCATTTTTTGACGCGTCAATATCCAGCGTGGTCCTGTTGGGGAAATACTCCCGGTGGTCGTTCCCGCTTGCGCCTATGTCCAGAACCACGGCATCCGTCGCATACTTTTTAAGAAACGAATTGGTAAAGGGTCGGGTGAGTTTTTTCATAGGGCTAGCGCCATGCGAATAGCATATACGTATGTTGAGTGTCATGGCCGACTATATCATGCGGCGGCGAGTTGGACTCTACGAAGGTATGGAATCCTCCTGATTCAAGCAGGGTGAGCATTTCAGAGAGTGGCCGCGTGAAGAATCCCGGAATGTAGTGATATTCCAATTGTATTGCAACAATAAAACGCAACTTGTCTGCTACTTTCAGTTCTTCCAGGACGTCGAACTCCGATCCCTCAATGTCCATCTTGAGAAAGTCAATAGGGCCGTTGATATAGTGCGAAAAAGTATCAACCTCCACCATATATGAACTGAATTTCTGGTCCTTATTTTTCACGAAATGAGCAGTGCTTCCTCCACTACCGGTTGCGTCGGTGGCATCAACAAAGAAATCGACGTTTCCTTTTTTCTTGCCGAGCGCGTAGGGGAATACCTGTACCTCTTTCTCCCACATATTTGCCTCTATATTTTTCTCAAGCACTGCTCGCGCGGCAGGATTGGGCTCAAAGCACATGACACGCGCGTGCGGCGCACGGATTTTGATATACAGAAGCGAGATGCCGATATTCGCGCCGCAATCAATCGCGCGGATTGGTTTGTCTGTGGCAGCAAGACAATATGTCTCTTTAAAAAAGATTTCAGTAAACAGGCCTTCAAAATAGGAACGTGAGGGAAAATAAAATATATATGGCCCTACCGGAATGCGCGCGAGTTTCCCCTTGCGTGGAGGACTGACGTTGTTTCCGATATACGCCAATACAAACGCACACGCCGCTCCAAAGCCGATGAGCGCGCGAAGTTTTGAGAAATATCCGACGAATCTGAAGAATCTCATTTTTGGGTTACCTATGAAGAATGAAGCGATAGCGAATCACTTGGTATACCATTTTACATCCAATCCGTGCGGCTTTGAGGATGCTTTCACCGGTGTACATAGAGATACCGATGCGCTGTTTATAAATCACGGGGATCTCTATCGGCTGCCATCCGCGCCGCATCACCCAGATCATTACTTCAATAGAGAATGCATCTTTGCCGGAAGAGAGTGGAAATAAGTCAACTATGTTATCCAACACTTTTCGCGAAAAGAGCTTATAGGAACAACTTACATCAGTCATGCTCGGGCCGTTGTGCATGACTTCGAGAAATTTTGCGACGGCCCAATTGCCGACGCGAACGGGAAAGGGCATAAAGGCGCCCGACCATATAGCGGCTCGCGACGTTCGTGTGCCGAAGATCGCCTCAAATTCGCCCGTGTAGGCGAGGAACTTGTGGATGTCGTTCGGCAGGAAGGTGCCATCGCCTTCGCAGGTGATGACAAGGTCGCCGACGGCCTCGCGGAGCCCGCGCATCATCGCGGCGCCGTAGCCCTGATGCTCGTTCTCCTCAACGAGCCGCGCTTTGGTCTTGGCGACCTCCGCCTTCGTGTTGCCGAGCGCATTGTTGTCTATCACCACGACTTCATCAACGACCCCGGTCTCAAAAAATCCGTTGATGACAGCACGGATGCTCCCTTCCTCGTTATACGTCGGGATGACAACGCTTACTATTCTACCTTTATACATGGCTATAAAGTACCACGGACTATGTGGTTCTGGTATGTACATGTCATTGACAAAATGGGAGAGACATAATAATTTCACAGAAGATAATCACTGTGAAGGAACGAGAATGAAAGCGATACGGACGGAAATGAATGGCGTGCTGTTGTTGACGCCGGAAATCTTTGAAGATGCGCGAGGTTGTTTTTTTGAATCATTCAACCAGCGTATATTCAATGAAATAACCGGGACTGAACATAAGTTCGTGCAGGACAATCAGTCGAAATCCAGAAAGAACGTCCTGCGCGGCCTCCACTATCAAGTCAAGAGACCTCAAGGGAAACTGGTTCGCGTCATCGCCGGCGCAATAGATGATGTCGCAGTAGATTTAAGGAAAGGGTCTGGCTCATACGGCAGATACTTTTCTATAACTCTGTCCTCATCTGAACATAATTCGTTGTGGGTTCCGCCCGGTTTCGCGCACGGATTCCTCGCGCTTTCGGATTACTCGGAGGTGCTGTACAAAACGACGGATTATTACGCTCCGGAATTTGAACGCACGATAATCTGGAACGACCCGGATTTGTCGATTCCTTGGAAAATCCGGTTTCCGATTCTTTCCAAGAAAGACGAGTGCGGAGGCAGATTCGGTGATGCCGAACCTCTGTGATGCACGCCAGCCGTAAACCCGTTCGCAACTGCGTTAAGCCCGGCATCTCGTGATGACGGGCTTTTTTTCTTTACTTCACAACAAGGTATACTGCTTCATAACGTATGGGCAGGATAAAAGAAATCTTTCGACAGAATCGTCCAGTTGTGGTACTGATGGCGATAGTACTGGTGCTGACGGCTATTCCCGCCCTTGATACTTTCCTCGTCCTTGGGGACCCATTGCCGCCTATCGCCCCCACATTCACTGACGAGTCCTTCAACTATGCGCGCGTGCAATCGGTAGTTGAGGGGCACCTGACCGGAGGCCACCCGTATTTTTTTGAACACCGTGACGACCTGCCGCTCGTGATTTTTGCCGGGGCATGGATAAACGCACTTCCGCAACTAGCCGGTCTTTCGTTCAATACGGCGCTCATTCTCAATTTCATTCTATGGAGCCTGCTGTTTGCAGCATTTGCGTATTGGCTGCTTCGGGAATTAAAGACTCCTCCATGGATAGCCGTATTCGGTACGGTGCTTCTGTATATACAATCGTATGCGCACGTGTGGCGACCAATCAACCTTCAGCCGGTGTATCCATTTTATTTTTTATTTTACCTATCACTCGTACGTCTTATTCGTGAGCAGAGCCGCAGAAACATCATACTCCTCGGTCTCGCGGCTGGCGCGATGTTCTATCTGCAGTCCTATATATGGCAAACTTTTGTCGTAACCTTGGGCGTTCTACTCGTCTACGCAGGTATCAAAAAGAACTGGACACTCCTCAAAGCGGCGCTTTTCTCTTCGCTCATTGGTGGCGTCATGGGGCTCCCCGTACCGCTGTATGCACTCTGGCTTTCTCACACGTCGCCCTATTTCTGGGAAAGCGTCGGCCGTCTCGGTCTGGTGGACACGCATCTCCCGATGGCAGAAGTCGTCTACTCAGGCGGATGGGTCGGTGGCATGCTTTTGTTGTTAGCAATACTGTATTGGCGCGGGAAGACGTTACGGAAGGATGCAGAGTTCATCGCGCTTGGTTCGTTTGTCAGCATCACCGGGATTGGTCTGTGGCTGATGCAGGGGAGCAATCTTATCACCGGCAAGCTGCTGGAAACGGGCGAGCACATTCGCCCGCTCATCATGCTGTGGTTAGTATTCTCAACCGTCAGCATAGTCGTATTTCTCTGGAGACGGCGCGCACAGATATCCAGAGGACTGCAGACACTTTCAGTCGCTGCGATTGTACTGCTGGCGGGAGTAAGTGTGTATTACACCTATGACTATTTTTCTCCATTTATGACTTCACGCATTGATCGCGAAGGATGGAAGACCCAAGAGCTATATGCGAAGCCGTTCGCGTGGCTACAAAACCAGGAGGAGAATCCGGTCGTTGTGTGGAGCGACCCGCACGATTATCTTGCGACCAACCTGCCTATCTTTACGAAGCACTTCACTCTCTATACTTTTTTTGGTCTGTTGGAGTTGATGCCAGAAGGAGAAATACGAGAACGCTATCTCGTCTCGCAGTATTTTAACAATCCAACGGTTCAAGATCTCAAATCTGATAGCGAGGCGTCGCTCTATCTCGGGCGTCACGACTTCCCGCACTATGCGAAGACCCTTGAGCGTGGGGTGAAGATTTGCCGCATCCTATTTTTCTGGGATAAAGGAAAAGATTGCGGTACCATACCAACACCACAGAGTTTGCTCGGCGATACGTTCTTTACCGATCTTGAGAATAAATTCCAGACCGACATTAAGCCAAACATTAAGGCGTACCTTAAGAAATATCATGTCTCATACATCTTGAAGGATAAGGTGCTCAACCCGAAGTATCGTCCGGAGGTCCTCGGAGCGAAATTAGTGTATTCTGACGATCGGTATGAAATCTGGCATCTCTAATCACGCGGACGGAAACGACCTCCAGCGGATATACCAAGCACGCTTTAAAGGAAGGCACGATTACAGAAATAAAGTATGGACGGTATTGATTAGAGATTACTTCCAGAAATACATCCGCCGAGATGACACGGTACTAGACCTCGGTGCCGGATATGGCGAGTTCATCAATAATATTGCTTGCGGCAAGAAGTATGCGATGGATTTGAATCCAGATACTGCCGAACGGGTGAATACGGGCATAGAGCTCTTGCAACAAGATTGTGCAGAACCGTGGCCGCTCTTAGATGACACGCTTGATGTCGTCTTCACCAGCAACTTCTTTGAGCACTTGCCGGACGCGCAGGCGCTCGCGCGTACACTCACTGAAGCACATCGCTGTCTTAAGTATGGCGGCGTAATAATCGCGATGGGGCCAAACATCACTTTTGCCGGTAAGGCATATTGGGATGTCATAGACCACCGGCTCGCGCTCTCAGAGCAATCCCTTGCAATGACACTAGTGTCGCAAGGCTTCAGGATAGAGAAATGTGTTCCCCAATTCTTGCCATTTACCATGTCCGAAGGACTGCAGTACCCAACCTTCTTCGTCGCGGCATATCTGCGTCTTTCGTTCGTCTGGCGCATCTTCGGGAAGCAGTTTCTCGTTATAGGGAAGAAAGACAGCGTATGAAAATCTACTATATCGCGAACGCCCGTATGCATACCGAGATGGCGCACGGTATCCAAATCGCTAAGATGTGTGAGGCGTTTGCCGCGCTCGGCAACGAAGTCACGCTCGTATTGCCTGACTTTGGAGCACGCATAGACCTCTTTACCGCCTATGGTATTAAGAAAAACTTTCGCATTCACTATCTCTCCGTCATCAACGTGCCGCTCCGATTACCGGGGGCGTTTGCGTTACTGGTTCTCTCATTTGCAATTGCAGTGCGGATGTGGCTTTTGAGGCAAAAAAGTGAAGCAGTGATATATACCCGCGGAGAGACATCCCTTTTTATTGAGCCCTTTTTATCCGGCCGCTTTGCGCTTGTGTGGGAGACGCATATTAAACCGCACAACCCGAGACGTTATAAAAAAGTTGCGCGCCGTGCACGGGCGCTCATTGCGGTTACAAGACATTACGCGCAGGAGATTCCGTCTCTGTGGGGTATCAGTGCGGCTAAGGTCTTGTATGTTCCTGATGCGGTTGATCTTGAAGATTTCTCGCATCCGGAGCCGACAGCAGCCGCACGGAAGCGGCTCGGACTACCGCAGGATAAAAAAATCGTGCTCTATGCGGGGCGCATTGACAGATGGAAGGGTATTAACACGTTACTTGATGCCGCTGAACTTCTGCCGGAAAATGTGCTCATCGTTATTATTGGCGGCACCGAAGAGCAGATAGCTCGGTTGCGCTCGCGGCATCCGCGCGTACGATTTCTTGGCTACCGCCCGTATGCAGAACTGCCAGACAACCAGAGTGCGGCGGACGTGTTGGTCCTCACTGGCGACCCAAGCTCTGAGACTGCTCGATTCTACACCTCGCCCTTGAAGCTCTTTACCTACATGGCATCCGGCATTCCTATTGTCGCCACTGACCTGCCGTCTTTCCGCGATGTGCTCTCCGAGCGGGAAGCTTTCTTCTGTGAGCCGAACGCCGCGGCGCT
>ERZ1292632.3974-Hain-H43-01um-R2-3974-length-10914-cov-5_pt1 | contig 10914 bp, 17 predicted proteins | sample MGYA00564407_ERZ1292632 | MGnify/ENA primary metagenome ERZ1292632 (study PRJEB36523, sample SAMEA6512637) | groundwater metagenome | collected 2019-01-08 | study: AquaDiva: Metagenomics assemblies of 32 groundwater samples
CGGCGTGGTCATCGCACAACCCTTCTCCGAAGGCGTAGGCCACGGCGGGCACCTCGTTCCCCGCCTGGTCGAAGCACGCGGTGCAGATCAGGTGACGCCTGGGAGGATGCACTGGAACGGCTCTCACGGATGCTCTCCCGGACCACTAGCGGGGTTCGGCGGCCATCCCTCCGTCTCGTCGCCCTGCGCGTTCCAGCCATCCGTCTCCCGGTCCTCGATCGCCTGGGGATGAACCGCCCGGGCGAACACAGCCACGTCGAAGCCCGGATCGGTACGGTGAAGTGGATCGAGATCCCCGTGCGCCCAGACCGTGTCCGGCGTGATCTTCGTGTAGGCGTATAGGCCTCGGAGAAGGGCCGCTAGGGTCGCCTCCTGCTTCGAGGTGGGTCGCCCTGGCTTGCCCATGATCTCGATGCCGGGCCCCCAGTTGTTGGGGTTGATCACGACGCGGCCGTCCACGACCGGCCAGAGCCAACGGTTCCCCGACGCCACGGTCGGAACGTAGGCGATGCCGGTACTCGGATCTCCGATTGAGGTACGAGCGGATACTTCTCTCCCGAAGTACGCGCTCCCGGGCTTGATCTCCCCGCGCCCAGCGTCCCACACCCCGTCGTAGATCGACGCCAACTGGTGGAGGTCCCCCTGGAGACCGATCAGGAACGTGTAGGACGACTTCCGTGGCGAGAACTCCGCCGTCCGCTTCGCCAGTTTGCCGGCATCGGTCACGATCACGTCCGTGCAGTGGACCTTGCACCCACGCACGGTGCCGTAGGTCTTCTTCAGGAACGGATGGAGGCCCCGCCGCACCGGCGTGAAGACCGGCCCTTCCTGGACCATCACGGGCTGGCCCTTCTTGTCCAGGACGACCTGGCCGTTCTCGTCGACCTTCTCGATGAGGCTCTTGCGGGGGCGGATCGTGTAGTGCACCGCCTCGTGGCACCAGCCGTCGGGATTGAAAGTGAGCGTACTCATCGGCCCATCAATTCCGGGTCCTTGCTCGTATCGGGGCGCCGATCGTAGTGCGCCCGAACACGCTCCATGTGATCCGATACCTGCTCCTCGGTGGGACGATCGTCCCAACCCCATGGCTGCTCTGGCGCCTGACGTGCCCAATCCAGCAAGGCATGATTCTCGGCAATCTGAGCTTCTTCTTCTAGGCTGGGCATTGGTTCTCCTATCAGTAGTAGAGGTCTCGCGTTAGAATCCCACGAAGACAGTGCACGTTCTCGACCCCGTAGAGAGTCACCCTGCGCTGTAGTCCACACGGGCCGTCCGCATGGAGTGCCGTGTCGTACCACGTCCAGTCGAGTTGCTGTCTGACGCCTACGAGCCTACCCATCTGGAGATCTCCTCAGTACACGTCTCGCGTCAAGATCCCGCGGAGACAGTGCACGATGCTCTTGCAGCCCTTCGCGTTCCCAATGATGGCGTGTGCATCGTTCCAGAGATCGACATCCACGTGGAAAGATTGCCGCGGCGGGATCGGGAGCGGGATCTTGAGCGCTCCCGGCAAGGTGGAGTACAGGGCCGAGAGGATGTTCTGGTGTTCCGACTGCGTCACGCCCCTGCTCTTGATGTAGTCCACCATCCGCTCGTACTGCTCGGAGAACTCTTCCTTGGTTGCGAACGTCTGCGATGGCTTCTCTCCCCGCACCATCGTCATCGGGAGTCGCTGTCTTCCCTGCGACTTGTCCCCTACGATGAAATCCACCTGCACATCGCGCGCGACGACACCGTAGAGCGACTCGTCGGCGAAGTTCACGAGCGTCGGCGTCGACAGGACGACGAAGGTGTTGTCGCAGGGCAGGCAGCCCGGGACCATCATGTTCGTCATATGGTAACGGCCGATGTTCGTAGATCCGAAGAGGCTGGTCCTGCGTTCCAACTTCACGGGGCCATCTGTCGCCACCAGGGTATCCCAGAATGTCCAGTCGATCTGTTCCGGTACGCCAACGAGCCTTGCCATCTGAATCCTCCTTAGAGCACTTCCTTGGACTGGCCACTTAGCCAGACGTAGTCGAACGCCAGGACCGCATCCAGCGCCCTCTCCATCACGGGGCCTCGGAAGTCGCCGAGGTGCACCTGCCAGGTGCCGCCGCCGCCCTTGAGTTCGATCGGCAGCACCTCGCTCGGAAGCCTCTTCGGCCAGTGATACGGCAACCGAATCGGCTTGATCTTGTCCTTGTCTCCCTTTGCCACAAGGTTCGGCAGATCAATCCCGAAGAAGTACAGCGCGATCTGCTTCGTTCCACCCCATCCGTTGAAGTAGTCGATGTCCCCCTTATCGATGTCGAACCATTCCAAGCAGCCGTAGTAGTGCTGCCTGGCCGGCAGAACCGGAGCGATCTCGAAGTCCATCCGCTGGTTCAACTTCACGCGCTGGGGACTTTCCCGCGTGGGCATGTCCGCGATGAAGAGGCTGGCGTAGAGCCGCTGCGAGACAAAGTCCTCGATCACGGGATCGTGACCGCCCACGCCCGAGAACGAGGCACGCACTTCCATCCCGGTGAACGCAAAGCCGTGGTCGCTCACCATGCGGCCAGGCTCTTCGATATTAGCCTCCTGCGTCCAACCAACGTGTACATTGCCAAAGAGTTGGGTTCGAGTTGCCACGGATGTCTTCCCTGTGGCCCGAACCAGGGAGTCGTAGATCGTCCTGGAGCAAAGCATCAGGGCATCGCCTTTAACACGGCAACCGCACCGTAGATTACCACCCCCGCTACCACCACTCCAGCCCCCATCCCCAGGATGAAGCTCCACCCGACCCCGATCGTTGGCGCCGTCTTCGTCACCACCGGCTTCTCGGCCAGGAGCCGGTCCCGTAGTTCGAGCTTCATCGTGAGTTCGGTGATCCGGATCTCCTGTCGCATGTACCCGATGAAGGTGGACTCGGGCACGAGCAGGCCAGCGAACGGCGCGACGGCCCCCGCGGACAGCGGAACGACCAGTTCACTCGGCGCAGAACTCGGGGCCGAGGCGGGGGCTTCCTCCGCCTGCGCGAACTTCGCCAGGAAGAGGATCAGGACGATCACGACGAACGCGACGACGAACCACTTGTCGCCATATTCGGGCTTGTGTGCGGTCATGAACCTCCTCATCGGTGTCCCTTTCGCCGACAACGGCACGGATACAGATCGCGATCGCATTCGCGGTGTTCATCGTACCTGCAATCGCCGCATACCGGCGGATAGAGCCACTCGCGAAGATCACGCGCTAGGCGGGCCAGACGGTTCCAGTAGAACAGCCAGTAGTACATCCTCTTCCACCCTCGTATCGGTGGCCTCGGTGGGAGAACGTCATACCTGGCTTCGTGCCTATCCTCCAGGACGCCGACGAGCTTCATGGCGCCTTGGCTCGCACCCGGTGGTGCCGGGCATTCGGACACGTACCGTCCTTGCGGCGATGCGCCCCGCAGCGGAGTTCATGACCGCCGATGACCCCAGTCCAGACGATCACCTCGTAGCAGCGCTTGGGGAGCGCCAGGGGCGTGAAGGACTTGTCGACGATCTGGGTCACGGCTTACTCCACGCGTGGCAGTCACAGGCACAGTCGTCCGCGTCGCAGTCCTCGTGGCTGCCCTCGTTGCATTCGTCGGACCGCGAGCGAAGCAGCGCAACCACCCGATCGAAGCCCTCTGGATCGCTGGCTCGGTCGAACTGCATCTCCACCTTGAACTTCTGCCCCGCGCGAAGCGGAACTGGGTTCTTCAGGTAAAAGACACCGGACGGATGGCCATTGCCGTTCATCACGCAGGCCTCTTCCTCTTCTTCTTCTTCTTCGCCTCCGCGATCACGGAGACGATCCACGCCTTGATCTCGTCGAGATGCTTGACGGTGCGTTCGAGAGCACTCACCTTCACGCGCTGGGCAAAGACCATCCCACTCAGCCCGCCGCTGTCTGGCCCGAGGAAGGTCATCGCGACCTCTCCTCTGCCGATGGGCTCCAGCCTCACGAGTTCTTGGATCCTCCCGAGCATGTCGAGGTCCACGAGACCACTACGACGACGCTTCCTGGTGGTAGCCACGGGCTCACGCCTTCCCGTTCGCGAACTTCGCCAACGCCGCCAGCCGATCGTTCACGGTCGGCAGCGTCACCGCCTTGTCCAGCGCCACTTTCAGCGCATCCACCTTCGCGCCGATCTCCGCATCGCCAGCCGAGACGGCCTCCTTGAGCGCCCGGGTCGCCTCCACCTCGGCTGCCCCTCCGGCGGTCATGCGTCCAAGAGCGGTATGGCTACCGATCGCCCCGGCGCCCGCCCCGAGCCCGGCCACGGCCCCGATGAGCGCTGCCACGATGCCGTTCGGGAGCCCCTGGAAGAACCCTCCGAGCACCCCGAGGCCGAGCGCGATCACGGGCCGCACCCACGCCTTCTTCCCGAGGAACTTCGTAAGGAGCCCGTCCACGAGCGGTGTCTTCGAGAGCCGGAGGAGGAGCATGATCACGGCCGTCATGCCACCCAGCCATCCCACGGTCTTCCACGTGTCCGGGATCGCGGCCAGATCCGAGAAGAGACCGCTCAGGCCCTCGAACCACGAGGGCGCCGCGGTGGCCACCACCTCGGCCGTTCCCGTCACCGCATCCACCGCTGCCGTCATCGCTGCACCTGCATCCATCACGCTTCTCCTATCAGGGTCAGGTCCGCTAGGCTTCGCGGTGGCATGTACACCGGGCCGTCTAGCAAAGCTGCCGCTTCGGAAGTGTACACCTGGATCTTCGTCCGTCCGTGGAGGTCCGGACACTCCATCTGGTGGAACTCGTACCCGTCCCGTCGCCTCTGCTGCACCATGCGGCAGCCGGAACACACCTCTACGAAGAGGTCCTCGTATCGATCGGTAGACGTCACGAGAAGTAGGATACCACTTGCAGGGTAGATTACCGCGACTTCGAGAACAGGAACCACCCCACGACCCCCAGGGCGATCAGGATCCCGAGCCCGGGGCCACCGTCCCCGAACTCTCCGAGCCCCACCACGCCAGGGATCCCGTTGCAGGTCGCTGCGCTGTTGGCGCAAGTCCAGTACACGCCTGTGGAACGACTCACGCGACAGGGAACCGGATACGGTTGCCGTTCACGAACGGTAGACTACCGATAGTGGTACGCCGCGGTACGCCACGGGGCAGGAGGGGTCCTGGAACGTTGTCTGGGGGAGAGGCCAGGCCGGCGGCCGTGCTACCTGTACCTGTCCCTCCACCTGTAGAACCCCCACAGGGCCGTGACGCCAAGAATGATCCACCAGCCGACCGGGATTGGTTTGCCGGATGGCAAGGTACCGGTGAACACTCCGCCCAGCCGGCCGCCGCTGTCGTATACGTAGTTGTCGTGCGAAACCATGACGTTATCCTTCACAGCGAGGCGCAGAGACTACCACAGTCCATGCACTGCGTCTCATGGGACGCCAGTCTACGGTAGACTACCGGTCGGAGTCAACCGACTTCGCGATGCAGGTGCTTCGGTGGAGGGGCAGGTTATTCGCCTCGCCACCCCGGGAACCACCGATCCATGAGCGGTGCGCACCAGTGCTCGAAAGCGTCCTTCTCCTCCACGCCCCACGAGGAGTACGGCAGGGGCGGATCCTTCGACTGGTTCAGGACATCGAACTTCGGTGCGCAGGGGACCTTCACGACATAGCCCAACCACTGCGGCAGTTGTCTGGGCACGTCATCGAGGGTCATCATCATGTCCGCCGCCCAGCCGCCTCCGCCTGGATGCACTCGTTCGTGTAGGCCCAGTACCAGCAGCACTTCTCGAACGCCGAAGCCTTCTCCCACCCCGGCCATCGCCCCTGGATCCGGCTCCTCGTCCACGGCCAGAGGCTCGGTCCCCGCAGGTCGTCCTCGTTCTCCGCGTACCACCCCCGCTGATGGAGCGAGGGCACCACCTTCCGTCCATCCCGGATCACCCCCAGGATGTAGGCATCCGGGAAGGCTTCGCGGAGTTCTGGGATCACGAACGACAGCCGCTGGTTCGCGCAGCCGCTCAGGCGTTCGCCCCCGATGACCTCCGGCGCTCGCGTCCGCTTCAGGAGGGAGATCATCTCCTTTCGCTTCATCCGCCCTTCCCGGAATTCGAGGAGTTCGAAGAGAAGGCGCGGCTCCCACTCGTGCGCGATGCGGACGCCGGGCTCTGCGCTCAGGGCGTACGCGATGGACTGCGTGCCCGAGCGGCCGGTGCCTACGATGAAGAGTTGTGCGGGGGGCATGCGGAGATCGTACTACACGTACGGGAACCGCTCGAACGCGCCGTTACGACCGCTCACGAGGTGCAGCGCGTCCGTGAAGCTCGAGGCACCAGCCTTCCAGTTCACCGCGTCCACGTACATCGAGAACGCCCCCTCCCGGTTCACCATCAGCCGCTCGCTGATGCCCAGCGACACGAGATCCTCCCGGAACTGATCCACGAAGACGGAATCGGCCCCGAACCGGTCCCACTTCCGCTTCTGCACGTGATCGAGGACCCACCGGAACTCGTGCGCATCGAACTTCTCGCCACGCCCGTGCGCCTTGTAGCCCAGGAACGTTACCGGCACGTGAACCGCCGTGGCGATCTCGAGCGCCCCCATGATTGCGTTCGCAGGGTAGCAACCAAGCGGGATCTGGAGCGTCCCGCGCACTTTCGGGTTCTTCTGGTTCCACTCGCCGAGCTCTCGCACGTGGGCCAGATCGATCGACGACATCGCGAACGACTTGCACCACTTCAACGCCGCCTCTGCCTTCGACTTGTCCTTCGACCAGTCCATGTTGAAGGACGTGAAGTTGGGCGTCACGTGGAGTGAAGCGAACGTCGACAAGACCTCCTCGAACTGGGGATGGAGCGTCGTCTCACCACCGCCGAGCGCCACCTCGAACACCTCCGCCTGCGCGCACTCGTAGGCCAGGCTCCGAATCCTCTCCATCTCCGCGTGCTGGCCACGCTTCGTGGAACTCTGGTAGCAGAACGCACACCCGTGCGGGCAGAAGTCCGTGATCTTGATGTCCACGAGTTCCGGCTTGGACGCCTTCTCGTACGGGGGCGCCTCGTCTAAGAACGTCATCCGGACCTTCGCCCCGGTACGCTCGTTGTAGAGGCTCCAGTAGTCGCCGTCCTGACGCGCCACGGGGCCACGGTTCTCGCGGGGTAGACGGGTCGCCGGATCCCACGCACTCTCCGGCATGGGTTCCGGGTCTTCTTCGTTGTCGTTGCCGCCGCGGATCGTGATCCGTGGGTCGTCCCGCACCTTCTCCACGAACGTCTGCATGAACTCCGCGTGAACGCCCTTCCGATCGAACCGTCGCGGGAACCCCAGGGTGCTCTGGTGATCCACGTACCCTTCGTAGTCGAATGGGTCGTCTCCAGCCAACGGGCTGCGCGCCCCGGTCAGGTGCTCCGCGATCATCGCCGCATGCTCCGGCGCCATGTCCGTCCGGAGTTCCTGGAAGACCTGCGCGGCGAGGTACTTGGCCTTGTCCTCCTTGCTCCGCAGGTGGAACCAGCCCCAGCCGTAGCTGTTGTCCTCCGCGCCTCGCGCCTCCCGCTTCGAGTTGAGCAGGATCGAGTGCGTCGAACTGGAGTTGTTCGCGTGGCCCAGACGGACGCTGAAAATCTTCATGAGGAGGATCCTAGCAGACGAAGCCAGAAGATGAAAAGAAGAATGGATGGGTAGAGGGCCAGGGGGTCTAGCAGGCGTCCCTGGGCCAGATCATCTTTCGCGACCTGCTGCGCCGGGTCCTAGAGTGGCGTTACCCCGGTCGGATCGATTTGAGCCACCATCAGCCGGGAATACCCGGCGATTGCCCTCGGATTCGCTTCGGCTCCTCCTCGGGCAGAAAGAACCTAGTGCACACCGAGAGCTACCCGAGCCATCATGGTAGGAGATACCCCTGGAACTGTCAAGGGAAAAGTGGCGGGGAGAAGGTTCTGGCGAAGGATCGTCGCCATCTGTAGGGAGGTCGCCCTCAAGTCCGGCGATGCCGGGTGTAGGGTGGAGCCTCCGCATCCTGAGCAGGTCTGCCGGCGATGCCTCCGGCTACGCTCTCCTCCTGGTTGCGGGAGTGGGATTCGAACCCACGTGTTCCAGGTTATGGGCCTGGCTGAGCGACCGCTGCTCCATCCCGCGGCATTACCTCCGTGCCCCCCAGACGGGACCCCATATCCCGCGGCAGGCGCCAGAGGCGAACGCGGCGATCGACGCCCAGTTCATCTCCTCTAACAGAGGACTCTACACTCGTTGCACGGTAGGACTGCAAGAGCGTGAGTCCGCGCACTGGAAGGGCCAGGAAGACGGCCAAGCGCGCGAGGAGGATGAGCACGAGGGGAAGACTAGCGGGTGGGGCGGGTGGTGTCAATGGGAAAATGCCCGCCCGGCAGGACACCGGGCGGGCTTGAGGAAGGGAGGAAACCGGAACTACTGAACGTCTCGCGTCTCGCCTTTTGGAGTTCGCCCGATCTCGCGACCGGGTAGCGCCAAGACACGAATTTCCCAGGGAAACGCCGTCGCATCGTTGCGGTCTTCCCACACGTCACCGTATGGCATTCCCGACGGCATCTGAGAATGAACTGCACGATCTTGATGGTCGCGCTCGCCGAAAGCGAGGCGCGCGCATCGGAGGTCGTGAGCTTGAAGAACTCCATGTCCCTGGTAGTTACGTACGCTGTTTGGGCGTACCCTCCGGCTTTCGCTGGAGTGTCGGACTATATCATCATCTCGGATCGTTCCGAGAGCCGGGCGCTCGTGCGGGTCATTACCGTTGGGACTCGGACCCGTAGTCTCTGCACCTTCCGCCGAACCATCCGCTTGCGCGGCGCCCTCGGCGGCTTGGCTCAGGATTACCTCGCTCGTCAGGAGAGCAGGGGCTTCCCTGATAGCACGGCCAGACTGTGCCGTACCGGCCTTGCGGCCTTCACCCGGTAGGTACTTCAGTTCGAGATCCGTGTCTCGCGACACGGCTGCGCGGACTCCACGCGGAAGTGCTGCCTCCGCTAGTCCGCACAGAAGACCCCGGTTCAGTTCATCCAGCCTCGCGGCTGGAGCGCGCCAGCACTCCAACGCGCCGGGATCGGAATCGGCTTCGCCAACTTGAGGATCGCCTCGTGCGACGGCACCCCGTTCGTGAGGAAGTGCGTCGTCGAATCGTACCCGTGGATGCCACCTCCCGCCGGCGCGTACCAGATCGGAGCCTGGAACTGCGACTTGTCGCCGACGAAGAAGTTGAAGTAGAGCTCGTTGCCCACCTTGCGGTAGAACGCGCTCGTCGCGAAGTTCAGGTAGCTCCGCAGCGCGAGAACGACGTCTGCGGTTGTGATGGCTGTTTAGACCACCTCCCGGCCTTTCGGCTGGGTGCCGGAGCACATCTTCATCTCGGCGTGGACGGATGGGCAGTCCGCCATCGTCGAGAGCCGGGCGCTCGTGCGAGGGAGTATCGTTGGGACTCACCCTCGTGCTCTCTACACGTTCACCGCACACATCCGCCTTTCGGCGGAGCCCATGCGGCGCTTCGCTCGGGGTTACCTCGTGCATGTGGCACATCTCGTATCGCACAGGGGCTTCTCCGAATTCACCCGGTTGAACCTTGGCGTCACCGCCAAGGGACGCACCTCTCTCTACGTCTTGTCGCTCGCGAGCTGGCCGGCCGCCTCGAGGTTGGACTTCGAGGAAGTACCGACGTTCGTGTTGCCGAACAACGACGTGCGCGTCGCGATGGTGCCGGTGGCATCGTCGCGGACGAGCGAGTCGTAGATCGGCTGATGGCGCTGTTCGCGCACACCGACTAGCTTGCCCATTGTGACCTCTCGAACCCGGGGGATCCGGGTCAGAGTTGGCTCCCCGATTAGGACGAGGCGCGTGAACGCCAGGGCTGGATGACCAGCGGAACCTAGGGGAACCCTGCGACTGCTCTTACACCAGCGGCGCTTCGGTGGACCCCGGCCGGATGTCCACCTCCACGGCTGGACGGACCGTCCTAGAACGGTCCCCTGGTGAAGATTCCGCCGTAGCCGGCGCCGAGGGACGCCATGGGCCGGGGCGGGATGGGACCCGTCGCCGTCCAGGCCGCGCCGCGAGCGCGAGCCATCGCGGTCTGCGCCGGGCTACCGAGCCCAGCAACCGCCTGCGAGATCGGCCCCTCGACCACGTAGCCCGCAAGCGCCTGCTCGACATCGACGCCGAGTTCCGGCACGTAGCCGCCAAGATCCGTCCCGTCGGCCACGTAGTCAGCCAGCGGGCGGGTCTCCTCGACCCACGTGTCACCCATGCCCGCGCCCGAGATGCTGGGCGCGAACCTGGCGATGACCTGCTCGAGGATGCCGAGGCCAGCGCCGATGAGAAGCTCGTTCCGGTGCTGCTTGACGAGGCCTGGAGCGTACCGAGTGCCCGAGAGCCACCAGATCGCGACGCCGGAGGCAAGCGCGCCCAGAATGCCCACGTAGCTGCCCGCCGCGCCCAGAACCGTCGTGAAGCCCGGGATGAGCGTCAGGAGGCCCGGCATGTACCGGGTGGCCATGAGGCCGCCCAGCGCGAAGCCAGCCTGCTTCAGGATCCGAAGGCCACCGCGCACCGAGGGGTTCGTCCGCATGCCCCACCGGCGGGCGAAGCGGCGGGCGAGCGAGCCCACCCGGCGACGGCCACGGAGGTACCGGCGGGCGCTACGCAGCGTGGAAAGACCCCTACGACGCGACCGGCGACGCCCGCGGCGGCTTCCCTTGCGCCGGGTCCGGGTCACACGCATGGTGCGAGCGCTGTAGCGAGCCCGACGAAGCCGACGCCCCTTGCGGCTGCCCTTCCGGCGACCCCGACGCGTCTTCCGGCGCGACCCATTGCCACCCCGACGAGCGCGCCGCGAAGCGCGCTGCGCCTTGGCGAGCGCCCGACGACGAGCCGCGGTGAAACGGTAGCTTCCCTTGCGACGACCCTTCCTGGACTTCTTCGACCGACGAGTCTTG
>ERZ1292632.3975-Hain-H43-01um-R2-3975-length-10911-cov-6_pt1 | contig 10911 bp, 8 predicted proteins | sample MGYA00564407_ERZ1292632 | MGnify/ENA primary metagenome ERZ1292632 (study PRJEB36523, sample SAMEA6512637) | groundwater metagenome | collected 2019-01-08 | study: AquaDiva: Metagenomics assemblies of 32 groundwater samples
AAACTGCCGAATCCCGCGGCGTTTTAAGAGTTTATTCACAGGTTTAATATACCTTGAATTAGCTTTAAAGTCAAAGCGAAAAAGTAAAAACTGCGACTTAAAAGTTAAAACTTTTTACTTATCTGTATTTCCCCCTCATCAAATTCCTTTTTATCAAAAATAGTTCTTTTAAGGTCTTTAAGGCCGCTGATTTTTTGACTTGAGAACCCTCGGCGTCATACCAGTCCACTGGGACTTCCTTGATTTTATAACCCTTGCGAATGGCAATGGCCAAAATTTCCATATCAAAACCCCAGCGCTCGATTGTTTGTAAAGGAAAAATTTCTTGAGCAGCTTTTGCTGAAAATAATTTAAAACCGCACTGGGTATCAACTGATTTTATACCAAGTAGAATCCTAATTAAGAGATTACCCGCTCTCGACATAATCCTTCTTAATAATGGCTGCTTGATTTTGATAGAACTTTTATCCAAATATCGTGAGCCGATAATAATATCATAAGATAAATTTTCAATTTGAGATTCAGAATTTTGAATTTGTCCGCCTCGGCTCGCCGAGAGTGAGACGGGTTTAGGATTTCGCCTGCCTGCCGGCGAGGCAGGGATTTCGTGCTTCGGATTTGCGAACTTCAAAAGCTTTTGAAGTTCGCTGATATCCGTTGAATTATCAGCGTCCATAAATAACCGCCATTCGCCCTTGGCCTCCAGCATCCCCTGTTTAACTACTGCCCCCTTGCCTTTATTTACCTTATTATCAATCAGGCGTAAATTATCCTCCCTATTAATGAATGGCTCAATGGTCTGAGCCATTCGATCCTTAGATCCGTCATTAACCACTATCACCTCGTAGGTGATGTTTTTTTGGTTTAGATAATTTCTTACTTTTTGCAAAGTATCCGGCAAGCGCTTTTCCTCATTGTATGCCGGGATAACTACAGACAAAAACATTAATTCCTCTAAACTAATAATAACTCATTTAGTAAACTTGATAAATCGTCCTGGTATTGTTTTGAAAAATGATTGGTAATTCCAATTTAGAAATAATTTTAGATCTATTCTTATCACTGCTAGATATTAAAATGTATTTTACAGAATATTTTATAAGAACATTTTTACTCTCTTCTATATTAAAATTTATATCAGTAAAATCTATGCCATGATAAATGTTAGAAATAATAGGTGTTTCATCTAAAAATTCAATAGTTTTTTTGGACGGCCTCGAAGTATAACCGCTGATTAATCTTTTATGATGAATTGTTTGATAGAAAAGGACTTTATAATCTTTATCGCTTATATCCAAAATAGCATAGTCGTTAGGATCCTGGCTTAAAGTCACATAAAAATTTGGCCGCAAAACAGGTGAAATTTTCAATTGAGTAGGTAGATATTCGATAAAGATAGAGATCATTATTAAACCTAAAATCAAATATTTTAGTTTTGATTTAATGTTTAAAATATCTTTTATTGCTATGGCGGCTAAAATCCCGAGTGATAAATATACTATAGACATAAACCTTGCGGGTATTCCCTGCATTGTCATGAAAGGAATATATTTATATAAGTAATAATAGGGCAAAGTAAAATTTTTATAGATTACGCCATTGACTTGAAGATATGGCCCTAAAGCCAATACACAAAAAATTAATACTAAAAGCACCCAAAAATAAACTATTTTTTTTCGGATTTTAATCAAAGTATATAAAAATAAAGCTATAATACTATATCCTAGAAATCCAATATTTTCCCATGTCCAATGCCAAATATACCAAAAACGATAAAAATATTTTTTGAAAAAAAACCAGGTTACGTTAGGGAGAAAAAAAGCCGATAAATCTATCGAATAATCTGTCGGAAGATGTACTATTTGATCAAATTCGTGCGTTTTAATATTAAGATAAAGCATCGCTCCTAAATAAGGAGATAAAATCAAAAAACCTATGACTAAAGAAATAATAAGGTTTTTAATAAATACTTTTGAAAATATTTTTCGATTAGTAACAGAATAGAAAAATAAAGTAAAAACGACGATTATTCCAAGATAAAAGAAATAATACCAATCGGCTAAGCCTGTAATTACTAAAAATAAAGCAGGCAGCTTCCAATCGGTCTCATTTTGGGCCATTTTGATAAAATAAAGGATAAATAAAACAAGCCAACCAAATGATAAAAGATTTAAGTGGCCCTGAGCATGAGCAAACATATAGGGTGAAAAGGCTAAAATATAACCCGCGATAAATGAAGCAAATTTATTTTTAGTGAGATAGTAGGCCAAAAAATAAGTAGCAAAACCATTAAAAGCAAAGTTGAAAAATAATAAAATATTGTAAGTTGTTGTAAGACTAAAAATATACTGCAAAGGCACTGCGACTAAGGAATTTGAAAGATTTATAGTATGGAAAAGTAACGATATACCGTTAGGCCAGTGAAGATAACTGGTAAAAAGTGGATTATTATGAAGATCAATTAAGGCGGTTTTTACCCACCAGAAATTCCAAACAGATTGCCAAGCATCGTTATAGCCGAGAAGTTTAGTCCAAAAGTCTAAAACCCAAGGATAGGTTAAGACCAGAACGCAAATAACATAATATAAAAAAATAGCTGGTTTTGAACTTAAAAAGTTAAACTTGCTCAAAACAATCTTCATTGAATTTAACAATTTTATTCAGCTATTTGGAGTAATCAGCAATAAGTTCTTTATAAGTCCCATAGGCTTTTTTGAGATCGCCGTAAGTATAACCGCCGTCAGAAGCTTTTTTAAACTTTATCAAACCAAAATATCCTTCTTCGCGGGTTGGCGTTGGCGCAATATCAACCAACTCGTGAACATAAAAGCCATTAATTATGCCTGAATTATAAGCCCAATCTGCCATATCTTGAATAAATTGTGCCTGACTATTTTCGTTGACTCTCCCATTAATTGGAGCACCATTGACTTCTGCTAAAATAATTGGTTTGCCAAAAGATTTAAGTTTATCAACCAAAAGACTGCCATCTGCCAGTTTTTTATCACCCATCATTTTCATATCAGAATACCAATTCCAGCCAAGAATATCAAATTCAATTCCATCTCTTACAAGCATTTCTATTACTTTGTAGTGTGTCCAAAAAGAATCAATCACAATATAGGCATCAGGATCAATTTTCCTAATTGCCTCGATAGCACCTTTAGACCATTCTTTAACTTGATTGTATTTTTGATTATCAATATCACTTTCCTCTTCCCCGCCATATTCAGGCCCCTTGACAACTGTTCCGCCGATTTCATTTAAAATCTGATAATATTTAATTTTCCCCTTATAATGTTCGGCAACTTCTTTGGCGACTTTATAACCGTCATCGTAAGGATTGCTAATTGTCTGGACTGGTTCGGTTGAGTCCAATGACAACAAAACTTGGATATTGCGCTTATCTGCATCATTTACCATCTCGTCAAAAATCTCTAATCTGTTTGAAATGTTAGCACCATAAACAAGTCTAATCCAGCCACATCCCAAATCATTAACATATTTCATTTGTTTAGTCCACATTTCTAAGCTATAATTTCGAACCGGAGAGGGATTAACATTAATCCCCCACTGAAAAGGTTCTTTGTAATTTTGGGCAGTTACTATTCGACTTGGAGATGTTGAAAAGGCAGCTTGATTCTTAAAATATTTAGAGTATACAAAATATCCGCCCCCTCCACCGATGATTAGAGCTAATAAAATAATCAGAAATGTTTTCACTAATCCTCCTTAAAATCATAAAGATTTAATTACATAATTATATTTTATAACGATTCAGCATTTTTGCCAAATCTCTGCTAGTCTTTAAAGCGATATTTTATTAGCGTCCAAAATGCCTCAAAAGCATCCCTCAATTTAATTTTTTTACCGGCTTTCGAATCTCTACCTGAATAGAAAATCGGCACTTCAAAAATTTTATACTTTTTCTTGGCTAATTTAGCCGTAATTTCAGGACAGAACTCAAATCTCTGACAATTGAGAGGTATTTTTTTAATTATCTTACTTTTAAAGGCTTTATAAGCAGTCGCCTCATCAGTTATATTAAGCCCATATAAAATGTTTGCAGTAAAAACTAAAATCTTATTTGCCAGCCAATTTGTCCAACGCATTCCCTTAATAGATCCTTTAAAACGAGAACCATAAACTACCAGTGCTTTATTTGCCACTAAAGGTTCCAATATTACCGGATAGTCATCAACCCTATATTCAAGATCAGCATCCTGAATTAATACAATATCACCTTTAGATTCGGCTAATCCTGCCTTAATAGCATTGCCTTTGCCAACATTTTTTTTAAGAAAAATTAATTTGATCTCTTTATCTATCAAATATTTTTTTAAAATTTGACTTGTTTTATCTAAAGAGCCATCGTCAACAATAATAATTTCCTTCTCCATTTTAATCGGAGCATTTTTAACTTGAGTAATTACTTCTTGAATGTGACTTTCTTCATTGTAAACGGGAATAATAATTGATAATTTCATATTTCTTTTATCTTATAAAGTGAATAATAACCATTCTTATATATAATTTCAAAATATTTTTCTAAATCTTGAGGGGGCATTTTGCTAAATTCTTCAAGATTAATTTTACCTAAAAGAATATAGGTAAAGCCATCTTCTTTCAATTTCCGAGATAATATTTCAGGGGACTGCAAATAATTCTCCCTTTCAGCGATAAAACTCCAATCCCAAAAAGGAAAATTGATGTAAAACATATTGCCGATTTCAACTGTAAGAACTTTGTCATCTGATTTGATTGTTTTTTTAAAAAATCCGTCCGCATCATAAAAATTTCTTGTCAATGGTAAATTTTCTTTAAGATAATCAATTTTTGATTGTTTGCCCGATAAATAAACAAACGATTTTTGATAGTCTTTAAAAATGATAAAGAAATTGGCAATAAGGGCAATAAACATTAGACTATAAACAAGATATCGCTGCCAGTGGTAATTAGTTTGTTCTATCGCTTCCCCGATAAGATATGCTAGTACAGGTAAAATCACCAAGAAATAACGTGGTTCCTGCATCGGCACAAGCGACCAAAAAAGGAAAAAAAGGATAAAAATTATTGTTGGCAAAATTATTTTGCGCCAATTTCCCAATAAAACCAAATATAATACAAAACCAAAAACTGGCGTAAAATCTTCAAACAAAACGCGGGATAACAGTTTTGGCAAGGCTCGCCACCAAACATGCAGATACCAATCCTGTAGAGTATGAAAACCGCCCAAATAAGTGTTCAAAGTCGAATCGCGGATAGAAAAAACTGGGTAAAATGGATTTCCTGTCGCCAAATATGCTTGCAAATAAAAAGGCAAAACCAATAAAAGGGGGATTATTATAAATTTGGCAGACTTTCTCCATCCAGCTTTGATAAATATAATCAAACTTAAAACCGCAAAAATATTTAATCCATAAATTTTGCTTGCTAAATTAAAGCCCATAAAAACAGCACTTAATATTAAAAATAATTCCTCACGCGACTGGAGATAACGAAAGAAATAATAAATTGATAATAAAACATAAAATGCGATGACGAGATCAATATAGGCCGTCTGCGAAAGCCAAGAAATCCAGACCGTGCCGTAAACAGTGACTGCCATCAAAAATGAAATCCTCTTTGTCAAAAATAATCGAACAAAGATTAAAATACCTAAAAACCAAAAAAGACCAAAAAACAGATGAATTATTTTTGAGACCGTGCCGGTTGTATCGAAACTTAAGCCCACACTAAAAAAGATTTCTGCCAAACGAGGCATCACCGAATAATATATACTTGTACCAGCTAAATAAGAAATTTGATGCGTCATCAACCAGATTTTCGGCAAAGTCAAATGATACCATAAAGCATCATAACCAAGCTCAGGGGCTAAAGCGGCGAGAAAATTTAAAATAAAAAACAGAAGAAAAATCAGTGCAAAAATAATCAAAACTCGATCTTTGATCAAATTGTTATAAATATTTTTAAAAAACAACTTAAGATCTTGCCAAAGAATAAATTTTCTTCCTAGGAATAAAAAACCAATCGAGTAGACAACGAAAATTAATATAATTAAAAAACGATAAAAAAGACCAATCAAACCCAAACCGAAAAGAAATAATCCCAAAATGCCCCAAAACAATCCCCAAGAGATTAATAATTTTTCCAAGATCGGCAATCGATAAATTTTATTAATCATTTTTTGTCAAAACGCCAAACATAAAGAGTATGGCCAACGATGTCATCAGGGGATATTTAGTCACCCATGAGAAATCAAAGCCCTCGGGCGTTATCACCAGTTGTTGGGCACAGATGACAACTACCCCATTTACCGGACTATTCGGGAGGATATCATTTCGAATGCCGTAATACTCAAAAGATCCCTGATCCCAACAAAGCTCATAAATATGGTTTATATTATTCTCTTTGGCATATTCGGCAAAACGCTTAACATTTTGATTCCAGTCGAGATTGGAGTCGGACAGATGCTTTAAGCCGTTTTGAGAACCGCCGGCGATTTGGTTAAAATAAGCCAGATAATTGGGGAAAGCCAAAATCCCGACTAATATATGACCGGCTACCAAAAGCCAAATGATAGGTTTTAGAATGAGATTTTTAACATTAGCCAATCCAGAGATAAAGATAAAAATAAAAGGCAAAACTGACAAAATATGGCGGATGCCAATATCAATGTGAGAAGTCAAAGAAACCCCTAAAAACAATAACCCAGGAAAAATCAGGAGATATTCCCCTAAAAAATCTTTTTTATATCGGCTAAAAAATATTGCCAAACCTAAGAGAATCAACACCGGCAAGGTTAATTTATACCATAGAACAGCCAGGAAATAATACCACCAACCCTGATAATTAACGACTCCGTTTAAGTAATTCCAGTGGCCAGCCTGGTTATGATCAGCTAAAATCTGCCAGCCCTGTAAGAATTTATCAATTGGCGCCCGAATCAAAGCTCCATCAACTTGAGCTCTCATGGAAAAAAGATAAACTGACCAGATTAAGATGGTGGCGGTAAAAATAACAAATAAAAATTGGTTAAAATATTTGAGGAAAAGGGGTTTTCTCAAGGTAACCGCTTTCACCCAAAATATTATTGATCCCCCCAAAACCACCGGCAAAATCAACAATCCGGAAAACTTGCTTAAAATAGTAAATCCTATCCCAATTCCCAAAATGAGAGCGTTAATCCAGCTTGGTTTTAAAAAGTATTTTCTCAAAAGCCAAACTGTCAGTAAGAAAAAAAACGCCACCCCAATATCAGTCGTCGCCAGTCTACCATGAGCTAAGATATTAGGGGAAAAACCGGCTAAAGCGGCAGCTAAAAGTCCGGCTTTTTTGCCAAAGACAGCTTTGCCGAAAAGAAAACAGAGATAAATAAGTCCTAAAGTAAGTAAAATAAATGGTAATCTTGCCCAAAAGATAATTGCCTCAACATTATTTCCGGACTCGTAAAAAAACAAATCGCCAAAATCCCATTGTTCAGTAGCATCAAAAGTATTGAGAGGACGCTCAGGCAGATTCGGTCGTGCAATTTTGGCAAATAATCCAGCGAGATCATTTAATAACGGCGGATGTTCGCTGTTAAAAGTATAATCGCCTTGCCAGACATGAAGAAATCCGGCGGAAATATGGACTTTTTCATCAACGGTTAAGGAATCTTGCCGCGCCGAAAAAAACATTAATAAAAATGAAGTAAGGATAATAATTACCAAGCTAATCGTGATCCAATATTTCCTCAAAAAACCTCCATTTTTTATGTCATTGCGAGGAGTTTCAGCGACGAAGCAATCTATATCAACTCCCCGTATAAATCTTTAAACTTCAGGTTATTCTTAACAATCAATTCCAGCTTTTTGTGCCTTGAGCCACCTTTGATTTGTTTTTCTCTTGCTATCGCCGATACTGGGTCATCAAAAATCTCAAAATAAACCAATTTACTAACATTATACTTGCTGGTAAAACCCTTTGTCATTTTGTTTTTATGCTCGAATATTCTTTTTCGCAAATCATTTGTCACACCAACGTAAATTACAGTATTAGTATGGTTCATCATAAAATAAACATAATATTGTCTTTTGTTCATATCATAAAAGATTGCTTCGGCCGCCTTTGGCGGTCTCGCAATGACAGATTAAAACATCATTGACTAATTAAAATTTGTCATATCACCCAAATCATTCCCCAAATTACCCAAAAAATTATACTTAAATCATTCTTCCAGATAGAGGCTTCGATAAAACCATATAAAACAAGCGTCGACATTACTCCTAAAATGATCGGACTATATTTTGAATTGAGATTTTTTAAAGCTTGATGGAAAAAAATCACCAAAAGCCAGATAAAAGCTACAAGTCCCAAAATTCCCGTTTCCAGCCAAAACAATAAAAAGATATTGTGGGGCGTTAGAGCCATTGGGGTAATATATTCAGGAAAATTTGGACGATTTTGAGTCAATGCACCAAAAGCGTTTTGGAAATTACCCAAACCTACCCCTAAAAGAGGATGCTCTTTGGCTAGCTCAAGCGTTGTTTCCCAGATTTGCCAACGCAAATTGTTGGAAGTAGCAATTCGGCCGCCGTTTTCTGGTGAAACAGAAAAATCCGGCTGAAAATATGTCCAGCTAATATAAAGACTGGATAGAATCAAAATCGCAATAATAATTTTAGCGGAAATTCTTTGCCTAATCCAGCCCCAAAAATTGGAAAGTATGAATATCCCCGTCCCCCCGAGAATTGCTAAAAAACCGCCGCGACTACCGGAAAAGTAGATCGCGGCTAAACTAATGACTAATATCGGGCCGCATATCATTAATAATAAATATTTCCTGTGAGCTGTCAGCTGCAAGCCGTAAGCGATAAGCAAAACCGCAACCGGCGCTAAAAATAAAGCTACATAATTAGGTGAATAGCCAAAAATCCCAATCACCCGGCCGTCAGCGGTGGAATTGCCTAAAATTTTCAAAATAATCGTATGCAAAGCAACAAAGGTTCCGGAACCGATTAGACCCCAAAATAATTTCAGCAAATCCTCCTTTTTAATAAATTGCCAGATAAGCCAAAAAACCAAAAGCGGATCGATAAAAAAGCCTTTCAATAAACCAAGGGCGGCCAGTTTATCGGAGGCAATAATAGTCGATATTGCTAAAGCAATAATAAAAAGACTAATCGGAAGATATATTTTAAGAGGGATTTTATGAAATCCGGTTTTTTTTGCCTGCCATAGCCCAATTAAAAAAACAACATAAATTAAAACTTCTAAAGCTGTTGTCGGGATTCCCTCTATTGAAAAGCGGATTAAATAGGAAGGAAGCAAAAGTAAGATTAAGGAAATTAAATATGACATTTTATTAATTTCTAAATCCTAATTTCTAATTTCTAAACAAATCACAATGTTATAAATCCCAATTTTTAAAAGATATTTAAGATTTATAATTTGATATTTGTTTAGGATTTAGGATTTTGTGCTTCGGATTTGCAGTTCAAAATGATATTTTGAACTGCGATAAGCATTCCAATCAAAACCCAAATATGAATAATATATAATGTCGACATAAAATTATACTGGATTAAAATCCCGATCAAAGCCGCCAACAAGCCGATTAAAACTGATTTTAAAAATATATCGGTGGTATATCTTAAAGCCACCAGGCTGCGAACGATTAAGACGATCAACATTATAATAAAAGCGACCAAGCCAACCAGCCCGGTTTCCGCCAGAAGTTCAATATATTGATTATTTACAATATCCCAACCGGTTTTCGGGGCAACTGGCGGATAATTTTTCGCCCAAGGACCGTAATTGCCGATACCAATCCCCAACAAAGGACTTTGACTATAAGCCCGAAGAGCATTCCTAAAAGTCACCAGTCTTCCCTCAATCGATTCGCCCTCGGTAATATCCTTAAACTGGATGTGACCTAAAAATTCATTGGTCGCCCGATACTGACTACGGGCAAGAGCAAAAGCTACCCCATAGATAATCACTGCCGCCGCCACTGCTGCGATTAAAATATTTTTCCAAGTCAAAAGCCGCCTTAAAAAGAAAAAAAACAAAACTAAACAAGTGCCAACCAACCCTAAGTAGCCACCGCGGGAAACTGTCAAAATAAAGTTAACCATCAATAAAACCAGCAAAATCACCAACCACGAGCGCTTTATAGGCTCATTTTGGCGATTAACAAATAAAGCTAAACCAATACTTAAGGGAATTAATAAATAATTGGCTAAATATAATGGCTCCATCGAAAAAGCCTGGATTCTCGGGAAACCAAAAACCTTTGAAGTATAACCTTCTTTAAGCAAAGTAAGTGTTTGAGGAAGCCCGATAACATCGCCGCCAAACTGAAAAAGGCCAAAGAGACCAACGATTAAACTGCTTAGAAAAAGGACAAAAATCGTTTTTTGAAGATTTTCTCGGTTGTTGACAAAATTAACCGCCAAAATCGCCAATGCAATCGTAAAAAGAATAAAAGTCAAGACCACTACTGCCCGGGAAAGATTTTGAGCTTGTGTCAAAGACAAAAGCAAAGCGATAATAAATAAACTCAAGGGAATACTTAGGGCATTTGGCGAGATTTTATATTTTTTATAATTCGCAAGTATTGCCAAAATCCAAGCCAACAAAGTCAAAAAACCCAAAAAGGTATTGATTTTAAGATTTATTCCTGCCAGTTCAATTGAGGGCACTCGTTCGAAAGGCAGAAAAAAAACAATTAAAAACCAGCCAAGTTCGGGTTTGCGGAAGACCAAAAAGGCCAAAATTATTACCGCAAAAATTACCGGGATAAGCAAGGCAGAAAGATAGCCGGTTTTGGCAATTAGCATTCCAAAGACTACGGCAATTAAAACCGTTCCAATGCCAATAAAAAAATTAGCTAAAAGTTTCCCTTTCATTGGTTTGAGTATAACAGAG
>ERZ1292632.3977-Hain-H43-01um-R2-3977-length-10910-cov-4_pt1 | contig 10910 bp, 9 predicted proteins | sample MGYA00564407_ERZ1292632 | MGnify/ENA primary metagenome ERZ1292632 (study PRJEB36523, sample SAMEA6512637) | groundwater metagenome | collected 2019-01-08 | study: AquaDiva: Metagenomics assemblies of 32 groundwater samples
TCTATTAAAGATGAAGGTTTTTTTAAAAACCCGGCTTTAAAAGGAGCTTTTGATTTTGCCAAAAAAAACCAATCAGCAGTTAACTTGATTGGACTTTTAACCGAAGGGACAGTGCACTCATCCCTAGATCACCTCTTGGCTTTAATTCGGATGGGAGAACAGGAAGGAGTGGAAGTTAAGCTCCATCTTTTTTCGGACGGCAAAGATGCCACTCCTTTCCGGCTGGAAAAAGCGCTGGATAAAATTCCAAAAGAAAAATTATCGACTTTAGTGGGCCGTTATTACGCAATGGATAGGGAAAAAAACTGGAAACTCACCGAGAGGGCTTATGAAACGATGGTCTCGCCCGCTCGAGAAATCACAGAAGAGGTGAGTCCGATTATTCAGGAAACCTATCAAAAAAAATTAAATGAAGAATTTCTGCCGCCTTTAGCGCTCAAAAAAGATGGCCAAATTAAAGACGGAGAATCAATAATTTTCTTCAACTTTAGAGAAGATAGCATTCGGCAGATAAGCGAATCGTTTATTTTAAAAGATTTTGATAAATTCCCGACTCAAAAATTCCAGAATTTTTATATCGCCACCATGACTAAATATGAAGACCAATTTGATGTGCCGGTGGCGTTTCCACCGGAAGACATTAAATATCCCTTAGGTAGAATTTTGAGCGAGGCAGACAAAACCCAACTTCGAATTTCCGAGAGTTACAAGTACGCTCACGTAACTTATTTTTTTAACGGCTACATAGAACAACCTTTTCCAAAAGAATACCGGGTTTTTATTCCTTCAATTAAAGTGCCGCACGTTGATGAACACCCAGAGTTAAGGGCTGGAGAAATCACTGACCGCATAATTCAATCGCTTGAAGCCAGAGGTTTTGATTTTATTTTAGCCAACTATGCTAACCCAGACACTATTGGCCATACTGGTAATTACCAAGCGGCTTTGGAAGCGGTAAAAATTATCGACACTCAAATTGGGAGAGTGATTAAAACCGGGATTCAAACAGAGTCAACAATTATTATTACTTCAGACCATGGCAATGTGGAACAAATGATGAACCCTTTGACGGGCGAAGCAGAGACCCAACATGACCCCAACCCGGTGCCTTTTTATTTAGTGGCTAAAGAATTTAAAAATAAAAGGTTTATTAATTGGCAAAGCTTTAATTCGGAGACAATCGGAGTGCTCTCGGATGTGGCACCGACAATTTTGGAATTAATGGGTGTTAATAAGCCGGATGAGATGACCGGCAGAAGCCTTTTGAGAGAAATAATTTAAATAGTAGAATATTATAAAGATGCATTGGCTGATAAAAATAATCGTTGCGACCTTAGTGAATGCTGGGGTATTTACCTTAATGTCCCAATACTTGCCGAAATTCAGCTTGTCGGGCGGATTCGAGAAAACGGTTTTAGTAGCTTTAGTTTTTACCTTGCTTAACTTTATTTTGAAGCCGATTTTTAAGTTGATTTTAGGACCACTTATTATTTTGACTCTGGGTTTAGGTTTAATTTTAGTGAATATGCTACTCCTTTATATTCTTGACAGCTTAGCAAATAACCTTAATATTGATGGGGTTCTCACTATCTTTTACGCCGCTATTATTTTGGGAATTGCCAATTTCTTAATTCATTTATTTTTCAAAAAAAGAACGTGATAATTTCAATTATTCAAATCGTAGTCGCGGTCGTGTTGGTAGTTTTAATTTTACTCCAGGAACGTTCGGCTGGCCTTTCTGGCATTTTTGGCGGCGGAGAAGGAGGTTATTACCACGCGCGAAGGGGGCTTGAGAAAACTATTTTTCGAGGCACAATTTTCTTAGCGGTTGTTTTTGTTGGGTTAGCGATTTTTCAATTTTTGAATTAAGTTAAAGTTAGAATTGGTCAGCTCGCTTAAAAATGACATGAGCGATATTTAGTTTATATAAATTAAACATGCAAAAGTTTAAACAAATATATTCTTCTTTAACCCAAAGAGAGAAAAAAATACTGATCGGAGCGGGCGTGACGGCTTTAGTGACAATTTTAGGACTGGGAATTATGCTGGTTAAAAAATCGACGTGGGCGATGCCAGTGGCCGGCGGAGAATACATTGAAGGGGCTGTGGGGCAGCCAACTTTAATAAATCCTATTCTCGCAACTAGTGAAATTGACAAGAGTTTGGTGCGATTGATTTTCAGCCGCTTGGGAGATGTGGCCGATAAAATTGAGAGATTGGAAAACGAGGATTGGAAGGTGAGAATAAAAGAGGGGGTAAAATGGTCGGATGGCGAAAAACTTACGAGCGATGATATTATTTTTACTATTCAAAGAATCCAAGACCAAGATGCTCGTTCGCCGCTTTATTATAAATTTCAGGACGTTCTCATAAAACGGTTAAGTGAATTGGAGATTCAGATAAAGTCGGGGCAAGCCGCAACGACTTTTTTTAAAAACTTAGAAGATCTTTATATCTTGCCGAAGCATATCTTCGGAGACGTGCCGACTTTAAACTGGAGAATCTCGGATTATAATTTAAGCCCGATCGGAAGTGGAGTTTTTAAATTGATTAACTTTAAAAAGGGCCGAGATGGTTTTATCAGCGATTACCAGCTGGGAATCAATGAAAATTACAACAGTGAAGCTCTAATTGAAAATTTTACTTTTAAATTTTTTCGAGATCGAGAAGGATTAATTCAGGCCTTTAATCGAGGAGTGATTGACGGCTTTGGCGGCCTAGAACCGGAGGAGCTCGCCGAGATTAAACGTCCCAATCAAGAGATTAAATTTAAATCCCCCGGTTATTACGCAGTTTTTATAAATCAAAGCCGCAACGAAACCTTGGGAGAAAAAGCGATTAGAAAATCTTTGGAAGTATCGACTCCAAAACAAAAAATATTAACCGAGATATTGGCTGGCAGAGGCGAGATTCGCGTGAGTCCCCTGCCTTATAATTTTAATAACTTCAAGACTCCAATTTTGGAATCCGTCGGTGAGTCAAAAGCCAGCGATATCTTAGAACAGGCTGGCTGGTTTTTTCCAAAAGAAGATGAAAATCTTCAATCGGAGGTGAGATATAAAACTTTTGGTAAAGAAAGGCGACCTCTCGTTATCAGTTTAACCGTGCCGGAGATTCCGTTTTTAACGAAAGCCGCCGAGATTTTAAAAACGGCTTGGGAGAAAGAAGGATTTAAAATTGAACTCATGAGCAAACCAATAGATTTATTAAGCAAAGAAATTACCAAAAATAGAGATTACGAAATGTTGCTTTATGGGAATGAGCTAAACAAAGATTGGGATTTATTTTATTTCTGGCATTCTTCGCAAAAATTCGATCCGGGAATAAACTTAGCTTTGTATCAAAACGCAAAGGTGGATTCTCTAATAGAAAATCTTCAGGAAGAATCAGATCAGGAAAAACGGAAGGGGGATTTAAGAGAGGTAGCGACTTTAATTAAAGAAGATTACCCGGCTATTTTTCTTTTTTCCCAAGATTATATCTATATCTCTCAAAATGAGCTGAAAGGAGTTTTAAGCAACGCGATTGAAGAACCAGCTGATCGCTTCTTGGGAGTAAAGGACTGGTACCTAAAAACCGTTCGAGTTTTGAAATAAATAATAGGTGTCAGGTGATAGAGATCGGAAAATAAAACAATTACAGGTTTTGTAAGTAATTTTCTTCCTAGCCAAAAGGCCTAAGTCATAAAATTACTTACAAAACCCTTATAGAGAATTGGGTTTCTAACAGCGTCAAAAAAGGTTGAAAAAAAACTAGAGGTAGGATAGATTTAAACTGATGAAAAACACCAATACAGAAAAATATAGAATAATTTTGGAGCAGGAGAAAGAAAAACTAGAGAAAGAAATAGCCGAGGATGAAAAAGGAGTTGATTTTGGCAGCGACATAGAAGGCGGAGATGAAGAATCGGATGAAGTTGAAGAAAGAGGAAACAGGATAGCGGTAGCCAATGAACTTAAAAAACGGCTACAAGAAATTGAGGGGGCACTGAAGCGAATAAAAAGTGGAAGTTATGGGAAGTGTCTTAATTGCGAGGGAGAAATTTCGGAAAATATCTTAGATTTAATTCCGGAATCAGAGCTTTGCCAAGAGTGTAAACTTAAAACAAGTAAATAAGAGAGGAGGAAATGCTTAAAAATCTAGCGAGGATTTATTCAGCTGAATTAGAAGGCATTAACGCAAGATTGATTGAAATTGAGGTCGACTTAAATGTCGGCCTTCATGCTTTTAATATAGTGGGCTTAGCAGACAAGGCCTTAAATGAAGCTAAGGAGCGAGTTAATTCAGCTCTAAAAAACACGGGGGTTAAGCCGCCAAACAGAGAAAATAGGAAAATCACGGTGAATTTGGCGCCGGCGGACGTGAAGAAAGCCGGCTCCCAGTATGATTTAGCGATTGCGCTCGGATATCTGCTCTCAACCGGACAAATGAAAGGATTTGAAACAAAAGATAAAATTTTCTTGGGTGAATTAGCGCTCGACGGCCGGCTGCGGCCAATAGCCGGAGCTCTTAATATTGCTCAGATGGCTAAGGAAAAAAAATGCCACTATGTTTTTTTGCCAGCAGAAAACGCCAACGAAGCGGCGGTGGTTTCAGGAATAAAAATTATTCCGCTCAATAATTTATCAGAGGCAATTGAATTTTTAGAAGAAAAAAGAAAGATCGAGCCGGCAATTTTTAATCCAGAGGCAAAAACCGAGTATTTAGGAACTGATTTTTCGGAAATTAAATCCCAAGAAAACGCGAAGCGAGCCATTACGTTGGCGGCAGCTGGTGGGCATAACTTGCTGATGATTGGGCCGCCGGGCGTGGGCAAGAGCTTGCTGGCTCAAGCGATGGTGGGTATTTTACCAGAGTTAACCCATGAGGAAGCCATTGAGGTGACAAAAATTTACAGCGCGGCGGGACTTAATCCCGGAGGGTTAATTAAGGCCCGCCCCTTTCGAACGCCTCATCAGACCGCATCACTCATCGCGGTGGTTGGCGGCGGAACCTATCCTAGGCCAGGAGAAATAAGCTTGGCTCATCGAGGCGTGCTTTTTTTAGACGAGCTGCCGGAGTTTCCGAAAAATATCTTGGAGGCGTTGCGCGGACCAATGGAGTCGGGCCGAGTGCAAATTTCTCGCGCCAAAAACAGTTTGGAATTCCCGGCTAAGTTTTCTCTCGTGGCCGCGATGAACCCTTGTCCTTGCGGATTTTACGGCGATGAAGAAAAAGAATGTCGGTGCACAGCTTACGAAGTGATTCGTTATCAAAAAAAGATTTCTGGGCCGCTACTCGACCGGATTGATTTACAAATTAAAGTGCCAAGAATAAAAATTCTGGAATTACGAGAGAAGAGAAATTTAAAACCAACAAGCCCGGAAATCAAAACCAAAATCCAGAATGCGAGAGAGATTCAAAAAGAAAGATTTCAAAAACTTAAAATTAAGAACAACGGCGAGATGAGCGCTAAACAAACCGAAGAGATGATAAATTTTGAGACCGGCGCGGAAAAGTTTTTAAAAAGCTTGGATGAAACGCGGCTTTCGCCTCGAGGATATTTCCGGTTGTTAAAAGTAGCCAGAACCATCGCGGATTTAAGCGGAGAGGAAAAAGTTTCAGAGAATCATTTGGCGGAGGCATTTAGTTATCGGCTGAGGGAGGAAGTGTGAATTGACTCATGACTGATAACTTATGACTGGCGACAAATTTTTTGATTTAAATTTATTCTAATTCAATTAATAGAAAAGGCCGCCGAAATTAATTTCGGCGGCGAGGAGACTGGTTTTGTGCTTTTAAGTCTTGACGAAGGTAGCGGCTTTAATTTTCTCACCAGAATTATAGAGACGCTCGGCGATGATTTCGGAATGTTCATCTTCCATGTGTTTAATCTGAGCTGGCAGATCAGAGGCGGAGAGCTCAAGATTACAGCCGGGACATTTGATGATTTCGCCGGTCTCTCTTTTTTTCTCAAGCTCCGCCTCTCTTTTTTCCTCGTCGGCTTTGAGCTTACGCCACTTTGTGAGTGTGGTGCCGAGGAGTTCATAACTGTGGCGGCCATCGTCGACGACGCCACCTGAAGTTTGTATATACACTTGATCACAAAATTCGCAGCCATCTAAGCTACCGAGACCACCGCAACTGCCAGCTTTGAGGTGAATTGTCAGTTGGCCACAGGACGGACAATTAAACATTTAAGTTCTCCTTGATTGAATTGTACTGATTTTAAATTAACACCGTAAAGGCATAAAAGTAAAGAGTTTTCTAGAGCGCGTCGCGCCAACAGCTTCTAGAAAAACGCCTGGGCTCAAGACCGGATTGTTGATAAAGATAGGAGGCAAAAGCGGTGTTGCCTTCTTCAGTGTAAATATCAAGACCAGTGTTTTGAATGGCATTGCGGTGAATAACTTCGTTGATTTGATAGAGACCGACATCATAGCGATTTATCCGACCGCGAATAACTCGGCCGGACTCATCAAACTGACGTCCACCGGACTCACAGGCGGCAATAACCTGAAAAATAGGCGGCAAATTACTTTTAAAAGTACGGGGAGAAAAAGATACCTTGCCTAGTTCAACTAAAAAAGCAACGTTATTGCTGACTCTATTGGTGGCGACGCCGATTATAAAAAGGATGAGTAGAATAAATACGCCTGCGAGGAGCAGCAATTTCCTGGTGGCGAGACAATCAAAACCTTGGGATTTAATTTCGTTTAACCAATTTCTTACAAACGGATAGGAAATTATTTTCTCTTTTAGTAATCTCATTTTTCTTATAATAACAAATTTTAATTTGGGAATGCTTAAAGATCAAAAACCACCGCTTTAGTAGGTGGTTTTTGATTATAACTGGCTCTTCCATATTACTAGTAATAATAGGTAGATGGTTCAGCCGGGGTAGGAGATGACGAATTGTCACCTGGCAAATCAGGAGAAATCATCAGTGGAGTTGGGGGGGAGTTTTCGGGGATTAGTTTTGGTTTTTCTTTTCGGATGGCCGCGAGAACAAAATAAAGAATAACCATCAATAAAATCAAAAATAGAAAAACTGGGCGCTTAAGCAGCCAATCGCCTAAATTTCCGAAAACATCAATCAATGCGGCCAGAAGACCTCTGTTTAAATTATCGTTAGGTCCTAAAGTAATGGAAGTGGTTGGGGTTTGGATTTTGGTTTCCACGGATTCAACTAGTGGTTCTGGCATAGAAGGCGAAATTTCTTCGACTGGTTCGGGAGGGGTGTTAGCAACAACTGGAGCAGCGACATTCCAAAGTGAAGCGGTAACTAATAAAGAAAAATTTTGACTGACTAGATTTATCCCGTCTGAGAGATTAACAACAACTTCGTAAGGATCGGGACTGATTTGGACTAGACCGGGAATCCAGAAAATGAATCCAGTGGAACTTACTATCTTCATACCCGAGGGGGCATTGCTTAAGCTATAAGTTAAGCGATCGCCATCAGGATCGAAGGCCTCAGCATCATAGATATAAAGCCAATCGGCTGGAGTTGAAGTGGCTGGATAGAAATTCAGAAACTCCGGCGGAAGATTAGCAATTCCAGCTGTTGAAGAAGTTGAGGGTTCGGCTGGATTCGACCGACCGGGAACCAAAATCAGGGCGCCGCCGCCGGGGGGAGGAGGATTTACTGGAGGAGGATTGTTATTATCAGGGGGAATAGGACAGCTCGGCAGATAGCTTGCTTCTGGGCGGTAAATATAGAAAAGAAGCGCGACAACATCGCTGATATCAACTACCCCACTATCATCCAAATCATAATCGATATTTGATTCAAGACGACCGCCATTAAAAATATAATCCATTAAAACCTTAGGATCATTGCGATCGAGAACACCATCTCGATTCAAATCAGCGCAAAGATTGTAAGCGGCTTTGTTTTCGGGTTCGATAATTTCTATCCCGATATCCAACGAACTAGTGGAAAAGCTATCCGAAGCGGAAAAGGAAGCGATAAAATTACCCGGGTAAACCGGAAGCCAACTGACAAGGTTAGTGGTGGTGGAATAAACAGCTCCTTCGGGCAGATTAGTTTTAATTGAAATAAAATCTCCGTCAGGATCGCTAATCACAACTGAAAATTCAAACATTGAACCAACAGTACTCGAAACAAAAGCCGGAGCTTCAATCACAGGAAGCAGGTTTTCTTGACCCGAATCAACTTCTAAATCAGGCAGGTCATCAATATCTATAATCTCAGGGTTGGAATTAGAAATGAATGACGCAACCTCAATAATTTCTTGATCGCTTTGAACTTCGCCATTATTTAGAGCATCAATCAGAGATAACCCTAAATCAGGAGAGGTAGGGCTTTCTGGTAAGATCTCTGGAGGCAGGGATTCATTTTGAAGAGCTAAAAGAGTAGGGGCGCTAAATGGCATATCTTGGGTAGCGGGTTCAACAATCAGAATTTCGTCTTCAGCCATTACTGCTTTGAAAGATAGGATTACTAAGAACAACGAGAGGGCCAGAATAAAGGTTTTTTTCATAATTATCAGTTTAGAACGACCTTTAATTGCCCCGCGCCAAAGAAAGGCGCGTGGGCGAGCTACTCTTTTTAGTTTTCAAGGAGCCAAAGGGAAATGATTTTGTAAATTATCAAAGAGCTGGTAAAGACGCTATATTTTAGAATTAAGATCGACTTAGGTCAATTCTCTATAAAACAGTTTACTTTATAATCAAGATTCGGTTAAAATGCTAAAAATCAACCTTCGCTCTTTTATAAAGGGGTGGGGAGTTAAAAAATCAAACCTTATGGCAGATCAGGATAGTGGGATAAAAAATTTAGGATTAAACCCAGAACAGCTTAAAGCGGCCACAGCTCCGGGATATCCCCTTTTAATTGTGGCTGGGGCAGGAACCGGCAAAACTAAAACCTTAATGGCTAGAATTGTTTATCTGATGAAAAACGGCGTACCGCCTTCAAAAATCTGCGCCTTAACTTTCACCAACAAAGCCGCCGAAGAAATGCTAGCGCGAGTAACAAAAAGCTTATCGCAAAGCGCAAATCGCCAGGCGCCATTTATAGGAACGTTTCATTCGCTCGGCGCCAGAATTTTGCGAGAAGTTGCCATTTTTTGCGACCGCAAACCAAATTTCGCGATTTTCGATGACAATGATTCTTTTCAATTATTTAAAAAAATAGCTAAGCGCTCAGAAGATAAAATAAAAATGAAGCCGGGAGATTTGATGAGCGAAGTATCGATGATTAAAAATGAAATCTCGCTACAAGACAAAAAATCAAACTTTCAAAATGAAATTATAGAAAAAGCTTTAAGCGAATATGAGATTGAGCTTAAAAAAAATAATGCTTTTGATTTTGATGATTTAATTCAAAAGGTGGTTTTAGTGTTTAAACAAAAACCGGAGGTACTTAAGAGATATCAAAAAAGATTTTCTCATTTTTTGGTTGATGAATATCAAGATATCAACGGTGCGCAAAATGAAATGGTTAAATTGCTCTCAACCCAAAATCAAAATTTAAGCGTGGTGGGCGATCACAACCAAACAATCTACAGCTGGCGAGGATCTAAAATAGATATTTTTTTAAATTTCGCTCAGGACTGGTCAAGAAGCCAGACGGTTTTTTTGGGTGAAAATTATCGCTCCACTCAAAATATAATTCAGGCGGCTTCATCATTAATTAAAAATAATTTTCAGAAACCAAAAGGATTGGAAGATAAAACTCTTTGGACCAACAATTCAAAAGGAGAGAAAATAATCCTTAAAGAAACCGGCGGAGAAATTGATGAAGCGGAGTGGATTGTGGAACAGGTGATAGGTGATAGATTAAAGGTTAAAGATAAAAATGAATCAACTGCGGTTCTTTATCGGACCAACGCGCAGTCGCGGCCGATTGAGCAAGCGCTCATAGAAAGTAATCTGCCTTATCAAATTTTCGGCGGACTCAAATTCTACGAACGCCGAGAGGTAAAAGATGTGCTCGCGGCTTTAAGATACATTTCTAATAGAGATGATGAGCTAAGCCGGGAGCGATTGTCGAAATTCCTGAAAAAGGCAGGTTTTTCAAGGTTCGTTCGCGAAATTGGCGATTTTAAAGAGGCAGAGCCAGCAGCAATAATCAAGAAATTTATCGATAAAATGGATTATTTTGGTTATCTCGACAAGAATTTTGAAAATCCCGAAGATCGGAAAGAAAACATATTGGAACTTTTAAATTTTGCCGAAAATTTTAAGAGTGTGGAAGATTTTTTGGAACGAGCGAGTTTATTGCAAGCGACGGACAATGTCACAAATAGCAAATCGCCCTTCGGCATTACTCGGGACAGGCAAATAGCAAAGAGCAAGGCGACGGTGAATTTGATGACGATTCATCTGGCGAAGGGACTAGAGTTTGATAATGTTTTTGTCGCGGGCATAAATGAAGGCGTACTCCCCCACCACCGTTCATTTCAAACTCAAAATGCCATCGAAGAAGAGAGGCGGCTTTTATATGTGGCAATGACCCGAGCGCGAAAAAAATTGTTTTTATCTTTTTACGATATCCCGTCGAGATTTTTAAGCGAGCTATCAGAAGAAGCGATGAAATTCGAAGTGGCTTCAAACTTGAGAGATGAGGAGAGATACATTACTTTGGATTAGGTGTTAGGTTATAGGTTATAGAGATGCAATAGAAATACATTTGAGATACGGTGGAGATAAAAACTAAAAATAGAATTTAGAAAATCTAATCAATGGGGAAAAAATTGGGACAATATTTTTTAAAAAGCAATGAGGCCATTAAAAAAATTGTGGCGGCTTTGGAGTTAAAGACCGGAGAAACAGTGATTGAAATAGGAGCGGGGCATGGAGAGTTGACGGAGGAATTAGGTGTTAGGTGTCCCTCCGTCGCTAAAGCTGTGGCGGGCAGGCAGGTGTTAGGTGTTAAGATTATTGCGATTGAAAGGGATGAA
>ERZ1292632.1376-Hain-H43-01um-R2-1376-length-23877-cov-10_pt1 | contig 10907 bp, 15 predicted proteins | sample MGYA00564407_ERZ1292632 | MGnify/ENA primary metagenome ERZ1292632 (study PRJEB36523, sample SAMEA6512637) | groundwater metagenome | collected 2019-01-08 | study: AquaDiva: Metagenomics assemblies of 32 groundwater samples
CTGCGGGCGCTGCACTACTCGCCGCAATCCCCAAGCCCAACAGCATTGCAGCCGCCCCAGCTTTGAGGCTCCGCGCAAGCCGTCCAGAGACTTGGCCGAACCAGTGCCGCACAGCGGCCAGTCGGGAGGTGGGCGACTTGTCGCGCACGTCCATTGCTTCGTCGGCGTGTACATGCGCATCGGGGTCGTCGGCCGCGTTCTGCAACCATGTCTCCAGGTTGTCGTATCGCTTCTCTTCCGGCAGCTGCTGGTACACCTGTCGTGCTTTGTGCACCGCCAGCTCCGGCGTGTGTCCGTGTGACGCGTGATAGTTTGCCACCGCACGCAGGGCTTTGACGCCCTCCTCGGGGGCTGTGTCGTCGCCTTTGAGCACCTCTTGCGCTTGCTGCGTCAGGGCGTCGTCGATGCCTTGCGTGTTGCCGCTGGCTGCGTGCTGGAGCGCGGTGACAACCGCTTTGTTGCCTGCCTTGCGGTGATGCTCAATCTCTGCAGTGCTCGGTGTCGTTCGCCCCTCGCGGGACAAGCCCTTGATACGTTGCCGCTCCGCCGCGAACTCCTGCGCTGTTCCGTCCCACGGGGCTGTCGGTACAGGCACGCCTGCCGTTTTCATAGACTGCCGCAACGTCGCCATGCGGCGATCGGCTGACGCGGCACTGGGGGCGTCGACGGTCTTGTCCCTCAGTGCTTTCTCCCGTAAGTGCAGCTGATAGTCCAGCGCCATCTGCGCTTTGAGCGCCTCTGCATGCGCAGGTGTCGCACCTTTCAAGTCGATAGCGCCACCTTGGTCCACACGTCCAAACGCGCCGTACTGGCTCTGCTCCAGCATCCGCCAGACGCTATCGCGCTGCTGCTTACGCCACTTGGCCACCGACAAAGGCAGCCCGGACGCCATCTCCGTCTTCTCGCCTGGAACACTCGTGGGTTCCCCGCGCAGCCTAGAGGATGTCGGGCGTGCGGAAGCGCCCCCTACCGGCTGCCCCACATCACCCCCTGTCGGAGGGACTTCTTTTGGCTTCTGTGAGCCTTCCGAGGCAAGGGCGGGTGTGCTCTCCACTGACGTATCCCCTAACAAGTGCTCCAAGTCTCTTTGCGTCGCCTCCCGCATAGACGAGGAAAAAGCCGCCTTTATGCGCTGCCCTTCTTTCTTCCACGCCTCTCTTAGTTCGTGGTGCTCTATGCGTTTGTCGTCGTATTCTTTCTGTGCAACATTGTACTTACGCAAAGCATCGGGGTCCTTTGCTTGCTGCGTCTTGGTTGGCGCCTTGGGTCGCTGGAAGTCCGGCTCTTTGGTCGCGTGATCCTTCAACCAGGATTCTTCTTCTTCCTTGAACAAACGACGCACCGTGCCCGCGGACACAGGCCCTTCGGAGAAGTCGTAGTGTTGCCGCAATGCAGCAATAAGAGACCGCGCTGCAAAAGCGTGCGGTTCATCCCCTCGGTCTCCTCCAGAAGCCCACCGTTTGGCCTCTTCGCGCAACGCGTCTTGGCGCGGACGCGTCCTTTCTTGCAGTTCTTGCTCCGTTTTCCGCCCTTGCGCGACGTACCCTTCAACTTCTTGTAAGGCATCACCTGCGGCAGTTGGCGCCTCCCGTCCGTGCAGAATGTCCAGCGCCGTCCATAAGTTCCGCGGCCCCGTGGACTGCCACTGCTCGATTTCGTCGTCCGTCAGCCCGATCTGCTTTCCGGCCGCTTCGGCGGCGGCGTGCAGCGCGCTCACGTCCGGCTGCGCCTGCTGGTCGGCGTGGGCGTCCATGACGCTCTGTAGATGTGCGCGCACTGCCTGCTGGTGCGTTTCAATGACCGACTGCAGCTCAGGGTGCGCTGTCAACAAGCGGTCGTAGTTGTCGACATCTGCTTGGTCCTGCGTGTGCACCTTCAACCAGAAGGCGTCGTCGCTCAAATCCGACGGCTGCTTCAGATGCGCCTGCGCCAGTGCAGCCAAAGACTGATCGTGCGCGACCTCCGCGGCCGCGTAGTACCGCTGCACGGCGGCTTGCCGTACGGGATCGGTACTGTTGGCGTGCGCCTGCAAATCTTCGTCGGGCATCCCGAGGTACATGTCGCCACCGCGGACCAGCTCGTGTACATCTTCAGGATCGTGCGTTGGCGCTGGCGGAGGCACCGCCGAAGGCTCCACCGCCTTCGGCGGTGGGGGCTCGGGGAGCACTTCCGGCGCATCCGCCGCCACCTGCAGCGCCATGTGCGCCATCTGGCGCAACGACGCCTCGCGCGCGCTGGGGGTCTTGCCAAGATGCTCGGCCGACAGCGCCGTCGCATACTTCGTCAACTCGTTGTTGAACTGCTTCTCTGACCAGTCGTTGTCTTGCTTGTCAGCCAACAACTCCAGCACGCGGTCGACGCCGGAGGCCGCCATCTGCGGGTCTGTCGCTAGCTGACGCAAACGCACGGGGTGTATATCTGTGGTTAAAGCAGACCGGTGGCGCACTGTAGTAGCCGGCGGCGCTGGTGGTTCTGCGGGTGCTGCCGTAGCCGGCGGCGCTGGCGGTTCTGCGGCCGCGGGTGCTGCAGCCGACCCCGCTGTAACAGGCTCCCCGTTGTGCCATGACAACACCGCCGACTGGATCCACGACCGCAACTTCTGGCCCTCCTCGGCGCCTTCTTTCTTCTCAAACGCGTTGAGAATACGACCGACACGGTCTTCGATGTGCTCTGCTCCAGGAGCGTTCACGAAGTGCGCAATGGCGGAGTCCAGCAGCGTTCTACGAATTTTGCCGGGAGGGAACGTCGCAGCCAGTTGCCGCAAAGACGCCAAGCGCTCCGTCGAGAACGTGCCGGGCGCATCCAGCTTTCCGAACAGGCGTGGTTGCTCTGGTTCCGGCTCTGGTGCTGGAGCGGTCCGCCTATTCGCAAACCCCTGCAGCGCCCCCGCAGCGCGCTCGAACTTGCCCGCATCTATGTGCCGCTGCCACAGCGCACGCTCGCCCGTGGTCAACGGCTCTTGTGCGAAGTGTTTGTCAAAGCCGTCGAGTGCTACGACCGCCTCATCGAACGTCTTGATCGTCGGAGAGGTCCACGGAGGGTGTATTTTTCTATCCGGTTGTGTTTCTTGTGTTTTTAGCGGCGCGGGCGCCGTATGGTTGGGTAGCAGTGCCGCCGGATCGTCCTGCGCCAACGCCTGCATAGCGTTGCGCACGTTCGACGCAATGACCTCTTGACGTCGCTCGGGGTTTGGGTAGCCGGCCGCGTACTGCTGACTCAGCTGGCTGTGCAGCACCCCTAGCTGGTGCGCACCGCTGAAATAATTCATTAGAGGTACGAGTATACGGTCCGCGTTTGCGATTCGTACGCTGTCTCTGCTTTGTACGGCCGCGATCCGCCACTGCGCGAGCCTGTCGTACTTGGCCTTGTGTTCAGCCTTGAACGCAGTCGACTGCTCCGCGACGTCATCTGCGTCTCTGTCAAAGGTCTCCGGCAGGCCGGCAGCCGTTAGCCACGCGTGCGGGTCGGCTGCGCCACGCTTTGGCGGTGTCGTCGGCGCGGGTGCGGGCGCTGCATCTTCCGCGGGTTTCTTCGGGGCATCCGCTGCAGGCAATGCCGGCAGTGTCGGCAACACATGTGGCTTCCAGTCCGCCCCGAGCGCGTTCTTGAGCTTGGTGGGACTAGTGCCGAAGTGCTCGTGGTGGATGTCTGGCGGCGGTCGAATACCTTCGCGTTGGGCGTTTGCTTTGTGGTGCTCTACATACTGGTGCAGCGCTGTGTACGCCTCTTGTACCGCCAGCCGAGCGTTCGCGGCGCGTTGCACGCTGAATGGGTTGCTCTGTTTCATCTGCCGGTTGGCAAGCTGGTACTCCTCCAAAGCGCTCTGCACCTTGCGGTTGTGTTGTCGACGGCGCTCGCTGAACGTCGGCGCGGCCGTAGGTCCTTGACGAGGGCCTGCGGGCGCGCCGCCCTTGTTCTTGGTGGGCGGTGGCGCTACAGGCGCAACGGGCAGCGGCTCCGCCGCTGCCTCGGGTGTAGCAATGCGTACTGCTCCCGGTGTCCGCGGCGTCAACACGCTGCGCACCTTGGTTGGCTCCGCAGGCGTTTGCAGCGGCGGTGCGACCAATCCCGGATCGACAGGCATCGCTTCCCCGGCGCGCAAGCTCTCGACGTCCGGTGCCTTGATGCGCGGGCCCGCAGGCGCCGGCCCGCCCGCCTGACCTTGTGCCAGCTGCCCGGGCGTCAACGTGCCCGAAGACCGAAACGGAATGCCTCCGTGCACCGCCCGGTGCGCCTTCAGCCGGGTGTCGTGCCACTTGAGCGCCTCTACAATCTCCCGGTCGTGCACGATGGGTCGATCGGGCTGTCGCTGGTGTGCAAGGTGCTCTGCGTGCCGCACCACAATGTCGAGGTGTCTCGACACGTCCCGGCCGTCGTTCATCTGCGCCACGGACCCGAGCAGGACCGCTTTGGCGTCTGGCGTCCATCCCGGCCGCAAAATCACGCTGGCGACGAATGTCTTGGCCTCCGACGGCTCAAGCCCCCGACGTGTCGGGCGGCCCTTGCTGTCCACCGTGTCGACGATTTCGCCGCGCGACGCAGAACTGAGTTGCGCCTGCACCAACTTGGATTTGAGGTGGTGGTACACCCGGCGGATGCGTTGGTTGATGAACTCCGGCTTCTCGTTCGCCGCGGGCGTCTGCAGCGACTGCCGTGGCACGCCCTTGTACACCAAGGCCGCCGCCCGCTGACCCTCAGCGACCACGTCCTTGACGTAGTCTTTGCCGAAGATCTCGTGCATCAGCCCATGAAACTTCTCAGGGCTGAGCTTCTTGGTCTCCTTGGTTTTCAGGTCCTGGACGGTGACGCCTTCCTCGTCGGCGCCGAGGATGCGCATCTGCAGGCCGCCCTTCTGGGCCAGGCCGTACATGGGCGCCCGCACGTCGACGTAGCGCATCGGCCCTTTGCCGTCGACCGTAAAGCCCGTAGGCCCTGTCGTACCAGTAACCGTAACCGTACGCCCACCGCGGCGCTCATCCCCGCCTTCGGTGCCGTAGTAGTACCGAACGTAACCGTTGACCGGCCGCTTGCTGGTGTAGAGGTGCTCGGGCCAGGAAGCGCCCTTCTTCTGGTGCTTGACGACCGGCTGCCAGTCAAAGATCGCCGCCACCGCAGCCGGCGGTAAATACCAGGACCGGTGCTGGTAGCTGCCGTCCGCTGCCATTAGTCGTGCGCGACTTTCTTCGCGGCCAGTAGGCGCGCTAGACCGCGGGCCTGTTGCTCGTTCTTGGGGCTGACCTTCTTACTCTTGCCCTTGAAGCGCACGTTGTAGGTCTGTCCAACAGCTAACGAACTTTTGGTCGTCGACGATCCCTGCTTGTGTATCTGCCCCGCGGGGTTACCAGTGCTGCCTGCCGTTGGCTTGTTGTCCAGGCGCTGCCCTGTCGTTGAGTGCCCGTACTCGTAGACCGGCTTGCCGCTCTTGGACGTGTGTTTGCCGCTGTACTTGTGCGACACCGTGGAACTCACGGCCTTCTTCAAGACGTCCGTAGCATCCGCCATGAGCGCTTCGTAGCGCCCACGGGCAGTCTCCTCGTATGGACGAGGCGTGTAATTACCGTGCTCCTCGACCTTCTTGTAGTCCGCGGCTTCTTGTGCCTTCAGTGCATCCCGCAGCCCGACGTCAATTCCGACGGCTGCGGCATCTGCCCGACTGGCCCACCACTCAAGGTCGCCGTCGAGGTCCTCGCCGAACAAGCGCTCGGCCTCCTCGATGTCTAGCACCCCGTCGGCAAGCAAGATCGCTGCGAGTTGCTGTACATCAAGTTCTTCTTCCACGGGTGGCGAGGACAGCGGCACCAAGTGCAGGAGGATGTCGGACGGCTGCATTGCACTACCCCCACGCGTAGTGGCGCCCCGTGGCAGACAGGGTTGCTACTGGCGTGGCCGCGCCCCCCAAGCCCACGTACGTGACACGAATTTGCTGGAAGTGGAACTGCTCGCCAATGTGCACGATGTCTGCCAGCGCTTTGCCTGTGGCCACCGACCGCCAGATGTCATCCAGGCACAAGACCTCGACGCCATACGTGCCGCCGTCCAGACCTTTGCACGTCAACTGGTACTGCCCGAAGTCGACATCCAGCGCGTACCCGAAGGAATCGCGCGAGAACACGATAGGGCCTGCGCCAGCAATGGACTTTCGTTTGGGTTGGGGACCTTGCATTTGGACACCTCGCGGCGTGCAGGATACCCGACCGACGCTACTTGGACAACTCCGCGATGCGCGCGTTTAGTGCCGCCACCGCTGCCGTGTCCAATGCTTCCCGGATGCGCGCGGACCGCCGCGTCGACGCGGGCAAAAGCACACCGTCTTTGCGCAGCCGTCGTGCGTAATTGCCTACGGTCTGCACAGAAGTTCCGCCCAAGGCCTTCGCTACTGCGCCCTTGTCGCCTCCGTGCTGGAACCATGTATCGACGAACTCTTGCGGCGATGCTTTGATCCCTACGCGAACCTTTCGCTCTTTTTGTTCACTCACAGTAAAGCTCCTGCGGGCGCCTGCCCGACAACATCACTATACCGTGTATTCTGTTGCTATTGCAAGCCGTCAGCTACTCAGATCGTTCGTCCCTAACGATCATCCCCGGCGCCTGGATCGGCCGCGACTCGGCCCAGGCCAACACCCGTTTACCGACCTCGACCGCGACGGTGATGGCGACGTTGTATGGCGGGGGCAGGATGCTCGCGACAGCCTTTGCGGCGACGGCGCTCAAGTCAGCGGGCGACAGGCCCGCGTTGCGGGGGTCAGCGGCAGCGCGAAGGGCAGCTTGGACCGCTGGCGCAACGTCCTGGGCAGGTAGGTGCGCCATGAGCGCGTGGGCCAGGTCTGCACCTAGCTGGGCGGTGTCAGCGGGCATTGTCGGCCTCCGCGAGTGCGCGCAGGCCTGACGGCGCAAGCGGCGCCTCGAATGTGGTCCGCTTGCCGGCGTCCAGTAGCCGCTGCATGGCGGCGGCGATGGCGCGCAGTCGCGCAGCGTCACCGGGTAGCGCGGGCGCGCCGGGGATGTGCAGCGCCGCGGCGGCGAGGTCCAGTGCGCGCTGGGACGGCACGGTGGCTTCCGGCGGGGCGTAGATCACCGTCGTGCTGTTGACGATGGCGCGCTGGGGTGGCTCGGTCACGGAACCACCTCCAGCACCACGCACCGCTGTCCGCACTGCACGCAGGCATAGCCGTCACGTTCACATTGCAAGGTGCGGTGTTCGCAGGGCGCGAGGATTGACGCGAAGCCAGTACAGGCGCAAAGCGTCACCGTGCACGCGTCCATGCAGCCCTCGTCACCGGGGATCTCGTGGTCAGCGTCGCTGTGCCCGCAGCGGTGGCAGAAGATCACGGCGACACCTCTACCCGCTGCTCGCCGTCGCACCACAGGCCGGTGGGCGATACGTCCACCGCGGCGCACACCCAGGTGCGCGTCCACGCCGGGTCCGCGCAAGACACCAGCACGGTCGCGGCTGGGCGGGGCTTGCCCTCGGGGTGCCGGGTCAGCGCCACGTCCACGGGCACCTGGCAGCGCGGGGCCGCGCAGGCGGTCAGTCCAGCCAGGACCACAGCAGCGCCAGCGCAGCGCCACAGGCGACGCCCAGCGCGAAGGCGAGCGACACCACGACGACGGCGAGCATTGGTCATCTACACACCCACAGCGCGACGGCCAGCGCCAGCGCGCCAAAGCCACAGACCACCAGCACCGAGTCGTCCAGGCAGGCCAAAGCGACGCGCTCCAACCAGCGCAGGCCGGTCACGCCTTGCCTCGCTTGGTGTTTGGCAGCGGCTTGGGCGACGGCGGATCGAACACCCGCGACACCTCGCTGGGGACCGCCGTAAAGGCGTTGCTCGACTCGGGATCAACGGCCACAATGCCGCGTGCCTGGGCGGCAAGGGCGAGGCTATTGAGATGCTTGCGTTTTCTCTCAACAAGGGCTTCCAAAGTCAAGTGCTCGTGTCGCAGCGCGTCGTGGTTGGCCTCAACCGTGTCGATGCGCGTGGTCAGCGCGTCTACCGCGCGCTCAACCTTGCTGATCTGGCTGGTCAGCTCGTCGCGAACTTCATGGATAACGGCGGAGATTGTCACCAATTTTCCGTCAAGCGCGGCAAAGCTGGCAGCCAAGTCGGCCCTGTCCTTGGCTCTCTCGTCGGCTGCAGCTTTGACGCGCTGAACTTCAACCGAGGCGGCGGCTCGCACCCGCTGCACCTCAATCGAGGCGGCGGCGCGTTCGGCTGTCAGCGCGGCGGCGGCGGCGGCAATCGCGGCGTCGTGCTGCTTGTCGCGGTCTGCCTGGAGCCGATCACGCTCCTTGCTGCGCTCCGTCCAAATCCAGGCAAATACGGCAGTTAGCGCCGTGACAATGCCGCCAATTATTCCGAGCACCGTTTTGGCGTCGTCGCTCACAGCGTCCTGCTTTGGCGCACATGTGACCCAGAGTGCGCCTGGTGTAGTAGTACTCATTTACCGCCAGGCCAACGCAGGCGACACCCTGAAGATGCGGCTGTGCGAGATTTTGGAGGACTTGGCGCTCATTCTTTCTTTGCCTCCTCTGCTTGTAGCCGCCCCACGGCTCCAACCGACGCCGGATCAAGCAGGGCCGTCACCGACCCCGGCGCTACGTTGCGCGCGTTCGAATGGTTTCCGGCCAACACCTGTAGCGCAGCCCCCACCAATCCTACCTTCTTGTCCCACCCCGCCGGCAGCTTTGCTATCGCGTGTGGAAACAAGAAAATGATCGCGGGCGGTGCCCATGTCCACCACGTTGTAAGGCATTCGTAGCAGCTTGCTGTGATTTCAGGCATTTGCGTTGTCCTGTTGACGGCGTTCGACGACCACAGCGGCGAAGGCGAGCAGCCTCATGGCGTGACCGGGCTCGGTGCGTCGGCGGGGCTGACCGCGGCGGCGGGGGACCCGTCCTGGGCCACTTCGGCGGCCTCGGGCACGAATACTTCGGGGGCCTCGGCCGGCGGCGCTTTCGAGCACGCCGTGAGCACCAACAGAATGAACAGTTTGCTTTTCATAGGTATCCTTCTACCAGCCGTCCACGATGTGGCCGCGGTAGTCGCAGTGTTGGAACTCGCCCGACGAGGGCTGGTCGAAGTAGGTCTGAAACCCACCCGGCGACAGGCGACCATCCTGCATCGCTTCCTTGGTCAGCTTGTCCCACTCTTTGGGCGGCGTGCCTGTGCCACGCTTGACGGGCGTCATGTCCGCGGCCATGCACCGCGGCGTTTTGCCGTCGGTGTCGGTGACGTAGTGGTAGCTGTTCTTGGCCTGTCCGCCGCTGCGTGGCTTTTCCCGGTCGCGGGCGCCTGCGTTGATGTTACAGGGCACACCACCGAACACCACCAGCCGCCGAACCTCGCACATGCGTAGGACCCGGCGCACGTTAGCCATGCACTGCGGCGGAATCGTCAAGCCCTTGGCGTAGTCCGAATAGTCGAAGTGTGGCACCTTCAGCCCGCGCGCCTCGGCGTCCAAGTGCATCGCGTCCGCAGTCGCAGGACCAATCACGCCATCGGCGACCAGACCGTGCGCGTCCTGCCAGTCAGCGATCACGCTCTTGGACTCGCCGGTCACGATGCTGGTCGGCAGCAGGCCGCAGACCGATAGGCCGTAGTAGTGAGGGTTCACGCGTATCTCCACGGGCTGCGGGCCCGGTCGCTAGCTTACGCCAAAGCGCTCCAGATTTTCCAGCCCTCGCCGTCCGAGAACAAAGCGATGCTATCGCCATTGATCGCTAGGACTTGCGATGCGGCGCCGTCGATGAGCTGTCCGCCGGTGCCCCAAACCGTGATGTTGTTTGTCAGCGCGTTGCCAGCGCCGTCTTTGACGAGCAGCAGCAGACCGGCGCACTTGGTGGCGTCGGGCAGCGTTACCGCCCGGCCGCCCGTGCCGGTCATGTTCAAGATGCCGTCGAACTCTGTGAGCACCGTTTCCGCGGCGCTGGACGTTTGGTAGGGCAGCTTGAGCGGGCTGGTGACGCGATGGCTCATGGGGCGCCGCTCCGCAGCAACTGCCAGTTGCAGCCGTCCGAGTATATTTCCACCACGCCCCGCTTAGCCCGCAGCTTGTGCGAAGCCGCGCCGTCAATGAGCTGGCCCTTCTTAGGCACCAGCGTGACCTTGCCCGGTGCTTGGCCGTCCTCATCTTTGAGCAGGTATATCTGCCCCTGGCATCTGCATGCGTCCGGGAGGAACACCTCTCGGACAGCCGCCGTTCCTTCATCGCGAAGCCCGACCAGCTTGTCGCCAAGCATGATTTCGCCGGACCCCTCGATTTGTCGGTACTGCGACCGTCCGAGAGGCATTGGTCCTCGTCTGGTTAGAAGATCGACCACTCCTGGCCAGTCCAAACCAGGGTGAACGACATGTACTGCGAGCCCACGGCGAACGTGGTCGCACCGTCGATGGTCTCGGCGCCGTTGCCATCCAGCGTCACGGTGCCGGAGCTGCCGACCTTCTTGAACTTGAGCACGCGCCCGGTGGCGCCGGCCGGCAAGTTCAAGGTGTAGGTGTCGGTGCCGGACAAGACAACGTACAGCGACGTCGCCGCGACCGTGCCCGTCGCCGTGACCACCTCGACGCCCGTCTCGAACAGCGGGCCCGAGTTGGTGATCTTGGGCGTGGTCAAGCTGGTGACCAGCGAGAGCGCGTCCGCCACCGCCACCGCGTCTGCGGCGACCGTGATGCCATTGCCCGCACCGACCGCCAGCACGCCGGTAGTGGAAGTGAGGCCGCCGCCCGCCACGTCCGCAGCCAGCTTGGCCGCGGCGATGTCACCCGACGCGATGCTCAGCTTGCTGTACGCGATCGAGCCGGCCAAGTCCGCGTTGAGGATGGCGCCGGTCAAGCTCAGCTTGCTGTACGCAATCGAGCCGGCCAAGTCCGCGTTGAGGATGGCGCCGGTCAAGCTCAGCTTGCTGT
>ERZ1292632.3125-Hain-H43-01um-R2-3125-length-13007-cov-7_pt2 | contig 10903 bp, 11 predicted proteins | sample MGYA00564407_ERZ1292632 | MGnify/ENA primary metagenome ERZ1292632 (study PRJEB36523, sample SAMEA6512637) | groundwater metagenome | collected 2019-01-08 | study: AquaDiva: Metagenomics assemblies of 32 groundwater samples
CTTATAATCACCCGCCGGTCCGGTTCTTCGCCAATGGACGAACTCTCCACCCCTTCAATATCCTGCAAAGCCAGATGAATCGTCCGTCTTTCAAAAGCATTCAAAGGACCGATTTCTCTTGTGCCGCCAAAAGCCGAAACTTCTTTGGCCAAATTCTTGGCTAAATCCTCGAGCTCCTTAAGTCTGGCCGCCCGATAGCCGCCGATATCAATCAACAAAGGAGTAAATTCGGCGATTTCTTTGGCTAAAATCAGCCGCAGAACATATTGGAGAGCGTCTAAAACTTCCCCCTGCCGGCCAATCAGCAAGCCGGCGAGATCGGTATCAACATTGAGATAAAAACTTTTTTCTTTGGCTTCGAGCTCGATTTTAGCTTTTGGATCAAAATGACCAATTAAACGAAGAGCGGTTTTTTTCAGCCCAAGGCTGATCCGCCTTTGGTGGAGGATTTTTATTTTATTAAGGCTCATTTGGATTTTCTCCTCACGGTGACTTCGACGCCTTTTTTAGTAATGGTTTCGCCTTCTTTTAGGGCCTTTTTAGTCAGCCGATTATAAAGCCAGCTGGATTTTTTAATAGGAGCCACCGCTTGAGGGCTTTCAGAGATTGCTGCTGGCTTTTCACGCAAAACCCACCACTGCTGGAAAATTCCAAACAAAGTGGTAATTGCCCAATAAAGAGGAAGAGCCGCCGGCAAGCGGCCGGCAATAAAAACCGTAAAAATAGGCATTAGATAAAGCATTTGTTTGGATATCATTGACTGCATTGCTTGCCCCTTGTCAGCTTGATCTTCGGAGAGAGTTTTTGCCGGCATCATTTGCCAGCCCTGGATAAACTGTAAAACCCCGGCAATAATCGGCAAAACAAATCGGTCCGGTCGGGCTAAATCAAGCCCTAAAAAAATGGTTTTGATATCTTCCGGCCGGGGAGTAAAGGGATATAGAAGATCAAAACGGGCAGTGTTTAGGCCGTTAATAAAAACATAATAAAGGATAATTAAAATCGGAAACTGAATTAACAAAGGCAGGCAGGAACCCAAGGGATTAACTTTGTGAAGTTTATAAAACTCCATCATTGCTTGGGATTGTTTGGTTTTATCGCCTTTATATTTTTCCTGAATCTCGCGGATTTTAGGCTGAAGATCGCGCAGCCGCCTCTGGGCGCGGACGGCCTTCAAAGATGGTGGCAAAAGAATCAAACGGATGATAATCGTCAAAATAATAATTGCCCAACCGACATTATGGCCAGGAATTAGCCAAACTAAAAACATTAAAGCGTTATACAAGGGGCGGTAGAGAATTGTTTTGAGAATAAGTTTTAGGGTAGTCATAAAATTTCTAATTTCTAATTTTCATTGAATATTCAATGTTTCAATTTTTGAAATTTTTTAATTGATAATTGATTGAAAATTGTTACTTGAAAATTGTAAATTACCTAACCGGATCCTCTCCTCCTTTTGCCCATGGGGTGCAGCGGCAAATTCGTTTTAACCCCAACCAACTGCCACGAATTACCCCGTATTTATCAATCGCTTCATAAGTATATTGACTGCAAGTCGGCTGAAATCGGCAAAAGCCCTCGCTGTAGAAAAAAGACAAAGGTCCATGATCCAAAGACAAGGTTTTCTGGTACAAACGAATGGCTTTTAAGGCAAGATATTTCATCTGATTTTGTCAAAAGCTTCATTGATTTTTTGGCGGATAAATTCTTCGGACTCTGGATGATAGATATTAATCAGAAAATCGTAAGATTGTTTGGGGGATAAGCGACCGATTTCCTGATAAATTATTCGCCTTAGCCGATTTCTGTCAGTAGCTTTTTTGTAGGCACTTACTGGGACGTTAACTCCGAAACGGCCAAACCCGAGCTGGTTGGGAAGAAATTTAAGGCTGATTGAACCGAAATTAAATCTTCTCCCCTTTTTATGAATCAGGGTGATTTGCTTTCGTGTCAGCCGATATTTTTTGGCTAAGATTTCTCCTCCTTATACGGTCAACTTTTTTCTTCCCTTTTCTCGACGGCTTTTCAAAACCCGCCGACCTTGAACCGTCTTCATTCTGGCTCGAAAGCCGTGAACTCTTTTTCGGGATTTATTGTGGGGCTGATAGGTTCTTTTCATTTCGTCGCTTTGCTCCTCAATATAAACTCGGTTTTTTTGTCTTCTTTATTATATCTTAAGGTTAAACCATAATCAACCCCTTGGCCCTTTTCACCCCTCTCCCCTAATGAATCCCCCGCCAGGCCATTTCGAAAATCGCCCGCTGGGTATCAGCGACTTCTTGAGATTCAATCATCACCCCAAATGGCTCGGGTCGATAGGTGATAATAATCACCTTATTAGCGTATATATTTATCTCGTTTTTGAGGGGAAATTTTTTAAAAGAGGCAATTTTTGATTCCCGTAGCTGCTCTTTATTTTGAATTAAATATTTCCTTATTTTTGGCGAATCATTGTAAATCCCTCGCAAATATATGCCTTTGGCAACTCGGCGATGGACATAATCTATCGTATAATCTCCTAACGCCTCTGGCGTTTCACGGGTCACATAAGCTAAAATTTCATCACCCCTTTTCAAAGACAGCAAGGTATCTTCATACAATTGTTTAATGCCGCTAATTCCTTCAAAATAAGCGACTTTGGGTTTTTGGGGCAGGGTATTATAGATTGATAAAATCGCCGGCCATAACCGCTGCTGGGACGAGTTTCATTGTCATCGTCTGCATAAAGAAGCAAGTGAACATGGCTTGCGCCTACAGATCTATGCCTTCGGGCCCGGACAGAGCGGTTGTTGTCCGACAACCGCTCTTTTTTTATTTCTTGACCAAAATAATCCACAGCTTCTTGATTTAACAATTTGACGGCCTGTGGATAAGTTGAATAATATAAGACAAAGACAATTGTGGATAACTTAATATGGCAATTCGAGATGTGATATGCGATATTCGATATGTTAATACAAAGATATCAGTTATCGATACAAATTTTATTTGTATATTTGTAAATTGGTAGGAAAAATTCGTATGGATAAAAAAGAAATTTGGCAAACGGTTTTAGGCGAATTAGAAGTCACCTTAAGCAAAGCCAATTTTACCACTTGGTTTAAGGACACTTTTATTTTAGAAATTAATAATTCTGAAGTAATTGTCGCCGTCCCTAACGGTTTTGCCAAAATGTGGCTGGAAAATAAATTTAATCCGGAAATTCTCAAAGCCCTCCAAAAAAACCTGCCGAAGATTAAATCAGTCAAATATCAAATTTCAACCAATATTTCCCCTCGCATCACCCCCAAAACCATTGAAGTCGAAGAAGAAGATAAAGAAGAGTCGGCTGCCAAACATCCTCAACTAAATGGCAAATACCAATTTGAAAATTTTGTCATCGGCAATTCTAACCGCCTGGCTGCTGCCACCTCGCAGGCGGTTTCCGCCAAGCCGGGAACGGTTTATAATCCCCTCTTTTTGTACGGCGGAGTTGGTTTGGGCAAGACTCACTTGGTCCAGGCGATTGGCAATGAAGTTATAAAAAAATATCCTAAAAAGAAAGTAATTTATGTCTCCTGCGAACGCTTTACCAATGATTTTGTGACTTCAATTTCCTCTGGTAAAATCAACCAATTTAAAAAAAACTACCGCGATGTTGATGTCTTCTTGGTTGATGATATTCAATTTCTCTCTGGCAAAGAAGGCACGCAAGAGGAATTTTTCCACACTTTTAATACTCTCCATCAGAGCAACCGGCAGATTGTGATTACTTCCGACCGCGTCCCCAAGGCGATTCCCCAAATCGAAGCCCGGCTGACCTCGCGCTTTGGCATGGGGATGGTGGCGGATATTCAGCCGCCAAATTTAGAGATGCGGGAGGCGATTTTAAGGTCCAAGTGTTTGGAAAAAGATTTTTCCTTAGATGACGAAATCATTAATTTTATTGCCGTAAATATTGAATCAAATATCCGCGATCTCGAAGGCGCCATTAACCGACTGATGACCTCCTGCGAACTTAGTAAAACAGAGGCTTCGCTTGATTTTACCCGAAAAACCTTAGAGGATATTATTGCCTCCAAAGGAAAGAATTTATCGGTGGAAAAAATCATTAAAGTTGTCAGCGAATTTTTCAAAATTGACACTGACGATATTCTTTCGGCCAAAAGAAGTCACGAATTGGTTTGGCCAAGACAAATTATTATGTATTTACTTCGTCATGAAATGAATCTTTCTTTCCCGAAAATCGGCAAGGAATTGAATAAAAAAGACCACACCACTGCCATTCACGGGGTGGGGAAAATTGAAAAAGAAATCGGCCGCGACGAGGACCTTAAAAAAGAATTAACCATGATTAAAGAAAAAATGTATAGCGCCTAGGATTTCCTCGCTAAGCGGGACAGAGTTTGCATCTCCGAAAGTTTTCGAGCAAAGCTCTCAACTTTCGTTCGATGTGGATAAACTGTGGATAAAATCAGCTTATTAGGAAAATATAATAGTTTTTCCAAAATACATATTTGACAAAATTAAATATTCACAGGAAATCCCCATATTATCCCCACGCAATTAAACCTTATTTCCCCAATTTACACAATCCTTATTACTATTAAATATATTAACCTTAAACTAAAAATATATAATAAATGTGGATAAATCATTTAAAAAATATCACCCAAAATTTTACCTAATAGTTCTTACAAATTTTTGTATATTAGTATTAATTAGTATTTAGTAAGAATAGCGACTGAAAGGAGCATTTTATGAAGGTTTCCTGCACCCAAGAAAATTTACAAAAAGGTTTAGCCATTGTCTCCCACATGGTTCAGCCAAGAGCCACCCTGCCGGTTTTAAATAATATTCTGCTTAAAACAGAAAAGGGACGGCTTAAGCTATCAGCCACTGATTTAGAAATCGGCATCAGCACCTGGATTGGGGCAAAAGTTGAAAAAGAGGGTGCTTTCACCTGTCCCGGTCGGTTAATTGCCGAATATACCAACACCAACTCTGATAAAACGATTAAATTGGAATTAAAAGACCAAACCCTCAATTTAACTTCAGATCATTTTAAAGCCAATATTAAAGGGATTGAGGCGAGCGAATTTCCTTTAATTCCTGAATTAAAAAGCGGGATTTCTTTAGAAATTTCCGCCAATGATTTAAGAGAGGCAATTACCAAAACAATTATTGCCTGCGCCGTTGATGAGACTAGGCCGGTTTTAGCCGGGGTTTATATTAAAAGCGAGAACAAAAAAATAAAATTTGTTGCCACTGACAGTTATCGCTTGGCGGAAAAATCAATTAATTTGGCCGGGCCGGGCCAAATAAAAGAAAAAGGTTTTAGCTTTATTATTCCCCAAAGAACCATGGCGGAAATTAATCGCCTTCTCGACGAGACCCTGGAAAAAGCTGAAATTAAAATTGGCGAAAATCAGGTCCAGTTTAAACTTGGTCCGACAGAAGTCGTCTCGCGCCTAATTGAGGGCAGTTTTCCTGATTATGAACAAATTATCCCCTCCTCCACCAAAACTCAAGTGACATTGTCAAAAAATCAATTTGCCAATGCTCTCAAAATGGCCAGTTTTTTTGCCCGCGAATCAGCCAATAATGTCAAAATCAGTTTTAAAAAGCCCGACAATGTCCAAATTACCGCGGTTTCTCCCCAAATAGGGGATAATTTATCGCAAATGTCAGGGGAGATAAGCGGCGAAGAATTAGAAATCGCTTTTAACGCCAAATTTATTTTAGACGCCCTGGGAGTGATTGAAAACGAAGAAGTCTCAATTGAACTTTCAGGCAGTCTCGCCCCGGGAGTCATCCGGCCAGCCAAGGATAAAAATTATCTTTACGTGATAATGCCGTTAAGGACTGAAGAATAATAAATTAACAATTTTCAATTCACAATTTCCAATGAATTTTCAATGAATCATTGAATCAATGAGAAATTGATTGAAAATTGAAAATTAGAAATTGGAAATTATGTTGAAGCATCTTGAACTCGTAAATTTCCGCAATTGGGTAAAGGACTCGTTTGATTTTGCTAAGACGACGATTATTGTCGGTCCAAACGGCGCCGGCAAAACTAATCTGATTGAAGCGATAAATCTTTTATCAACCGGGCGATCGTGGCGGACAAAAAAAGACACCGAAGTAATTAGTTGGGGGAGCGACTTCGCCAAAATTGCCGGCAAAGCCGAGAATGAAAAATCCCTTAATTTAGAAATAATTATTCAGCCCTTACTTTCATTTGAGCGGCCCAAGATTAAACAAGTCAAGATCAATGGAGTAAAAAAGAAATTAACTGACATTTTGGGTTTAATGCCATCGGTGTTATTCTCTCCAGAAGAAATTCAGCTAATTGACGGCGCGCCGGTTTTAAGGCGAAGATTTATTGATATTTTGCTTTGCCAAGTGAACCGAAAATACGCTTTAGCTTTATTGGATTTAGCCAAAATAATTCGCGGCCGCAACCGGCTTTTATATTATCTTAAAATTGGCAAAGCCAATCTTAATGAAATTGATTTTTGGGATGAAAAATTAGTTATTTTGGGAAGTTTTATTATTGCCCGGCGAAAACAGGCAATTGACGATCTTAACGAGGATTTGAGCCCAATTTATCAAGAAATTTCCGGTCAAGAAGAAAAATTGCAGACTAAATACAAGGCGACGGTTTTAGGCGATAATTTCCAAAAAACATTATTATTAAATCGCCAAAAAGAAATCGAACATACTGCTACTTTGTATGGTCCGCACCGGGACGACTTGGTTTTTTTGCTGGAAAATAAAAATATTACTACTTTTGCTTCAAGGGGGGAGTATCGAAGCGCGATTTTGGCCCTCAAAGTGGCCGAACAAAAATATCTGACTAAAGAAAAAAATTTCCCGCCGATCTTATTGTTGGATGATGTTTTTTCCGAGCTGGATAAAAGGCGGCGTTTGCATTTGGTTAAAGTCATCAAACTCGGCCAGACGATTATTACCACCGCTGATCCGGGGCAAATCGAGACCGAGATTAAAAAGGATGCCAAAATTATTGAGCTGAAATCTTAAACAAGATCACAGCAGAAAAGGAGATTTTTCAACCCCCAAAATATTACTCGATATTAAATCTGATGTATATTAAGATAATACTAAAAGAATATATTTGATCAGGAAGGATAAAATGAATAAAAAAAAGAAGGGACTTTCAAAGGGTTTAAAAATTGGGTTAGGTTGTTGTGGGGGATCGGTTGTTCTCCTTGTAGTTCTTGTAGTAATTGCCTTGAAGGGTGTTCAGACGGCATTAAAACCAACACCGACACCTTCTACAACCCAGAATACAACAATAACCCCAACGACAACGCCAGCACCGAAATATATTTACGATATTCCTGCTTTAATAGGTAAAAATATTGATGAAATTAGAGCTATTTTAGGAGAACCGGTTGACAAAGAATTAACCGAACCAACTCAAGAACAAATTAGTTTAGGAGCTAAAGAATGGGACAATACATTTAAAAAAGACGATTTTGATTTATTGGTAACTTTTAACATTTCAAGCAGAAAAATTGTTGATTTCTTTGTTGACACTTCATCAAAATATCCCGACAAGAATAAACTTATGGAAGTCACTAATACTAAAGAAAATGCTAATAATTATACAATTGAATCCGTAAAAGAATTGAAAAATTCCAGTAATATTACTGGAATTAAAATTATTCCTAAATAAAAAGGAAATTGAAATTACAGAAGGAGAGTAAAAATAAAAATCACTTTTATCACACGAACAAAAAATGATGAATATAAAAATTGTTTAGAATGGTTAGAAGGGAACGCACAGAATAATAAAATCAGTAGTTTTATAATCATTTCTAACCTACGAAAAAAAAATTATACAATCGGCGAAAAGAAATTGTTCAATATTTACGACAAGGAACCGACTAGTGCCATATCGCTAAATTTAGCTATAAAAAAAATAAAAGAAATTTATGCAAATAATAAATCTGAGAAAAAATACTTCATTATTGCATCAAAAGAAGTTGAATTACAGCCAGAAAACATTGATAACTTAGTAGAATACATTGATTCTGACAAAGATGTTTTAGTCGTCGGTTATAAGTTGAAGGATAATATTCTTACTGATAAAGAATATAAAACATTTAGTAACGATGGTGGAATTGCATATCAAGTTCCATGGAATACCTGTGCCATATGGGATTATAAATTGTTTGATAAATATATTGGAGAATTTGACGAAATTTGTTCCAATAACCAGTTGGGTAAATTAATACTCGTAATTAATGGTGATGTTAAATATACAGGTTACAAAGGAATGGAAGACGGCTTAGCAATTTCAAAAGCATTAGATAAAAATAGTAATCTAAAATATAAACTTTTAAAAGATGAATTATTCTGGAATATTGATGGAGATGATGAAAGGAAAATTGATCAGAAAGTTAAGCTTGCAAGGAAAAATATTGTTCTCAGTACATTCATCAATATTAAAGGTTATTCTATTGAGAAATTAAGAAGTGCTGCTATCGAGGAATAATTACCATTTGTAATTTAGTTTTATCGAAATAAAAATCATCCCTCCTTCCCGTGCCATCCGTCACCAGCTAAAAATTTGCAGGTTAATTCCTTTCAACCGCAACTATTCCACCTACGAGGTGATAGTAAAAAACCATACTTAGTTTGGTAAAAATCAATATCCATTGTAAGTAAGTAACTAATATTGTATAATAAAAATAGAAATCAAGGAGGGAGGAAAAAATGGCGAAAATTGTTTGTTCTAAAACTGTTCTTGGAGGGAAAGAACGTATATCTGGTACGCGTATTTCGGTTGATCTGATTTATAACTACGTCAAAGATAATAATATAGACCAGATTTATAAAGATTATCCTCATCTAAACAAAAATCAAGTCAAAATAGCCCTAGATTATTTAGATAAAAAGCTGCACTACGCAAAGGAACGGGTTGACCTCGCACCCGCCTAAATTTAGGTTTTACCTCGATGAAAATTTCCCAGTCCCAGCTGGGAAATTTTTGAGATCTTTGGGGCATACCGTTGTCGAAGGAATTAAAATTCTTAAGAAACCTGGATTATCTGATAAAAGACATTTGGAGGCAAGCGCTAAACAAAAGGCAATCTTATTAGCTTTTGACCGAGATTTTAGAATTAATCCCGATCTTAAAGAAATGATAAAAGATAGTTTAGGCGTAATTTTGATTGAAGCAACAGACACTAGAACCGAAACGGCCCAAAAAATACTGAAAAAAGTTCTTAAGTCAATGAAAACCGAAAATACAATCAAAGGCAAAATTTGTTGCGCCTCGATAGATAAAATATTTTTCTCTTAGCCAATATTTTAACCAATTGACCCAATCCGGTGATATATCATAAAAGTGGTACAATTTAATTGAAATAAATTTAAAATAAAAATCGCCGATTATTATCCCTGCCCTAATGGCTCACTGCCTTGAGCCATTGGGTAAGTAAAGGAGTATGAGGATAGAGGTAGAAGAAATTTTAGTTAAAAATAATGATGGAAAAAATTGATCGGATTATCAATGGTCGCTCAAAATTTAAAAGATATAAACAACCGCTCAAGGCGGCCCGCATTTGCCAGGCGGCCCGAGAAGTCTCTAAAGGGGATTTTGAAGTTATTTCCTTTAAAGGGGGGATTTTGACTTGCGCGGTCAGCTCTTCCGGCGAGGCGGCCAGTCTTTTTCAAGACTCGGAAAAAACCGCCGAAAAAATAAATCAAAAAATAGGCGAGAGAGCAGTGGAGAGGATAAGGTTTAAAATTCAATGACTAATTAACCTAATTATTCTAAATAAATCCCAATTATCAAATTCCAATGCACAATCAAATTCTAAATTCCAATCTTCAAATATAGAGTTTAGAATTTAAGATTTGATTGGTCATTGGTGTTTGAAAATTGAAAATTAATTAGTGATTAGGTCAATTAGAATAATTAGAAATTGGACATTTTTATGTTTGTTTTGGCTCCTTCCAACCCAGATCAACTTTCTGATCGTGCGGGCTGGTTTAAAAAACCAATTGCCCGTAAATTAGCCCAAGAAAAAGGGGTTGAATTTGGTTTTGAGCTCAAAGGTACTCCGGAAAAAATCACCAAAGCGCCGCCTTTATTTTGGGGTTATCATTTACCCGATGATTTAGCGTCTGAATGGTATTATCATCCGGAAAATCGTGTGTCTCTTTTATCTCACATTTCTCATCTCTCAAAACTCAATCCTCATTACTTAGTGATTCACGGGATTCATTTATGGCGGCGGGAATCGGCTCAAAAATATCTTCATCGCTATCAAAACCGCAGTACCCCGGCGGAATATCTAAAAGTTTTAGAGGCCAATGTTGAACTTTTAAGAGATTTGAAAAAAATTTTTGGTCAGCGGCTAAAAATCGAAAATTATCCTTTATATATGTATTATCAAAAAGATGGCCGCTATATCCCGGAAACTTATCTTTACACCGGCTCGGGACGACTAAATGATTTGCTTTATATTTGTCAAAAAGCCAAAGTGGGGATTGTTTTGGATTTGGAGCATCTTATTTTAACTTTGAATTTTTTAAATCGGAAGAAAAATTACAGCCAAATTCCAGTTGAGAAAAAAGATAAATTAACCTCTGAAGAGAAAAAACTCCAAAAAATCTTCGGGTTCAATCTGGCTAAAAATTCCTATCCGTATGCTGATTTGCCAATAGATATAAAGGATTTTATTAAAAAGGCCGGGGCGAAAATTTATCATCTTACCGGTTCAACTCAAGATGTAATTCCCGGTAAAAAAGTCGTCACCCACGCGCCGATTAAATCAAATGATAAAATTTTTCGAAAACATTTAAGAATGGTTTTAGCTCAAAAGCCGGAAGTGTTGGTTTTAGAATCTGCTTCCTCAACTGACAACCCGGCTTGGAGCTATCT
>ERZ1292632.3979-Hain-H43-01um-R2-3979-length-10901-cov-4_pt1 | contig 10901 bp, 18 predicted proteins | sample MGYA00564407_ERZ1292632 | MGnify/ENA primary metagenome ERZ1292632 (study PRJEB36523, sample SAMEA6512637) | groundwater metagenome | collected 2019-01-08 | study: AquaDiva: Metagenomics assemblies of 32 groundwater samples
AATTATGAAAAAAGTAATACAACTTAATAAAATAAGAGAGATAATTAGAAATCATTTTGACCAATCACCCATTCTTAATCGTATTTTGAAGGGTAGAAAAATAAAGAATCGGCAAGATTTAAGCAGTTTCTTGGCTTTAACATATTTAGAGAAAAGCCTTTCAAGATATTTAATTGATACGCATTCAGAAAGCAAGCAAAAAGAACTTGATTTAGCAAGGAAAGCTATTGAAAACATTGAAAATATAGAATTGTGTGGGCAATGTGGGAAAGTTGTTATAGCAACAATTGGAGGGATAAATTGGTGGGGGAAAGGAACTTTCCAATGTGGGGAAATCAATAAAAGAATAGCATCTTGGTGCAGTAAAAAATGTTTTGAAAAATGGAAATAAAATGAAAAAAGAAACCTTAAAAGAGAAAATAGGTAAAAGTTTGATAAAGGTTCTTGTGTATGGTTGGGAACAAGGGAAAAAACAAACCAAATTTCCTTATGACTATACTCTCGCTGATGAGAAAATTGTAAAAAAAGAATTAGACCAGCTTTTAAAATTATTCGCCCAAAGAGGGTCAAGAGAATTGTAATTGTGAAAGAGAGAATTTTTAATTCCTTTAAAGAAATGCCAAAACTTGAAATTAGCATAATTATCTTAATAGGTTTTATTATGGGATTTTCTTTTAATGAAATTTTTGAAGGATTTTCGGAGACGGAGACAAATGGAACAACAATCCAAATTCCAATACAAAAAATAGAAACAGAAAAGTGCCAACAATATGTTGGATTAACTTCGGAAGATATAAAACTTCTTATAAGGCAACAATTTATCCCAGCCCTTGAGTTTAATTATGCGATTGATGATTCAATGGGTAAACCCAGATTAGTGCCTTTGATAAAAGAAATTTGTAATTGTAATAAAAAATGATAAAATCTTTGCGTGAGAAAATAATTGAGATATTAGAAAAGATTGATGATATTCATACTGACGGTTATTTAATGAAGAATTATCAAGAAAAACTTGCTGACCAAATTTTAGAATTATTTGAAGCAGAAAAACAAAAATGGGAAAGGGAGAATAAAAAACCAACAAAAGTAGAATGGTATAAAGGAAAATCCGCCAAAAATCTCAACCAAAGATTAAAGAAATGAAAGGCGGGGTGGCTGATGCCTGAACTATCATACCTTAATTTGAGTCAAAAGTTCTATGGGTTGCTCAGCCCCGCCTTAAAAAGAGAACTAACTTCTATGCCTCAAGAAATAAAAGAGAAAAGGTCGCCAAAAATAATTAAGAGAAAAAGATGAAAAAAGAGATAAAATTAAGTGATTTAGAAAAACGACTTTTGTATAATTTTGTTATTGGCGAAAGAAATAGAATATCTTACCATCAACTTGACAGCATTAAAGAAAGAAATAATGAATTATCTATTGAGATTAAAATTCAACCATCTTATACAAATCTGAATAATTTTGATGGAAATATCAAAGAATACACAAAAGCGTTAAATAAATTAGTTAAAAAATTAAATTAACCCCTTATAAAGAAATTAAAGAAATGAAAAAAGAACTAACCCAGACTAAATAAATATGAAAAAAGAAGAATTAGAAAAAATTAAAAATATCGCACTTGGCGAAATAAAAGGACTACAAGATGGTTCGGAAAATGAATCAACTTATGAAACGATAGAATCAAATAATTATCGGGAAAAAATCATTAGCCAAAAGTATTATAATGAAGCTATCAGAAATTTCCTTGCCAAAATTTTAAAAGAATATGAAAACTAAAATGCCAAAAGAAATGAAAGAGAAAATAGAAATAAAAGAAACTTATGATGCTTATGTAAAATGTTTAAATTGCTTTTTTGAAAATAGTTCTCCTGCAATTAAAATACCAAAAGGAACTCGGACTGAAGATTATCCTTGTCCAAAATGTGGATGTAAAACTTTAAGAAAAAATTAAAATTCGTCTAAACTTATGAAAAAAGAATTAAATGAAATGACAATTCAAGAATTGGAAAAAGAAGCCGAAGAATTAAAATCTGCGACAGAAAAAATAGCCGATAGATATTTACGGGCTTTTGATATAAATACAGAATTGATTAAAAGATTTAAGGAAAATGTTTGATTGATGATTGCCCGCCAAAAAAATGCCGTCCGAAAAAACAATTAAAAAGCACGCTTTAAACAAACTGAGAGGAGAAAGCTGGCTCTGCTGGTCGCCCGCCAAAGTAAAATTTCAAGAAACGGATATTTGGGAAAGTCCTTGACAATTTATTATTGATAACTTATAATGAACTAATAGCGGTGAGCAATTTTATTTATTTGTCCCCACGAGCTCACCGCTTAGTGGGGACTTTCATTATAAGATTATGAAATATTCTAAAATTAGAAAAATATGTCCTATTTGCGGAAAAATATTTTTGAGTTGTCCTTCTCTAAAAAGAATATATTGTTCTAATGAATGTCGTGGAGAAAGTTTAAAAGATAAGAAACCATCTAATTTAGATGATTTAATAAAAAGAACAAAATCTAAAAGAAAATATTTTCCTAAAAATTGTGTAGTTTGTGGAAAAATATTTCAACCGCATTCTGACAAAACTCTTACTTGTTCAGTAAAATGTGGTTGTCAAATAAGACAAGGCAAAACTGCATATAAAGGACAAATAAAAGTAATTTGCAGTTTTTGTGGGAAAGAAATTTTAAGGGATAAACGATTCATTTTAAAACAAAAAGATTTTTGGTGTTCTAATAAGTGTATGGCAGAAATTAAAAGATTAGCATTTACAGGTAAAAAAAACCCAAGATGGATAGGAGGTAAAGAAAAGAGAATTTGTATTAGATGTGGGAAAATTTTTAATCAAGTAAAAAGTAATCCACAAAAATTTTGTTCAAGAGAATGTAGTTGGAAAGGGAAAAATTATAATTATCAAAGAATAGGAGCAAAAATTGAAAGACAAGCGAGAGATATATTAAGAAATCAGGGATATTTAGTTATTAAATCTGGCGGTTCAAAAGGAATATTTGATTTATGGGCAGTTAATAATAAAGAATTAAGGTTAATTCAAGTTAAAAAATATAAATATCCTCATAAAATGACCCCAAAAAGAATAATACATAAATTCTATAAAGAAATTGCAGAAATGAAAAATTTAAATATTATAGGCAGTAAAGAATTATGGGTTAAAGCCAAAGAGGGTTGGTTTATAGAGAAATTATAGCTGGATTTACCAAGCGAAGTCTGGGGATACAAAAGAGGAGAGTTTAAGATAATTAAGTTTTAAAAGCTGAAAATGAAAAACAAAGAAACAATTTTTATAGCCAGGAACTTCAGATTTATTATTGAGCAGACAATCGGCCCGAAAATAATTGATGTTATTCGGGAAAAATACGCAGTTAAAGAATTGAGGGGAAACGGCGAGATAGTTTTTTTAGTGGAAGAAAAAGAAAATGAGCAAATTTGAAATCTTTCTCCAGGCTGTAAAAGTGTTAATTTTAATGGCGACCCTCTTTTTGGGGTTTATTCTTTATTACAAAATGGTCGATTTTATGTATTTTATTAAACTTTTTATATTATCGCAATAAAATGCCGATGATTTTTCAGGCCAAAGATTTTAAAAATCGTGAAGAAATAGAGCAATATATTATTGCCGAAGTCGGCCAAGATTCTATCAAAAACAGAGATGCTTTGAATGAGATTGTTGGAAAGAGAGAAGAACTCAAGAAATTAAACCTGGATGATTTGTCAACCATTTTTGGTTGTCGGGTCAGAATTACTGATTTGCCGACTACTGAGAAAATTAAAAAGCCAAAATGACGGAATTTTCTATTCCCGCCCCGCCCGAAAAGTTGTTTAAGACTGCTCCGATGGCCGTGGAAGAGATGCCTGGTGTTATAAGGTATTTAGATACCTCAAAAGGCGATCAGGGAAGAGTTTTCCCGGAAGAAGGCGGCACAGAAACTTGGTTTATTGGCTATAAATATCCGTTTCCTGGTTATATCTGGCCCAGAATGGTAGAATTAGTAAGATTAGCCAAGAGAGCGCCAGCCGCCATAATAAGGTTTTGCGCCAGCAGTCCGGCGAGATATTTTATGGTGATGACCGGACTGATTCTGTTTTTTTTGCCCAAAAGCATCCTTAACAAGATAATCATCAGGGCGTTAGATATGCTTGCCGACATATTCGGGACGGCCTTTGACAGATACGATTTTGATTTTAATAAGTTTTGCAAAAGCGGCCGGGAAATATACAGAGTCGGCAGCTTGGCGGCCGAAAAATACTGGAAAAAAGGAAGATTGATTCGGGGAATTTGTATAATCTGGGAGTTTGACGATGTTTACCGATGGAGAGGCCAAGACGGATTGGGCGAAATAAGTCAAGAAGAATTAAAGAAAAATCCCATTAAAGAAGTAGAAAGATTGTTTAATCGGCTTATTGAAAGAGAATGGGCCGGACAAAAAGGCGATGTTGCCAGAAATTGGCGGGTGATAAAGTTCGGGGTTCTGCTTTTGATGAAAATAAATAAGCCATTCAGAGAAAAAGTTTTGTTTATACTTCAGAATCTTGATTTGGAAAAGATAAAACTGGCAGAGCAAGATTTATATTTTTGTTTAGAAAAATACCATTATAACTTCAAAAATTTGAATTATTTAAAAAGGCTTGAAATAAGAAAATATATGGATAATTAAAAAGATTATGCCAAACCGAACGGATTATAAAATAATTTTATTGGGTCAAGAAGCAAGAGATAAAATAAAGAATGGAATGTCGCAGGTTGCCAATCTTGTCAGGTGCACCTTGGGCGGAATAAGCCGGAGCGTAATGTTTGAATATAAGGGCAGAACTCAAGTAGCCAATGATGGAATGAGAATAGCTCAAGAGGTTGTTTTAAAAGACGAAGTGGAGAATCTTGGCGCTCAAGCCATAATAGAAGTGGCTATACGCCAAAATGAGATGGCCGGAGACGGGACAACTACGGCTATGATATTGACCGAAGCCATTATTGACGAAGCTATGAAAAAGATAGGCGGCGTGCCGGACTTTATGATGACGGGGGGAGTTAATGTTCTTGAAATCCGCCGGCAAATCCAAAAATCCTGTAAAAACATTATAGAAAAATTGAAACAATCGGCCAATCCGATAGCGACCAAGGAAGAACTTGAAAAGGTGGCGGCCGTTTCTTTGGATGACGAGGAATTGGGGAAAATAGTGGCTGGAATGGTCTGGGAAGTCGGCAAGGACGGCTGCGTAACGGTTGAAGAGGGTTTTCATCCTCAAACCGAATACGAAGTGATAAAGGGAATGAAATTTCCGGGAACTTATATCTCGGATTTTTTAATAACCAATGCCCAAAGAAAAGAGGCCGTCTGGGAAAACACCTCAATCATCGTAACTAATGCCACCATAGAATCCTTTAACGACCTTAAAGCGATTTATTGGGCCGTCCAGGAAAAGATGAAAAAGGATAAAGTGGCGGTGATCGCTTGGAAGTTTGACAAAGCAATGATTCCGCCGATTATAATGGGAAATCTGAAAACTCCCTTTAAATTGCTGGCGATCAAGGCCTCTGAAGCCCATTTGGAAGATGTGGCCGCCTATACAGGAGCGGTATTTTTAGATACAAGAATAATAAGTCCGGACAAATCAGTCTTTGAGAATTTTACGCCCGATATGGTTGGCCGGGCGGAAAAAGTTATCGCCAGTAAAGATGATATTTATATTATGGGCGGCGGAGCGAAAAGAGAAGACATTAAAAAGATAACCGATAATTTGAAGGTCCAGCTTTTGATGGAAAAAACCGAAATGTTCAGAAAAAAACTGGAAAAGCGGATAGCTTCTTTATCAAGTGGCATAGGGCTAATTCAAGTTGGCGCTATGACCGAACAGGAAAGAGAATATCTAAGACTTAAGATAGACGATGCTGTTTGCGCCAGCAAAGTGGCTTTAGAGGAAGGCGTGGTCAAAGGAGGCGGCCTGGCCTTAAAAGAAATCGCTGAAAAATTGCCCGATGATGATATACTGAAAGAACCTATTATGGCTCCCTGGCGGCAAATACAAAAGAATGCCGGCGGAACATTAGAAATAAGCGAGAACATAATTGACCCTTTGAAAGTTGTCAGACTGGCTTTGGAAAACGCCTGTTCTGAAGCTGGGATTTTCATAACTACGGATGGCGTTATCGTTTGGCAAAGGCCGGATATTGAAAATACCCTTAAAAAAGCATTGGGGATTAAAAATGATTGACCGCATTTTAAGAAAATTCTATAAATGGTCGAGTCTCTATAACGGAAAGAAAAAAATCTGGAATTTAGAAATTCAAAGATTAAATCATCTCGATTTTTTCAAAGAGGCCGATGAACATAAAAAAGAATTTGAAATAAGGGTAAAGAACCTTGAAGATGGCTTGCGGAAATTGGAACTTTCCGGCAAATACGAGGACAGAATGACCCGAAAAGATTTGGAAAAAGATTTAGCTGTCTGGCAAAACAGATTAAACCAGCAAAACCAGCAAATTGATATTTCTCTTGTCTTGCTCGAAGGCGGAAAAATCGGAGATAAAACAACGCCCGGGATTTATAAGCAAATAGAAAATATAAAAAGACAAATGGCTGTTATTAAAAGAGATTTCTAAAAAGGTCGAAGACAAAAAATAAATAGCTGAAATTTATGGCGAAAAAGAAATTAACCAAAGCCAAAGCCAAAAAGATATTAAAAGACGGCAAGGTTAGGGGAAAAAAGCTTACGGCTAAACAAAAAAAGTTTATGGGATGGGTTGCGGGAGGTAAAAAATCAAAAGCTGGCGGACAAAAACCCCGGAGAAAGAAGAGATAAAAAAGTCGAAACAAAATTAAATCATTGTTAAATTGTTAAATTCTATGGCAAAATATCATTATTTCGACGAAGTTAAATTGGATAATGCCCGAAAGAAAGCCCAGGAAAGAATAGCCGGCCTTAAAAGTTCAATCGCCGCCAAAAACCAGCTGATTAAAGCAAGTGAGGACAAGGAAGAGATAAAAAAGATTTCGGCCGCGATTAAAATCCTGGAAGGGCAATTAAACCAGGGAGAAGAGTTTGTTTTGGAAGAATACCTGAAAACGCTCGGGAGAGTGGAAGATGAGAAGGGAAACAAGATATTAACTTCTCACGATTATATTATAGGCGAAGAAAAAATAGCCCAAAGAGAAAAAGACCGGAAAGAAAATCGGGCTGGTTTAAAGAAATAAAAAACCGCCCCTTAATGGGAAGCGGACAAAATCAATCAAGAATAAAGACGAAATTAGGCTGATTTTATTACAAAGAGAAATGACCCAAGAAATTAAGCAAAAAGGGGAAATTATTGAAAATGTGGAAAATCCTACTATTTCTACTAAAGTAGTAAAGAAATTTGAGAAAGGACATAAGAAATTCGGTGGAAGGGGAAAAGGCACAAAGAACAAGGATACAATTAAAAAAGAAGAAGCCCTCAAAGCTCACGAGCAAGGCATTTTAAAGGAATTGAATGAAATAAGAAAAGCCCAAATTTCATTGGCTGAGGGTATCAGCATTATAGTAGCGAGGGATTGGGTAGTAAATAAACAAACAAAAAAATTAGAGAGAACAGGTCGGTTTGTCAGAGTTAAGAACGAAGAAGAAGTTTTGGCTTTATTGAACGGCGATTACGAAGAGGGAAACAACTATTACAATATCTTTTTGACAGACCCAAACGCTAAAGCACTTGAAGATTTAGTAAATAGACTATTCGGCAGGCCAAAAGAGAGCATTGATTTAACTTCGGGCGGAGAAGCGTTAGGCATTATTATTTTACCGTTAAAAAAGAAACAAGATGAAAATTTACTGGCAGGCCCAAGCGAAAAAAATAAATGATTAAAAAATGCGAATTTCTTGGCAACCACAACCTAAGCAAGAGATTGCTTTATCAAGTAATAATGATGAAATTTTATATGGCGGCGCTCGGGGCGGAGGAAAAACCATGGCAGGAATGGTTTGGCTTTTATATGATATTCAGTATCCTTTTTATCGGGCTTTGACAATTCGCAAGAATGCCGATGACTTAAAAGATTGGATAGACAGGGCGAAAGAAATGTATAAACCAGTTCGAGGCGAAGTTGTCGGCAATCCGCCGGAAATAAGATTTCCCAGAGGTGGGATAATCAGAACGGGGCACTTAAAAGATGAGAATGCTTACATGAAATATCAGGGGCATCAGTATCATAAAATGGTGCTGGAAGAGTTATCCCAAATTCCCAGAGAAAAAGATTATTTGAAGCTGATAGGGTCTAATCGTTCGCCCAACCCCGAAATAAAGCCGCAAGTGTTCTGCACGACTAATCCAGACGAACCGGGATACGAGTGGATTAAAAGCAGATGGGATATTCCCGATATGCCCGATTTTAATAAGGTATACGAAGTAAAAACGGCTGAAGGAAAAAGATTGATTTTTATACCCGCTAAACTGGAAGACAACCCGATTTTAATGGCGGCCGACCCGAATTATATTAAGTATTTGGAAGAACTGAAAACAAAGGACTTTGAGCTTTATCAAGCGTGGCGGCTGGGCAACTGGAAAGGATTTGGCGTAGAAGGTTCTTATTATCGCCGGCAATTAGTTCAAGCGGAAGAAAACGGCAGGATAACTGATGTGCCGTATGACGAAGGGTTGGAAGTTCATACCTGGTGCGATTTGGGGGTAGGCGATTCGTTTTGTATAGGATATTTTCAGGTATCGGGATTGCAATGGCGGTGGATAGATTATGACGAGTTTGAGGGAGAAAGTATTTTTCAGGCGATTGCCAGAATGAAAGGAAAAAAATACAGATATGGCCGGCATTTTGCTCCGCACGATATTGAAGTAAGAGATTTAAGTTCGGGCTCGGTTGAGAAACCAGATCTTCGTTCCAGATGGGAAATCGCAAAAGAAAACGGCGTTAATTATGAAATTATTGGCGGAGTTTCGGCGGGTGATAAAATAGATGTTTTAAGAAGCAAGTTTTCTGTTTTGTGGATAGATAAAACAAAATGCGATTTGGGGCTGAAAAGATTAAGAAGATACCATAAAGAATTTGATGATAAGCGGGGCATATTCAAAGATATTCCGGTTCACGATATAAATTCTCATTGTGCGGATATGATGGCTTATTGGGCATTAACTAAATTTGAAATAAAAGAAGATACTGTGGGAACTTTATACCAGCCAAAATGGAAAAGAAGATAAAAATAGAAATTACGGAAAGAGACGCCGAATTGTTTATTTGGTTTAGGCGTTATCAAAAAATTTGGGAAAAAACAAAAGAGCTGCGTCCGGGTTCTTTGGTTTTGCATTTTGACGAACACAATAAAATAAGAAAAAAGGAATTTCATTTTATTGAAAAAGTTATTGGCTCTTGACAAGCCCCCTGGCTTTATTAGAATAGAATAAATATCCTGCCCTAACCTTACATAGGCGGGCGAGAAAAGTTTTCAATTTTTTAATTGGGAATTATTCTCGCTCGCTTTTTGTTTTTTAAAAATGTGTTAGGCGTTATTCTTCGAGATAAACAAAATGAAATAATTGCGCCCGTCTCTCAATTTCAACCGCCAGAAGATGTGCGGAATTTTACATTGGCCGTGATAGAAGATTATGCTGTTGGCTGGGGAATAATGAACAGAACTTTTGCCGAGTTCAACGATATGAGCTTGCTCTTGAGAATGGACAAAGACCAGAAAGTTTTTAATTCTTATGTGATGCCTTTGTCAGACGACCCAGACGACTCCTGGAGATGGAACGGAGTCAGGCCCATCACCAGAAACAAAGTAATTTCTATGGCCGCTCACATGGTAGCTTCAACCATATTCCCCGGCGTATTCGCCCAGAACGAAGCGGATGAAGAAGACAAAACCGCCGAAAAAATAATGAGATATTTGGTTGAATGGAATATCCGAAACTCGGATTACGAGCTGACATTTCTTTATTCAGTTATAGCGGCTCTGGTTAATCCAGCGGCTTATCTCGAATCAAGTTTTAACAAAACATTGCAAACGATAAAAGCCAGACAGGCGAATGGCGAGATAACGACAGAAGAAATAGTTGATGAGATAATTTCGGGGTTTGAAGCAAACATTGTGCCGGCGGATGAAATCTTTATCGCCAATCCTTATGAGTTCAAAATCCAAAAACAGCGATTCTTGATAAGGAAAAGATTTATTGATTACGACACGGCTAAACAGCTTTTTGGCAAGCACGAGAATTTTCAATATGTGAATCTTGGAATAAGGCCGCTATTCGACCCCGAGACCGCCCAATTTTACGACCAGAGGGATGAGGAGCTTATGACATTGGTGGAATGGGAAATTTATTACAATCGGCTGGAAGATACTGAAGCTAGTTTTTTAAACGGGATTTATATGGGCGACAAAAATGTCTTGTCCAATCCCATAAAACACCGGGACAACAGGAATCGGCCGAAATATCCTTACGCCAAATTCGGATTCGAACCAATAGACGAAAAAAGATTTTTCTTTTATAAATCTTTAGTGGCGAAAATGGCCGATGACCAAGATTTGGTTGATGAGATGTGGCGATTGACCATAGACGGCACATTTCTTGAACTATTTCCGCCTCTGGCCACCACTGGCGGAGAAAAATTGGATTCTGCCGTTATTTTCCCTGGCAAAGTAACTAATTTTGGGAAAGAGACCACTACCACAGAAATCGGCAAGGGCCGAAACCTGGTAGCGGGGGTTAGCGCTTTAAGAGAAATAGAAAATTCAATGAATCAAAGTTCTCAAGCTGAAATCAGAGAAGGCCAGCTTTCCAGAGGAGATAAGACCGCTTTTGAGATAAGACGGGCGGAAATCAACGCTTCTATAGTTCAGTTCGGTGTCTTTGGCCGGATGATGTCTCAAGTTATCAAAGATTTCGGAGAGTTGATTATAG
>ERZ1292632.3981-Hain-H43-01um-R2-3981-length-10900-cov-6_pt1 | contig 10900 bp, 10 predicted proteins | sample MGYA00564407_ERZ1292632 | MGnify/ENA primary metagenome ERZ1292632 (study PRJEB36523, sample SAMEA6512637) | groundwater metagenome | collected 2019-01-08 | study: AquaDiva: Metagenomics assemblies of 32 groundwater samples
GATCGTTGCCATTGTCTTAGTCTCCTCTGTTCGGTACCGCCTGATTGCGCGGTCCATCTGTATTAAGTATATACCCTATGCCTACCCTTGTCAACCCCTTTTGCGAAAATAATCCAAGTTTTTTTGCGAGCTTGCAGGCAGGGCGGGGTAACTGGTAGAATTCGGAGGTCGGAGGAGCCAAAAATCACGGATGTTTGCAGGCAGTTTGCAGAGGGTATTTACGGGCAACCTGACAAAAAGACAAAATCGCCCATTTTGAGCGTGAAATACTGGTGCCGAAGGGGGGAATCGAACCCCCATGAGGTTGCCCCCAACGGTTTTTGAGACCGCCGCCGAGTCTGTTGTCCTCTCCTCAACTCTTCGGATTCCCTCGTAAATCGGCCTGAAAACTTCGCCTGTCGCGCCATTCCCCGCCTGTTGCTAACCGCTCCGTTAGAAATATGTTTGCAAACAGCAAGCCCAACTGCTATACTACCCGCAAGCCGGTCAGGCTCTCGCCCTAATCCTTGTCGGAGGTATAGCGCTATGCGCCGGGTAGTACTGTTTTCGGAGTTGCCGCCACAAATGGCGGAGGAACTATCTCTCAACCCCATCCACTGCCTCATCCCCCCAACTGATCCCAAATTAGACCATACCGAGATAGAGCGGATCATCAAACGCTGTCACATGCCGGCCAGACAGGCCGAGGCGTTCCGTTTCGCGCTGCGCTATCCATATATGAGCGAAGCTGACATCGGAGACACGATGGGGATCACTCAACAGGCTGTGCATGAGCATTTAACGGATGCTCAGGATCGCGTGCGGCATTGGCGCGGGTCGGGTTATGTGGGATTGCTGACGTTGGCCATCAGGCAGTTTCCCATGTCGCGGGTGAGAGAGATTATCAGGGGGCCGGGATAAGGCTCCCGCCGGGGGTTGTCAAAACAGGGCAAATCACCGGTACCATGTAACGTATTCTCCTTCCTTTTCTGCTTGCCCCGGTCGCTGCGCCGTGTCAGACTGTCAAACCGTGACCGGACGGGCCGGGGCAATCTTTGGACATTATGAATGGGCAATGCCCGGCGCTATCTCAACGTGCTCAAAGCAGTCCGGCGCGAACGTGGCGAACACTGCGAGGCGTGCGGGACATTGGCGAGGCACGGGCATCATATCATTCCGGCCTCAGAGACAGGGATAACATCGGAACTCATTTATGAGCCGGCGAACATCCTGATCCTCTGCGATGATTGCCACGCATTGATGCATCCGTTGATAAGGAATATAAACGATTGGGCAGTAGCACGGAGAGAGCGCGGGCGGGCAATCCGCCAGCATTAGACAGCGACCGGGAAACACTCCAGGAACTCCTGGAGATCGAAAAGGCGCGGCTCCGAACGGCGCGATTGATCGAGGAGAAGCGCGAGATCGTCTTCCCGGAAACCTCGGTTATCGTGCGCGATATTATGAAGATCATGGCCGCGATCAACGGCAAATCTGAACCGGCGGAAACAGACGCGCTGGACGAAATACTGCGCGATTTAGAGATGTGATATGGCAGAAAACGAGGAGGAGCAGCCGGGATTCAGTCGGGAAACCGCGGTGGGTTACGGAAAACCTCCTGTCGAACATCGTTTCGCTCCCGGAAATACCGAACATCTGAAGGCGCGTGGAGTCAAAAAACGCAACGGCTACCACATCGTGCCCAAGCTCAAAAAACTCCTGGCAGAGATTGCGCCGCAGGACAAAAAAGGCCGCACGTGGGGCGAATTGCTTGCCGAGGCGACCTTAATTAACGCCATGAAGGGGAACGGGACGGCCATCAAAGAGGTGTTCAACCGCATTGAAGGTTTGCAGGAGCGACCGATTGAACCGCCACCGCCTGCCAACCGGAACAACTTTGAGGCGGCCTTAATCGGCGCGGCGGAAGAGGTGTGGTCGGCCATTGACCTGGAGCAGCCGGAATGAGCGGCGACCGGCAGACCTTCGTCTTTGCGCCATTCTCGACCAAACAGAAGAAGGTCATTACCTGGTGGATGCCGGCCAGTCCATACCGCGATCACGATGGACTTGTATGCGACGGGAGCATCCGCAGCGGAAAAACAATCGCGTTCATTGTCGGATTCATTCATTGGAGCGTTTCCTGTTTCACCGACCAGAACTTCATCATCTCGGGCAGGACTATCGGCACACTCAAGCGTAACGTGATTGGGCCAATGCTCCGCATTCTGAATGCGCTCGGGATCGGCTACGAATACAACCGCAGTGAGAACTATCTGAGGTTTGGCGGCAACACCTACTACCTGTTCGGCGCAGACAATGAAGCGTCTCAGGATCGCGTCCAGGGGATAACGGCGGCGGGCTGGCTGGCGGATGAAGTCGCACTGCATCACCCGGAGTTCATATCGCAGGCGTTGGGTCGATTGCTCTCGATAGTCGGAAGCAAATTCTGGTGGAACTGCAACCCAGAATCGCCTTACCACCTCGTCAAAACTGACTATATCGACAAGCGCGATGACAAGCGGATTCTGAGGCTGCATTTCATGTTGGATGATAACCCGGCCTTGGCTCCCGGCGCGAGGGAACGCGCTTCGCGGATGTTCTCCGGCGTCTGGTTCAAGCGCTATATTCTCGGATTGTGGGTAGCGGCTGAAGGCGCGATCTACGATATGCTGGATGAGGCTGTCCACGTTGTAGATAACGCGCCGGACATACTCAAATATTGGGTAGGTGTGGATTATGGCACGGGCAGCGTGACTTGTTTTTGGCTGCTCGGCCTCGGCTCTGATAACAAACTGTATTTCCTGGACTTCTGGCGGTGGGACGTATCGCAGAAGATGGCGCAGCGGTCTGACCCGCAGCTCGCACAGGATTTGGAAGACTGGCTCGCTGGCTTAGAGTTATTCCCACAGGCGATAGTCATACCCGACGACGCGCAATCGTTCCTGGTATATCTTCAGCAGCAGCGCGGCAGGTTCAAGCATATCACCACCCTGGCTATGGCGGACCGTTCGCCCGGCAGCGTCCTGGATGGCATACGGGATTACGCGACGCTTCTGACAGCCCGCAAACTGTTTTATACGCGAAACGTCCGCGATCGGGGCGGCTTGGTTGAGCTATCAGGTTACGTGTGGGACCCGAAGGCGCAGGCGCGAGGCGAAGACAAGCCCTTGAAGCAGAACGACCATGATCCGGACGCGCAGAGGTATGTCATCCGGCACACCCGCAATGTATGGTATCGGCATCTAAAGGCGGCATAAATGGCATTAACGATGATGAAATCGGCGCGGACTCCCTGGCCACCGGCCAAGTGGTCGGCAATATACGATCTCTACTGCGAGCACGCGGCGTGGTATTCAGGCGATCCGGCGGTTCTCCTGGCGTTCTACGCGCAGAAGGCGGGATTTTGGGCTCAACAATTAGAGGCCAACGAGCGCCGCGTGATGGTTCACATTCCCGTTGCCAACGACATCTGCCGCACATCCTCAAGACTCTTGTTCAGCGAGCATCCCAAGATTTCACTTCCTTCAGGCAATCAGACGACGCAGGCTCGGCTTGAGGCACTGATTGAAGCCGATGGCGTATACGCCAAACTCAGCGAAGCTGCAGAGACCTGCGCCGCGCTTGGCGGCGTGTTCCTCAAGATCAACTGGGATTCTAAGCTGGCCAATCATCCGATTCTATCCATAGCCCAGGCCGATAACGCAATCCCGGAATGGCGGTTCAGCGTGCTCCAGCGCGTGACGTTCCACAAGGTCGTACGCGATGAAGGCAACGTGCTATGGACGCTGGTAGAGCGGCACGAGCCGGGCGCGATCGTCAACGAGCTTTACCGGGGGATGAGCGGCGATCTCGGAACGCCCGTTGAGCTGTCGATGCTGGTCGAAACACAGGACGAGCCGCCATATGTTGAGACAGGGCTGGACGGCCTAGCGTGCGTGTATGTCCCGAACGTCCGTCCGAACCCGCGATTCCGGGGGTTGAATATCGGGCAATCGGATTTCACGAATCTTGAGGGCATGATGGATTCGCTGGATCAGGTATGGTCATCGTGGATGCGTGACATCCACCTTGGCTTGGGTCGCATTATGGCTGACCAGTCGTTCTTCCAAACCGATCTTGCCGGCAAGTGGCAGTTCGATCTCCAGCGCGAAGCGTACCTTGGACTGAACTCGATTGCGGGCGCGGGATCGTTCAAAGACCAGATCGTCGTAAACCAGTTTGCGATTCGGGCAGCGGAGCACGAGCTGACCGTGCTTAACCTGATGCGTCAGATATTCGGGCTGGCCGGCTACGCGCCGCAGACGTTCGGCATGGACGTTACCGGCAGCGCGGCTTCGGGATTCGCCATCCGCACTATGGAGCGCAAATCGATATTGACTGCCGGAGCGAAGGCCGACTATTGGGGACCGGCGATTGCCAACATCCTCCACATAATGCTCCAGATCGACAAGACACAGTTTGGCGGACTGGGCACGCCGGAGCGCCCTGTCGTGCAGATGCAGGATTCCGTCAACGATGACGACGTGCAGGTCGCACAATCGGTTGACTTGGCGCGACGTGCAACAGCTATGAGCGTGGAGGTCGCCGTGCGGCGGCTGAACCCGGATATGTCGGACGATATGATCAATGCCGAGGTGCTGAGGATCCAGGGCGAGGCCGGGCAGAACGTGCCGGACGCGGTGCAGGTGGGGTTGCCATGATGCTGATACTCGGAATAACCTTCACGCTTTGGGTGATAATCTGCGTCTGGGTATTGCTTCTCTGCGGAGCGGCAAAAGATGGCCGCTCTTAGCCGAGAGGAAGCGATGGCGCGTATGTTCGACGCGCACGAGGCATACGCGCAGGAGATTCGTCGGGTTTATGCGGAAGCCGAGCAGCGACTCGTTGAGAAGGTTTCCAGGCGGATTGACCGCGGCTTAGATCAACCCGGTTGGGTCGAGCGGATGCTGGCGGAAACCCGGCAGGTCAACAAAGAATTACAGGCCGAAGTCGGCAGGTTGAAAGAACTGGACCCAAAGATTCAGGAGTTTATCGCGGGCGCGTATGACGACAGCGCGGGCATTGCTCGGGCTGACCTGAAGGCCCACAACCTGGGCGCGTTAGATACCGACCTGACGGCAGTTCGGGGCGCAGGCATAAGACGGCTTGCGGCGGCGACCGTGAACGCGCTGGACGCTACCCATTTCGCCATACTGCGAACGACGCAGGACGCCTACCGCAATGTGATCGCGCAGGTGTCAGAGCAGTTGATGGCAGGTGCGGCAGGGACTCCACGCCAGGCGGCTCAGATCGCGTTGAACCGCTGGGCCGACCAGGGCATAACGGGCTTCGTTGATAAGGCGGGTCGCAAGTGGGACTTGTCGAGTTACGCTGAGATGGCGATCCGGTCAACGACGGCGCAGGCGAGCATTGCGGGGCATGTGGACGTGCTGGAGGCAAACGGGCAGGATTTGGTCATCGTTAGCGATTCGCCAGATGAGTGCGAGATGTGCAGACCGTGGGAGGGCAGAGTCCTCTCAGTGACAGGCGCGACTGCGGGTTATCCGACTGTTGCCGATGCTACCAGCGATGGGCTTTACCATGCTAACTGCGTTCCGGGCGACGTGCTAGCTTCGGGTCCGCGACCATTGGCCGCGTTTTCCCGATGGTATGAAGGCGAGGTCGTTATCATCAACACAGCCGGAGGAATAGAACTGACCATCACCCCAAATCACCCGATATTGACGCCGGAAGGATGGGTCGCTGCGGGATTGCTCAACGAAGGCGATCACGTCTTGCGTTACATCGGACATGAGGGGATGGTGGAGAGCATTGACCCAGATAATGAGTTGGTTCCAACCGCTATCGGCGATGTATTCGACGCGCTTCGGGAGTCTGACGGCATGATCACCCGAACCATGCCAACCTCCGCCGAAGATTTCCACGGCGATGGGTTGGATGGCAATGTCGATGTTGTAGGGACCGATGGCCTTCTGCGAGATGGGGGAGAAATCGGCAAGCCAGGCGAACAGGGTTCGTTCGGCCTTGCTGATGCTGGCTTGGGAGGCCTCCTTAGACAGTGCTCTCTTACAAAGACTCTCGATGGAATGATGGGAACCCCGCACGGCGGAATGTGCAGCTGCAGTGAGAGCCAGTCGCGCCTCAGGAGTCAGCCGAGCCAGGTGAATCTTCGCAGCATCGGAGCGCGTCGGGGCCGTGGATATGCCGAAAAAGGAAAGGTGGCGCTGGACCGTGCACTGGTTGAGCCCCAGTTCAATAGCAATCTGACTTTTGGTTTGGCCGGACATGTACCGTTCGTAGATGTCTTGGTCATCGAGCGGCAAACGGGAGAGTCGCTTGGATTGGATGTAGTTCCTGATAACGATGCCGCGCTCGATGAATCGCGGTTTCAATGCAGTGACACTGACTCCGACAGACGCGGCTATGGGTTTGAGTCCTTCTCCGGCAAGATAGCGCCGGATACAATCGTCAAGATCGAACGCAGGCAGTTTGCGGGGCATGTCTACAACCTCCATACTAAGCGCGAGTGGTATGCGTGCAATTCTATTATAACACATAATTGCACCCACAGTTTAGGGGTGTTCATCCCCGGCGTTACTCGTCCGATGCACGGGACCGCTAATCCGCAGGGATATGAGGACCGCCAGGAGCAGCGCGGGAACGAGCGGCAGATACGCAAGTGGAAGCGTCGCCAGGCGGCGGCGATCACCGATCAGGACTCCACGCTGAGCAAGGCCAAGGTCAAGGAGTGGCAGGCGAAGCAGCGGGCGTTTATCGACCGCACTGGCAGGCTCAGAGAGTATGACCGGGAGCAGGTGCGGGTTGGAATTGTTGGAGGCAAAACCTAATGGCGAAATATCGAGTTGTCACAACCTATTCGGATGGCACGATGCGGACTCTTGAGACGAAGGACGGCAAGAAAGCAATGCAGGAGGCCGCGAATTGCAGCTACCAAGAAGATACCGCCAAGGTGGTGTCGCTTGAGATGGATGGTCAGTCTATCTGGCAAGAAAAGGTCAAGGCTTATGAGTCTGGGGCCATAGCGGGGTAACCGATGCGAATCATCCTTAAGCCAACGAAGGCGGGAATCATAGCGCAGTCGCAGCGTCGGCAATTCGGGATATGGCGCAAGGTTTCGACCTCTGTTCCTCACAAGTCGATCGGCTTACTCTTTGCCGACCTGGGGCAGATGTTGACCAGCGTATTCGGTGAATCTGCGGGAATCCTACCGAGGCATGAACGAAAGCGGATAGCGAAAGCGTGCGCCGCATCGCTCGTCAAAAGGATGGCAAGATAGCCGGACGCGGCTATAAACACGGCTATGGCCGACGGGCCTTAAACGGGAGGGTTTCATGTTTCATCTAATCAAGCAACTGTTCTACCTCAAAGCGAACGAAGGCGCGGCGGGTGGAGGGGGAACGACTGACCCGGCGGCAGACCCAAACGCCAAACCAGACACAGACCCGACCGCAGGGGGCCAGGGCGCAGACCCGACGCCAGCAGCGGGGACACCACCACAAACATTCACTCAGGCCGATCTTGACCGTGTAGCGGCGAAGACTCGCGCCGAAGAGAAGAAAAAGTTTGAGGACGAGCGCAAGAAAGCCGAGATGACTGAGGCCGAACGGCTGATGGCGGAGAAGGCGGAAGCTGAAAAGCGGACTGCCGATCTCCAAGGACAGTTGAATACCGTGAAGATCGAAGCCGAAGCAAAAGTGCAGGCTGCGGCAGCGGGCGTGAAGCCGGAACATTTGGCTTACGTGCTGAGGCTGGCTGACCTGTCCGGTGTGTCCGTGAACGACTCCGGCGCGGTGGATGGCGTAGCGGTCAAGACGGCAATCGAGGCGGTATTGACAAGCCTCCCTGCGCTCAAAGCAACGCCCGGAACTCCCAACGCAGGTGGAGAGTTCGGCGCGGGCGGGCTCGGACCCAAGGACCTTAAGACCCAAATCTTAGAGGCCGAGGCGAAGGGCGACTGGAAGACTGCGGGGGAGCTGAAAGCTCTCCAGATGGTCAACCTGCACAACAAAACCTAAGAGGTAAATCAAATGTTGATAATGCTATTTGTCTTTGGTGTAATCGCCGCCGCTGCGGCGATGGCGACCATCAGCGGGCAGGTGAACACGTATACTTGTCCCAACTATGTTGGCGAGCTTTTCGGGCTGACCCGAGAGGACACGCCGTTCTTGTCCGCTATCGGCGGACTGACAGGCGGCAAACGCGCCGACGCGACTCTCTTCAGTTGGCAGACCTACGATCTTCGGACAGCGGCTCAGAATACCGTTGTTGAAGGCGCGGCGGCTCCGACGGCGCAGGGGCGGCTTCGCTCTACTGCGTTTAACGTGGTTCAGATTCACCATGAGGCAGTCGATGTGTCATATACGAAGCTGGCCGCGACGGGTCAGTTTGCCTCGACCGGCGGGCAGACTGGGCAGGTCGGGGTAACGGGCGCAAACCCAGTCGTCAACGAACTGAACTGGCAAGTACAGCAGATGCTCAAGCAGATCGCCCGTGACGTTGAGTATTCATTCCTTCAGGGAACATTTGTGAACCCTGCCAATAACTCTTCCGCACGGCAGACGCGAGGACTGATTGAGGCCATTTCGACCAACGTATACGCCGACTCCGGCGTGTTGACAGAGGATGCTGTCCTAGACCTGATGCAGATGGTCTGGGAAAACGGCGGGATTCGTGAGACCGAAACTCGCACCATCATCGTCAACGCGGGGCTGAAGCGCGACCTGACCGACATCTTCATCACTGACAAGAACTATATCGAGGCCAGCCGCAATGTTGGCGGCGTAAACCTCCAGACTATCGAGACTGACTTCGGGCGGTGCAATATTATGCTCGATGCGCTCATGCCGACTGGCACGCTCGTGGTCTGCTCGCTTGAGCAGTGCACACCAGTCATCTTGGAAATCCCTGGGAAGGGATTCCTGTTTGTCGAACCGCTCGCTAAGACTGGCGCGACTGAACGGAGTCAGATATATGGCGAAATCGGCCTTGAGTATGGCAACGAAATGAGTCACGGCAAGATCACCGGACTCACTGCCAGCACGTCCGTTCAGTCGTAACGGACGGCATTGACTATCACTCTCCCTGCCTGGGTTGCTGATTAAGAGCAGCTTTCCTCCCTGCCCAGGCAGGGAACCATTTTAGAATGAGGCAAGATTGAAGTTCACCTGCGAGCGATACCCGCGATTGATGCTGCGCGTCCACAGTGGGCAGAAGATAAACTTTGTCAATGGCGGATTTGAGACGGAGGATTCGCGCACAATCCAGGCGTTGCAAGCCTGCCGGATCGCTGGGGTCGATGGCAAACCGGCGATAACGTGGGAGAACGCGGCGAGAGTTGATTATTCGGACCTGAACAAGCAGCAGTTGGCTTCGATGGCTTCAACTCGCGGGATTCCGTATATCGGCGTGACCCGAGACGGGCTTATCCGCAAGCTGACAGAATACGACGCGACGCATCCGACGCAACAGATCGAGAGGGGGTTAGACAGGCGTGATAATGACGCGTTCCTGGCCTCGATGGGATGGAGAATCCCCAAGGCCGATGTGCATCCTCCCGATCCCGACTCGTGGCCCTCCGTCGGTATTGTAATCCCCGTCTACAACACGCCGGAGATGCTGGAGCGTTGTTTGCGGACGCTTAGAACCACAAACTACAAGGACGGCATTCGCTTGGTGGTTGTCGACAACGCGAGCAAGGAGCGGAAGACGCTATCTCATCTTGAGGGACAGAAGAATGTTATTCGGTTCGCGCAGCCTGTGGGATTCTCTGAGGCCGTAAACGCCGGTATTCGCGGGTTGCCGGATTGCCAATATCACATCCTCTATAACCAGGATGTGGCGGTCATTGACCCGGAATGGCTGAACCATCTCATCAGGTGGATGGAGTCGCGGCCTGAATGCGGGATTTGCGGGCCGAAACTGCTGTATGACAACGGCACGATTGAGAACGCTGGCATTGATATGGGCGTCGGTGACGGCTGCGCGGAACGTGGGCGCGGATGCAAGGCCGATGATCCCAGGTTCAACGATTATCGCAAGGTGGCGACGGTATCGGGCGCGGTCTACTGTCTGCGGGCCTCAGTTGAGCGGCAGATGGGACTGATGGACGAACGTTACCTATTCGGTTGTGAGGATCTGGAATACGGAATGCGGATGTCGGCTCAGATCGGGGCCGAAGTCTGGTATGTGCCCGATGCAGTACTGACTCACAGTTCACACGCGATACAACGGGCCAACCGGATAGATCAGGCGCGTGTGAGGGCGATGCACAAGGTGTCGTCAGATGTCTATGAGCGCGAATGGTCCAGGTACTACAACCATCTGGCTAAGACGAGGGTGGCGTTCATCCTGCCTAACTTCCATTCCGCGTGCGGTGGGGCGCGCGTCGTCGGAGCGTTGGCGCGGCAATTGAGTATTTGCGGGGTTCAAGCCGAGGTGTTCGTGAGACACCTGGACCCGGACCCTGACAGCGACTTCCCGCAGTTCCCGTTGCGCTTACTGTCCGACCTGAAGGAGGCCGAGATCGTCGTGGCCACCCGCTTTGACACGCTGAAAGAGGCGCGGGCGGTCAAGGCTGATAAACGGTATTACTTGGTGCAGCAGATCGAAGACGTGATGGCTCACAACTGCAACGGTACGCCACGGCAGGCGTTGCGGAGCTACCAAGACACGGACTTTGAGATTATCACTATCGGCGAACATCTGGCGGCTCGGTTGAAGCAGATGGGGCGTGATTGCAGTGTGCTCGATGTGGGGTTCTACCGCGACCTATACCCCTATGTCGAGCGCGAGCCGGGCAGTCCATTCCGCGTGTTGATGTATGGCTGTGAGGGCTACAAAGGGCCGGACCAGGCCCAGATAGCCGAGGCGATACGCAAATCGGTTGTCGGCGCGAAGGTGA
>ERZ1292632.3199-Hain-H43-01um-R2-3199-length-12777-cov-5_pt1 | contig 10898 bp, 20 predicted proteins | sample MGYA00564407_ERZ1292632 | MGnify/ENA primary metagenome ERZ1292632 (study PRJEB36523, sample SAMEA6512637) | groundwater metagenome | collected 2019-01-08 | study: AquaDiva: Metagenomics assemblies of 32 groundwater samples
GCCAAGACCGACCTGCTGCGCCTGGCGCGCATGGCCCCCGACCAGCAGCGCCAGGTCGCCCACAGCATCACCACCGGCCAGGCGCGCACCGTGCCCCAGGCCGCCGCGCTCCTGCGTGAAGCAGAGCGGGTCAGCCGCCCTTTGCCGCCGGACAAATACCGGGTGCTCTACGCTGATCAGCCCTGGCGCTACGACAACGGCGGCTTCGACGAAGCCGCCGAAGCGCAATACCCCACGCTGGATGTGGCTGACATCTGCATCCTGCCGGTGGCGGCCCTGGCCGATGAGGGCAGCGTGCTGTTCCTGTGGGCCACCAACCCGCTCTTGCCCGAGGCCTTGCAGGTGCTGGCGGCCTGGGGCTTCAGCTACAAGACCAACCTGGCCTGGATCAAGGACCAGGGCCGGGGCAAAGGTTGGTTCCTGCGCAGCAAACACGAGTTGCTACTCATCGGCACCCGCAGCCAGACGTCCCACCCCCAGGTGCGGCCTGACTCGTGCTTCGAGGCTGACCGCGGCGCCGTGCACAGCCGCAAGCCCGCACGGGCCTACGAGCTCATCGAGCAAATGTACGCCGGCCCGCGCATCGAGCTCTTCGCGCGCGCCCGCCGCCCCGGCTGGGACGCCTGGGGCGACGAGCCGGCACTATAGGAGGCTGCCGTGGTAGTAGCGCCGGTTCTACCGCAGACCACATCGGGCAAGTTCAAGGCCAAGAGCTACGCCGGCGACCTGATGCGCGTCGGTGACCTGGCCGAAGCCATCGTGCGTGACTGGCTGCAGGCCCACCCCGACGTCCTGGGCCTCGTGGACCTCAGCCGCCTGGCGCCTTTCCAGCGCACCGACATGGATCTCGCCATCCGCCTGCAGGATGGCACGCACCCCATCGCCGAGGTCAAATGGGACCGCAACCTGGGCGTCTCGCCCTACATCCTCGTCGAGGTCCTGCGCCTCAACCACCAGGCGCCCCCCGAAGCGGCCGGCGCCCTGGGCTGGACACTGCGCACCGAGGCCCGCTGGATTCTTTACTTCGCGCCCAAGTTGGCCCTGGTCTACCAGTTCAAGACCGACATGCTGCGCCGGCGGGTGCAGCAGTACACCGCACAGGCCCGGCACGACACCCAGTTCTGCTGGGTCAGCACCGACGCCGTCAAAAGCACGCTCAACCTGCTGCTGCCCGTCCAGGCGTGCCAGGGCGCCTTCCGGGTGCACGACGTCATCGCGTACGCCCGGCGCCACATCCCGGCCATCGACCAGCTCCGGCTGCAGTTCGCGCCCGAATCGCTGCGCTGGTAGAAACCCGACATCGCCGCCCGCATCGAACTGCGCGCCCGCCGCGCCGAATAGGAGCACACCCATGACACCCGACACCCTCACCGCCATCGCCGCCGCCATCAGCGGCTCCGCCTGCGCCATCCTGGCCCTGCGCCCGCCCACCGGCCGCCATCTGACCAACGTGCGCGCCGCCCACGCCGACATCGTCGCCCTGCACACCGCTGCCGAACGCCGCCGGCGCAACCGGCGCATCATCTGGCTCGCCGTCATCATCGTCGGCGTCAGCCTGCTGATCGCCCTGGCCGCCACCGATGTAGGCGCCGCACCCGCCGCCGCCTGCCGCACCATCGTCAACGCGCCGACCACCGTCACCAACATCAACCGCCGCCCGGCCGGCGGCTTCGAGGTCGCCATCCGGCTCACCGGCTCGCGCACCGTGGCATCCATCATCACCACCCGCCGCCTCTACCTGCGCCAGCCGGTCAAGGTCAGCGGCACGCTCTGCGCCGAAAACCAACTGACGGGAGCGACCATCCGATGAACCCCGGACTCCTGCGGCGCTACGCCGCCAGCATGTATCCGCAAAGCCAGGCCCAGCCCGGACAGGTCATCACCGCCCGCCCTGTGCCCGGCAACGAGCTGACCCTCCTCCGCGAGGAGCGCACCTACCGACTCACATTGCGGCGCTGGGAGCGGGACATCGCGGCCGAGGACATCGCCGCCGTCACCGAGGCGTTTGTCCTGCCGCCGAACGTCGAGCCGGCCCTCGACCGGCGCACCGAGAACCATCCCGTCGCCCACAAGCCCCTGCCGTGCTACTACGCCCGCTGGGCCTGGATTGAATGAGTCCGGCAGTCCCGTAAGGGCCTGTCACTGCGCACAGATCACAACTGGTGGCAGTCATCACGTCTCCGAATGATCGCCGCAGCCTGACAGACCCTTCCCGGACGGCCTGACAACCCGTCCTGGTGTCTCTCCTCCTTGACCGCCTGGCCGGGCCTGGGCAACCCGGCCAGGTTGGAGAGACCAGACGCCCAACTGACAACTGACAACTACCGAGGCCGCCAGCCATGTACGAAATCGAAGTTCTGCCGCCCGAAACCGCCGCCGACGCCGCCAACCCCTTCGCCCTGGGCTACGCCAACCAGGCGCTCTTCGAACTGCGCGCCGCCTGGGAAGAGCAGCGCGACAAGTGGTTGCGGGCCAAAGGCAAAAAGAGCGCCTCCACGTTCCGCGCCTACGCTGACGCCACCCGCCGCTTCCAAGCCTTCACCGGCCTGGACTGGTGGCTGGTCACCGCCGACCACGTCCGCTCCTGGCAAGAGGACATGGAGACGGCTGGTCTCAAGCCCGCCACCGTCAACCAGCGCCTCTCCGCCGTCTCCAGCTTCTATAGCTGGGTCATCCGCGAGCAAAAGCTCGACGCCCACGGCGTCGAACGCTCGCTCTTCTTCGACGCCCAGGGCCGCACCCGGGCCAACCCGTTCCGGGCCAACAACCTCGAGCGCACCATGCCCGCCAAAAAAGGCGTCTCGCGCGCCATCGCACCCGCTGTCCTGGTCCATATGATCAACGACATCAACGTCCAGCATCTGGAAGGCGCGCGCGACTGCGCTCTTTTGAAGACCTTCCTCCTCACTGGCTGGCGCTCCGCCGAAGCGCTCAAGCTCGCCTGGGGCGACATCCGCCCTAACGACCAGCGCCCCGGCGAATGGATCTGTGCCTGGAGCGGCAAGGGCGGCAAAGCGCAAGATGACGCCTTCCCCGTCGCCTGCTACGGCGCCATCGTCCACTATCTAAACCTCGCCGGCCGGTGGGCCCCGGGCCATCCCGAGCACATCCAGCCCAGCGACTACATCTGGCAGCCCATCCGCGATCATGGCATTCAGAACTTCCCGAACGTGCAAACGTGCCAACATGGAAGTGTGGAAACCTCCAGGCACATCTCCCCCACCCAGGCCAACAACATCCTGCGCAAGCACCTGCGCCGCGCCTTGCGCAAAACCGGCCTCACCCGGGAGGAAGCTGAGGCCCGCGCCCAGACCTACCACATCCACAACCTGCGTCACACCTTCGCCCACAACATGCGCAAGGCCAAGTTCGACGTACTCGCCATCTCGAAGCGTATGCACCACAGCAATATCGCCATCACCCAACGCTACTTGGATTCCCTGGAGGCCCCCGTGGACGACTACTCCCAGGCGCTCCAGCTCGCCATGGGCATCTAGCCGCCATCGTCCATCGTCCATCGTCCGGGTGCCAACAAACACTTATCACCCGCTGCCATCGGGCGCACCTAAAAGGAGCCAAACGGGATGCAACCAGTAGAGACCACCATCATCATCATCGCCGCCCTCATCGGCTTTGGCGTCTTCTACAACCAGATCGTCGCCTGGTTGGAAGCGCAGGGCCGGACTGTTGGCTACGTTGCGTTTCTCGTCGTCGTCGGCAACTTGGCTATCATCATCGCGCTCGATATTGCCTTCGGCCACCAGGTCGCCGGCGGCGCTTTCCTCTTCAACGTCGCCGCCGGCGCGCCCATGATCATCGGCTCTTGGTGGCGGCACACCACCCAGCGCCGCCGCGAACTGGCCCGCGCCGCCGAAATTGCCCGCCGCAACCTGCAAGGAGAGGAGTAATGGCCACTCCCAGGAAACTGCACGGCTACATCTATCGCCAGGAACTCGCCCGCGCGCGTGCCGCCAACACCGAGGCGCGCGCCTACACCGCCCGCATCCTGGACGAACGGCCCGGCCCGGCCCTGGCAGCCCTCTACGTGGCGCATATCGGCATCGCCCTGGGCAACATCAGCGACGCCCTCAACCAACTCGCCACCATCATTGACACTTGCGAGGAGACAAACTCTTGACCCGCACCAGATCCGCCACCTCCACTGCAGCCCAGCCACCGCGCAGGACTGGTATGTCAAAAGCCGCCAGCGCAGCGCCGCGGCGAACGACACGGAAACAACGCCGGCGGCGGCTGAACATCACCGTTAGAGGGGAAAATATGAAGCACTTCTTGCATGGCGGGCCATTTTCCACATGCGCATGTGGCTATAAGGAAGACGTGGGCCACGTTGGCATAATCTGTCTCCGCTGCGGCCAAATTGCTACGGGGCCATTCGTGATCCGCCGCGGCAAGCTGGTGGCATTTGTCCCGTCTAACAATGGCGTCCAGCCGACAGCGGAGCTGGCCGGTCGTGAGAATGTCGCCGCTGATCCAACCATTGCGCGTCAACCCGCTGCGGCTGACGCCTGACCGTTAGACGGAGGCACCCTATGGCACGCTACAAACCAACCAGGACGGAAATAGTGGAGTTGATGGCGTGTGGATGGCGATTTGATGACGATGGCTGGTGGTGGCCAGCGGGCGTCTATGGCTATGGGAGCACGTACCGAGAGGCTAGGCGAGAACAGCAACAACGAGAGCGCCGTCTCACATCATGTCCACCTGACCGGGCTACGCTCCCGGATGCGGAAGTTACGCCGGACACACGCCCGGCAGGTGACGATTGACATTAGACGGCTTTGCCGGAAAATGAAAACCCCGCCTCGGCGGCGGGGTCGGAATGGGAGAGAGAGCGTGCTATCGTGGTCGCAGTGTGCCAGACTCAATGGCCCGGCGGACATCCGCCAAGCAAACCATCCACGCCTTGCCATTGATCTGGCGGCCTTTCACTCGCTCCTCCCGCACGGCCTGTGCGAGAGTCGGGTATGGGATGCCGACCAATCCGGCCGCTTCTCGGAGTGGCCGCAGCCAGGACTCGTCTTGATCTGGCGATCCCTCAATCTGGCCTTGAAGCTCCTCATGTCGGAGCTCCATTGCATCGCATGGAGAATGGCACAGCCGATAGGCCAACGGGCAGAGCGGCAAGCCTCCATCGGATGGCTGCTGCTGCCATGCCTGATAGATTTCGGGGGTGGCATTGAAGGGGATCGAAGTCGCAAATTTACATCGATACATTTGATCCTGCCTTTCTGCGGGCATAGGCCCGCCGATTATTGAATTGCATTCGGCATACATCGGAGCAAAAGCGGATGCGTCTGGCGTTGTCGGCGTTGGGGCTGCTGGCCCCAACATTGGTGCGGAAGGCCCGCCCGCAGTTCGGGCAGATCTTCTCAATGCTGCCGCCGTGGGCATTGGCGTGCCAGGCGGCAGGAGGCGGTGGAGGCGTGGGTGGGCGTGGCATGTCTGCGGCTCCTTCGTTCCCCCGCTGGCTCAGAATGAGGCCAGCGGGGGGGGGGCTGTAGCTATTCCAGGATCATAGCGTTGGACGGCATATACTGCCGTAGTTCTGGGACTTCTGCGGTTGCGCATTTGCGCAGGGCGAAGATTTCTATGCCCATCGCGTCCATCCATTGGCCGTTGAGCTTGATCGCCCACATGTCCCAGCGACCGTCGTACTTCATGATGGCCGCCTGCATTTTGATGCCGTACTTTGCCAGTGTCTCTTCTTTGAAGGTTGCGACTGTTGTTGCGTTCATTGCTGTCTCCTTTCGGTTTCTGATCCTGACAGCAGTATATCATATTTATTTATGATTGTCAAGGGGTTTTTGGACAAGTTTGCAAAACTCGTTTTGTGCAGTTTGTCGACACAGCCGCAACGGGGGTTGCGTGGGTGGAGCCGTCTAACAACGCCGTCCACCTGACGCCCTGGGCGGCGCGATCAACAATCTTCTGTCACCGACCGGGCGCAGGTGACGGCTGATCGTTAGGACTCAGGAGTAACATGCTACCGTCTCAATTTATCCGAGAGAAGATCGTCCAGGCATTCGATGATCTAGCCGAGGCGTTTTCGGCTGGCACGGTAGAGATACCTGGCATGACCGAAGACGAGGAGGCGGGCATCCCGATGTTGTTGTTTACGGCACAGCAAACGATGCTGGTCGCATGGCAGAGTTATCTCAGCGGTCACGCCTCAGCACCCCGCCGTCCTAACAACGCCGTCCACCTGACGCCTGCGGTGGTGAGATCGTGCGCAACGGATGACACGAAGCCGCAGGCGCAGGTGACGGCTGACCGTTAGGCGGACAGCATGGAAACACAATGGCGCATTACCACACCGAATAGTAATAAGCTATTGCGTATCTCTGATCTAGTCGCCCGACTCGGCGCACTGCAGCAGCAACACGGCGATCTGCCATGCTACATCTACAGCGCCGATAAGCGCGCCAGCGTTCCACTGCTGGCGCTGTCGTTGACGATTAGCAGCACTGATCGCACGCTGTCAATTTCTGCGCCGATTGGATCGGTGCTCGATGAAATGTTCCTCGATCTGATCGAGGAACGCCGAACATTGCTTGCACCTGACGGCCCCGCCGGCTGACGGGAGGCGTTCGTCGCCTGGAGCTGCTGCGCGCTGGCGGGGGATATTGACCAGGCGGAGGAGGACGCGGGGCGGGGGCAACGGAGCTGAGGCAACAGATGGCAGCGGATCAGTGGATGCCGGGCGGGAGCAGATGACATGGTCTCGGGTAGGCGACAGACAAGGCCAAGACACACAAGGGAGCGCCCTCCCGCTGGGGTGACAAGGTGACAGGGTGGACACGGACAACACCACGGACGAACCTTAAAGTTTCGCACAAAGCGCGTTTTGGACGAATAGTCCGCGCACATCCGCATCAGTCTCTTGGCAGGCTTTGCACCCAAGTTAGCGACTGGCAATCATCACCGCAACTATGCCTGGCTGGCCTGGTGGCGGGCATGTGCGCAGGCCGAACAGCAGGGGCGCAGCGAGCTGATCCGCGCGTATGCGCCGGCTGACTGGCCTCGCGCGGCGTACGCGCGGCAGATTCGCGCCGGCACGACGCGGCTGTTGCGGGCGTTGGCGCAGGCGCCGGCTGACGGCGGAGTGACGGGGATGCGGGGAGACAGGTAGACGGGTAGACAAGCAGCTCGGAGGGACGCGATGGGCCGATATGGGCGGGCGAACGATATCACGGAGGTGGTGATGTTGCCGATTGACAAGGATATCGCGACTTGGCGGCTGGCGCAGGCGCGCCGGTCGCGCATCAAGTGGGTGGCGGTGATTCTGATCGGCGCGCTGTTGCTGCTGGCGCTGGCGCTGACGGAGCGGGCGGAAGGGGCGTGCGCGACGCCGGTGAGCGCGATGGGGCGGATTACGCATGTGAGCCGGACGATCCATCCGCTGCCGATCCCGGTGCGTTGGTATACGGCCGGGTATACGTTTGGGGAGCCGACGTATTTTTTTGGGCTTACGCTCCGGACGCGGTTCCGGGTGGGGGAGACGGTGCTGATCCGGGGCTGCGCAGATGACGAGCGCCAGGTGCGGGAGGCGACGGTGAGCCGGCCGTGACGGGCGCCGGGTGACAGGGGGACAGGGTGACACGGTGACACGATGGTTTTGCGGCGCGGCGCGCGAGGCCCAGCGGGATAAGCGGCCGGGCGGCTTCAGCGAGAAGACTGGCTGTTGAAGCCGGTAGGGACAGGACAACTCGCGCCGGACCCTGTAACCGGCAAGCGTCCTTCTATGATCGAGTGTAGCATGGTGTCCGCATTTTGCGCCCCTGGAGATAGCAGATCGTTTCTGGAAGAAGGTTCGCATTGTTGATCCAGATAGCTGTTGGGAATGGCAGGCGGCTAAAAACACGAAAGGTTATGGGCATTTTTGGATCAACGATCGGCAGATTGACGCCCATCAGGATGCAAAACATGTTTGACAAGATATTCTATCTCGGCCTCGCCATAACGGGTTTGCTGTTGGCTCTTGGGCATTGGTTTCCGTGGCCCCAGCGCCTCCACCGCCTGCTCGCCTACATCTACGGCGTGGCGAGCATCCTGGTGGGCACGGCGATCTGGCTGGGCTGGCAGGGTCAGTGGGTCATCGTCGGCGGGCTGGCGGCCATCGCGTTGCTGGGCGGCGCGGTGACGGTGGGCTGCTACGGCGTGGATTGGGCGCTGAATGCCTGGGCCAAGCTGCGGGCAGGTGACGATGGCGCCGACGCCTGAGCAGGCTTGGCTGTTGGCGGCGCTCGACCTGGTGGCGCTGTACAGCGATGTGACCGATGACCTGCGGGCGGTCATCACCCGCATGGCGAATCGCGCTCGCACCGCCGACGAGGCGGATGACATCAAGCTGCTGATCCGCTGCCGGCGGCGGCTGGACGAGGCGAAGGCAACGGTGGCGGGGCGGCATCCTGATGGACGAGGGAACTGAGGGAACTGAAGGAACTCGGGGGAACTCCATGAGTGCGCTACAGATCTGCATCGGCATCGGCCTGGCGCTGGCCGCGGTGTTCGTGGTGTGGGGCTGCTGCGCGCTGGCCGGCGCCATTGATCAGGCGGAGGAAGACGCGGGCCGCGGCCGGCGAAGCTGACGCAGCGGATGGGAACGGATAAGCGGATGGGCAGCGGTGTGATCCGCTTTTGCCTCTACCAGTGGGGATTAGATGGATTTCATCCACACAAATATAGTTAGAAGGCTCTTTGTGGAGGAAACATGAAGCGATCGACGAATCTGGCGTATACCCGAAAGACGCGTAGCCACCTGACTGACACGGCGCTGTTCCTACGAGATCTCGGTATGACTGACGACGGCATCAAGTCCGTTATCAGCCAGATGCACATGGGCAAAGACGAGCCGTCTAACAACGGCGTCCAGCCGACAACGAAGCTGGCCGGTTCCGAGAATATCGCCGCTGATTCAATCACTGAGCGCCAATCCGCTGCGGCTGACGCCTGACCGTTAGGCCGGAGACGTGGACGCAATGTACCAATGTTTGCCAGGCAACGCCAGGACGTGGCAGCCGGATAAAGACGCACCGAAGCTATGTGAGTCCGCCGGCTGCAATCAGCCGGCGACCCTGGTCGGGGTCGCACAGAATGCCAACTGGTATCTGTGCGACAAATGCGGCAAAGACGTAGTAACAATCATCCGCCTAACTCTGCGTCCACCTGACCGGGCGGGCGGCCCGGTGCGTGGTCAACCATCGCCATCTGCCCGCCCGGCAGGTGACACTATCCGTTAGACGGCGCTACCTGCGAAAAGGAGAATCAGCAATGGGAGTAATGTCACCAACTACACCGGCCCAAGAGCTGGGTGGCATGAAGGCCGCCAACCGGTATTGCGCCGAGCGTCCGTGGATGGATGCTAGAGAGACGCGCAGAGTCGGGAGATGGGGATACTCGTTTTTTGTGACCCGGGGCCGCGAGCCATTCGGCGACGGTTTCCGGCGCATGTGCTACATCGAGAGCCAGGCACGCGCCGTCTAACCACGGTTTCCAGCGGACGGGCCGCGCTGCCCGATTGCGAGAGGTCAGGCGAGAGCGGCCCGCCGCTGAAACCTGACCGTTAGACGCCAGGAGGAAACATGCAAGGCTTTATCGTTTGCCGTGACAGGCATCCATTCTCCGCCTCGCACATCCATGACACGTTGAAGCAGGCGCAGGTTGAGGCAGAACGGCTCTGCCGCAAGGAGCAGGATACGTTTCTTGTTTTCGCATTTCTTGGCGAGGTGCGGCTTGCACAGGCGCCCATTGCCTGGGAGTGGGCGTCTAACAACGCTTTCCACCTGACGCCTGCGGCGGCGGGATCATGCAACGACAACGATACGGAGCCGCAGGCGCAGGTGACGGCTAACCGTTAGACGGCACCAACAAAAACGCCCCCAGGGGCCGCCGTGGCGGAGGAAACCCACGGCGATCACATTATACCACGGAGGAAACGCATGACCACTCTGACCGGAGTCCCCCGGGGACTCAAAACCGCCGACTGGCTGGGCTTCACGCCCGCCACCGATCCCGTCCTGGCCGCCAGCCGCTTCACCGAACGCTATGGCCAACCGCCCGCGCACGCCATCCACGTTCCCAACACCCTGCTCGTCGGCCCCGTCCCGGCCGTCCTACCCGCTCCCCCGCGCCAGTTGGCGCTGGAGGTGGACGGATGAACGAGTTTGAGACGATCGCCATCGAGGGGATCGAGGTTCCGATTGCCGCCGCGCTAGCCAGGGACGGCCGGCCGACCCCGCTGATCGGCGACCTGGAGCCAATGTTATGCGATCACCGGGGCGCGACATGGAGCGGCGAGTTGGCGCTGTGTTGTCCCCGCTGCGGCGCGCCGATGTTCCTGCCGCCGCGGTTTCTCGCCAACAAGTCGGAGGAACGCATCGCCGCCATGTACGAACTCTGGCGGGCGGCGGGGTGTCCGCCGTGGTATGGGCGCAGCGTGGATCATCCGAACGGCTCCTGGGGCATCGTTCCCAAATACTGGCGCATCGCCCAGGCCCAGGGCTACGACGATCTTGGCGGCCTGCCGGTGCGCCTGCCGCAATGGCCCGCGTTCGAGGCCGTGCGCGCGGAGCGATCGACGTGAGCGCCGACTACGACCTGCAGGCCGCGCGCATCGAGCAGGTGTTCGGCGCCTACAAGGTGCCGGCGCGCGTGTGGCAGGCGACCGTGACGCCGCGCTTCGTGCGCTTCGATGTGACGACGGCTATGGGCGTGAAGGTTGATCGCGCCGAGGGATTGGCGGATGAGCTGGCGTATGCCCTGGGCGTGACCTCGACGCGCGTGCATCGGGAGAGCGGCGTGCTGTGCGTGGACGTACCGCGGGACACGCCGCGCACGGTGGAGCTGCGGCCGCTGCTGGCGAAGGTCGCCGGCAGCGG
>ERZ1292632.3985-Hain-H43-01um-R2-3985-length-10891-cov-4_pt1 | contig 10891 bp, 10 predicted proteins | sample MGYA00564407_ERZ1292632 | MGnify/ENA primary metagenome ERZ1292632 (study PRJEB36523, sample SAMEA6512637) | groundwater metagenome | collected 2019-01-08 | study: AquaDiva: Metagenomics assemblies of 32 groundwater samples
GGACTCCCGGCAAGACCCGACGTTTTTGGGGATCGGAAAGGGAAGCAAACTGCTTGCCGGTCATCACCTCTTCGCCCCGTTTCATAAGCCCGATGTGTTTGGCAATAGCCAGAGCGGTCAGCTCATTATCTCCGGTGATCATGACGGTGGCGATCCCTGCCTCTTCAGCGATACGGATGGCATCTTTGACTTCTTCCCGTGCGGGGTCCGCAATGCCGACAAAGCCGATAAACGTCAGGTTGGATTCGGCTTCCTGGCGGATTTGGCCGTTCCACGAAATTTTCTTCATGCCAAATGCGATCACTCGCAACCCTTGCTTGGCAAACGCTTCAAAGGCTTCAAAAATTTGCTCTTTTTTCTCGCGGGTGAGTGGCACCTCTCCTTTGGGACCGGCAACACGGCTGCTTGCCGCAAGCACGGACTCCGGTGCGCCTTTCGTCAGGACGGTTGTGACAGCGTCTTCTTTCCACACCACGCTCATGGTTTTGGTCGTGGGGTCAAACGGGAATTCTTCAACCAGTGTGCCCTGCTCCCGCAATAGGGGAATATTCACGGCATGGTCAGCGGCAAACAGAAGGAGCGATCCCTCGGTCTGGTCGCCGACGACGTCATAGTCATCATGGTTTTCCCGGGGTGCCAGGCTCGCATTGTTGCACAAAGAAGCGATTTTAGTGAGCTTCGGGAACACGTTTGCCCGCCGAATAGCGGCATCATCGGCGCGGTAGATACGCCCGCCAAGCCATACATCCGCTACCCGCATCTCGTTTTTCGTGATGGTACCGGTTTTATCGGTTGCGATCACGGTAATGCTTCCTAATGCTTCTATGGCCGCAAGTTTCCGAAGTATTGCGCGTTTCCTTGCCATGCGCTGTGTGCCGATTGCGAGGGTGATGGTGATCACCGCCGGCAAGCCTTCCGGCACGGCGGCAACGGCCAGGCTTATGGCGGTCAACACACCCTCAATGACAGGGTGTTGCCGCAGGTATCCGATGCCGAAAACGGCAAGGGCAGCGCCGCCGGCGAGCACGCCCAGCTGCTTGGCAACAGCAGCGAGTTTTTTCTCCAACGGTGTTTTTCCTTCTTTCATTTGGGAGAGTTTGACGGCGATGGTGCCGAATTTTGTGGCCGCGCCGGTAGAGAGAACCTCCGCAACGCTGCGGCCGTGCGTCACAATCGTGCCCAAGTAGACCGTATTTTTCCCCGGTTCACTGCTGTTTTTCTCAACCGGCATGGATTCCCCGGTCAGCGACGCCTCATTCATTTCCATGTGCATGCTTTCCAATAATTTCGCATCGGCAGGCACTTTGTCGCCTTCTTCCAGGATGATGACGTCTCCGGGAACCAGAAGTGAGCTGTCTATTTCCCCTTGTACAGCGTCACGGATAACCCGTATGGTGGAAACAGTCATCCTTTTGAGCGCTGCGAGGGCTTTTTCGGCTTTATATTCCTGCACGAAGCCTAAAAGCGCGTTTAAAACGACGATGGTAAGGATGAGGACGCCATCAAGCGTCTCACCCAAAACAAGGGAAAGGACTGTTGCAATAACTAGAAGAATGACTAAGGGGCTGACAAATTGCGAAAGCAACTGTTGCAGGGGGGTGCTTGCCTGCGCGTGGACTATGGTATTGGGGCCGAATCGGGCGAGTCTGCGATTTGCCTCTGCCGAAGAAAGTCCTGCACGTTTTTCCATCCTTCTATTATATGATTATTTCTTCTTTTGTTTCCACCGCACTGCAGTAAGAAGCGGTGAGAAAATATCCTCGCCCAGGCTAATCCGAAGAGCGGCAAATTCACCTTTTGTTGGCGGTCGATCCTGAAACGTGACAAACGTGCAGTCGCGTATAACCGCAAGCGGCGTTTGCTCATTTCCTTCGCCCATGGTAACCACTGCAGCTGCAGATAAACCATCAAGGATGCTCGCTTTGGTCACGCGGAGTTTCCTTCCAAAAATGTCCGGATGGCCAATATAATTGTTGAGTGCCTCAAACCCTGCCCAAGCCAGCCCCATGCCCGTCGTACCCCAACGAAGCGCTGTAGTGTGACTGTCAGTGATGATGACACCAAGATGTTTGAGGTTATGTTTCTTGCGAAGATAGCGCCAGACGGTAGCCGCGGTTGCATGGATATCCTTGGGCCAGAGGATAAAGGAACCGTTGCCGTTACTTTCATCAACGCCCGCGTTGGGGATGATGATGTTATTTTTGATCGTTAGAATAACGCCCCAGCGTTTAAGCTTTGCATCTTCTATTGTTGCGTCTGCCTCGCGGCGGATAAGCGCATATTTATCTGTCGTGCCGTCTCTCGCTACCACTCTGCCTTGGCAGATGCTGACGATTTTGGAAGTGATGATCACGATATCGCCGCCCGCCAGTTTTGGCAGGTATTGATCCAGGATCGGAAAAAGGCTCGCTCGCGTGGTTATTTTGTCTGTTTTATATGCAGTAACAATCATACGGCTTACCCCACGAAATATCCTTGGATAAAGAGTACCAAGGCTGCGATGTGGGCCAGGATAAAAAGAAGTAAAACGATGGTCTTAAGAAGGAAGGAGCGCATCTCGGCCAGCCGGACAAAATATGCGACGGAGAACAATGCATAGCGCGGAAGCGAGGAAAACGTACCGGTGAGTGTCGGCAAGACGAGTGTTGCAAATGAAAAGAGCGACAGCCCCAATCGTTGGGTTCGCGCTAGTCCTGCCTTGGCGTGCCAAACCTTGTATAGATCATACACAAGGACGGAAAGCACCAGGGTAAATGTAATGAGTTCAAACAGCGCCACCGCGTAGACAATGTCCCGTGGAGCTGTGGTGAATATCCGGATATATCGATAGAGAATCTGAGGCAGGAGGATAATGCCTGTCGATCGGTTCGCCCCAAACGCGGGCTGCGCGTGGTAGAAAAATAGCGGGTCGCCGGTGGTACGCGCCAGATACGCCATATACAGGCCCACACCCAAAAACGGAGCCGCGAGAATTGCAAGGCTTCGCAAGGATGCCAAGAACCGTTTTTTGTCCTGCCAAAGCGCAAGGCCTAGCGGGATAACAAGGAATATGCCGCCGATCCACGTCAGCGAGGCCAAAAAGGCACAGGCGCCTGCCAACCCATACTTCTTGCGATCAATGAAAAGAAATGTGCAGAGTACCAGAAAGAAAAAAAGACTCGTGGCATACACACTGCCGAAAAAAAATGACGTGGGGAAGACAAGAAGAAACAGGAGCGTCCACCGGGCCGCACCGCTGGAGGTTATTTTTTTAACATAGGTTAGAAGTATTGCCAGACTTGCCAAAAATACCGCATTTGAGAGTAAAAAGCCGGCCAGAAACGGACTGTGGGTGAACGCAGTGACCATCCGTACGAGAAGCGGGTAGAGCGGGAAAAATGCCTGCTCATAGGTGGCATAGCCGCTCGTGGCGATGTGGAGGAAGTGTACACCGTCAAAATTGGCAAAACCCGTAAGGAAATCCGGCAAAAGGCCGCGTTCCATAATGTAGGCAAAGCGAAACGGCACGTTGTGGACAAGGAGTGACGGGGCCATGATGGCTATGAGAAGATCTACAATCCGCCAGAGAGCGAATACGGAGAAGATGCTCAGCATGAGTAGCGCCAACCGGATTCGAACCGGTGTAAATGGGCTGAAAACCCATTGTCCTAGGCCGCTAGACGATGGCGCCTATCAATAAGGACAAATGTATTGTAACAAAAAACAAAGAAAAAATGAAATGATTATGGCTTATGGAAGCACTTCCGGCACCTGGCTTCGTACGCATCGGAGCGGCCGACGAGGGAGGGGTCTGCCTTGAGCGGATTGACGGTTTTCTTTTTTCCGATGCGCTTGTGAAACACCGCTTCCTCGCCGCACACGACGCAGACGGCGGAAAGCTTGGTCACTTTATCTGCCATTGCCATAAGGGTCGGGATCGGTGCAAACGGTTGCCGGTCAAAGGTCATCGCGAGACCCGACACCAGCACGCGCTTGCCGCGAGCAAGCAGTGTTTCCACAACAGCCACGAGGTCTTCGCCAAACCACTGCGCTTCATCAATGGCCACGATATCCGTTTTCGGATGCAGACGGTTGAGTACGTGAGATGCTTTGGAAATAAGTTCCGACTCAAAGCTTAATCCCGCGTGGGAGAAGATTTTTTTCGCTTTGCCGTAGCGCGTATCAATGACGTGCTTGAATACCTGCACCTGTTTTTTACCAATGGACGCACGCTTGACCTGACGGATAAGCTCTTCGGTTTTGCCGCAATACATGGGTCCTGCAATGACTTCCAGGTAGCCCGTTTTTTGAGGTTTCATATAATGGTATTATACACTATGCAGCCATCTCGCTTTGGTGGTGTACGAAGTTTGAGAGGTGTACAATACCTATGATGACCGAGAGCCGGCCGCTTGCAGAAATCCTCAGGCCTCAAACGCTTGATGAGCTCATCGGGCAAGCCCATCTTGTTGGTGAATCCGGCATTATCAGAAAATTCCTCACTTCCGGTTTTTTGCCTTCCATGATATTTTGGGGACCTCCCGGGTGCGGCAAAACGACCCTTGCCCACCTTTTGGCAACGCTTACGAATGCTCACTTTGAGTCGCATTCTGCCGTCAGCGCTACGCTCGCCGATGTACGGAGAGTTGTCAAAGAGGCAAAAGATAGGCTCAATACTCTCTCTTCTTCGAGCGAGGAGTCTTTGACGAGTCGAGAAGTTCATCAAGGAAGTTCTCGACAAGCTCGAACAATAATACCGCAACGGACGATATTTTTTCTTGATGAGATCCACCGGTTTAATAAAGCACAGCAAGATGCCTTATTGCCCCATGTGGAAAAAGGAACGATTATTTTTATCGGCGCAACGACCGAAAACCCCTCTTTTGAAGTCATTTCTCCTCTCCTCTCACGATGCAGAGTTTTTGTACTCAATCCGCTTACCGAAAAGGAATTGAGTACACTTATTGATCGAGGACTAGCATACCTCAAACGATCTATTTCAGACGATGCGCGCGGGTTTTTACTGGAAGTTTCCAATGGTGACGCCCGGGCACTTCTGACCATCCTTGAAATTGCCGCGCGTTTGACAGGGTCAGACCCTGTCAAGTTTACGACTGCACATATCGAGGAAGCGGCACAGCGTAAAATGCTTCAGTACGACCGGGTCGGCGATGAGCACTACAACACCATTTCCGCCTTCATCAAATCCATGCGGGCCAGTGACGTGGATGCGGCACTCTATTATTTGGCGCGCATGGTTGCGGCAGGCGAAGATCCGCTGTTTATTGCACGGCGCATGGTAGTCTTTGCCTCCGAAGACATCGGCATGGCACAGCCCACGGCACTCGTGGTTGCCGATGCGGTATTTGATGCGTGTAACAAGATCGGCTATCCCGAGTGTCAGGAAAATCTTGCCCACGGTGTTGTTTACCTTTCCCTGGCTAAAAAAGACCGGAGCGCCTATGATGCGTATTTTCGCGCGCTTGAAGACGTGAAACAGTTGGGAAACCTTCCTATCCCCTTACCGATTCGCAATGCACCGACGAAGCTTATGAAAGGATTAGGTTACGGCCGCGGCTACCAACCGTATAGCGCAGAGAGTCTGTTACCTGATAGAATAAAAGGGAAGAAGTATTACAAAGGAGGTGAATAATCAATGGATGTCCAAATCGGGAAAATCAGCCACTATTACGATAAAATAGGCGTTGCGGTTATCGAAGTTACCAACCAGCCGCTAAAAGCCGGCGATACGGTGCGTATTTCCGGGCATGATAAGGAGTTTACCCAGGTCGTCTCATCGCTTCAGGTGGAACATGAGCAAGTAAAGGAAGTCAAACCCGGCGATTCCGCAGGTGTCAAAGTGGATGCTCCGGTAAAGGAAGGCGATGTGGTATATTTAGTAACGAAATGAAAGAAGAACGATCCGCAGGTGGCGTCGTGGTCCGTCGGCGCGGAAACGGTTGGCAAGTGCTTTTGATCAAGGATATGAACGGCACCTGGACGTTTCCGAAGGGTCTCATCGAAAAGGGCGAAGGAGCCGAACAAGCAGCTGGGCGAGAAATTTTTGAAGAAACAGGCATACGGGGACTGACGCTGGTAAAAAAACTTTCCCCCATCACCTATTGGTACAGACGAAATGGTCTTATTAAGAAAACTGTTCTGTATTTCCTCTTTATGACAACGAGCAACGAGCCACCCAACCCCCAAAAGGAAGAAGGCATACAGGAGGCAAAATGGACATCGTTGGCGCTTGCCGCGACCATTGTTGGATATCCGAAAACGAACAAAAGCTTACTGCAGGAAATATTACTGTCTTTGTGATATGGAACTTGCTCCAGCACCGGATATAGAAATGATGGTGAAGCGGATCGTGCCGCGTGTGCCGTTTCCCCATATCGATCCCCAGAAAATTACGTGCATGCGAAGCACCAAGTCTTCCAGCCGGGCACGCGCCAGGATCTGGAGTTTCCCAAAAATTTGGCAAATGGCCATCAAACACCCTCCCCATTACATCATTGAGGTACTCTCACAGCATTTTGATCACCTACCAGCCGATGACAAAACGCGCGTCATCATCCACGAACTCATGCACATTCCCAAAAATTTCTCCGGGGCCCTCGTGCCCCATCGCGGCAGGCACACCCGTATTGACCATCGCAGCGTTGAACGATTTTTTGTGCTCTATAAAAACTCGGCAAGGAGATCCCCATGATTATTCTTTTGCACGGAGATGATCGGCAGTCTTCACGCGCGGCACTGCTGGCGTTGAGAAAAAAGTTCTCCCATTTGGATCTGCGCATCCTCAACGGTAAAACTGCCGACGAAAACATACTGGTACAAGCCATCGAGTCGCAATCGGTTTTCGGGGGAGCCACCGCCATCATTATTGAAAATCTTCTGACAACACTCGGGAAAAAACCCAAAGCCATGGAGCATGTAGGAGACATTCTGAAACGCTCAGCAGAATCCGCAACGATCATTCTCTGGGAGGAAAAGGAAGTGGGTCCGTCCATAATCAAGTATCTGGGATCTCACGTTGAAGGAAACCTGTTTAAGATCCCTGCGATTATCTTTTCCTTTCTGGACGCACTTCGACCTTCTCATACAATACAGTTGCTTTCTTTATATCAGAAGACCCTGGAGCACTCCGCAGCAGAACTCATCTTTACGCTCCTGGTGAGAAGGCTGCGAATTCTTGTGCAACTCTCCGGAGGAGTTGTACCGGTGGGTATTGTTCCCTGGCAACTTGCGCGATTGACAAAGCAGGCGCGATTCTTTACGATGGAACAAATCTTGGCTATGGAGAAACAACTCCTCGCGGCAGAATTAGGCGTCAAAACAGGTTCCTCGGCACTGACCATCTCCCAACATATCGAACGCATCCTTATTGATCTCTAACTCCCTATGGATCTTTCTTTCTTTAAAGACTATGACATCCGTGGCACATACCCGGATCAATTGAATGCCCAGGTCGTGGGATTCATCGGCCGCGCCATTGTGGAATACTTCAAACCCAAACGTGTGGCAGTGGCCCGCGATATGCGTACAAGCGGCAAGGAATTAAGCGATGCCCTGATATCCGCATTTACTGCCATGGGTGTGGCGGTGGGTGATGCCGGGGAAACCGGTACGGAGATTGCGTATTTTTTAGCGGGAACGGCAGACTTCGACCTCGTCATTATGATTTCGGCATCCCATAACCCTCCCCAGTACAATGGTCTCAAAATTGTCAAAAAGGGGCCGGTCGGCGTCAACTCTGACAGCGGCTTGTTTGCCATCCGGGACCTCGTGCGGCAGGACCCGCTCCCTGCGGCCAAAAACCCGAGTCCCGTGACGCATCTTGACGTATGGAGCGAGTGGAAACAAAAAGTTCTTTCCCTGGTGGACATCTCGCAGTTGAAGCCCCTGTCGGTGGTCGCGGATGCAGGCAACGGCATGGCCGGAAAACTGGTACCCATGGTGTTTGAAGGATTGCCCATACGCCTCACACCGTTGTATTTCGAACTGGACGGAAGCTTCCCGCACCATGTACCCAACCCGCTTATAGAAACAAACAATGCCGATCTTGCGGCAAAAATGCGTGAGGTTCATGCAGACGTGGGACTTGCGTTTGACGGCGATGCGGATCGCGTTTTTTTTATCGATGATCGCGGACGATTTGTATCCGGTACCATTGTCACCGCGATGCTTGCAAAAAATATGTTAAAAAAACATCCCGGTGAATACATCCTCTACAGTGCCGTGTGCGGCAGAATTGTGCCGGAAACAGTGGCGCGCTACGGAGGGAAGTCCCGGCGGGTACGCGTCGGACACAGTTATATGAAAAACTACATGCGGCAGTACCACGCAATTTTTGGAGGAGAACATTCCGGGCACTATTATCACCGCGACTTTTTTAATTCAGAGACCGGTGTGGGTACGGCACTCATGGTGTTGGAGCTTATAAGCCGCGACTCCTGCAAGTTTTCGGAAATTGTGGACGAATTTGCCAAATACCCTGATAGCGGAGAGATTAACTTTTCCGTGCCGGATGCCGCTGGCACCATTACCGCCATCAAGCGGTCATTCATCGATGCCAAAACCGTTGACGAACTGGACGGCCTCAGTGTGTGGTACGATAATTGGTGGTTTAATATCCGAGGCTCGCATACCGAGCCGCTTATCCGGCTCAACGTGGAAGCGGATAACCATGAAATTCTTCAGCAAAAAACTGACGTGTTGATTGCTCAAATAGAATCGCTCGGCGGGAAAAAGAAATAACCATGAACACCCTGGATAATGTGAAGGCCATACAACAACTTGATCCGAGCGGCGTGCTTGCCTCTACCAAACAGTTTGCAGACCAGTGTCAACAGGCATGGAAGGAAGCGTCTGCCATTGTTTTCCCCAAGCAGTACCAGCCTATCTATAACATCGTCGTTTCCGGTATGGGCGGCTCGCGCTTTACGCCCAAAACCATCAAGGAACTCTATCGCGACCGTATCCGAGAGCCGTATGAAATAGTTGAAGATTATACGCTTCCTGCGTATGTAGATGGCGATACGCTCGTCATCCTTTCCTCATACTCCGGCACGACGGAAGAGGTGCTGTCTTGCGGTCAGGATGCTGTCAAGCGGGGCGCGAAACTCACCGGCATTATACATGGTGGTCCAATTGCGGATCTGTTAAAAAAACAGGCTGCACCTATGTATCAGTTTACCCCGACGCATAATCCCTGCGGCCAGCCCAGAATCGGCGCCGGGTATCTCCTTATGGGGCACCTGGGACTTCTGAAAGCATTACAGGTCATCGATATTGAGGAAAAGGAAGTGACCGAAGCGATTGCCTATGCCCGATCGATGACTGAACGCTACACAGAAGACGTACCCACGGCGCAAAACCCTGCCAAACAGCTGGCTATTGCCATCGACAACACACACCCATTCGTCATCACGGCGGAATTTTTGAAGGGTTTCGGCAACGGGTTTGCCAATCAACTCAACGAAACAGCCAAAATGATCTCGGACCCGCGGGTAATTCCTGAGCTTAATCATCATCTCATGGAAGGATTAGGTTTGCCCCGCAGGCTCTCCCAAACCGCATTATTTGTCTTTTTCCAGTCCCCCCTTTATTCCCATCGCATACTGCGGCGGTTTGCCGTAACCCACGAAGTGCTTGCAAAACAACAGATCAAGACATACGACGTAGCGCTTACAGGGCCCACGCCGCTTGCACAAGTATTGGAAGCGTACGTCCTTTCGGGATTTACCAGCTTCTATTTGGCCATGCTTCATGATAGTGATCCGGTCGCCATTCCTTGGGTAGATTATTTTAAGAAACAATTACGAAAGGGGTAAGCTATGACACCGCGCTACATCGTTGCGTTTTCTCACGTGGACAAAGGGGATATCGGATCGGTTGGGGGAAAAGGAGCAAATTTGGGGGAAATGACACAGGCCGGATTTCCCGTGCCGACCGGATTTATCGTTACCGTTGCCGCCTACCAAAAATTTTTGGACGATGCCGGCATTAAGGGAAAAATTGAGCGACTGTTGCTGGGTTTAGACGTAAACAACGCCAGGGAGCTTGAAAAAACCGCCAAGAGCGTACAAACGCTTATAATGCGGTCGAAGTTTCCCAAAGAAGTCGCCAGCGACATAATCCGCGCATATTTTCGTCTGGGGGGCAACGTCCTGAAACACGCCCTTGTCGCGGTACGGTCCTCCGCTACCGCGGAAGATTTGCCGGGTGCGTCATTTGCCGGCCAGCAGTCCACGTTTCTTAATGTGCAGGGAGAAGCCAATGTTATTGAAAAAGTAAAAGAAGCCTGGGCATCGCTGTTTACCGCCCGGGCCATCTTCTATCGGCAGACGAATCACTTTGATCATTTCCGTGTGGGCATTGCCGTGCCCGTGCAGCGGATGGTTGCCTCAGACACGTCGGGCGTCATGTTTACCGTGGATCCGGTGACCAATGATAAAAGTAAAATCGTCATCGAAGCGATTTACGGACTGGGAGAAATGATCGTCCAGGGAGCTGTCACGCCCGATCACTATGAGGTGGAGAAGGGTTCCAATGCGATACTGGTCAAACAAATCGGCAGCCAGGAAAAACTCATGACCAAGAAGGGCGCCAAAAATGCAATTCTTGCAGTTTCGCCATCTCAGGCAAACAAGCAGAAACTACCGGATCATACGATTATTGAACTGGCTAAGCTTGGTAAAAAACTCGAGAAGCACTATTACTTTCCCCAGGATGCGGAGTGGGCCGTAGAAAACGATCGCGTGTACCTCGTGCAGACACGTCCCGTGACGACCCTTGGCAAGCAAACGGTTGCTACTACAACATCGTCGATCACCAATGAGGTTTTGGTGAAAGGGGACCCTGCATCCCCGGGGATAGCATCGGGACCGGTGAAGAAACTAACTTCAGC
>ERZ1292632.3986-Hain-H43-01um-R2-3986-length-10889-cov-12_pt1 | contig 10889 bp, 15 predicted proteins | sample MGYA00564407_ERZ1292632 | MGnify/ENA primary metagenome ERZ1292632 (study PRJEB36523, sample SAMEA6512637) | groundwater metagenome | collected 2019-01-08 | study: AquaDiva: Metagenomics assemblies of 32 groundwater samples
TCCCGCGAGGCCGTTCGTGGCCCTTCACGCCTAGACGATGATTAAACAATTTTTTCCAAACGCCCCGCCGGGGCGCTTTTTGTTTTCCTTTTTTTGGAGTATAATAAAAACAATGCAAACTCCGCGAGAAATGCTTGAGGAGATGGAGAAAGAAATGGCGAAACCGGATTTTTGGAATGATAAAGAAAGAGCTCAAAAAATCATTAAAGAGATAGGCGAGCTCAAAGAAAAATTAGCCGGAAAGAGCAAGTATGATCGCGGCAATGCCCTGCTCTATGTTTATTCGGGAGCCGGCGGAGTTGACGCGCAGGACTGGGCTTCAATGCTTTTAAAAATGTACCAGAAATACTGCGAGAAAAAGAAGCTGGGTTTTGCGGTTCTTGACCAAAGTTTCGGTGAACAGGGCGGCACGAAGAGCGCGGTTGCTGAAATATCCGGTCAACGCGCTTTCGGCAACTTGCGCGGGGAATCGGGAGTTCATCGTCTTGTCAGAGTTTCGCCCTTTTCCGCCAAGGCGTTGAGGCATACCTCGTTCGCGCTGGTTGACGTTTTGCCCGAAATTGAGAACATTAAATTGGAGATAGACCCGAAGGATCTGCGGATTGATACCTTCCGTTCTTCCGGCCCGGGCGGGCAGAACGTGAATAAACTGGAAACCGCTGTGCGCATTACGCATATCCCGACGAATACCGCCGTTGCCGTTCAATCCGAACGCTCGCAGGCGCAAAATAAAGAAAAAGCGATGCAGGTATTGCGTTCGCGTCTCGCGAAAATGGTGGAAGAAGCCAAAGTCAAAGAGATTTCCGAGCTGAAAACCACGGGAGAAACGGCGATAGAATGGGGAAGCCAGATACGCTCTTATGTTCTAAATCCATATAAGCAAGTTAAGGATCACAGAACAGGAATTGAATCCAGCCAGCCAGACAAAGTTTTAGACGGCGAATTGGAGGAATTCATTGAGGCGGAGGTCTCGGAAATAAAAAAATAGGCGAATGATTAAATTTCAGAGCGTAAAAAAAGTATACGAACCGCATAACGTCGTTTTGAATAATATAAACTTGGAAATCAAGCCGGGCGAGTTTGTGTCGCTTGTCGGCCTGTCGGGCGCCGGCAAGTCAACGTTGCTCAAAATGCTGACCAAAGAAGAGCGGCCGACATCGGGCGAGGTGTTGGTTGAGGGAGTTGATCTCGCCGATATTAAAGACAAAGACATACCGTATTTGAGGCGAAAGATCGGCACAGTATATCAGGACTTTAAACTTTTGGAGAAGAAAACCGCTTTTGAAAATGTTGCTTTTGCAATGGAGGTGTCGGACACCGACCCGGAAGAAATAGATAAAAACGTCCCCCAAATTCTAGCCGTCGTGGGATTGGCGGATAAAGTAGACAATTTTCCCGAACAGCTGTCCGGCGGCGAGAAACAGCGTTTGGCGATCGCCCGAGCGATGATACACCGCCCCACGATATTACTTGCCGACGAGCCGACGGGAAACCTTGATTTGGTAAATAGTTACGATGTGCTAAAATTACTTTTGAAAATAAATGAACTGGGGACGACGGTGGTTCTGGCTTCTCACGATACCAATTTAGTAAATACCATAGGCAGGCGGGTTATAAGCATGGATAAGGGGAAGATTGTCAGGGACCAAACGCATCATGGCAGATACGTGATATAGAGTTTAGCGAATAACGGCGATGACGAATTTCAAAAAAATAATCAGGAGCGCTTGGACCAATTTCCAAAGAAATGGCTATCTTAGTTTCGGGGCAACGGGCATAATGGCGCTGACCCTTATTTTATTTTTGGGCCTCTTATCGCTTCAATTTCTGACCTCCCAAGTTGTTACGTCAATCCAGGACAAGATTGACGTCAGCGCCTATTTTACAGTTGATGCCACTGAAGACCAGATATTGCAGGTGAAATCGGACCTAGAATCTCTGCCGGACATCTCTAATATAACTTATACTTCCCGCGATCAGGCGCTGGCGGATTTCAAAGCGCGCCACGCCCAAGACCAACTTATCCAGGATTCTTTAAGCCAGCTTGACGCCAATCCTCTGGCGGCGTCGCTCAATATTAAAGCAAAAGATTCTTCCCAATACGCTTCAATAGCCCAGTTTCTGGAGAATACTAAGTTCAGAAGCGTCATTGATAAGATAGACTTTTACGAGAACAAAGGGGTTATAGAGCGTATCCAAAATATCTCCGGCGGCATCAGGAATTGGGGCTTGGTGGCGACTTTTGTTCTGGCGATTATCGCAGTGCTTGTAACTTTTAATACCGTCCGTCTGACGATTTTCAACCAGAAACAGGAGATTGAGATTATGCGTTTGGTCGGCGCTTCAAATTGGCATATCCGCGGTCCGTATCTCGTAGAGGGCGGATTTTACGGATTGTTCGCGGCGGCGGTAGCTCTGGGGGTGTTCTATCCTATTTCGTATTTTGCTTCCGGCAAAATCTCGTCTTTCGCGCCGGAGATCAACCTGTTCGGCTATTTTGTGCACGGCATCGCCCAGGTATTTTTGCTGGTTGTCGTCTTGGGAATCCTCTTGGGCGTAGTTTCCAGTTTTATCGCGATAAGGAAACATCTAAGGATCTGATTTTGACTCAACTCGCGCGCTCTAGTAAGCTTACATAGGCAAGCTTTGTTTTTTTACAAAAAAGAGGAGAGAAGATATGCGCATTGCCGATCGGGTCCAAGTTGGCACGAAAGCCATTGATATAACCCAAATCCTTTTTGAGCACTACGACATACTCCTTATGGAGTTCATTATTTACCAATGCGAAGAAAGGCCTCATTTTGCCGAAGCTAAAGCTAAAAACCCAAAAGCTCAACGTAGCATAGCCAAGGCATTACAGCACACGCCTGACTTTACCGAGCCGACAATGTTTGTTCAGAAACTTGAGGATTTTGCCGAAGTCAGAAAAAAACTGGCTGGCCTGCGAGAAATTGATTCTGATAATGTTGAGATAGCCAGCTATCTGGAGGGCAAAGAAAGGCCGCGAGTTCATGAAGCAATGAAAGTTGTGTCGCGGGTTAAAACCAGAAACGGTCTCTATCACATCCCGCTTCTGGACTTGGATATTCCGGTTGACGAGAATGGAGCCGCTTCGGCGCAGGAAGTTTTTACTAATCTCGGCGTTAAAAGCGGAGCGATAATTAATAGCGGTTTGTCTTATCATGGCTGGGGCCTGGAATTACTGACCGACGATGATTGGCGAAAATTTATGGCTCGCGCGCTTCTGCTGGATAGAATAGATCGCCGGTGGGTGGGCCACCGCCTTATTGATGGGCAGGCGAATATCCGCGTATCAGAAAAAAGAGGGCTGACCCCCGAAGTCGTTTTTGTGTTTTAAACACCGCTTAGCGGTGTTTTATTTTATCCAGCCGAGAAATGAGATCCCTGATTATCTCGTCCTGGTATTTTTCCGGAATTTTTAATCTGCCGATACGGTCGCCGTCATGATCGTCGGTTCCCAAAGTGGCCAGAAGTTTGTGTTTTTTTGTTAGGTTGTGCAAATACGCCATCCATTCTTTGGTATGACTTGAGGCCGTGGAATATACTTCCAGACCATCCAGGCCGTAAGATAGCAAATTTTTAAAAACTTTCGGAAAAACCTTCGGGCTTTTCCGAAATTCAATTTCCAGGCCGGGATGGGCCCAGACAGCGGCCCCGCCGATTCTATGTATCAGTTTGATGGCCTCTTCGGCGGAAACTTGTTTCTTTCGGACATAAGCCAGCTGGCCGGGGAAAGTCATGAACATATTTATGAACGGACTTTGGAAATTGAACGGCGGGGGAACCGCTTTATTTTCTTTAAGTCCTTTTTGAAAGCAAATATTCCGGTTTTCCGGCAGCTTCCACATCAGTTTGAAAATATGGGTCTTAGTGACCGATTTCGCTTTCGCGAACTCGTTATACAATTTTTTATCTATTTTAAATCCGGCTTTTTTGAAAAGGGTGATATATTTTTCAAAAACATTTTTTCTTTCGTCCTTTTGAGCTTTGAAAAACTTCAGTACGCGCTTGTCGCCCACGTCAATGCCGTAACCTAAAATATGGACGCCAACTCCGTTCTCGTAGACGCTCATTTCTACTCCGTCAGCCGTTTTTATTCCGGCCCGGAGTGCCAGCTTGGCGAATTCATTACTGCCATCAACGCTGTCGTGATCGGCAAGCACCGCAAAAGTGATCTTTTTCCTGACAAGATTTTTGACGACTTCTGATACCGCCAAACTGCCGTCGGAATTATTAGAATGAAGATGTAAGTCAATTTTCTGCATTATCTAAATCTAAATCAAAACAGAACGACCCGCAAGCCGCCCCTTGAAAAACGCCGTTTTTTGTTGTAGAATTAAAAAATATTGCGGGATCGTCTAGTGGTAGGACGCCACGCTCTGAACGTGGAAACCGGGGTTCGAATCCCTGTCCCGCAGCAAAATTACGAAGGTAATTTTGTCCTGAGGCAGTAAGCCGAAGGGCTCTTCATTCTCATGTATTTTGTTTATTTAATCGAGTGTAGTGACAAAAGCATTTATACGGGCATTACGACAGATATTGAGCGAAGATTTAGAGAACATAGTTTGGGAAGAGGCGGAGCATATACCCGATCAAAGAGAGTGAAAAAAGTTTTATATACCGAGCAATACCCAACCAGAAATGAAGCCCTGAAAAGAGAAGCACAGATAAAAAGTTGGCGCAGGGAAAAGAAACTGAATCTTATTAAAATTAACAAGCCAATTATTTAACTTCGAGTGAGACCCCTGGCCCCGCAGCCACATTGAGACAAGTTTGGTGTTCAAAGAGCATCGAAATTACCTGCATAACTAGGGACAGAAAATAAATGGAAAATGCTAAAAAAGAAAAAAACTTTTGGGTTCCCAATAATAATTGGAGACCAATCGTTCTTTCCGGTCTGCTAACCCTCCTATTAGCAAGTCCTGCTTTTTATTATTCTTGGGAAGCGAATAGAATTGCTAAGGAAGCTAATCGCATTTCAAATGATATACAAGAAAAAGAGGATTATAATTTTACCTTACAGAATAGACCAATTCTCGATATAGAGCCTGTAGAATTTACAGATTCTGGTTTTATAAAAATTAAAGAAAATAATGGAACAATTAATACTGAAATACAGATAAAGATAACCAATTATGGTAATTTAACAGCACACGATTTAACATTACCAAGCGATATGCAAATAAAAATAAATTTTGAAGAACCTATTAAAAAAGACCTTCCTGTCTACGTTACTATTCCTAAAAATGCACAAGATTTAGCTCCAGGAAAATCTTTTTATCTAATTCTTAGCGCTAAAGAAGTAATATACGATATCCAGAAAAGAAAGGAAAGGGTTACCGAATTAAGAACAAATCCAGATGTTTATATCGCAACATCTATACCTATCATATAAAGGCGACTCAGAACCAGATAAAGTTTATAAAAATATTCTCTCAGCTATTTTTAAAAAAGATAATGTGGTTATTCTAGAAAAAAGAGAAATCAGGTAATTTTTATATCAAAGTAACTTCGACCGAGACCCTCCTTCAGTGAACTTTCGGACGGGCAAGCGGGTCAAAATGTTTTTGGAAAAGCTTCCCATGAAAAAACTTAAAATTTTTATTTATCATCTTGCGGTTTTCATTTTCGGTTCAATCGGTATCGCCGCGTATGTTTTGTATCGCCTGTCTTCCCCGACAAGTGAAGCGGGCTTGGGCGGAGTAATCATTATGCCGGCTGTTATTCTCATTTATATTATTGTTTTCGGGATTTTCTGCGCGATCTCGCTTATCGTCTGGCTTTTGATCGCCTATTTCCGCGGCCGCCGGAGATTGAAGTAAACTTTGTTCCAGATAATATAAAAAAGCCCCGATGCGCAAGAGTGTCGGGGTCTTTGATTTTTAAGAACGCGAGTCTACCAATTCAGATCGGGGTCGCACAGGTCAATTTTGCCGATCGTCTGAAGATGGGGCGCAATCTCGCTTATCGCGGTGCGATTGAAAGCTTGCATATCCTTCATCGGTTCCGACGCAAGCATTGCCACGTCTTTATCCGTCATCAGGGCTAGCAGAAGGAAGGGGTCGCCGATGTTGAGCATTGTGAGGAACTCAAGAACCGGCTCCATTGTATAGCGTACGTTCTGTTGTGTTACGTGAACATACACTCCGTACATCTGCGTTCGCAGGCGGTTGAATTTTTGCCCAAGTTCTGAATGTTCAAAGCTGACGTGTCCGCACTCTGCTGATTCAATGACGAGACCGGCAATGGCGGTAGTTACTCTCTCCCGCTGATTAGTTCCGAACGCATCAATCAACTCGCGTAATTCCTGCGAAACCGGATATCGCATTCGCTCTATGATATCGTTGACGTCGTGGAAAATATAGGTAAACTTATCCGTATAGCGAAGCGTCCACGCTTCCTGTGACATCCCGACTCTTGCCGTATTGCCGCTGTGGCGCATCATTGCGTCAAGCGTATGCCAAGTAAGATTCAGCCCCTGGCCTCTCCGCTCAATTTTCTGCGCGATGATCGCCGCCATAACCTCATGGCAAAACTCCGGACGTTCCATAGTTTTGGCCATCCAGGCTTCTCCCTGATGGCCGAACGGCACATGGCCGATGTCGTGGCCGATGGCGGCGGCTCTCACGAGGTCCGTATTTAAGCCAAGAAGCTCCGAGGCGATCACGGAACAAGCGACCACCTCCATTACATGCGCTAGGCGATTGCGGATCAACGCATTTTTCGGGAAAGTAAATACTTGGGTTTTATCTCCAAGCACGCGAACCGCCTTGCAGGATAAAAGTTTTGCCTCATCGCTAGGGAATAGGTTTGGAACGTTAAGATGGTCCTCGTCGGAAGGGTAACGCCTTCGGCTTTCCATCGCTGTCATTTTAGAGACCGAAAGACAGCCCCGGAGCGAATCTGCCTTTTCCCATATTTTTTTAATGAGCATGGCCTCTCCTTGGTTCTAGTTGGTTTTAGGTCACATTCCCAGCATATCTTTTTAAAAACTCGTGTCAATGTGTGCTATACTGGAATCGGCCGTGAAAATATTCGTAAAGGTAAAGCCAAACTCAAAAACGGAGGGCATTAAAGAAACGGGTCCCGCTCATTTTGAGGTCCGGGTAAAAACCCCTCCGGTTGAAGGCAAGGCGAATGCCGCCGCGATAAACGCGCTGGCACGGCATCTGGGCGTTCCGAAGTCGCATATCAAAATCCTCGCCGGAGCCAAATCCAAACAAAAAGTGTTTGAAATTCTCCGTTGATTTGGTATAATGTAAATAATATGAGGTTTTATTTAGTTTTAACCCTGCTTATCAGCTTTGCCGCCATTGCCGTGTTTGGATTTGCGATGATGGGCCCGGACAATGATCACATGGGCTGTATCGCCGCGATGGCCCAAGGAGCAACGGCTTGCCCCTCGGCTTTTGATATGGTCGCGCTCCATCTCAACGCTTTTAATATGTTCTCCTCGGCCGTTTTCGGACAAAACATCCTGTCCGTGATCTTGGCGCTTAACATTTTCTTATTATTGTTTCTTTTCGCGCTTTTCGGCAGTCGTTTTGTTTCCTTTCCGCTTGGCGGCGATCTGCGCGCCAAATCTTATTTTGAACCTCCCCGCCCGGTTTTCAGCATCCGGCTTAACCGCTGGCTTTCGCTTCACGAAAACAGCCCTAGTTTCACATAAGCGCCCCTTAAGCAGAGGTTTGTCGAAACCTCGCGCTTGCGGCGCTTTGATCCCTGCAGAAAGGGATTTTTGTCTTTCTAACATTCTTCCCAAATGAAAAATTTAATCACATTCATCTTAATAATAGCAGTCCTGCTCGTCGGTCTTTTCCTTTGGAAAGGAAAAAAATCGCCCGCCACGGGAGCTCTCGCAACTCTTCATGGCGACACAACGCAGGTGTCAATCACCGAGCCGATTCCCGCGTATGATTTCGGCCTCGTCTCTATGGCTAAGGGAAACGTTGAACATGATTTTGCGATTACCAATACAACCGACTCCGATATTACGATCAATCAGGCCGAAACTTCTTGTATGTGCACCGAAGCGTTCTTAAAACTTCCCGACGGCAAAGAGATGGGGCCCTACGGCATGTCCGGACACGGTTCCAGTTTCAGTCGTTCGGTGGGCGTCGCCATAAAGCCGGGCGAAGTCATTACTGTTAAAGTAATATTTAATCCCGCGGCTCACGGCCCGACAGGTATCGGAAAAATTGAGCGCATCGTAACGCTTTCTTCCGGCCGAGGCCCGCTCACGATGCAGTTCCGAGCCGAAGTAACACCATAATGAACTTATTCAAAAACAAACTTGCCTGGCTGATTTTCGCCGCGCTGGTTGTAATCGCCTTAGCGTTGTTTTTCGGGTCGGTTTCAAGCGCGTCCCTGCTTTGGAAAATTTCAAATAAGGGCGCGTGGTTCACACCGCTCCTTGTTATCGCGGCGTTGGCGGACAGCATCAATCCCTGCGCATTCTCCATTCTGATACTTACGATCGCGTTTCTTGTGAGTCTCGGTAGGGCGCGATCGGGAATCCTGAAACTTGGAGGGGCGTATATTTTCGGAATTTTTCTGGTCTATATCCTGATAGGTCTGGGAATTCTTCAGGCACTTCATCTCTTCAACACCCCGCACTTCATGGCAAAAGTCGGGGCGGTATTGCTCGTTGTGCTGGGGGGCATCAATCTTATAAACGAATTTTTCCCCGGATTCCCGATAAAATTGAGAATACCGCAGGCGGCCCATAGCAAGATGGCTGTGCTTATGGAAAAAGCATCGGTGCCAACGGCGCTGGCTCTTGGCGCGCTTGTCGGGCTTTGCGAATTTCCCTGCACGGGCGGGCCGTATCTTATGGTGCTTGGTTTGCTTCATGACCGCGCGACAGCGGTTTCCGGGTTCGGTTATCTTATGCTCTACAACCTCATCTTTGTTCTTCCGCTTGTCGTTATACTGATGATCGCAAGCGACGGCGCGCTTCTTGCCAAAGTGCAAGAATGGAAAAAGTCCGAAACGCGAAATATGAGATTTTGGGGCGGCGTTGCGATGGTCGTTCTCGGTATTATTATCTTCTTCTTATAATTTATAACTTCAGTTAATAAATGATATGGACCCCGTTAGAGATTTAACCATTTTTCTAGCCGGGTCAATTAACTATGACAACACAAATTTCTAACGGGGTAAAAAAAATTAAAAACATAGCGAGTAATTTCGTAAAAGAAGCCAGACGAATAATCTCAAAAGTGGAAAAAGACAATTTTTTGCCGGCCAGTATTTTAGTCGCGGCGATTATTATCGGCGGAGCGTGGGCCTACACGACAAAGTTGAAAACGGCGGTCTTGCCGGCCGATTTGGATAAGGCCGCCATGGCCAAACTGGAGCAAAAGATCATCCCGCCGCAGGGCGTTACCTTGCCGGTCAGCTGGAATGATCTGGGCGACCAACTTGTCAAGGCGGGTGTCATAGATTCGCAGAAATTTGAACAGCTTTACGCCGCCAGAGGCGGCTTGAGCGACGAAAGCAAAAAGATGCTCTATGGCGCCGATAACGGTCAGATCAAAATTACGCCGGAAAACGCGCAAACCCTGCTGAATCTTTTGTGGGCACTGGGGCTGGGCACGAAAAATGATATTTTGGAAAAGGGGCCGATGATGGACCCGAAATATAAAAGTGCGGGGAATTTCGCCTCAACCGGCGGATGGTCGCTTGCCAGCGGCAAGGCAATGGAGCATTACAGCATGCATCCTTTCATAATTTTAACCAAGGAACAGCAAGCGCTCGTGGAGCAGATCTCTCAAAATATTTATCGGCCGTGCTGCGGCAATTCAACTTATTTCCCCGATTGCAATCACGGCATGGCAATGTTGGGGCTCCTTGAGTTAATGGCATCGCAGGGAGTTTCCGAAAAAGAAATGTACGATGCCGCCCTTGCCGTGAACGCCTACTGGTTTCCGGACACCTATCTGACCATCGGCAAGTATCTTAATAAAAAAGGCACGTCTTGGGACAAGGCCGGCGCTCAAAAGATCCTTGGTTTTGACTTTTCCAGCGGTTCCGGTTATGCCCAGATCCGTTCCGAGGTTGAACCGGCCAAGCCGAAAAGCGGCGGCGGCTGTGGAGTGTAGGATAATTTTCTTCTGATATAATAAATACAGGAGGGAGGTGATGTATGTGGAATTAGACAAAAAGAAATTTGCCTTGGCGGCGGCCGAGATTTTTGCCATCTGGTATGTTATTTGCGCGTTACTGGTGGCTTTGGTCCCCAATCTGGCCGAGAAACTTTTTAGCTGGATAGTTCATCTGGTAAATGTTGAATCCGGCGTAAGCTTCCCGGAGGTAATATACGGATTTATTGAGGTCGTAGTGCTTTCCTACATTACCGCTTACGTTTTTGCCTGGCTGCATAACAGAGCGGTAAAAAGGTAATTTTGGCGGTTTATTCGCAGAGTCCATAAAATTCCTACGAATTACGGATATTTCGTAATTGGTAGGAAATTTATGCACTGAATAAACGATGTGATTAATTAATATTTTACGCACCATTATGGATCACGATCATCATACAATGAGGGAAGAACAGCCGAAGCGAAGATCAAACTGCGTCTGCGGCAAGGAATGTTTGTGCTGGAACGCGGAGAAACTGACCGTTTCCTGCGGTTGCGGCATGGAATCAAAGCAGTATGAATATAAAATGGACATCAAGTGTTGCCATACAGAACATGAACACACAAAAAAGGCGGAACCAAAAAAGGGCGTGAAGATTATTTACACCTGTCCGATGCATCCGGAAGTAATTCGTAATGAACCGGGGCTTTGCCCGGGCTGCGGCATGGCGCTTATTCCCAAAGAGGAAAAACCCGGGGAATACGACATTTCGGAATTAAGCCATA
>ERZ1292632.3987-Hain-H43-01um-R2-3987-length-10887-cov-6_pt1 | contig 10887 bp, 16 predicted proteins | sample MGYA00564407_ERZ1292632 | MGnify/ENA primary metagenome ERZ1292632 (study PRJEB36523, sample SAMEA6512637) | groundwater metagenome | collected 2019-01-08 | study: AquaDiva: Metagenomics assemblies of 32 groundwater samples
GGGTCGCGGGCTATGAGGGTGGGCAACTCTAGACCCTCTTGAACTCATAGCTATTGATGTATGCGCCCATCCGCCACGCCACCCTATCGGGGTCGTCTATACCCGCGGGCGACCCAGTCATGCCGCCCGTCGCCGAGGATAATTGGCTAAGGTAGCTTCGGTAGTAGATGGCCTTGGCGACCTCCATGATGGCGCCCGCTTGCTTTGAGGTGACGGAGACGGTCTTGGACCCGGCGACACCGCTCATGTTGGCGATGGTCACATTGCTATGAAGGTTGAGTAGGTTGATGGCTTGGTCAATTATGGCCTCAGTCGTGGCCGCTGTGACCTCGGTGCTCAGGTGGAGCAACGTGTGGAGGGTGCTATAGGTGATGTCCACCATTACTCGGGTTCCTCCATCAACTGTTTAACACGTTCCAACTTCCATTCGAGGCCACAACATGATTCCCGGCATCTGTGGCACATGGTCTCGGCGTCAAGTGGCTCGCCGCAGACTGGGCACTTCTCCTCCATCCTCTAAGCCTCCGCGTCCTCGCCAACCAAGACTATTTTGACGCCCCGGTTCTCGTCACCGAGTATCTCCACATCCTCGCCGATCCTGCGGGGCGATGGGTCGCTGTAATACTCGGTGCAGTAGGTGGCGGTCTTGACGCCGAGCAGCCATCGTCCGCCTCGGGGCGAGCAAGAGACGACGGTGCCTGACCGTATCTTCTTGTAGACCATTACTGGGTTATCGACCTCCTCCTCAACTTCTTCAAGTGGAGGAACCCCATGAGGCGTTGCCGGCGCGTGTAACAGTTCCGCCACATAGCGCATTCACCATCCCTAATTTCTAGTTTGCCCTGGTAATGGCACATCCGGTTCCGCAGGGGCCGGAGCCTAGCCGCGGCCTTGGCCTCCTCGTATTCTCGGGGGCTTGGAAACTGGAACCAGTAGCAGCTTAGGCAAGTATGCCTAGTATCGGTTATCTGTGGGATCATCTCGACTCTACCTTTGTTATACTGGTATCCTCGCCGATGGGGATTATCCTGTACCGTTTCTCCAGTTCGCGTAGGTCGTAGACATTGTAGTAGAAGGTGTCGGCCCACCGCTCCTCGCAGGGGTGGGTGCTGGGCATGAAACTCCTTTGGCCGAGGTGGCCCCAGACGATGTAGGCATCACCGCAGACGCGCATGAGTTCGTCGATGAAGGCGTAGCCGTCTACCTGCTTGTAGTGGAGGAGTACGTCCTTGATGTAGCCGCTCCTGAACTGTTTGTCCTTGAAGGGCATCTTTCGGGCATCGCTGAGGGTCAAGCACTCCTTGGGGACACCGTGTTTCTCGGCGGCGGCTAGGAAGCTGGGGGTCACGTCCACGCCCATGTAGCCCTTCGCCTTGAAGCCCTCGTAGTCGATGCAGTTGCCGCAGCCCACGTCCACGACTGGCCCCTCAAGATGCTCGTAGAGCCACTTACGATCCGCCTTGGTCAACTCGAAGTCATTGCGGAGGAAGTTGGCGGCCTGTTCCTTGAAGGCGATTTCCCAATGAGAGGCATAATTCTGCTCCGTCATTAGTTCCGTGGCGCGCATCCAGTGTCCCCACATCTTCGCGACGTCCTGTATGAAGCTGGTGCGGAACGTGAGCTTCGTCGAGCAGGCCTCATGGGTGGGCTTGTCCATGTGGGCCCAGAAGGCGACGCGGCCATTCACTCTGATGAGCTGTTTGGGTTTACCGCATCCTCGGCAAGTGATCTCTCCGGGAAGATTGTCTGGGAGACGCGCATTGTAGATTTTGCGCAGTAGCTCGACTTCTTCAGGCCCGTCAATGCGGGAAGTCACGTTGATCTTATCATCATTTGGGGTAGCTTGGTCTCCCTCCAAAATGGTTCCACTCTCTTTATTCATTTCGCTTTCTCAGTTGTAGCAATGAAAGCTCCGCATCGCAAGCAAACCTTAATTCTCCCTACCCCAAAAAGTAGCCATTTACTCAAAAGAGTATTCAGTTCAAAACCTAATTGCTCATGCGAGCAATCCTTTTGAAGGTTTTGCATTTTCCACATAAATTCTCTTTCAAGTTTATCAAGTTCGCTCATTTTATCAACTCCTTTAGGATATCGCAAAATTTCATTGTTTTAAGATTATCTCTTTGGGTAATTTGGTCTCCCTCCAAAAAGTGTTCCAATTTCGGTCATGTTGGAAGCGCCATAGGGTACAGTCCTTGCAGACCGGGATCTCGGCGAAGCGCCTCTCCGCGTGGAGGTGGCGGAACGCTTGGAACCTGTCGTTGTTCCATATCTCGGCGAGGCTATGCTGGGCGGCGTTGCCCATGGGTTCCAAGGCCTCATAGTCTATGCAGCAGGGAACCACGTCGCCGCTGCTGAGGACGGTCATCGCGTTCCATATCCGGGGACATGGATAGCGCTCCCGCTCGGGGTTGACGGGCCAGTAGTTGTCATTCTCTAGGTCGGGTTGGTCGCCATGCCAGTTGTCGTAGTGGACGAAGCCGACGGCATCGACGATGGGTTGCCAGTCTTCGAGGAACTGTCTCGCGTGTTCATGGAGCTTGGGCATGGCGATGTAGTGGAGCATGACGCGGGGCGAGGAGTAGCCGCCCTCCCTTTTGAGTCGCATGAAACGCTTGATGTTCTCGACGGTCGCCTCGTAGTTGAGGGGGGGCTGAAGTTCCTCATAAATCGCCTTCGTCGGCGCGTAGAAGCTGACCTCAAGGTTATCCAGAACAGCGGCGTCGAGGATCTCCTTGGCCTTGGCCTCGGTCATCAAACTCATATTCGAGTAAACCGTCGTCGCTATGCGGTGGTTCTGCATCTTGATGTTCCGTAGAATGCTGATTAGCCTCGGCTCCAAGAGCGGTTCCTGCATGAGGAAGGGGCAGAAGGACTGGGCACCGGCCTCTATGGCCTCGTCGATTATCTTGAGGATTAGGCTCCACGGCATCGTCCTATGGGGCCGTTTCATCCTCGGGTAACAACAGAAGACACATCGGGCTTGGCAAGAATTGTTTTTTGAGGAGAATAGCATTTAGCTAGATTCTCTGTCTCAAATTGCACGAAGCTCGGAAATTTAATGTTCTTGAACAAATCGATGGTCTTGTTTTCTATTGATGCCATTTTTCTCTTTCACCTCCAAGATGACACTATTTGCGATTTCAAGGAAGACTTGTGGATATTTCCTCGCGAGTTCGTTGACAATTATTGCCTCCAGTATTTTATGGCATCTATTACATACTCTTAACAAATTAGTCTCGGAATTTTCGCCGCCAGCGGCTTGCGGTAAGATGTGATGGCGATGCATATGTTTCTTTTCCATTCCACATAACTCGCATATCCCCTCAAGAGGAATGGCCGATACTCCACGTTTCCTTGCAGAAGCCAAATTATTTAGTCGGCGGATGTGATCGTGTTTTGCCCAATAACGTTTTTTGGCTAAGTCTGATAAGTGCGTCTGATGAGTTTTAGTCCAATCCTTTATGCGTTGGCGAACTTCGGGTTTTGAAACATGTGCACGGTGATATTTCTTGAAAGCCTCTTTATCATAAATGAAAGATTTGCCGCAACCAGAACAATGTAGCCTTCCAGTCTTGCCCTTGGTTTTCGCGGGTCGCCCGCATTTTTGACAAGCGACTACTTTGCGAGGGGTTTTGATTCTATTGTATTCGCAATGTAACTCCCTGTCAAAGATGAATGATTGGTTGCATTTGGAACATCGGGTTCTACCGCTTTTCGACCTTGATAGCATGCTCTCCTTGCAGTTGGGGCAAACAACTAATTTATGAGTGGGCGAGGCCATGTTGCAGACATAAGCACAGTTGCAGATTTAAGGCTTTCGAACTGAACAAAGGATGGGAACTTGATGTTCGCGAAGAGGTCGATTTCTTTATTATTGGTGGTCAATGGGAATCGCTTAGACTTCGTGGCCAACAAAATTCTCTAGAGAGGCAGAATCGAATTTGGCCCCGCATTTGGGGCAATATTGTCCGATTTGGAGGGGCGGTTCGCGACCCCATTTCGACTCGTTATGGCCACATTTCAAACATTTAGACCGAGAGAGTGCTGTCGTCGCATATATGATTGCTAAGGAGGGCGGCCTTTCTTGTTTGAGGAGTTTTTCTCCACAGAAGATGCAATATTCGTCTGTTGGAAGCATAACCGCGGTTATGCTTCTTTCCAGTGACGTAAAATCGGATGTTGTGGTACTCACATGGCAGTTGGAACAGATTCTCTCAGGCATTAATACTGTCATCAATAGGCCTCCCCTGACTCATCGTGGTGCGGCACGTGGAAGCCGAGGTCGCACCTCGTCGAGTAGCCGAGGTAATGGGCGTTGGCAAAGAAGTTCACGTCCTCGCTGTGGTAGCCCGAGGACGGCAGGTAGAAGCCCACGTCCTCCAGTACCCTCCGCCTTATCAGGGTGCAACCGCTCCCCGACGTGAACCTGTCGATGACGCCCAGCTTGCTCCACTCGGGGTTCAGATAGATGGGCAAGTAGAACATGCTCGCCTTGAAGGCCTTGGCGAACTCATCGCGTAGATGTTGGGGCAAGTCCTTCGGCAACTCGTCGAGCGTCCAACTGTACTCGTAGAGGAGCGGGTAGGCCGTGCCGAAGATGCCTCTGTGGGGGCGCTGGTAGAGGAGGCCGCAGGCCACATCCGCGTCGAGCTTCATGAGGTGGTTTATGGCCTCGCGTGGAGGCGGGTTGTCGCCGCCCAAGAGGAGGAAATAGTCGCAGCCACCGTCGAGGAACTCTCCGCGGAGAAGCCGCAGGTTCCTGAGTATGGGGCCGTAGGGCACCATCTCCGACTCGGGTAGGTAACAGTTGTGGATGTGGACATCGCATCCGAGGGGGATCGCCTCGATCAGTTTACGCATCCGCTCGGAGAAGCCCGCCTCGTCCTTGTAGCCGCCCTTGTAGCGGGTGATCGCGAAGTGTATCTCCTTGTTGGGGTAGTTGAGGTTCTGGAGGGCGGCGAACATGTAGGCGATGGCGTAGGCCTTGGGCGGCCCCGTCGCAACTGCTACGAAGACGCTTGGGTTTTCGGACGTCGGGGCGCTAGGCTCTTTCGTCAAGAAACTAGGCCTTCCTGAGCCGGATGGTGACCGCGCCGTTCTGGTTGAAGGTCTGCCACATCTCGTAGGTCTCTGCGCCGTCGAAGCCGAGGCCGTAGAGGGCTTGGTCGAACTCGGCCTGGGTCACATCGATTCCGATCTCATACGTCCTTGGTTCTAGCATGATCGGGATCACGTCGTCTACTTGCTTGGCTGGTTCGTCGGGCGGGGTGTCGGCCGAGACTATGGCCGGTTCTGTCTCACGTTTCCTCTTACTCATCTCATGTCACCTTGCGAATATTGTGTGCTTCTTGGGCAGCCGCCTCTCAAAGAAGCTGCTGTCCGCCTCCAAGAAAATCGGGGTCTTGTAGATGTACCTGTCGTGGGTCGAGCAGTACCGGACCCGGTGGCGCTCGTCCTCGCCCTCCTGCTCGACGGCGGTATGGCTGCCCGCGGGCCAGCCGAGTTGACCGCTCCAGTTCACCGACGTGGTTGAGCAGTCCCTCGGCTTATCACCCTCGCTGCAATATAAGTGACAATCGCATTCCACCCCGCTGCTGGAGTCGGAGACATGCCACTTCTTCTTGCATCGGGGACAGATTAGGAGGATTTGACGGGGCAAATCAGTCGCCTATCGTTTAGCATATTTCACTCTTACGTTCAGAGGTGTGGGTTGTGTTGTAGCCCAAGTGATTCTTACTTCAACTTTCACGCTTCGGCCTTCGAGGAGGAAGGGTCTGCCCGTTGCTGTCCTATCGGTTGTTTCGAGAGTCTGAGCATTAGCGGCCGCATTTGCATTCAAACTTGCGAAATAGGCGGTGGCCGAAACTGGATTTGTGAAGCTGAATATTGTTGAGACACCATCAATCGTCACCACGACTTCTAGGGGGTTAGGTTGCGTGGTAGCCCAAGTGAGGTCCGTCTCAATGCTTATGAGCCTCACATTTGCTGTCGTAGCTAAGACAGAGTAAAGGGTCGCGCTGACAGGATTTGTTTGGCTCAGCGTCGCGTCGGCCTGATGCTGGAAAGTCAGTTCCGTCCTCACTAAGTCGAGTACATCGCTGAGGACTTTGAGGCTGTCCGTCCCTGTGGCGAAGCCAGCGCCCTTTATGGCGGTGACATCGGTTTGTAGGGTCGTCACTTCGGTGTCCACGTATTGGGCCGCGTCTGCGGGATAGAATTTGCTCATCTCATTCGCCTCCTATGTCTCCGTCAACACATATATGGAATCATCGTGGAGCGTGATTGAGTCTTGCCGCGATGAGACGATTAGGCCCTCCAAGTCCTTGACGGGGTCAACATAGTTCTCCATGAGCATCCACCGTTTCCTACCAGTCAATAAGGCCGCAGATCTATCGAAGAGGACAGTTATACAATCGGTGAAGGCTGCGCCCCTCGCATCGGATGAGACGTGTAGCATAGGAGAATTATTCACCAATACGTCTACTGGGCCGATGGCGCAAGTGAATCTGGGGGCGGGTTGAATGTTATCCCATCCCGTAGGTTTAGCCTGCATCGTGATGCTGTGTCCCCAAGCCTCAGACGTCGCCACCAAAGTATTCGGAGTCCATTCGTCGTCTCCGAGTTTGCGGAAAGCCGTCACTATATCGCTCGTCGTCCCGCTCGTGAGTTTAGTTTCGTCCGCATCGCCTGTCAGTGAAGAGTTGACTGTTCCGACACCGTCCGTCGCCGTCTTCAGGACTTCAAGCACCATGTCGTTGCTCTGCCAAGCGATGCTGCGAGCCGCTTGTTTCGCGTACCATTCCACGAGGTTATATTGGCTATCCTCTATCATGCTTGACTCGGCGACGAGGGGGGCTGAGAAGGCTTTTGGGCTGAGGGTCGCCTGAGTCGTGGTCGGCGTCCTCGGTGCGCGGCTTCCTCCTGAACCGCTGTACGCGGCCTTCATCGAGTAGCGGTCTGGAATATCCATCTTCAAGTCTCCGCCGTCCCATCCGTTAATCATCTCCGCCGATATTAGCGGGGCGATGTCGATGGGTTGGGCCGCGGTGAAGAAGATGTCCGCTAGCTTGGTGGGGATGAGGTAGGATGCGCCCGCTAAGCCGCTTATCAAGTATTCGTGGATGAGCCTGATTAGGGGCGTGGCTCGGATGCTTTCCCGTAGCTCGCGTTGGATGCTCCGCTTCTGGCCCATGTAAATATTGGCTTCGCTGGGGTCGTAGCTCTTTTTAGAGTCCATGTAGGACTCTATCTTATCTCGTTGTTCTTTCGTCTTTGCTAGTATTTCTTGTATGCCGTACATGGTTTCCACACTCTTTTACAAGAGGTTTAGAGGTCGGTGAACCCAAAAAAAGGGGGTTGATGCTGCGACTATGCTTCGGTTATCTCGCAGCTGTGGTCGTTGTAGATGCACTTGGTTTCCTGTCTACCCGAGATCTTTGCTCCGACGAGGTCTCTGACGGGGTCGGCATATTTGTCTAGTCTAAGCCACCGCTTCCTCACCGTGAGGGTCGCCGTGGCCTTGGCTAGGACGAAGCCGTGCCACTTCGAGGCAAGGTAGAGTGCGCCGTCTCCGGCGTAGCTCTCATTCATGGGTACGACGACGACGTTCATGCCCATGAAGTTTCCGTGCTCAAGCGGGCCTTGTGTGACTGCTTTGCTGTGGAACTGGTCGCTGTAGATGGACACCGTCGCGTCGGTCAGAATGTCCTTGAGCGGCTCTGGCCCAAGTATGACGACATCGCTGAGTCCCTTGTCCATGTAGTTCTCGGCCCATGCCTGTGCTAGGTCGCCGAGGTAATGGACGCTGGCCGTGGCGGTTGTGACAGTGTTCTGCGTCCCGTCTCCGTGGGTGCCCGTTATGAGTCTTGCTAGGAACTGGCATGTGCTGAACTCGCCCATCGCCTGAGCCGCCCTGCGAAGGTGCAACTCCATGAGGTCGAACTGGCTGTCCTCGATCATCTCCAACGTTATCGCTGGCTTCATGTCGAAGAGCGCTGGTGTAATCTCGACCTGGGTCGTCTTGATCGTCTCGGATGGCGAGTCGCCTCCCCCACCAACGTAGTGGGCCTTGAAGCTATCGTCAACCTCGACATCTATCTTCAACGAGCTTCCCGGGCATGAGGTGATTGTGCTGCACAGTGGGACGATGTCGAGCATGCTGCCTGCCTCAAACATCACATCGAATATCTTGTCTGGGATGAGATAGCTTGCGCCCGCGAGCCCCTTGACCAAGAACTCATGGAGAAGATAGGGCAGAGAAACTGCCTTCAGCGTCTCCTTGATCTTGAGGGCGTCGGCGGGCTTGATGCCGAATGCCTCTGCGTTGAGTTGGTTGGGCACCATGGTGACTTCGCTGGGGTGGAAGCCTTTGCTGCTCTCCATCTGCTTCTGCATCTGGGTGAACTGGGGCTTGAAGTTGCTCTCGATTTCCTGTAGTGAGTACATCGTGGTCACCTGTGGCTATCGTGCGCCGCCGATGAGAATGAGGAGTTCTCCACCGGTGGTGGCAGAGTTAGCGTTCTGTAGGGCTAGGCCGAGGAACCGTATGGTTCCGCCGGGCTTGAAGAGGGCGTAGTAGGCGATCTGTGTGGGTGTCAACCCTAGGTTCTCGTCCCTTACACTTGAGACGAAGAGGCCGCTGGCATCATTCATCACTACGTCTCCCGCGGTGATTGTGCTTCCGCCGTACATCTTGACGATTCCGTAGAAGCAGACGGGGATATACTCGCCTGCCACTCCGCCTTTCAATGCTACTGAGTAGCTGTCAGCGTCGGCTGCGCTTGGTTCCACCGATACGTAGCCGGTTACCGTTGTCGCGTGGATTTTGACCGCCGCGTTCTGCGTGATGGTTGTCTGGCATTTGCAGAATCCGATTGCGAGTCCGTCGCCTATGTGTCCTTCCTCGTCGGGGTAGTTGTCAACTGCCATTTGGTTCGTTCACTTTTCTTCTAGGTTTCACCCCTCTCGGAGTGGTTACTCCCATATTGGCTGGGTTTGTAACTGTCAACCCGTCGCCGGGTTCTCGTTCCGTCCGACGGGACGAATCTGGTCGCCTTTTGCCACGGACGATTCGTTGGATGCGCCGACCTTGAACTGGGGCTGCTTCACCAGTTGTTCCAAGGAGTTTACTCGGTCCTCTAGTCCGTTGCTTGTCTCGGTGAGTTTCTTCTGGGCCGAGTCGTCTATAGCTTTCTTGTCCATGACTCGTTTCCACATGTCCTTTATCTCGGCGACCCAGTTCTTGGCTTCGACCAACTCGCCTAGTTTGCCATCGATTTGGATGAGTTGAGTCGATAGCTTGTCCACGGATTCTTGAAGAGCCTTGATGTCTCCGCTTCTATCGGGTATAGTCGAAATCTTCTCATCTAATGCCTTAATCTCAGGGCCTCGGTCAGGTATGGTAGCGACCTTCTCTTGAACCGCCTTCAATTCGGGGCCGTGATCTGGTAGAGCGGCTATCTTCTCGTTCAGCGCAACTATGTCAGCGGCATTGGCCTTCCCGTCAGCCGTCTTCTGGTAGGCCGCGAACCTAGAGTCCGTGGAGGTTTGGATGGATGTGGCAAGGCCTTCGAGGGACTTATTCAACTGTTCAATTATGCTGGGCAGGGACGAGGAAATCTTGTTCACTGTCTCGACTAGGCCGTTGATGGCTTCGCCGATGACCTTGTCCTGTTTTGAAGCGGCCTCCAATGCTTTGCCCTGTTTGGACAGGTCAGCCGCGTAGCCTCGAATCACATCCCTAGCTAGGGCGACGCTTTGGCGAATATCCTCATGTTCCTTAAGGTGGCGAAGCTCCTCGATGCTCCGGTCACTAACCTCGACCATGACCTTCTTGGGTTCCGTCTCCTTTCCACCCTTCCCATGGATGCTGGCGCAGTAGGCCTCTGGGTCGCCCTTGTCGCTGTTCGCGGCGACGCATGCCTCGAAGCTCTCCCATTTGCCGTACCATTCCTTCCCCTCGATCTTCTCCAAGGCGATTGGAATGTCTGGTGCCCCCAACTTAGGAATAGTTCCGACACTGATTTCGCCACCAGTATCCGTCCTGTTTGGTTTTGAGGGAACGCCCTCTCCCTCCTCCTCAATCTCGACGACGGTCTTCGGTAGCTTGCCCATGTAGGTGATTCTCTCCTCTGGGGATAGTTTGCCCCACGTCTCCTCGGTGAAGTTGAAGAGGGTCTTCGCCCTCTCCGCGTCCGATTCGCCCAACATATTCAATTCCTTCGCCTCCAAATATTTATTCTTCCCAGTACCCTTGATTTCCGTGGCGATTCCACGCTCCTCAAAGATGTTCTTGAGGATGGCGAGTTGCGGGTCAATCGTCTCCGTCTCCCGAATCTCCATGACCTCAAGGCTAGTGCCCTCGACGCCCGGGTTCTCAGGGTCCTCGACGAGGCTTAACCCGTTGAAGATGAGTCCGTGGGGCTCAAGAGTACCATCCGTCTCCCGATGGAACCTGTAGGCCGCGTCGACGCTCACGTAGCGTATCGGATTCTTGTCCCACTTCTTCACGTACTCAGATGCGGTCATCCGTTCTCGGTCAACCATCTTATCCACGTACTCGGGGTAGTTGACCTCCCCATGATACTCGACATAGCCATCCTCGTATTCGGCGTCGTAGAGGTTGCCCTTCAGCTTCGGCTTAGGCCCAGGGCTAAGAGCGGTTTCGCCTGCGTCGAACTTGGCCTTCTTCGCAGCCCAGACGCTATATTCATGGTTCACATCGATGTATTTTTGGGCGAGGGTGCGGGCTGCGCGTTGAAGCTCATCGACCACATATTTCTTGAGGTTCTTGCTGACCGTGGCGTGGAGGGCCTTGCCCCTGACGATGACCTTCTTGCCTTGGGTCTGGCCAGTCTCGATTGGGACAAGCCATCGGTAGGACTC
>ERZ1292632.3988-Hain-H43-01um-R2-3988-length-10882-cov-16_pt1 | contig 10882 bp, 12 predicted proteins | sample MGYA00564407_ERZ1292632 | MGnify/ENA primary metagenome ERZ1292632 (study PRJEB36523, sample SAMEA6512637) | groundwater metagenome | collected 2019-01-08 | study: AquaDiva: Metagenomics assemblies of 32 groundwater samples
CCGAGGTGGCCTTAAGAATTATGGTCAAGGCGGTCAGCGCCGGCTATCAGGCGGCTTTGATTTGTCCAACTACCATTCTGGCTTCCCAGCACTTCCAAACCTTTAAAAAAAGACTCGATGACCTTCCTATTAAATTCGGGTTGCTCAGCCGACTACAAACTAAAAAAGAACAGCAAGTTATTATTCAAAAACTAAAAGAAGGGCAAATCGACATTATTATCGGCACGCATCGTATTTTATCAAACGATGTTGAGTTCAAGAACTTGGGATTGTTGGCCATTGACGACGAACAGAAATTCGGCGTCAAACAAAAAGAAAAATTAAAGAAAATCAGGGCGTCGCTGGATATCTTGTCGCTTTCAGCCACGCCCATTCCGAGAACCCTGTATCTGGCTTTATCTTCCCTAAAAAAAATCAGCGTCATCCAAACTCCCCCGCTTTATCGTCAGCCGGTAGAAACGCTCGTTCTTCCCTGGTCGGAAAAAATAATCAAAACGGCGATTAACAAAGAAATAAAAAGAGGAGGACAGATCTATTATCTGCATAATCGGGTGGAAACAATCGAAGCGGCAAAAAAACTGCTCCAGGGGCTCGTCCCTAAAATAAAAATCGGCGTTATCCACGGCCGGCTGCGCGAAAAAGAATTGATTAAAATAATGGACGATTTCCAAAACAAAAAGATTGATGCGCTGGTCGCGACCACCATTATTGAAAACGGGCTTGATGTGCCTAATGTCAACACCTTAATTGTGGCTGACGCCCCGAGACTCGGCTTAGCTCAAGCCTACCAAATCAGGGGCAGAGTGGGACGCTCCCATATCAGGGCTTTCGCTTATTTCTTTTACGGCAAAAATCTGTCGGAACTGGCCAAAGAAAGACTGGAAGCGTTAAAAGAGGCACAAGAACTGGGATCGGGTTATCGCATTGCCATGCGTGATTTGGAAATTAGGGGCGCGGGCAATATTTTGGGCAAAGAGCAATCGGGCAGCATCAACCAAGTCGGCCTTAATCTCTACTGCCAAATACTATCTGACGCGATCGACAAAATGAAAAAGGGTCAGGATTAGATCTGACCCTTTTTATCTTCGTTTCTCGAGCGTAATTAATAATTAATGGTAAAATAACGCGCTTCGGGAGTAAGGCCCGGCTCTTCAGGTCTTCTAAGGCCCAATTTTTTGCGCCGTGCCGATTCGTCTCGAAGACTCTTTTCTACTCTCTCTAGCATTCCTTTAACATCACTTGGTGAAATTCGAGTTTTAGCACTCATCTTTATCCTCCTTCTTCAGTTTTTTATAGAATGGTGGGGTTGTTTTTATTTTGCTCCTGATACCATCTGGCAACGGACGCTGTGATGAATAAACCAATTGCCGAGATCATAAAAAAGATAGCAAGATAAGGATGTATAATGCTCCTTCCAGTATTCTTGAAAAACAAAAGGTCTATCACCCCTAGAACAATTATTATAGGCATCGTAATCAAGACCACCCTTGTCCGTTTATCCTATCTTTTCACTTCTTTATCATATTGTTCCTTGTCATCCATCGTGCCCTCCTTATTAAGTTTTTCGGGTGCAGCGTCTAATAATTCAAGATAATCTATCTGGCCGATAAAGTCAACTTTTGTCATTTTTCAAAATCAGTGTTACGTTCTTAGCCAAGGAAAGATTGGAGGCTCTGAAGGAAGCGCAGGAACTGGGATCGGGCTATCGCATTGCCATGCGCGATTTGGAAATAAGAGGAGCCGGCAATATTTTAGGCAAAGAGCAATCAGGCAGCATCAACCAAGTGGGCTTGAATCTGTATTGTCAGATGCTATCCGAAAGCATAGAAAAATTAAAGGGCCAAGCTTAGCTTGGCCCCAATCTGGTGATAGATGAAAATAGCTACATATAAGATTGAACGGGAGCACCGCATTGAGGACAAAGATTGCCCTGTGGTACCGATGTTCCGCAACGATAGCATTCATACACTTGCGACCGTTCTCGTTCCCGCTCCCCGGTATCGTTCACTTTCTCAAGTTCTTGCTCATGCATATAATGTCCGTCAACATAATAGTTCACCTGTCCGATTAACTGATCAATCTCTTCAATGGTCCCAACCATACCGATGAGGCTGCGGTTCGTCATAGTATCCAGCAATCTCACCACTTTTACTTTCTCGCCGACAGAAAACTTAGCCCTAGCCATCTTTCTCCTCCTTTGTTATTTCTTCTTAAATCCTGAGATAATCTTTTTCTCGCATTTTTGACAAAGGTGGTATTTCTTGACCGCACTTGCCTCCTTGACCGTCTCCGGATGCGTAAACAAAAGCGCTCCCGGGGCTTTTTCAACATCAAAACTTTCTTCGCATGAATTACAAACCGGCATCTTCTCCTCCTTTTTCAGTTTTGAAAGTGCTATCCCTTCTCTTATCAAAGATAAGGTATCTAATCAAAAAAGTCAATCTTTGTAATTTTGTAAAAATGATGTTAAATTAAGAATTATGAATTTAGTCATTGTAGAAAGACCGACCAGAATGTGTTATAATGAATAAATGACCCGCAGAACACACAAAAATACTTACAGATACTGGACGAACCAAGAGATTAATCTTCTAAAAGAATCTTATCCGAAGATGCGTTTAAAAAATTTGGCGAGACTTTTCCCAAAAAGGAGCAAAGCAACTATTGTGGCTAAGGCATCGAGTTTAAAACTACCCTCGGCAAAATTGTGGGGGAGGAAAGAGAATCGTATCCTCGCCAAGTTTTTCTTTGCGTCTCCGGCTCACGAAATTAGGAAACTTTTACCAAAGAGATCGTGGCTGGCGATCTTGGCCCAAGGAGAAAGATTAGGATTGGCTCGCAAAAGAAATGCACCGAGAATTAAGGTAAATGAAAACTATTTTCGAAAATGGTCAACAAAGATGGCGTATCTTCTGGGATATATTCTAGCCGACGGATGTATTATTAAGGGAACATATAAAGGATACAGCGATGCGCTAAAGTTTGGAGTACAAAAAAGAGATATTGATATTTTAGAAAAAATAAAGAAAGAGCTCGAATCGGAGCACACTATTTCTTTCAATAAGAATGCCGCATATTTGAGCATCACAAGTCAAAGAATTGTAGATAATTTAAAGAAACTAGGAATTATTTATCGAAAAAGTCTCCGAGAAAAAATTCCCAAAGTGCCTCGCCGATTTGAAAAAGATTTTATTCGTGGCATAGTAGATGGAGATGGCAGCGTGGCGCTCGGCAAAGACGGGTATCCTCAATTGGGCGCATGCGGAGGATGGAGAACAATGAAATTTATTAGAAATTATTTTCTTAGAAAATTTAAAATATATTCTAAGATTAGCCGTTTAACGAAATCTAAGGACGGGAAACACTATCTTTATAGTATTGGGTATCGAACAAATTCCGCTAAAACGCTTATCAAATATCTTTATGTCTCTGCTCCGCTATATATCGACAGAAAACTCAAAGAGGCTAAGAAATGCATGCGGGTGGAAATAAATTACCAACCAAAATATACCCAAAAAGAAGACGAAATCCTTAATCAAAAATACCTTGTTGGTTCTAAAAATTATATAAATACTCTGCTTCCGAAACGAACTTGGAGTAGCATAGAACAACGAGCGAGATTGCTAGGTCTTTATAAGCACAAAATTAAGAATAGATAATATGCGCTTGATTATAGTTGAGAGCCCCACAAAGGCCGCCACAATCAAAAAATTTCTTGGAGAAAACTATAAAGTTCTTGCTTCTTTTGGGCACGTCAGAGACTTGCCTAAGGGCGAACTTGGCGTTGATCTGGAAAACGGCTTTGAACCCAAATACGTTATCCCGACCAAAGCCAGAAAAAACCTGAAGCTCCTCAAAGACGCTGTCAAAGAGACTAAGTCAACCATTCTGGCTACCGACGAGGACAGGGAAGGAGAAGCCATTGCCTGGCACCTAGTGGAGGCTTTAAAGCTTGGCGGAGAAAAGGAGCCCTATGAGAGGATTGCTTTCCATGAAATCACCAAAGAAGCTATAAAAGAGGCTCTCAAAAAACCTCGAGCCATCGACCAAAAACAAGTTGACTCCCAACAGGCGAGAAGAGTTTTGGACAGAATCGTCGGCTATAAATTATCGCCCTTTTTGTGGAAAAAAATCACCCGCGGGCTTTCGGCTGGCCGAGTTCAATCGGTCGCAGTCAGGCTGGTGGTGGAAAGAGAGAGAGAAATTAAAAAATTCATAGCCCAAGAATATTGGACAATTATAGCCACGCTTAAAAAAGAGAAGGGGGCTAAATCTCTTTCCTTTGAAGCGAGTCTGGTAAAAAAAGGCGACCAGGCTTTAGACAAGTTGGAAATAAAAAACCAAAAAGAAGCGGAAAAAATAATTCAAAGCTTAAAGGAAGCTACCTACCAAATATTAGATGTTGAGAAAAAAGAAGTAAATAAAAATCCCTTCCCGCCATTTACGACCAGCACTCTGCAGCAGGAAGCTTGGAGAAGATTCAAGTTCCCGGCCAAATTCACCATGAGCATCGCCCAGCGGCTCTATGAAACGGGAAAGATCACCTACCACCGAACCGACTCTATGAATCTTTCGGAAATGTCCTTGGGTATCGCCAAGAAGTTCATTACGGAAAATTATGGAGAAGCTTACCATCAATTCCGGAAATTCAAAACTAAATCTAAGGGAGCTCAGGAGGCTCACGAAGCTATCAGGCCCACTTACCCCGAAATAACGCCTGACCAGGCCAAATTGGACGAAAGGCAATATAAACTCTATGATTTAATCTGGCGAAGGTTTATGGCCTGCCAAATGTCCCAAGCTATTTTTAATTCAACTTCCGTTGATGTTTCGGCCTCCGCCCAAGGCGGATCCGCCTCGGGCGGAAAGGAATGCGTTTTCAGGGCCACCGGCCAAACCCTGAAGTTTGACGGTTTCTTGAAAGCCTATCCTATTAAATACGAAGAAGCGGCCTTGCCGCCATTAGAAAAAAATGAATCCTTGGAACTTTTAAAAATAGAACCACTGCAGCATTTTACGCAAGCGAGTCCCCGCTACACTGAAGCCACGCTGATTAAGGCTCTGGAAAAAGCGGGCATCGGACGTCCGTCGACCTACGCTCCGATCATTTCCACCATCCAGGGAAGAAACTATATTGAAAAAAATGAAAAAAGGTTTTTCCAACCGACCGAAATCGGTCTCGCAGTTAACGACCTTTTAGTCGCTCACTTCCCCCAAATTGTCGATATTAATTTTACCGCCAACATGGAAGAAGATTTAGACAACGTTTCTCAAGGCAAAAGAGAATGGAAACAAGTCGTTGAAGACTTTTACGGCCCTTTCAGTAAAAATTTGGAACAAAAATATAAAGATGTTTCCAAGAAAGAATTTACCGAAGAGGCTACAAAAAAGCTTTGTCCCAAGTGCCAGAGCCCGCTTTTAGTCAGGCTTGGCAAATTCGGGAAGTTTTACGCCTGTTCTAAGTTCCCGGAGTGTAAATACACTGAATCCTTGGCCCAGAATAAATTAGGGATAAAGTGCCCGAAGTGCTTGGAGGGCGACGTTGTCGCCAAAAGAACTAAAACCAATAAGATATTTTACGGCTGCAATAACTATCCCAAGTGCGATTTCGCTTTATGGGACAAACCCGTCAACGAAAAATGCCCCAAGTGCTCGTCGCTTCTTGTAGAAAAATATAAAAAGATTAAATGCTCCAACAAGGAGTGCGATCATGAAAAATCAGCAACTCCAAATAATTCTTAAAAATACCTCGAACCCCGAGCTTATTAAAAAAGCTTTTGCGTTTGCCGAAGAAGCCCATCAAGGCCAAAAAAGAACCTCGGGCGAAGACTATATCTCTCATCCGTTCAGGGTCGCTCAAATCTTGAGCGAAATGCGGCTGGATTCTAAAACAATCGTTGCCGGAATTTTGCATGATGTCGCCGATGACACAAAGAAAACCCTGGAAGACATCGAAAAGACGTTTGGCAAAGAAATTGCCTTCTTGGTCAACGGCGTCAGTAAATTGGGCAAACTTCGTTATCCCAAGGAAGGACTGATAGTAGAACCGATAGAGATGAGGATCAAAAACCCCATTGATTTGCGGGCCGAAAACCTGAGAAAGATGTTTTTTGCCATGGCCGAAGATTTAAGAGTGGTTTTAATCAAACTGGCCGATAGATTAGATAACATGGAAACCCTGAGGTTCGTTCCACCCGAAAAACAAAAAAGAATAGCTTTAGAAACTTTGGAAATTTTTGCTCCCTTAGCTAATCGGCTGGGTATCGGAGAAATTAGGGGCAAATTACAAGATCTGGCTTTTATGTATCTTTATCCGAAAGAATATAACTGGCTCATAAATAATGTTAAAGAAAAATATGGGGAGAGGGAGAAATATCTGGAGACATTTAAAAAAGTTTTGGTAAAAATATTCCGCAATGAAAGGATAAAAATAATCGACATCAATTATCGGCCGAAACATTATTGGACTCTTTACCAAAAACTCTTGAAACACGACATGGATTTCGACAGGATTTACGATTTGGTTGCCCTAAGGATAATCGTCGAAGATGTCAAGACTTGTTATGAGGTTCTGGGAATAATCCACAAGTTCTGGAAGCCGCTACCTGGCCGAATCAAGGATTACATCGCCTTCCCGAAGCCGAATAGCTACCAAGCCCTCCACACAACGTGCCTTTGCCTTGGCGGAAAGATTACCGAGATTCAGATCAAAACAAAAGAAATGCATGAAGAGGCGGAATACGGCATTACCGCCCACTGGGCCATGAAAGAGGGTATTAATTTGAAAAATCAAGGAAGTAGATTCTCCTGGGTCCAGCAACTGAAAGACTGGCAAAGTAAAATCTTAGAATCCAAGGACTTCCTGGAAGGATTAAAAATTGATTTTTTCAAAAACAGAATCTTTGTTTTTACTCCTAAGGGCGATGTTATTGATCTCCCTGAAGGAGCCTGCTCCGTTGATTTTGCTTATAACGTACATTCCGATATCGGCGACCACTGCAGAGCCGCTAAGGTTAATGGAAAAATGATCCAAATCTCCCACCCTTTAAAAAATGGCGATATTGTGGAGATCCTGACCGATAAAAACCAGAAGCCTTCTCAGGATTGGCTGAAGTTTGTCAAAACTAGCATGGCCCGTTCCAGGATAAAAAGCTTTTTAAAACAAAACTCGCCGGCCGAAGGTTTGAAAAGTTTCTTGAAAAAAACTGCAGAGATTATTCATTTTCCCAAACTGCGCCGATCGAAATCTGGGTTAAAAATAAAGAAAGAGCCGAAAATAGAAATGGTTATTTCTTTAGCCGGAGAGACGGGCATCCAAATACATTTGGCTAAATGCTGCTCGCCGGTAGCGGGAAATAAAATTAAGGCTTACATCACCAAAGACCGGGGAGCCACCGTTCATAAAGCTGATTGCAAAGAAATGAAGGAAATACAAAAAAAATGGCCTCAAAAAACCATTGAAGCCACTTGGGTAAAAAAAACAATTACCAATCCTAAGGATTAAGTTTTTTGAACAAGCCATCGACCTCTTTTTGGGAATTGAAGAAAATAGTCAGTTTGGGGCGTCCGCCTTCCATTCTTAATTTGATATTCTTAATACCGATGGCACTTCTGATTTTTTCTTCGAGAGCCTTCACCCAGCCCTTACGTAAGGGCTGGGCGGCTGAAACCCGCTTTTTAACCGGCTGACAAATATTCAGGCGGGCGACCAAATTTTCCACTTCCCTGACATTAAGCCCGTCTCTCATGGTTTTCACAAAGATAATTCTCTGTTTTTGAGCATCAGAAGCAGCCAGCATGGCCCTCGCATGGCCTTCGCTGATTCTCTCTTCCCTCAAGGCTATTTTAATCTCCTCGGGCAGTTCAAGAAGCCTTACAGTGTTGGCCACCGCTTCCCGACTTTTGCCGCAAAGCTTGGCTACGTCTTTTTGCAAGAAATTAAATTCCTGCTGCAGCCGAGCGTAGGCTTCAGCTTTTTCTATGGCATTTAAGTCCTGCCTTTGAACGTTTTCAATTAAAGCAACCTCTAATTTTTCCTTATCAGTCGGATCTTTAACAATGACCGGAACCTGATTCAGGCCCACCATTTTGGCGGCCAAAAACCTTCTTTCTCCGGCAATTAATTGATATTCGGTTCCCGTCTCTTTCTCAATGCGGCTCACGAGCAAGGGTTGTAAAATTCCGAATTCTCTGACCGAATCGGCTAAGGCGCTCAAACTGTCTTGGTCGAAGTTCTTTCTGGGTTGATAGGGATTGGATTTAATTTTTTCGATTTCAATATAGAAAATCGGCTCCTGTCTTATTTCAGAAGAAACCGGCTCTCCCGATGTTTTTTTAGGAATTAACGATTCCATTCCCTTGCCAAAAGTTTGTTTCATATTTATGGGGTCGGATTATCTTTATTAAGAAGCTCTTGGGCCAATTCTCGATAGGCTTGGGCGGCCAAAGACGTTGGGGCATATTGTAAAATTGTTTTGCCGTATCGGGGAGCTTCCGCCAAACAAACTTGCCTGGGAATCACAGTATCAAAAACATACCCGGGGAAATTCCGCCTGATTTCCTTAGCCACTTCCCTGCATATTTTATTATTTCTATTATACATGGTCAAAAGAGCGCCGGTAATTTTTAGTTCCTGCCCGAGGTTCTCCCGGACCATCTTAATCGTGCTTAAAAGCTGATCTAATCCTTCTAACGCCAAATACTCGCATTGAACGGGGATGAGCACCTCGTTCGCAGCGCAAAGAGCATTAATGGTCAACGGCCCCAAGCTTGGCGGAGAGTCGATCAATATAAAATCATAAGAATCCTTAACTTTATTTAAAATATCGCGCAACTTAAACTCTCGATCTTGTAAACTCACCAGCTCAACGCTGGCGCCGGCTAAATCTGAAGAAGCGGGCATAATCTCATATCCGAAAAACTGGCTTTTGCGAATAATCGCTGTCGGGCTGACATGCCCCATTAGAGCGTGATAAATAGAGAGCGGCAGATTTTTAGGATGAATTCCTAAAGAAAAAGTGGCATTCGCCTGATTGTCAAAATCAACTAAAAGCACTTTTTTGCCCAGCGCCGCTAAAAAAACCGGCAAATTAACCGCCGTTGTCGTTTTCCCGGTTCCACCCTTATTATTTATTACGCAAATAATCCGAGTCATAGTGAATATAATATTCAATATATCGGGCAGAATATACTGCCCGCTATTAAATCAGGTTAGCAAAAAAACTTCATATTTACAAGAGAATAAATTTCTGTTAAAATTGAAAAAAGATTTACTGGCCTGGGTGGCGGAATTGGCTTACGCGTGCGACTCAAAATCGCATGACCGCAAGGTCATGAGGGTTCGACTCCCTCCCCAGGCACACTTCGACTCACTTTGTTTGCTCAGTGTAAACTAAAATTTTTGGGATAATTTAATAATCACCCAGCCGGAGAAAACGCCGACTACGGCTCCGGCTAAGATATCCGAAGGCCAATGGACGCCGACGAAAACTCGGGCTATCGAGATCAAAAAGCTGGCAACAAAGAAAACTATGCCGGCTTTTTTGTTGTAATGATAAACGATATAAGATAAAGCGAAACAGAAACTAGCGTGCCCCGAAGGAAAAGAACTGGTATTCTCTTGGCTTATAAGTAAATTGACGTCATTTCCGATAAACGGCCTGGATCGCGACCAAAAAAGACGAATCAGTTCGGCAATGCCGAATCTGGCCAAAACCACAGCCAGTATCGTTTGGGCAGCTTTTCGTAAACTCTTTCGAAACAATAAAAGAGCCGCTCCGCCAAGAATATAAATAAGATATTCGGCGAAAAATACGCCCAAGGCGTCAAGGTACGGATATTTATCCGCCAATCCATTAATCTGCTGGAAAATTAAGATATCTAAATTCATTTTCGTAATATGACGGGTTCTGGGCCGGTCAGATCAATAACCTGCGAGGGTTTTGCCGGTTTCAAGTCGCCGGCGTCTAAAACCAAATCGGGTTGGTATTTCCTCGCCTTAAAGTATTTTAGAACTTCTTTGATTTTTGTGGTAGGAGGCTCGCCTGAAATATTCGCCGAAGTTTCGGCTAAGGGACCAACTCGCTTGATCAAGTGAAGCAGAAACTTATGGTTAGGAACCCTGATGCCTGGTTTTTTATAATGGAAAACTGCCGTCACTGGCCCTGGCCAAACTTGCTTAAGAAACTTTTCCTGCCTCGAATTAATTTTAGTTAATTTTTTAGCCATTTTAATGTCGCTGGTAAAAATAGGGATCAGCTTGTTTTTTGGCCTTTGCTTAATTTTGTATATTTTCTCAACCGCTTTTTTGTTCTCGGCGTCGCAAATTAATCCGTATACGGTGTCTGTCGGGCAAACCAACACATCGCCATTTTCAATGGCCCTAGCCGCCCTTTTTAGATCGGGACTAATCACTTCCATTAATCTAATTTAACCCATTTAATTTAAAATAAAAAGCCGCGGACAAAACCGTGGCTTTATTTTTTATACTCTTAAAATTTTCTAAAGAATTCTCTAAAATCATCCGCCAATCTCTCTAGCTCGGCGATAGACAAGGTTCCGTATCTTTGAGCTCCGGAATCTTTGATTTTTTTAAGGGCTAACTCCAGCGCGTTGATAATATCATCTATTTCTCTTTTTGAAAGCTCTAACCCGGTAATTCTCTCGTTAATCGTGCATTGCAAGCGCTTTGCTAGGCTGGCCAATTCGTTATTTTTTTGATCTATAAACTCGTATAAGGCGTGAACAACCGCCAATTTCCTCTGAAGCGTTAAGGATACCGAGACAACTAAATTATTATCCATTTTATCCTCCTTTTTGGAAAAGTTCTACCTTTTAGGATACTATCCTAACGCCTGCTTTTCTTCAATACCCTTTCGAATTT
>ERZ1292632.3989-Hain-H43-01um-R2-3989-length-10880-cov-5_pt1 | contig 10880 bp, 13 predicted proteins | sample MGYA00564407_ERZ1292632 | MGnify/ENA primary metagenome ERZ1292632 (study PRJEB36523, sample SAMEA6512637) | groundwater metagenome | collected 2019-01-08 | study: AquaDiva: Metagenomics assemblies of 32 groundwater samples
GTTTCAACATACTTTAGCGAAATGAATCAAGTTTTTGTTGAAATGAAAAGAATGTTAAAGAAAGGCGGAAAAACTTGTATTGTTATCGGTAATACCAGTTTAAAAGGTGTTGAAATCCTAAACGCCGAGGTTTTTGCTGAACAATTACAAAATTTAGGATTGAAAATTACAAATATTATTAAAAGAGAAATCCCATCAAAAAATTTGCCTTCCGTTAGGGATGAAAAAACCGGTAAATTTGCCAGCATTTCAAACAAAAATAAAATTTCTGTTTATCCAACAGAATATATATTAATAATGGAAAAATAAATCTATGACTATAAACGATCTTATAAAAATTTACGAAGCGAAAAAGAAAAAATATGATACGCAAGCATATCGCCATATTTCAAATGTTTTAAAGGAAGCAAAGGAATTGCACAAAAAAGATTTTACCGGCGATGACCATAAGCAATCATGGCGCGCCTTCAAGGGTAAAAATTTGGAAAAATTAATTGAATATATTATCACAGACGAGGTTAATGCTCTCGGCTTGCAGGTAGTAAATGGAAATAGCCTTGAAAGAACGAACGGATCAAATCTTTCAAAGGAGCTGAGTTTGGTTAAAAGAAATTTGATTGTTGATTATGGCGAGTTTGGCTCTCATTTGCCCGATGTTGATTTGATTATTTATGATCCAAAAACAAGCAAGGTTGTCGCTGTTTTATCAAGTAAAGTAACCTTGCGAGAAAGAATCGCTCAAACTGGTTATTGGAAAATAAAACTTGCCTCTGACGAAGCGACAAAACATATCAAAGTTTATTTCGTAACGCCTGATGAAGACGGAACACTAACGATTAAAAAACCTACAAAGAAAGGCAGGGCAATTGTTGAAGTAGACACAGACGGCAGTTATGTTTTGAGCGAGACAAATATTGAGGAAAGCGACAAGGTAAAAATGTTTGATAAATTTATTGATGACTTAAAAAAACTACTCAAATAATAATATGGTTAAAGTTCATTTTTTAAATGTTGGCTGTGGCGATTGTACAATTGTGCATTTCCCCGAAAGAACAAGAAAAAGCGACGGTAAGACAAAAGCCGAGCGTATTATGATGATTGATTTATACCACCATGAAGATCATGACGAATACGAGCATGTAATTGATTATTATAAAAACAATTTTAAAAATGATGACGGTAGCATAAAGCCAATTTTTCGTTTTGTATTAAGCCACCCACACCAAGACCACCTTTGCGGGCTAAATAAACTTTTTAATGACAATAATATCGAAATTCTTAATTTCTGGGATTTAGAACATGGTTTTGTGCCGGAAAATTTTGATGGACACCCAACACATAAAGATGACTGGGATATGTATCAAGCCAAAAGAATAAAAAACGATGGTAGTCCTACGATAATTCGCACTAATCGTGATGACGCACCGCGTCTTTATTGGAACGATGACGAAGATAGAATTACTATTTTGTCGCCGTCGCTTGAAATGTTAAAAAATGCTCACTCCGACAAAGAAGACGGCACAAAAAGAGAACCACATGAAATAGATGTTGATAGTATTTCTTACGCCTTAGCATTGAGAATCAACGACCAAAAAATAATTTTTGCCGGTGACGGGAAAACTGATACATGGCAAGATATTTTTGATAATTGCAAAGAGCATATAAAAAATTGTCATATTTTGAAAGCACCTCATCATGGTCATGAATCGGCTTTTCATGAAGAAGCCGTTAAATTAATGAATCCAAAATATATTATTTTTTCAAATAGCAAAGATGAAGATAATAGTAATGGTGCCGAAAGTAAATATAAAAAGGTTTTACCAAATTCTTCAATTTATAAAACTTGCAACGAGGGAACAATAATTGCTCATTGCCCCTTTGATTCACAAGAGGGAATACAATTTTTTCGATCATGAAAGAAACATTATCTAAATTAAGCATATACGATCATTTTGGTTATATTTTGGTAGGACTATACCAAATATTATTAGTTTATTTATTGCTTTGTTTAGTGAAAGTATTAAATTGGGGAGATATTTTGGAATTTATAAAAATTGAAAGTTCTGTAATAATTTTAATCATTTCTTATTTCTTGGGGCATATTATTCAAGCTGTTTCAAATTTATTTGAAGGACTGCTATCTAAAAATTTTTCAAAAGGCGAAGATGATAAAAAAGAAAAAGGAGATGATCAATTCGCTTATATTTATGAAAAGGCAAAAAAGTTTTTCAATTTACCAAATGAAATAAAACAAAAAATTCTTTTTCAGTATTGTTATCTGTATGCTCTCTCAAACGATCTCGGTGGGCAGATTGCTTTATTTAATTCTACATATAGTTTTTATCGGGGATTATTTATTTCATCCCTAATTAATTTTATAATTCTTTTAATATTTGGGCTCTCATCATTTTTTATACAACAAATGGCCTTTTTGAAAATAAATTTTTTGTTTTATCTTTTTATTATTTTAAATATGGCGATCGTTTTTCTTTTTTATAATCGGAAAGAGAGATTTTTTAAGTATTTTGGCGAAAAAGTTTTGATAAACTTTGATATTATTTCAAGGTAAATAATATGGAAATTGAATCAACAACACTTTGGGATTTTCCGAGACAAAATTATGGCGACAAGCCACATGGAAATAATAAATATAACGGCGTAACACCAGCTTTTGTTATTTGGAATTTGTTGCAAAGATACACAAAAGAGGGTGATTTGGTTGTTGACCCAATGTGTGGAAGTGGAACAACAATAGATGTTGCTAAAGAATTAAACCGAAAAGTAATTGGTTACGATTTAAATATTACTCGTCCAGATATTATAAAAAATGATTCTCGAAAGATTCCTCTTAAAGATAATTCAGTTGATTTTGTTTTTATTGATTCGCCCTATTCGGATAATATCAACTATTCAGATAATAAAGAATGTATTGGAAAAATTTCTTGTGAAAAGACAGAATTTTATGATGAATTAGAGAAAACTACTTCTGAAATTGCAAGAATTTTGAAACCAAATAAAGCTATTGGGTGGGTTATTGCCGACCAGTGGGTTAAGAAAAAATTTACTGCTGTAGGATTTTTAATGTGGCAAAGATTGGAAAAGTATTTTGATACAGTAGATATTATCTGTTTAACGAGACACAACCAAACGTCAAATACGGGAATTTGGCATGAGCGGGCAAGGCAATATAATTTTTATCTTCGAGGTTTTAAGTATTTATTTATAATGAAAAAGCCAAAATAGTATGGAAAAAGAAAAAATATTGACAGAGAGATTGTATAAAGACTTTCCCATCACAAGTGTTTGCAGAGCTGATTTAGAGAGCGTTGGTTTTGATGCAAAAAGTGTAGATGATGACACCATGTCGGAATTGGCGTCAAAAATGGCAGATGCTTATTGTGATTTCGGTTTTTGGGAAGACATAAAAATTTTAGCGGGAGAATATTTTAGAATTAAAAAACTTACTCAAAAATAAAATGTTAAACACAAAGCAAAAATTGATTAATGAGATGCTGAAAGAAGTAACGGAAAAAGAGAAAGAGATAGAAAACTCGAATGAAGAGGTTAGAATTTTGAAGGTAAGGATTAAAATTGAAAATAAAGCGTTAGAAATGAAGGATTTGAAGGAGGATTTAAGGGAAGATTTTGTTTATGGGGCTGAAGCATTAAAGAGCATGCTTACAATGGAAGAAAACCGAAATTTTGAATTAAAGAGGGAACTAGAAGTATTAAAATACAGAAAGGCGGTGATTGAAAGCCAATTTACAGACAGTGAGCTGGATTAAAATAGTAAAAATGATAGAAAGAGGAATAATAAGAAAAATGGGACAGTATTATAGGAACAATCCTGAATATAAGGATGAGGTTTCGCGCGGACTCAGAGAATTTTTTGGTGGAGAAGTTTTTGATAGTGATCAGCCTCTGTTTAATGAATGGATGATGTACGATTTTAAGTTCAATGATGGTAAGGGAATGTTGGAAAAGTTCTACAATGAGAATCCATTAAGCATCCCTTTGTATAGAAGAGAAATATATAAAACTCTGATGGAAAATTATTACGGATTGTATGAGGTTCTAGAGGTCAGAAAATTTGAAGGATTGAGTATAAAAAGGTTAAGTGACGGAAAGATTTTTAAAGTTTCAGAAATGTCGGCTACGATGGATTTGGAAAAAGAAGATGTGTTTATGACAAGAGTTGCTAAAGCTATAGATCATTATGAATTGGTAGGCGCAGATACCAAAGTTATAAAATTAAGTGAGTCCAAAGATTCCAAAGCAGACAGACTTCGTTTGAGAGAGTTGCTTTCAAAAGTAAAAATGGATACACCCAAAGATGCTTTGGTATTTTTAGAAACAATGAGATAAATTTTGAATTATTAATTAAAAATCATGCAAGAAACAATATATTCCAAAAAATTAATAGCTGGAAATAAGACATATTTTTTTGATATTAAGGAAACTAAATCAAAACAAAAATATTTAAAGATAAGTGAGACAAGACTTCAGGAAAATGGGGAAAGAATGAGAAATGATATAGCGATATTTGGCGACCATATAAACGAATTCAAGAAAACTTTAGAAGAAGCGTCAGAAAATTTATGAAAAACAAAAATGCAAAAAATAAAAGCAAAGAAAGTGATAATTTTGCAATGCAGCCGATTTTGTTTACCAGAGAGCAGTATAAAGAGTTAATAAGAGCGTTCAGCGCGTATATTCTTATAAAACAATCTTCAATAATGCCCGATTCGGAAACCGCCAGGCTTTTTGGATATATTGTTGAGCAGGGTGGAAAATTTGGATTTGAGAGAGCGAGGATGGACGAGATGGAGTGGTTTGAGGAAATAAATGATGAGATTTATGAAGCCCTTTTTCAATATACGCAAGAGGAAATGTGGCATCATCTAGCTAATTTGTTTGCCAGAAGAGACGCAAAAAACGAAATTATGGAAGAAACGGGCCTCTCGGAAATGGAGTTGCCTCCTGAAATGTTTCTGGATTCAATGGCGAAAAGAATTCGAATATATTTAAAAGAATTTGAGAAAAATGGCATAAACAATTTGACTTGCTCCAACATCAAGAAAAAACTGCTTAATATTAAAGAATTAAAGAAAAAATAAAGGAGTTTAGAATTTTGGCTTTTGAATTAAAATAAATTTATGCCAGAAACAAAATACGAAATGCGAGTGTACAGATCCACTTTGCGCCAAATGTTTGCTTGTGAATTGTCAGGATGACAATTGTCCGACGCACCCCCTCCCAAAGAAAAAAGAGTTTAGAGAAATGTATAAAAATAGAAAATAATATAGACTTATCTTGATTTTTAATACCAGCAAATCTCCGCTTTTTGGCCGAGTTTGTCTGACAAATATTTTTCTACCTCAATAAGGCCGCCAATCTGGTCGATGAGATGAAGTTCTTTGGCTTTGGCGCCGAGGACCGAGGAACCATCAGCGATTCTTTGAACATCAGCCAATGGAATCTTTCTGTTGGCAGAAACGGCTTCAATAAAGTTTTGGTGGACTATGTCTAAGTCTCTCATAATCAGAGCTTTTTCTTCTTCTGTCAGTGGCTTGTCGGGGTTAGCCATATCTTTGTATTTGCCTACGCTTAGAGATACAAAACCAAAACCCTCTTTTTGATTTTTGCTTATGTTATCCAGGTATGACATCGTTACCCCTAAACTGCCAACATCGGAATTTTTTGAGGCGAATATTTTGTCGGCGCCGGTGGCGGCCCAGTATGCCGCGCTGGTCCCCGTTTGCCTTATGAGAGCCACTGTTGGCTTTTTGGATGCCTTTAATGTGTCTGCCACTTCTTCACCGGCAACAGGCAAACCACCGGCAGAATCAACTTCTAATATGATAGCTTTTATACCATCGTCTTTTTCTGCTTCCTTCAAATAATAAATAACAGTGTCGCTAGATATGACATCTTTGTCTCCCATAAAGCTATCACCGTTGCTATCCGGCGGAGTGTAAGTATACAAAGTCCCATGCAAATTAACGCCAACCACATTGCAATCTGCCATATCAAGGGGCGTGTCCTCGCTGGAACCGATATAATCAGTGCTTTCGTCAGTGAGAGAGCCCTCTATGTATGAAATGGCGTAGTATGAAGCCACGGACCAAAGCACAATAACCATAATGACAGAAATGACTCCAAAGGAAGACCTGAATATTTTGTAAAACCACTGCCATATAGTCGGTTTAAACGGGAACAGAAATATTTTTTTAAGTATTTGCCACATATTTAATGGCATTGTAGCAATATCTGAAATTTTTTGGAAAGTGGAAAAGTTTATAAGAAATTAGTCGTCTGCCTAGCATTTTCAGGTCTTTATGTTTATATTTAAAGCATGAATTTAAGCATAGGCATAGTCGGACTGCCGAATGTGGGAAAGTCCACATTGTTCAACGCGCTTACCAAAAAAAGCGTGCCGGCGGAGAATTATCCTTTTTGCACCATTGACCCGTCGGTGGGAATCATTGCCGTGCCGGACGAACGGCTTGAAAAATTAAATGAATTTTCAAAATCTCGCAAAAAAATACCGGCCGTAGTTGAGTTTGTTGATATTGCCGGCCTTGTCCGTGGCGCTTCAAAGGGAGAGGGGAAGGGAAACGCTTTTTTGGCGGCTATAAGAGAGTGCGATGCTATAGCTGAAGTAGTGCGCGTTTTTGAAGATTCTGAAATTTTGCATGTGGAGGGAAAAGTAGACCCGCTCTCCGATATAGAAACCATAAATTTGGAGCTCATATTGGCCGACATGCAGACGGTGGAAAAACGACTCGGCAGTTTGCAAAAAGAACTTAAAGCCGGAACCTCCTCCGCTAAAGCTTCGGCGGCCAATGAAAAAGCGGGGTTGGAAAAAGTGAAAAATATTTTAGAAAAAGAAAAGTTTGTATCTTTTATGTTTAACGAACTAGACGAAAAAGAGAAACCATTTGTTAAAAATATGCAATTTCTAACCATGAAGCCGGTTTTGTATGTTTTCAATTCTTCCGCTGTCAGTGAAAATTTGATAATTGAAAATTTATTGAAAACTGAAAATTGTAAATTGAAAATTGACAGCTTTGTCGAGGTAGACCCCATTTTTGAAAAGGGACTAAATGATTTAATTAAAAAAGCTTACGAGACCCTTAACCTCATCACTTACTTCACAACAGGAGAAGACGAGACGAGGGGCTGGACAATAAAAAGAAATTCAACGGCGCCAGAAGCGGGCCGAGCTATTCACAATGATTTTAAAGATAAATTTATACGCGCTGAAGTGATTGAGTGGAACAAACTTTTAGAAGCCGGCTCATATGCCAGTGCTCGTGAAAAAGGATGGCTCCGCACTGAAGGAAAGGAGTATATCGTAAAAGACGGGGATGTGATAGAATTCAAAATATAAAATTAACTTAAAAATATGGAAAACCGAACTTCAGCTAAAGATTTCTTTTTGCACTTGGGGGCCATAGTTGCTTTATATACGGTGACTGTAAGCTTCTTAAATCTAGTTTTCAAAATTATAAATAAGTCCTTTCCTGAAGTGGTCGGCAATATTTATGCCTGGGGGGCCGGTTCGGAAATAAGCATGCCAGTGGCTACTCTTATTGTGGCTTTTCCTATTTTTATTTTGCTTTCTTATTTTGTACAAAAAATTTATAATGAAAACCCCATAAAGAAAGAGTTGGGAATCAGAAAATGGCTTACCTATATCACTCTTTTTGTGGCAGGCATACTTTTGGCGGGAGATTTGGTAACTGTGCTTTACAAATTTTTAGACGGCCAAGATTTGACTGCCGCTTTTCTTTTGAAGGCCTTGGTAGTGCTTTTGGTAGCCGGGGTTGTATTTGGTTTCTATCTGCAAGATATTCGCGACAAAGTTTCTTCTCGTGGCAGAAAAACTTGGGTTATCGCTGTGGGTATTATTATTTTGATTTCTATAATTATAGGATTTAGTGTTCTCGGTTCACCTCAAACTCAAAGATTGATTCGATACGACAGCCAAAAAATTTCTGATCTTCAAACTATTCAATGGGAAGTTATAAGTTATTGGCAAATGGATGGCATGCTGCCGGCAAGTTTAAGCGATATAGAATCAAAACAGCGGTATGTCGTTTTGCCTAAAGACCCGCAAACAAAAACCACTTATGAGTACAGGAAGACGGACACTATGACATTTGAAATTTGCGCCGAATTCAATAAAGAGGATATGACCAACCAGAACCGATATGGATATGAGGTGGCACCGATAGGTGTCGGCTATGAAAAAACCAATGTAATCCAAAACAGCAACTGGAACCACAAAGTCGGCAGACAGTGTTTCTCTCGAGTAATCGACCCGACAATCTATCCGACGCAGGTGAGGGGATAAGAAACTGTAAAATTTAATATAAAAAACTCCGGCGGTACGCTTAAGGCGCCCGCCGGGATATTGATCAGAGAGGATGAGACTGGAGCTCCTCAATTCGGACAACCAGTTGCCCGGCATCCTCAAGCGATTCATGACCTGGACCATTAAGCGCCGCGGCAATCCTGGCTATCTCTCGCTCTCTTCTAACAAGAGCCTCGAGCTGGCTAGCGAGGCGTCTCCATGTACCAGCATCACACACCTTGCCCAGTTCGTACAACTGTTCGAAAACTTTTCGGATCCAGTCGTATCGCCAGGTTTCGTCTTCACCTTTCTCGATGTGAAGGGTTACTATGGCTCCTTTGACCCACCAAGATTCCTTTACCTTCAGTTTAAACCACATCACTTTCTTCCTCCATGGAACAAATTCGCAACTATTATTACAAATATATTTTATTTGTCAACATTGACTTATATTTGATAAGTTTTGTGATTTTTACCCTCTCCTGCGCCCAGGAGAGGGTCGCTTCGCTTTAGCGGAGCAGGGTGAGGTTGAGAGTAGGAGAAAAGTAAGTTATATTTAGGATATGCAAGAAAAATACGACCACAAAGAAATAGAAAAAAAGTGGCAGAAGAAGTGGCAGGAGGATAATTTGTATAAAACCGAAGACGAAATAAAAGGAAAAGAAAATTTTTACGCGCTGGTGGAATTTCCCTATCCTTCGGGCAATTTGCATATCGGACATTGGTACGCTTTTGCGGTGCCTGATATTTTTGTGAGAACCAAAAGAATGCAGGGATACAATGTCATGTTTCCGATTGGTTTTGACTCATTCGGCCTGCCGGCCGAAAACGCCGCCATTAAAAACAAAGTGAACCCGCGCAAATGGACTTACAAAAATATTTCTTATATGGAAAAGCAGTTGCAAAGTATGGGCAACTCTTTTGATTGGTCGCGCAAAGTTATCACTTCTGACCCGGAATATTATAAATGGACCCAATGGCTATTTTTGAAATTATATGAAAAAGGTTTGGCTTATAAGAAAAAGGCCTCCGTCAACTGGTGCCCGTCGTGTAATACAGTGCTGGCCAACGAGCAGGTGGTAGCGGGAAAATGCGAAAGATGCGATACAGAAGTCATACAAAAAGATTTGGAGCAATGGTTTTTCAAAATTACAGATTATGCCGAGCGACTGCTTAGTGATTTGGACAATCTGAAATGGCCAGAATCAATAAAGGAAGCGCAGAGGAATTGGATAGGGAAAAGTGATGGGACAGAGCTGAAATTCAGTATCACCTCCCAACCCCCTCTTAAAGTAAGAGGGGGTGCCGAGCATAGCGAGGCGGGGGTGATATCGGTATTCACCACCCGCGCTGATACATTATTTGGCGTTACTTATCTTGTTGTGGCACCAGAATATCCTGACATTAAAAATTGGAGACCTAAAATTAAGAATTGGGATGAAGTTGAAAAATATATAAAAGAAACGAAAAGCAAAACCGAGATAGAAAGGACTGATGCAAAAAAAAGTAAAACTGGAGTTGAAATAAAAGGAGTAAAAGCGATAAACCCCGCAAATGGGGAAGAAGTGCCAATTTTTGTAGCCGATTATGTGCTGGGCAATTACGGCACTGGCGCTGTCATGGCCGTGCCCGCCCACGACGACCGCGATTTTGAATTTGCCAAAAAATATAACTTGCCTATTAAACAGGTTATTATGCCAGATAATTTAGACGAAAAAAATCCTCCAAGAAAAAACAAAAAAGATACAAACAGAAATGTGATCCATGTAATACTGTGTAATCCAAATAAAAAAGAAGTTCTGATAGAATTTTTGAAGGGGGAAAAATGGGAAGGAAACGAACCCAGAAATTTTATTATAGGGGGCATAGAAGATGGAGAAACGGAAATTGAGACCGCTGTGAGAGAAATAAAAGAAGAGACTGGATACATTAATGTTAAATTTGTTGAAAAAGTGCAAATGGAAATACAGGCCCGTTTTTTTGCGGCCCACAAAGATGTAAACCGGATTGTTCATGTCCACACTCTGATTTTTGATCTAGTTGGAGACGAAAGAGTAGAAATAACAGAAGATGAATATTTCACAAAAGATTCACATGACTTGAAGTGGATTTCTTACGAAAAAGTCGGGGAAACCGTAAATATTCCCGATGATATTATGTCGTGGAAATATTTTATAAGTGGTGGGTTTGCTTTCGTAGAGGATGGAATAATAATAAATTCAAAAGAATTTGACGGTCTTAAAAGTGAAGAAGCGCGGGAAAAAATCACGGAGAAGTTTGGCAAGAAAGTCATTAAATACAAACTTAGAGACTGGCTTTTAAGTAGGCAGAGATATTGGGGTTGCCCCATACCGATAGTTTACGATCCGGAGGGCAAGCCCCATCCGGTGCCGGAAGAAAAATTGCCGTGGCTTTTGCCGGAAGATGTAAAGGACTTCGCGCCAAAAGGAGAATCGCCGATCGCCACATCAAAAGAATTAAAAGAGAGAGTTGAAAAAATATTTGGCAAGGGGTGGAAGCC